>Ga0209345_10006437_pt1 | contig 10633 bp, 11 predicted proteins | sample Cruoilmetagenom7_FD_187294 | JGI IMG/M metagenome (GOLD analysis project Ga0209345, IMG submission 187294) | Oil polluted marine microbial communities from Coal Oil Point, Santa Barbara, California, USA - Sample 7 (SPAdes) (version 2) | ecosystem: Environmental > Aquatic > Marine > Oil seeps ... | reverse complement strand
TGAAAGCCTCGTTCCGCCGTATCGCAACCCGATACGAGAAGACGTCACGCAATTTCCTGTCGATGATCAAATTGGCATCGGTCAGGCTCTGGATCGAGTTTTATGAGTCGGCTGCCTAAAGGGAATACCTTCATGGCCACAAATGCATCGGCGCCCTCGGGCCCCTGGGGTGACAGGTTGCAGGTCGCCTTGGCACGCATGGACGCCGGGAAAGAACAGGTTGCCTGCGACATGCTGGAGGCCCTGGCAAGCGCCCATCCAGAAACGGTGAAATGCCAGATCGAAGTGGCCACGGCGCTGCGCAAGGCCGGGCGCAGAGCTGCGGCGCTAAAGTGTATGCGCCGTGCCTATGCAAGCCGTCCCACGGGGCCCAGAGTGCAGCGGGAATATCTAAAGGACCTTCTGGAGCTGGGCCATCAGGCAGATGCCTTGGCGATGCTAGAGGATACGCCTGACGACCAGATGGATGATGCCGTTTTTGGGCAGCGCGCAGCGATCCTGAACCGGCACCAGATGCATGACGCCGCCTGGACGCAGGCACAAAAAGCCTTGGCCCGCAATCCTGCCGACCTGCCTGCGCGGCTAGTTGAGATCAATTATCTGACACGTCAGGGCGATGACGCGCAGGCCTTTGCCAAGGCCCGCCAGTTGGCCGAGGAATTCCCCGATACGCCCATGGCCCTGATCAAGGCGGCGGCGCTGGCCAACACGATGGGACAGACCGATACAGCCTTGGCATTGGCGCAACGCGCGCAGGCTCTGGCACCCGACAACCCTCAGCCCCTGCGGATCAGGGCTGCGGCATTGCTGGCCGCCGACCACCTGAGCGAGGCCCTTGAGGTTCTGAAAGATGCAACGGGTCGCTTTCCTGACCACCCGACCTTGTGGGCACAAAAAGCCAGATTATGCCTGCGTCTTGGCGATATTTCACAGGCGCTGATCGACACCAAAAAAGCACGTAGCCTGACGCCAGATGCCTTCCACCTGAAGCTTTTGGAGGCGCAATGCCTTGTCTCGCTGAACCGTCATGACGACGCGCGGGCATTTCTGGAGCGGTGTGTGTCAGACGCCGATGCCACCCATGATCTATATGCCCGCCTGAGTGATCTGGCTGATAAGGCGCAGGATGCAGATGCCGCAGCGGATTTTCTGCGCAAGGGGCTTGCGCGGTTCCCGGGCAACCCCGGCCTGCTGGAAATGCTGGTGCGAAAACTGGCTCTGAAAGGTGTCGCACTTGATGATGCGGATCTTGCCTGTGTCATGGGGCCTGTGATGGAACGCGAGAAACTGGTCTTGCTTGAGGCAGGCCTGTTATTGCACCGATATGAATTTGACCGCGCCTTGCAGGTGCTGCGTCAAAATTTTCCACCGCAAGGGCGTGATCCCTCAGAGGCGATCCTGGTGGCCCGCGCTTTGGCAGGGCTGAACCGCAATGATCTGGCATGCCGGTATATCCGGCGGTGTTTTCACGTCTGGCCCGACAATCGGGCCATTGCCGCCCAGTTGGAGTTGCTCTTTCGCAATAGCGCCCGATCCGCCGAGGCGATCGCTTTGCTGGCGGATGTGTCTTTTACCAATCCCGCGGAACAGGCTTTGCATGACCTGAACATGTCCAATCTCTATTGCCACGTCGGGCTGACCGAGACGGCACTTGCCCGTTACATGGCCACGCGGGACCATCTGCTGCGCACGAGGTTTCGAAGCCATGCTCTGATACGTACCCTGATTGCCGACGGCGATGTGGAAAATACCTGTCTGCTGATCGGCGATCTGCGCCGCACCAATACGAGCGCCATGCGCCATTCCCAAAATACATTGCAGGACCAGTTGATCACCGAGTTTGAGATCGAGATGCAGGCGAATGGCGGCAAGGCCATGCGCCCCATTCCCCCTGACGATACCAATGAATTCGCGGCCCTTGTCCGGGAAAGCCCCCGATCACACCTGTCGACGATGCGGTTGATTGCACACTGGCAGCGCCAATCGCCCGGGCTGTACGATACACAAGCGGCAAGGGGGGCGGGCATACCGAGCCGGATCATTCAATACTGGAACACCCCGGATGTCCCCGAGGGGATTCAGGCCATGATCGCCAGTTGGGCCAATGTTTCCGGCTTCCAGCACACATTGTACAATCGGCAAATGGCCTTGCAGCATCTGCGCGCCGAATTTGGCCCCAAATGGGTGCAGGCCTTTTTGATGGCCAATAACGTGGCGGAAGAATCAGATTTCCTGCGTCTGTGCGTTTTGGCCCGTGATGGAGGGATCTATGCCGATGCAGATGACGTCCTGCAAAAGGATCTGGCGGGGCTGGTGCATCGCGATACCGGAATGGTGGTCTATAACGAGCCCTTTGGCGGTGTCATTGGCAACAATTTTCTTGCGGCCCGCGCCCAGCATCCCGCCATCGTGTTCGCAGCGAAAGCGGCCCGACAGGCGCTGTTGATGCGCTCAAACGAAAGCACCTGGATGAAAACCGGGCCAGGCTTGATGACGCGTGCTGTGGCCAGCTATATCGCGCGGACGGTAAAACCGGGAGAAACCCCTGATATCGTGATCCTCTCGCCGGAGCAGATCGTGCCACATATTGCCATGACCAACCCGGCCCCGCACAAACGCAGCACACAGCATTGGAGCGCGACAGGCGTGTCAACCGCAGACCCGCTGAAACGGCTGTTTGCCGAACAACTGGCTATGGGTCGGGGCGGCGCGGTGTCTGGATCGTCAGGTGATGTTATTTCCAATGGCCGTTTTTGACCGCCATCATCTGATTGCGCAAGAATTTAAACCTGAGTGTATTTGTCGGATTGACATGTCCGACAAATACACTCAGATATAGCGCATCGTCAAGCCACCCCGAATCTAAGATGGGCAAGCCCGACACGTATTAGATGTGAGGACTTCCCGAATGTTAAAAAACGCCGAGACCCCAAAGTATCCTTGCCACAATGAACTTACCGCGACATCCGAACGCGCCAGGATATTGGAATTGCTTTGCACTGCCGATGCCATGGAAGGTTTCACCGTCGAGTGGCTGCTTGCCCGGACCAGTCAAACCGGAGGGCGCGCGTGATGTCATTCCATTCAGCACCACCAAAACAAACCCCGCTCAATCTGCTTCCGACCTATTCAGCTCAGGACCTGACCAAAGGGGGCGAACTGGCCCATATCGTATTGGGCGATCAAACCTATACGCTGCGCATCACGCGCGCAGGCAAGCTGATCCTGACAAAATGAACAGCGCAGAGAATAAACGCGGCAGTGCGCCGGTTGGCTTTATCAACGAACTGGGTAGCATCGAAGCGGCCTCGGTGATCTATTTGCGCCTGTGGGGCGATGGTCCCGATGCGCAGGCGCAGGTCTGGAACGATTTTGCCACCGCACTCGGCACAACGAGTGGACGGCGTGCTGTGCAAACCTTTGAAGAACTGTGCCGCCTTTGCGCGCGACACTGCCGCAGGCCTTTGATGCGGCATTCGGTGGCGTGCAAATGTCTGGGGTCGGACGAATCCTGTTTTGCCAATTTCGTGGCCGCTGCAGCGACCGGAGCGCGTGAAGACGCGATGATGATTGCCACTCTGCTGGTGCGGCCTGATGTCGCCCCGCAAGTGACAGCCTTGGCGGCAGATTTTGGGCTGGCGCTGAGCCGTATGCAATTGCGCGCCCCGCGCGAGATTGCCGCCTTTCCCACACCAACAACAGTGCTTCACTGAAGGAACCGAACGATGAAACGAACATATCTTTTGACAACCGCACTTGGACTGACCATGGCCACGCCCGTGTTCGCAGTAGAAACATCCGAGGTGTTGACGACTTATGCTGATATCGCGGCGGCCAAATACGAGGACAGTTTGATAACGGCTGAACGTTTGCAAGCTGCGGTTACGGCATTGGTTGCCGACCCCTCGGCGGAAAACCTCCAAGCCGCCAAATCAGCATGGTTGGCGGCGCGCGTGCCTTACCAGCAAACCGAAGTTTACCGTTTTGGCAACGCCATCGTTGATGACTGGGAAGGCAAGGTAAACGCCTGGCCGCTGGATGAGGGTCTCATTGACTATGTAGATGCGGCCTATGGCGGGCCGTCGGATGAAAATGACTATGCTGTATTGAATATTGTGGCAAATCCGAAATTTGAACTATCGGGTAAGACCGTGGATGCCAGCCATATCACGCCTGAATTGCTGGCAGAAACGTTGCACGAGGCCGACGGAATCGAAGCCAATGTCGCCACTGGATACCACGCTATCGAATTTCTTCTCTGGGGTCAGGATCTGAACGGTCATGCCCCGGGTGCCGGCAATCGCCCCTGGACTGATTATGCCAGTGGTGAGGCCTGCACAGGCGGGAACTGCGACCGCCGCGCGGCGTACCTGACGGCTGCCACCGATCTTTTGGTGTCAGATCTGCAATGGATGACCGCGCAATGGCAGGATGGGGGTGAGGCCCGCACCGACCTATTCGCAGACGAAAATAAGGGGATCTCGGCAATTCTGACCGGGATGGGCTCGCTTTCCTATGGCGAACAGGCGGGCGAGCGGATGCGCCTTGGCCTGATGCTGAATGATCCCGAAGAAGAGCATGACTGTTTTTCCGACAATACCCACAACAGCCATTATTATGATGGGTTGGGGATCCAGACTGCCTATCTGGGCGAATATGTCCGCATTGATGGCAGTCTTGTGTCCGGCGCGTCCCTCGCCGATCTGGTTGCCGAAACTGATGCTGATCTGGACGGTGAAATGCAGGCCAAGCTATCGTCGACAATGATGGCACTTGGCCGGATCAAAAGCGCCGCCGAAGCCGGCTTTGCCTATGACCAGATGCTGGAGCGCGGCAATGCCGGTGGTGAGGCTCTGGTAATGGGCGGGGTGAATGGGTTGATTGATCAGACCCGCTCGATTGAGCGTGTTGTCACCGCCCTTGGACTGGACGGGATCGAATTCGAGGGCTCTGACAGCCTCGATCAGCCCGAAGCGGTTTTTCAATAAATCTACGTCTAACTTCTGAAAACAAATATAAAATAGAGACGAACGAATGCAAAAAACACTAATATCTTCCGCAGCTATTGTCGCCCTGATGAGTGGTGCCGCTGTTGCGCAGGACGCATATGAAATCACCGGCGAGGATGTGCTTGAACAGGCTGAAGAGGCAAATACCGGCTTCTCTGCCGAGTTTTCGATCGAGGTTGAGAACGACTATATTTTTGACAGCGATGACAAGGCGGCAGAGTTGAACGACACGTTTCCGACCATTGAGGCGGCGCTTTCTTACGGGTTCACACCAAACGTCTCGCTTAACACGTCCCTGGTGCTGGAGCCGATCATAGACGCGGTGAATGACCGGTTTTTCGAAGATCTGGGCCTTTATGCAGAAGAGGTTTATCTCTATACAAACCTTGGCCCGGTGGCGGCTGTCTTGGGTAAGTTCAACCCGTCATTCGGTACGGCATGGGATGCCGCGCCGGGGATCTACGGCGTGGATTTTGCCGAGGATTATGAAATCACCGAAAAGCTGGGCGGTACGCTGATCGTACCGTTTACGGCCGCTGGCGGCGAGCACGAGTTTGCGGTTTCATTGTTTACGGCAGACCGTACCTTTTTAAGCGATAGTCTGGGTGAGGAACGCGGGAAACTGAGAAGACGGGACGGCGGTGTTTCAAACACCAACAGCCCGGAGTCAATCAATGTGGCGCTCACGGGGGAAATCTCTGGCACAAACTATAACCTGGGCGTTCAAAGCCAGCAGGCAGGGCGTGGGGATGCCAAGGATCAGGTCGGTGGCGTGTTTGGTTTAACCCGTGATTTTGGCGGTTTCGAACTGCTTGGGGAAGTCGCATATTTTGACCATTTTGACGGAACCCGAAACTCCGCGACCTATGCGACCCTTGGTGGCTCCGTGCCGATCACTGACCGGCTCTCGTTGTCGGGCGTATATTCTTATCGCGACATAGAAGGCGGAACGGAAGACCATCTGGCCACTGCAACGGCAGAATTTCAGTTAAGTGAAGGTCTGACCTTGGCAGCGGCCTATCGCTATGGCGATGAGGGCGGCGACCAAAGCCATACCTTTGGCACGCTGGTGGCCTACGAATTCTAAGGAGAGAACGATGATCGTTTGCCATTGTCAGAACATCACCAATCACGACATTGATGCCGCGATCAATTGGATGAGGGCCGCCGATACCACGGCCCTCATCACCCCCGGCAAGGTCTATCGCGCGCTTGGCAAGGCGGCAGATTGTGGCGGATGCATGCCGCTCTTTCTGGAAGCAATGCGCAAAAATGATAATCTCGAAGTCCCCATGCAACTCCGCAATATGAAGCGCGGAACAACACAGGAAACCAAACATGAACGGCGACAAGAAAGTAGTTGAATACCTCAACGCGGCCCTGCGCAGTGAACTGACGGCTGTGAGCCAATATTGGCTGCACTACCGTCTGCAGGAAGATTGGGGATTGGGCCATATGGCCAAAAAATCCCGCGAGGAAAGCATCGAAGAGATGCACCACGCCGACAAATTGATCGCGCGCATCTTGTTTCTTGGGGGGCATCCGAACCTGCAAAAGCTGGATGCACTGCGTATTGGCCAGACGCCCAAAGAAACGCTGGAATGTGATCTGGCGGCGGAACACGAGGCGCGCACGCTTTACTCCGAAGCGCGTCAACATTGTGAATCGGTTGCCGATTTTGTGAGCAAAAACTTGTTCGAGGAACTGATGACAGACGAAGAAGGTCACATCGACTTTCTGGAGACGCAATTGGACTTGGTGGAAAAACTCGGTGAAGAAAAATATGCCCTGCTTAACGCGTCGAAAATGGATGAAGCCGAGTAGCCTTGTTTGCACAGTTGTGGCGGGCCTGATCACCGGCGCCGCCATCGCGGGCCCCAATGATGAGCCACATCTGAACATCATTCCCCGCACCGCAGCCGAGGCCGCGCGGATTGCCAAGGTGACGGCCCTCACGACGGATTTCACCGCCTCTGCGCCGTTTGAGGAAATGTCGGCAGGGGCGGCAACCGTGCGGGTGCGGCCCAATGCGGATGCCTTTTCAGAGCCTTCAGGCAATATCTCGTTCGAGGACGAGTTGAATTTCAAGGTTGGCAACGGGTTTTTCCGCAAGCTCTGGGTTTCAAGCCCCTCGTCAACGCTGGCGTCAGATGGGTTGGGGCCGCTTTACAATGCGCGGTCGTGTCAGCGGTGCCATTTGAAGGACGGTCGCGGCCATCCGCCCGAAGGCCCGGATGACAACGCCATCTCAATGTTCCTGCGAATCTCGATCCCTGGCACGGTCGAAGATAAAATGGCCGAGATCGAAGACTATCTCGCAACGGTCTCGGACCCGACCTATGGCTCTCAGTTGCAGGATTTTAGCCTGCCAGGGCATCCGGCAGAGTACCGCTTGCAGATCGACTATGAGGAGGTTGAGGTCGCATTAGCGGATGGCGAAACTGCAAGCCTGCGAAGCCCTACCTACACGGCAGCGGACCTTGGCTATGGTCCGCTGCACGAAGGCGCCATGCTAAGCCCGCGCGTCGCCCCGCAAATGATCGGTCTGGGATTGCTTGAGGCGATCCCCGCCGCCGATATTCTGGCGGGCGCTGATCCGGATGATGCCGATGGTGACGGTATATCAGGTCGCGCCAACATCGTCTGGTCAGTGGAATATGATATGCCGATGCTGGGCCGGTTTGGCCTCAAGGCCGGTGCGCCGACGATACGCCATCAATCGGCGGCGGCGTTCGCCGGGGACATTGGCATTTCCAACCCGCTTTTCCCCTACCCATGGGGGGAATGCACTCAAGCACAAGGTGATTGCCGTGCGGCCCCGCATGGCGACAAGGACGACCGCACATATGAGATTGATCAGGAAGGGCTTGATCTGGTGACTTTCTACAGCCGCAATCTCGGCGTTCCAAAGCGCCGAAACGCGGATGACCCACAGGTGTTGCACGGCAAAGAGGTGTTCTATTCTACCGGCTGCACCTCATGCCACACGCCCAGCTTTGTCACCCATCGCCTGAAGGATCAGCCCGAACAGAGCTTTCAACTGGTCTGGCCCTATACCGACATGCTGTTGCACGATATGGGGCCGGGTCTGGCAGACAACCGCCCCGAAGCGCGCGCGACGGGACAGGAATGGCGCACCCCGCCGTTGTGGGGTATTGGTTTGACAGAACAGGTCAGCGGTCACAGTTATTTCCTGCATGACGGGCGCGCACGATCCCTTCTTGAAGCCATCCTTTGGCATGGTGGCGAGGCCCAAGCCGCGCGGGATACGGTTTTGACCCTGCCAACCGCTGATCGGGAGGCGCTGATTGCCTTTTTGGAGAGCCTATGAGACGCCCTTTATTGATCGTTTTTGCCGTGCTGATGCCCTTGACCGCAATGGCCGACGAGACGGTTGTCGCGCGCATTCTGGACGCGCATATCCTTCCTCGGTTCGAAGAATTGGCCGAACAGTCAGACCGCTTATCCAAGTTCGCCCAGGAAACCTGTGCGCCGGATGCGCCCAACCTGCGAACAGCCTATAACGCCGCATTTGACGCCTGGGTGTCTGCCAGTCATCTGCGGCTTGGTCCGACGGAGGTAGATGACCGTGCCTTCGCACTCGCGTTTTGGCCTGATGCCCGCGGTGCCACGCCCCGCGCTCTGAGTGCGCTGATTGCAAGTCAGGTTCCCATCGGCGCGTCACCCGCAGATTACGCCCAGGTATCCATTGCCGCACGCGGGTTCTATGCGTTGGAGTTTCTTCTTTATGACCCCGCATTCAGCGGCACCGAAAACGAAATGTACCGCTGCACGCTAATCCGAACCATCACAAAGGACATCAAAGGAACAACCACCGCAATCTTTGAGGATTGGAACGCCGACTATGCGGATCGCCTGTTAAACCCATCTGCGGCGGGCACCTATCGTTCTGAGGAAGAAGCCTTGCAGGTGTTGTTCAAAGCTTTGGTAACGGGTTTGCAATTCACCTCAGAAACACGCCTTGGCAGACCATTGGGCACATTCGACCGCCCCCGCCCGACACGCGCCGAAGCCTGGCGGTCAGGGCGCTCTGCCCGTCACGTTGGCCTGAGCCTTGAAGCCCTGCGTGATCTGGCGCTGCATTTGAGCCAGGGCAGCGATGCCCTGAATTCTGGCATCGACACCGGTTTTGATCAGGCATTAACCCGGTTGGCGGCCTTGGATGACCCCATCTTTGCCGGTGTTTCCGCGCCGCAAAGCCGCCTGAAGATTGAGGTGCTTCAACAGTCGGTCGAGGCAATTCACGCGCTGGTATTGAACAAACTTGGCCCAACTTTGGGCGTTGCCGTCGGATTCAATGCACTGGATGGAGACTAATATGCTGACCGGTCGACGCCAGTTTTTGGGCGGTCTTTTGGCCGCAAGCCTGATCCCCAGACCCTCCTGGGCAGATGCAGGATCACCTTCTTACCTGTCGGCAGCGGCCCGTCCCGACGGGTCATATGTCTTGTGCGGGATCAGCTATGATCTTGAGGTTTTGTTTCAAATCCCGTTGCCTGATCGGGGCCATGCCGCCGCCGCGCACCCAACCAGACCCGAAGCGGTGGCATTTGCCCGCAGACCGGGCACATTTGCGGTGGTGATTGATTGCATGACAGGGGATCGGTTGGCCGCCCTGGCGGCACCACCAGGGCGCCACTTTTATGGCCACGGTGTTTTTTCTGCTGATGGAGACTGGCTGTTTACGACCGAAAATGACTTTGAGGCTGGTCGCGGGCGTGTTGGCGTTTGGTACGCGAGGGCGGGCTATGCCCGCGTGACAGAGTTTGATAGCGGCGGCATCGGCCCGCACGACATCAAAAGGTTGCCTGGCACCGACACATTGGTGGTGGCGAATGGTGGTATTGATACGCACCCCGGTTCGGGCCGGGCAAAACTTAACGTGCCCACCATGCGCCCCAATCTGGCGTATATTATGAATGCCGAGGTGCAGGAGCTGGCCTCGTTACATGAAAACCTACACAAGAATTCGATCCGTCATCTGGCGATCTCATCGTCAGGCCGGGTTGCCTTTGGCATGCAGTGGCAGGGGGCTGCACCGGTTAGTACCCTCGCGGGTCACCATAAAAGAGGAGAAGAGATGACGCTCTTGGAAAGCGGAACAGAGGCAGTTAAAGCGATGCAGGGCTACATCGGCAGTATCGCCTATTCCGATGATGATCGCATGATTGCAGTGACGTCACCCCGAGGCGGATTGGTTCATCTCTACGATGCAAAAAACGGATCGCTTGAAGAGAAAATTGAGCTCAACGACGCCTGCGGCATCTCTTCGAGAGAAGACGGATTTATCGTGACTGCTGGAACGGGATACATCCAGTGCACCAACGATTTAAGAGAAAAGCGAAGCGTCCTTCTAAATCTTAAGTGGGATAATCATCTCGTTCCAATTTGATTTGGATCACAGATCGCCGATTTTAGCCGCAGTGCGGAAACTTGGGGAGTGTCATGAACTTTGTGTATCTGGTTTGGCCCATGCGGGTTTTAGTATCCACGCCCTGGAGCAAACCCTCCGACTTCCAGTCGGACCCGCTTCAGCGTGAAAGAATCGTGTTATGATCGTACCCTCGGAAAAATGAGCCGCAGCCGGGTCGGAGGCTCATTTT
>Ga0209345_10006435_pt1 | contig 10638 bp, 12 predicted proteins | sample Cruoilmetagenom7_FD_187294 | JGI IMG/M metagenome (GOLD analysis project Ga0209345, IMG submission 187294) | Oil polluted marine microbial communities from Coal Oil Point, Santa Barbara, California, USA - Sample 7 (SPAdes) (version 2) | ecosystem: Environmental > Aquatic > Marine > Oil seeps ... | reverse complement strand
AATGTCAGCCTGGTCGATCTGGTGATCACGCCAAGCCGCGACACCAGCGTCGAGGAAATCAACGGCGCGCTGAAAGCCGCGGCTGACGGTCCGATGAAAGGTGTAATGGTTTTTGAGGACAAGCCACTGGTTTCCAGCGATTACAATCATCAGCCGGCGAGCAGCTCGGTCGACAGTCTGGAAACGACCGTGATGGACGGCAAGCTGGTCCGCGTTGTCAGCTGGTATGACAATGAATGGGGCTTCTCCAACCGCATGATCGATACGGCCAAGGTCATGGCAGGCTTGCTCTAACGCGCAAAGGTTCTGAGTAATGTCGGATAACAACTTTAAAACACTTGATGATATCGGTGACGTCACATCGAAACGCATATTGGTGCGGGTGGATCTGAATGTTCCGATGGCCGATGGTGAAGTTACCGACGATACCCGGTTGCGGGCGCTCATTCCGACGGTCACCGAATTGGCGGACAAGGGCGCAAAAGTGCTGTTGCTCGCGCATTTCGGGCGGCCCAAGGGAGAGAAAAGACCGGAATTTTCGTTGAAGCCGGTGGTGCCGGCTCTCGCCGCGATATTGGACCGCGACGTCTCGTTCCTGCCAGATTGCGCCGGTCAGGCCATGGCAGACGAGACCGGCAGGCTTGCCAATGGCTCGATTTGCGTGCTGGAAAATACCCGGTTTCATCCGGGCGAAGAGGCAAATGACGACGCGCTGGCCGAACAGATGGCGAAACTGGGCGATATCTTCGTGAATGATGCCTTTTCGGCAGCGCATCGGGCGCATGCGTCCACCGTCGGGCTGGCGAAACTGCTGCCCGCTTATGCCGGCCGTTCAATGGAACGCGAACTCAACGCGCTCGACAAGGCGCTGGGCAATCCGGAGCATCCGGTTGCGGCGGTCGTCGGCGGAGCGAAAGTCTCCAGCAAGCTCGACGTGTTGCGGCAGATGGTTGAAAAGGTCGATCATCTGATCATCGGCGGCGGCATGGCTAATACCTTTCTGGCGGCCCGCGGAGTTGATGTCGGCAAATCCCTGTGCGAACATGATCTCGCCGATACGGCCAATGCCATATTGGAAGCCGCCGATCAGGCCAACTGCACGGTTCATCTGCCTTATGACGTGGTGGTGGCCAAGGAATTCCGGCCCAATCCGCCAACCCGTACCGTCAATGTGCACGAAGTGGGGCCGGACGAAATGATCCTTGATATCGGTCCGGCCGCGGTCGAGGCGCTGTCCGACGTGCTCAAGACCTGCAAGACGCTGGTCTGGAACGGCCCGCTGGGCGCGTTTGAAACCCCGCCTTTCGATGTAGCGACGGTCGCTCTGGCGAAAACGGCAGCGGCGCTGACCAAGGAAGGGCAATTGCTTTCGGTCGCGGGCGGCGGTGACACTGTCGCCGCGCTCAATCATGCAGGTGTTGCGGATGATTTCAGCTTTGTCTCGACCGCCGGTGGCGCATTTCTCGAATGGATGGAAGGCAAGGCCCTGCCCGGCGTCGAAGCACTCAAACAATCCGATTAAAAATTAATGGGAATAGAAAAATGGCGAATAGTGAAATGTTGAACAAGATTGAAAACGGCCAGGGTTTTATCGCGGCACTGGACCAGAGTGGCGGATCGACGCCGAAGGCGCTCGCCGGCTATGGGATTGGTGCCGATTCCTTTTCCAATGACGAGGAAATGTTCGGACTGATCCACAAGATGCGCAGCCGTATCATCACCTCGCCCAGCTTCGGCAATGGCAAGGTGATTGGCGCAATCCTGTTCGAAAAGACGATGAATGGTGAAATTGACGGCAAGCCCGTGCCCGAAGTCCTCTGGGATCGCGGCGTCGTACCTTTCCTTAAAGTCGACAAGGGACTGGCGGACGAAGAAAATGGCGTTCAGTTGATGAAGCCGATTCCTGACCTTGACGCACAGTGCAAACATGCCGTTGCCAAGGGAATGTTCGGCACCAAAATGCGTTCGGTCATCAACAAGGCCAATGCGAAAGGCATCGCGGCGATTGTCGCGCAGCAGTTTGATTTCGCCAAGCAGATTTTGAGCCACGGACTGGTGCCGATCATCGAACCCGAAGTGAATATCAAGAGCGACGAGCGGGCGGAATGCGACAAGATATTGCTCGGTGAACTGACCAAGCATCTGGACGCTCTCGGCGATGACCAAAGGGTGATGCTCAAGCTTTCCATTCCGGTCGAGCCCAATCTGTACAAACCGCTAATCGATCATCCCAAGGTTATCCGTCTGGTGGCGCTGTCGGGTGGCTATTCAACCGAGGAAGCTTGCGCGGAACTGGCCAAGAATGAAGGCATGATTGCCAGCTTCAGCCGTGGCCTGCTTCAGGATTTGCGGGTTTCGCAAAATGACGAGGAATTCGACGCCGTGCTCGGAAATGCGATCGACCAGATCTATCGCGCCTCGATAACCTGATCGCTCCCTATGGTTGACGCCGTGAGCGATAGTCTGCCTTGCCAGCTTTATTTGATTTCACCGCTGGAAACCGGCGGTGATTTCCCGCAGCAACTGAGGACGGCGCTGGAAGCCGGGCCGGTTGCTGCGTTTCAGTTTCGGGTGAAAGATATTGATCGCGAGGAAGCTGCCCGGCTGGCCGCTCCGTTAAAATCCATCTGCGACGAATTTGACGTCGCCTTCATCGTCAATGACGATATCGAACTGGCGAAGCAATTGGGCGCGGATGGCGTGCATCTCGGGCAGAGTGACGAGAGTCTGAAAATTGCCCGGGCGGAGCTGGGGCATGATATCCAGATCGGTATCACCTGTCATGACAGCCGCCATCTTGCGATGGAAGCGGGTGAGGGCGGTGCAAATTACGTCGCGTTTGGTGCTTTCTTTCCCACCCGGACCAAAGAAACCCATCACAGGCCGGAAATGGACATTCTGGAATGGTGGTCGGCGATCATGGAAATACCCTGCGTCGCGATTGGCGGGATCACGCCGGAAAACTGCAGGCCGCTGATCGACGCAGGCGCAGATTTTCTCGCGGTAAGTGGTGGCGTGTGGAACGATCCCGATGGACCAGCCCAAGCGATAAGCCGTTTTAGCGCTATTTTGGAAAGCCGCTAGAGGCCGTTACGAAGAGCTTTGGGTTTTTCCGATATTCGATGCCAGATATTGTGTGACGAATTTGCGGACCGAAGGCGGTGTAAAGCTGGGCATCTGTTCTATGTCGCGCAAATAGCCTTCGGTTGGCTTGAACGACCGCGTTTTTCCGCCGGAAAGTGAATGGCCGAACAAGCCAGCGGCCAGCGCGCATTTTGTACACGGGGCCGGTTTTGTGTCCTCGCGTTGGGAGGGATCGATTTCTAACTGCGCCATGAACCGACTATAGCGCGCCGCACGTTTCACCGTATTGTATGAAAAAGACCTGTGGCCAATGAAAGAGCTTTCGTCGTCACCGGGCTTGCCTAATATCGGCCAGCAGATTACAGGGCCGCTCAATCAAACAATCTAGCAAGCGAGACTAGCAATGAAAATTAGCGGTGTGGATATTCGTCCCGGCAATATTCTAGAATATGAGGGCGGCTTGTGGAAGGTTGCCAAGATTCAGCATACACAGCCAGGCAAGGGCGGCGCCTATATGCAGGTCGAGATGAAAAATCTCGTCGACGGTCGCAAGACCAATGTCCGCTTCCGCAGCGCCGATACGCTGGAAAAGGTCCGTCTGGATACCAAGACCTTTCAGTATCTTTTCGCCGATGGCGATTTGCTGACCTTCATGGACAAGGAAAATTACGAGCAGATCACGCTGCCCGCCGATCTGCTTGGTGAGGCAGTCGAATTTTTGCAGGACGGCATGGACGTACAACTGGAACTGTACGAGGAAAAGCCGATCTCCGTGGCATTGCCAGACCAGATCGAGGCCGAGGTTGTCGAAGCAGATGCCGTGGTCAAGGGCCAGACCGCATCCTCCAGCTACAAGCCTGCTGTTCTCGACAATGGCGTTCGCGTGATGGTGCCGCCGTTCATCTCGGCCGGCACCCGGATCATCGTCGACGTTTATGCCCGTGAATATGTCGGCAAGGCGTAACTAACGATTGCCCTCCCGTTTGCGGGGGGCTTAGGGGCGGACGCGGTTATCCTGTTCGCCCGCTCTTTGAAAAAATAGATAGACCCACCCCCAGCCCCTCCCGTACACGGAAGGGGGGAGACAATAAAATGCCTGCACATTCTGCCCTTATCACCGTCATGGAACGCGCCGCACGCAAGGCGGGCACGCGCCTGCGCCGCGACTTTGGCGAAGTCGAGCATCTCCAGGTGTCGAAAAAAGGCCCGGCCGATTTTGTATCCAAAGCGGATATGCGCGCCGAACGGATTCTCTACGATGAATTGCTGAAAGTGCGTCCCGGCTGGGGCTTCGTGCTCGAAGAAGGCGGCATGATCGAGGGCGAGGAAGGCAAGCCGCGCTGGATTATCGATCCGCTCGACGGGACCACCAATTTTCTTCACGGCATCCCGCATTTTGCGATTTCGATTGCCGTCCAGGAACCGTCGCTCGATGGCCGCGGCTGGGGCAAGATTACCAGCGGATTGATTTACGAGCCGCTTAACGACCAGACCTGGTGGGCGGAAATGGACAAGGGCGCCTGGCTCGGCGAGAAGCGCTTGCGCGTATCGGCCCGGCGCGATCTGTCGGAATCGCTGATTGCAACCGGCATCCCCTTCAAGGGCCATGGCGATCTTGGTGAATGGGCGCGAATTTTTGGGGCGGTGGCACCGCAAGTCGCTGGTATCCGGCGCAATGGTTCGGCAGCGCTTGATCTCGCCTGGCTGGCGGCCGGTCGCTATGACGGGTTCTGGGAGGCGGGCTTGAAGGTTTGGGACGTTGCTGCAGGGATTTTGATGGTGCGCGAAGCCGGCGGTTTCGTTACCGACTATACCGGTGGTGACCAGCCGATTGGCCAGCGCGAAATCCTGGCATCAAACGAAGCCTTGCACAGCAAGCTGCACCGGATATTGGCCAAGTCGCTGCTGTAACTGCGAACGCCTCGCAAAAGGCCACAAATTTAAGCCATTTCGCCCTTGCGGCAAGGGGAGCCACTGCCTAAAAGCGGCCCCCGAATATTAGCGAAACGAGTCATCTGTGGTCGATCTTTCCGAATATGCGCCAATTTTACTGTTCCTGTTTGTCGCAGCAGGCATGTCAGCGGCCTTCGTGTTTCTGCCCATGGGCGTTTCACGGTTAACCGGCACCCATAACCCGAGTGTGGAAAAGCTTTCGGAATATGAATGTGGTTTTCCCGCTTTTGAAGATTCGCGCAGCCAGTTTGACGTGCGCTTTTATCTGGTCGCGATCCTTTTCATCATTTTCGATCTCGAAGCGGCGTTTCTGTTTCCGTGGGCGGTTTCGCTTGATCTGACCGGCTGGGTAGGCTGGTCGACGATGATGGTATTCCTCGCCGAACTGATCATCGGCTTTATATATGCCTGGAAAGTAGGAGCGCTGGAGTGGGATTAGAGCCAAACGCAACGGGTACGGCAATTCTCAACGCCGATGGTACGCCGATGCGGCCCGATACACAGCCCGACGAAGGTTTCTTCAAGGACCTGAATTCGGAAGTGAATGACAAGGGCTTCCTCGTTACCTCGACCGAAGAATTGTTTCAGTGGGCCCGGACCGGTTCGCTCTGGTGGATGACCTTTGGTCTTGCCTGTTGTGCGGTCGAGATGATCCACGTCAACATGCCGCGCTACGATATGGAGCGTTTTGGCGCCGCACCGCGCGCCAGCCCGCGCCAGTCGGACGTGATGATTGTCGCCGGCACACTCTGCAACAAAATGGCTCCGGCTTTGCGCAAGGTCTATGACCAGATGTCCGATCCGAAATATGTGATCTCGATGGGCAGCTGCGCCAATGGCGGGGGCTATTATCATTACAGCTATTCCGTGGTTCGCGGCTGTGACCGGATCGTTCCGGTCGATATCTATGTGCCCGGATGCCCGCCGACCGCAGAAGCTTTGCTTTACGGTGTGATGCAATTGCAGCGGAAGATCCGCCGCATCGGGACGTTCGAGCGCTGATATGGCTCATTCTGCACCCATGATAGCCAGCAACGACGGCGTTGCTGCGAAGCTTGGCAAGGTGATCGGCGCGGCGCTGATCGACACGGTCGAAGCTTATGGCGAAATCAGCTTTACTGTCGAGCGCAAGAAGCTTGCGACGGTATTGGAAAAGCTGCGCGACAAGCATGAATATCAGCAGCTGGTGGAAATCGCCGGCGTCGACTATCCGGATCGGCCCGAACGGTTCGAGGTCTGCTATCACTTGCTCAGCCTGACCAAGAACCACCGCGTCCGGGTCAAGGTTTCGACCGACGAGGAGAATCCCGTGCCGAGCGTCACCCATATCTGGGAAGTCGCCGGCTGGCTCGAGCGCGAAGTGTTCGACATGTATGGCGTGCTCTTTGACGGCAATACCGACTTGCGCCGGATCCTGACGGATTATGGTTTTCAGGGCCATCCGTTCCGCAAGGATTTCCCGCTGACCGGCTATGTCGAAATGCGCTATTCCGAAGAAGACAAGCGCGTGGTCTACGAACCGGTGAAGCTGGCGCAGGATTTCCGCAGCTTCGATTTCATGTCGCCATGGGAAGGCGCGGATTATATATTGCCCGGTGATGAAAAAGTGGGTGGCGAAGCGCCGCCACCGACACCGAAGGCCACCGACGACAAGAAGGACACCGGCGCGGGCGCAAAGGCCGACAAGAAAGCGGCGAAGCCTTCGAAGCGGAAAACGGCCGCTGCCAAGAAGCCGGCGCCGAAGCGGACCAAATCCGGCACGCAGAAGAAGGGGGAGGGCAAGTGAGTCTTTGGCCCGGAAGCCCGTTCGTCCTGAGCTTGTCGAAGGACATGGTCTGTCACAAGCCGGGCTTCGACAAGCTCAGCCCGAACGGATTTGAATCGGAGATATCAAATGTCTGACTATCTCGACGAAATGGACCATATCGCGGACGAGGCCGATCCGACGGTTGGCGATCTGGAAATCCAGAATTTCACGATCAACTTTGGTCCCCAGCATCCCGCGGCGCACGGCGTTTTGCGGATGGTGATGGAGCTGGACGGCGAAGTGGTCGAACGCGTCGATCCGCATGTCGGCCTGCTGCACCGCGGCACCGAGAAGCTGATCGAGCACAAGACCTATTTGCAGGCTTTGCCCTATTTTGACCGGCTCGACTATTGTTCGCCGCTGGCCATGGAGCATAGCTATGTGCTGGCGATCGAGAAATTGCTGGATCTGGAAGTGCCGCTGCGCGGTCAATATCTGCGCGTGCTGTTCGCCGAGCTGACCCGTATCTGCAATCACATGCTCAACATCGGCGCGCACGTCATGGACGTTGGCGCGATGACGCCGAATATTTGGGTGTTCGAAATTCGCGAGCAGTGCCTGGAATTTTTCGAACGCGCCAGCGGCGCCCGCATGCACAGCGCCTGGTTCCGGCCTGGCGGCGTCCATCAGGATGTGCCGCTGAAACTGCTCACCGATATCGCCGACTGGCTGGATGAATTTCCGAAGCTGTTCGACGATGCGATGAGCCTGGTCGTCGGCAACCGTATTTTCAAGCAGCGCAATGTCGATATCGCCACCGTGTCGCAGGATGATGCGATCCGCTGGGGGTTCTCCGGTCCGGTGCTGCGCGGCAGTGGCGTCGCCTGGGACCTGCGCAAGTCGCAGCCTTATGATGTCTATGACCGGATGGACTTTGAAGTGCCCGTCGGTACCAAAGGTGACTGCTATGACCGGTTCATGGTGCGGGTCGAGGAAGTGCGGCAGTCCGCACGGATCATGCGCCAGTGCTTGAATGAAATGCCCGATGGCCCTGTCGCCTCGACCGACCGCAAGATCGTTCCGCCCAAGCGCGCCGAGATGAAGCAGTCGATGGAAGCTTTGATCCATCACTTTAAACTCTACACCGAGGGCTTTCATGTCCCCGCCGGCGAAGTCTATGTCGCGACCGAAAGCCCGAAGGGTGAATTTGGCGTCTATCTGGTCAGCGACGGCACCAACAAACCCTATCGTTGCAAGATCCGGCCGACCGCGTTCAGCCATCTGCAGGCGATGGATTTCATGACCAAAGGCCATATGCTGCCCGACGCCACCGCCATTTTGGGCGCGATTGATATCGTGTTTGGGGAGTGTGACCGGTGAGGGTTATTATTCTTGCATCAATTTTGGTAATTTTTAGTTGGCCTGTATCGGCAAACCCTGTCGAAGTAGAGCAATCAAGTGCTTCAAAAAAGTTTGTGGCTGCGGTGATTTCTGGAAATATTGAAGCTGCTAGTAGTTTAACGTCGAAGGATTTTAAGCTTTTCTCTTACTTTGACGACCGATTTGTAGCAGAATCGCTTGATGTGCTTGTGGCGAATTTTGAGGGGCTGCAGCAGATTGGAAAAGTAGGCGAAGAAAATACCCGTGCATTTGAAATGTGCAACGGTGCAGCAACGTTTCTTTTGAAAATTGAGGAAGCCAACGGGAAAATCGTTGGGATACTCTATGGCGCCAAAGACTTCACACCACCGCCAGTCCCATTGAGGTTTCGAAATAATATGAAGCATTGTGAGCCGCCAGTCAGATTTGTGGGAGGTTTTTGATGGCTGAAGCACCAACCATTCCCGACGAAATCGAAACACGCGCCAAATGGGGTGATTTTGCGTTCACGCCTGCGAATGAAAAGCTCGCGAAATGGCAGATTGCGAAATATCCGGCTGGCCGTCAGAAATCTGCGGTCATGGCGCTGCTCGACCTTGCCCAGCGGCAGGTTGGTGCGGACACGAAAACCCAAGGCTGGCTGCCGGTTCCGGTGATCGAATATGTCGCCGCCTATCTCGATATGCCCTATATGCGGGCCTATGAGGTCGCGACTTTCTACACCATGTATAATCTCGCGCCGGTCGGGCAGTTCCATGTCCAGGTCTGCGGCACCACGCCGTGCATGTTGCGCGGCAGCGACGATGTTATGGCGGCGTGCAAGAACAAGGGCATGGCCAAGGGCAAGACCACGCCCGACGGCCTGTTCACGCTGACCGAAGTCGAGTGCATGGGCAATTGCTCCAACGCGCCGATGGTCCAGATCAACGACGATAATTATGAAGATCTCGATTATGATATCATGACGCGGATCCTCGAGGATCTGGCTGCGGGCAAGGATATCAAGGTCGGTTCGCAAATCGGTCGAAAAACCAGCGAGGCCGAGGGCGGCCCGACGAACCTGCAGGCGATGGTCGAGGAAAATCACGACTACCGGGGGGAATGGTGATGGGTGTTTCAACGCGCGCATTGGCCAATTCCGTTCGTCCTGAGCTTGTCGAAGGACCTCTATCGGTATTGCAGTGCATCGACGGCAGAAGGGCTTCGACAAGCTCAGCACGAACGGGTTCTTTTCCGATGATACGGAAGGGGCGCTAATGCCATGCAAGTCGACGGATATGCAGGCTGGATCGGGCTCGCCGTGGTCATCCTTGGCATTATTGGCGGTCTCTGGGGCCGTTGGAGGAAAAAATAATGGCGTTTGATTTCCTTCAGGACAAGGATCGCATTTTCACTAATGTCTACGGCTTTCAGCACTGGGGGCTGAAAGAGGCGCAGCATCGCGGTGACTGGGACAATACGGCCGACATCATCAAGCGCGGCAATGACAAGATCATCGAGGAGATGAAAGCCAGCGGCCTACGCGGTCGCGGCGGGGCGGGTTTTCCGACCGGTCTGAAATGGTCGTTCATGCCGAAAGAAGCGCCCAAGGACAGCCAGGGCAATCCACGGCCGAGCTTTCTCGTCATCAACGCCGATGAATCCGAGCCGGGCAGCTGCAAGGACCGCGAAATTCTGCGCAACGATCCGCACAAGTTGATCGAAGGCGCGCTGATCGCCGGTTTCGCGATGCGGGCGCGGGCCGCCTATATCTATATTCGCGGCGAATATATCTTTGAAGCCAAGGTCATGGAGGCGGCGGTCAAGGAAGCCTATGACGCTGGACTTATTGGTAAAAACGCCGCCAAATCCGGTTATGATTTCGACGTCTTCGTCCACCGCGGCGCCGGCGCCTATATCTGCGGCGAAGAAACCGCGATGATCGAAAGTCTCGAAGGCAAAAAGGGCCAGCCGCGCCTGAAGCCGCCATTTCCCGCCGGTGCAGGCCTTTACGGCTGCCCGACCACCGTCAACAACGTTGAATCAATCGCGGTGGTCCCGACGATCCTGCGCCGCGGCGCCAGCTGGTTCGCCAGCTTTGGCCGCGAAGGCAATCACGGCACGAAACTGTTTCAGGTTTCCGGCCATGTCGACAAACCGGCGGTATTTGAAGAAGCGATGTCGATCCCGTTCAAGGATATGATCGAGAAACATTGCGGCGGCATCACCGGCGGCTGGGACAATCTGCTGGCGGTTATTCCGGGCGGGTCGTCGGTGCCTTTGGTGCCGGCCGAACAGATCATGGATGCGCCGATGGACTTTGACGGTCTCAAGGACCTCGGCTCTGGCCTCGGCACTGCGGCGGTCATTGTCATGGACAAGTCGACCGACATCGTCCGCGCTATTTCGCGGCTCAGCTATTTCTACAAGCATGAAAGCTGCGGCCAGTGCACGCCGTGCCGCGAAGGCACGGGCTGGATGTGGCGGGGGGGGGG
>Ga0209345_10006434_pt1 | contig 10639 bp, 21 predicted proteins | sample Cruoilmetagenom7_FD_187294 | JGI IMG/M metagenome (GOLD analysis project Ga0209345, IMG submission 187294) | Oil polluted marine microbial communities from Coal Oil Point, Santa Barbara, California, USA - Sample 7 (SPAdes) (version 2) | ecosystem: Environmental > Aquatic > Marine > Oil seeps ... | reverse complement strand
CCTCATATTTACCTCAGTATTCACCATCTGATAGTATGATTGACAAACGCGATGAAAACAGGAGGTTGTATTGATAAGTTTCGACTTAGCTGAAGACGTGAATGATCTAATGTATCTCGACCACAATGAAACACTCGCTCCACCTCTACAAGCTGAAATCCCTTTTCCTCAATATATATCTACTACCCTTGTCATTGTAATGTATAACTTAGGTGAGCTTTGCAAGGCGTATATCTACGCAGACAACAATGACCTCACCGAAGACAAAGGATACAAGGCCAACGCAAAGACCGGCATAGCAGACATCCTGACAATGCTAAGGCTCATTTGTGAGAAAGCAGATATTGACTTCTGGGAGATGATAGTCTTAGGGCATCGTAAATACATCGAGAAGATGAACGGCCTTGAGAAAGGTCTCAAACCAGATCAATGCTAAACAGGAGGTATAAATGGACGAAATAAAAGTAGATGTAGGACATGGTCCACCTGTGACGGTTGAAATGTGTATCGTAATATGGGGGAAGGGTTATCTACCCGAAGAGCTCCAAGGTATGTTGAAAGATCGTGGATATGTAAGAATCGGGCATGGGTTCAAATTTGTACCCCCCACCTACAAAGGTCTCTTGAAAGAAGTATCATATCTTCGTGAAGCGGGGTTTAAGATAAAATGACTAACTTCGTCTTCTCCCAAACACACCACGGCCCGCGCTTCCAAGATGAGGGACTCATGTCAATAGGGCGCATGATTGACCAGATGAGCGACGACTACAGACTCCAATACCTCCTATGTATCAGGATGGGTCTAGAGGAGAAATACGGCGTCCCTCTCGACTTCCGAACTTGGCACACTTTATTATCTCAATAGTTACCAGAACCTTTACCATTAGGAAGTATAATCAATCTACGAAACGGAAGGAGGACGACAATAATGATAAATGGTTATACTCTCTCTTTTGGTGCGATGTCAATTTTGATAGTGGTGGTGTTCACCGAAATAGCAAACCACCTAGGAGGATGATGATAGAAGACGGAGCACTCATATGGACTTGCGCGCTAGTGGCTTGGATATCGTTCTTGATATACAAACAGACATAGGAGGGTAGTTGAAATACGATCACGAGAAGCAAACAATCGAATGTACAGAGAAAGAGATAGAAGACATGCGAAAAGGGCAGAGGTACCATATTTCAATAGGAGCGGAGATAACACACTTCTTCTTCTGTGAGAACGAAGTGAAAGTAGCCCAAGCGGAAGTAAACTCAGATCACATACCGATGGGTTATGTAGTCATAATTAAGGAGGTCCATGACAAACCGATATAGACTCGAAGTCTACGAAGAGTGTGAAACCATAAACGACTTAGAAGAGGGTACCCTCTTCACACCAACAGAACCACATACCCTAACTATGGGTGTCGTTTATCGGAAAGCAAAAAAAGACCCAAACAGCGACAAGCGCCTAACACCTATTGAAAGCGCACAAAGCCCAGCGCCGGACGGCCTTGTTTTTGTCGGTGGTGATTGTAGAGTACCTGTCATCAGGCTTGATGAAGGCACAATAGAAAATGGAGTGAGGGTTTTCAGACGGGCGCGTAAGTGGCACAAACTGGTTGAAAGTAGAGAGAGGGTTCAATACGCTTCAAATTTCTTCCAGGAGGACAAATAATGGCAAATGGTATGAATAAGTGTATCGGTGTAGGATATGTTGGAAGCGACCCAGAGCTGAGATTTACCCCAGCAGGAAAGGCAGTCTGCAACTTCTCACTTGGGATTACTGAGGGAAAGAAAGACGAGAAAGTAACCGATTGGTGGGCGATTGTTGCGTGGGAAGATCTCGCTGTGACGTGTGACAAATACATCAAAAAAGGCGACCTTGTCTTAGTGGAAGGTCGGTTGAAGTCCAATAGGTACACAAGCAAACTAGATGGTGTTGAACGCACAAAGGCGAACATTGTTATCTACAAAATGCAAATACTTCACTCGAAGAACCAACAAAACGTAAAAGAGGTGAGAGAGGACGAGTACGGTCTTCCTTACTAATCACCATTTATTGACCCTTCTCTTACTCTACTCTTTACCTTCGGTAGGTATAATAGGACAAGAGAAAACAGAAAGGGGTGGACATGCCAGCAATTTATGAACTCACCAATAGCTTTCACAACACAAGAACCTATACACGATTCAGCCCTGAAGAACGCGAAAACATTGGGTTCAGGGTCTATTCTCACAAAGCAAGCTCTGAAGAACGCGCAAGTATGAGACGGTGCAAGAGAGCCCTTTGTGGCTCACCTGATTGCACCTGCTCAAACGAATGGGGCGAGAGATGAACAAAGAGATCAAGAAGTGGGATAATCTAACACCTTTACAGAAACAGAATCACCTAGTTGCCTATCAACTAGGTTGGCTCAAGATTGGAGAACTATGACTTGGTGGTGTGAAGACTGCGCAATTGACAAAGACGTACAAAAAGTGATACTATACTCTTCCGAGCTGGAAAAGGGTGTACCTCACCACCTATGTCAGAAATGTATCACCAAACGCAACAAAGCGAACAGACGACAAACCCGAAACCAAGGGCAGAAACAGGAGGTCCTAATCTACCAAAACGGTGAAGAGATGGTGGACCTACCTCCAGAAAAACGTGCAATCCTAATTCTAACCTGCTATGATAAAAACGATTGCACCACCTGCAATCAAGCGCGGTCCTGCGCTGAGCATCGTGGCATGGTCGCACCTGTTCCCCTATCACTCATTTTCCGATGGGTTGATGCTTGTTGTAGGGCTCATGACGGTTATCAACCTGGCTATTCTCAAACCTGTTCACATCGTAAGTGGTGCCAGAGCATCGTAGCGAAGAGGAGGGTATCACCCAGAGTGAAACCAGCAAGAGGCCCCTATTACAAGAAAAGATCGGAGGATTACCCGAAATGATGTTGAAAGTGAAGAAGATGTACGAGGACGCTTTACTTCCAAAAAGGGCGACACCTGGCTCAAGTGGGATTGATCTATTTGCTTATATTCCTGATGGACTTTTGCAAATTCATAAGGACCATGGCCCACAACTTATTAGGACAGGTGTAGCTCTTGAGATTCCCCAAGGATATGAGGGGCAGATAAGGCCTAGGAGTTCTTCTGGTCGATACGGCGCTGGAGTGACCCTAGGTACTATCGACAGCGACTACAGGGGTGAAGTACTTATTTGTATCTTTGTCATCAATGGCTTCAAGACTTACACAGCGCGCCACAACGAGCGCCTTGCTCAACTTGTGATTTGTAAAATACCTACTGTTGAGGTAATAGAAGTATCTCAATTGTCTGAAACACTACGCGGTAGTGGCGGTTGCGGGTCAACCGGAAGATGAATAAACTACTACTAAGACAACTAGCATATGCTAGAGACGCGCACAAACGTGGTGATAGCTGGGAGAAGATATCAAAACACCTTGGTAGACGGAAAGCTGAGGTTATGTCACAGACAAAAGAACGCTATGATCTAACCTCACCAAGGAAGTTTAATTTCCGAACCCTCTACGGAGAAAAACGTATCCCAGAGGGTAGCATCTGGGAGCGTCGAGCCTACACAACAGAAGAACTCGGAAGAGTACGCCGGAAAAGATACCCCTCGTGGCGTTATCAGTTTTGGTTACGAGGAATTTTCTACAATGAAGAGACTGCTGAGACCCTAGAGCTTGAAGGTTTCTCCTTCGTCTCCGACTCGCCAGACGAAGAGAGAATGAGAGCAGAAGCAATCCAAAACGCATATAACCCTATTAAAGGATACGAAGACGCTTGGATCTTGAAGAAAACACTTGACGAAGGGTGGATACAACTACGGGCTCTGAAAAAGTATGAAAATCGTGCGCCCAAACAGAGCCACCCCAAGAAAGCAACGGCTTCTGGCAATTGATGTCGAGAACGACCCAAAAAGCGGCGACTTCATTTGCGCTCACCTGTACTCAGAGGCCCCCAAGGTTGACAAATACTTCGTTGACCTTGGGGTTCTTCATTCCTTCCTCATGGCACAACACACCAAGGGACGTCATCGCAAGACACCCTTTATTTTAGTAGCTTTCAATTGGGGATATGACGCAGCTTTTCTGAGTCCGATACTCAACGACGCCAAAACCTGCTGGGCTGGAAGTCGTTTTATCTGCTCTCAGTTGAAAAATGGTATCAAGCTCTTAGACTTATGCAATCATGTTGATGGTTCTTTGGAGGATTGGATTGAACATCTCAAGATGACAGATAAATACGGGTTGAAAAAAGAAACTCTCGAAGACCTAGAAGTTAGGGTAAAGAGTGACACCAAGGCCACTTACTATCTAGGGGAATTCCTCAACAATTTCTACGCAGATGAGCTAAGTGTCCCTTTCCATTATACGGTAGGTGGTGGTGCTTACTCCCTGTTCACCTCTCAATTTTTCCAACACTTTTGGAAGCGCACCGACGAACAACAGTGGATCAACGATTACGAAAGAAAGGCTTTTAGGGGCGGTCGCACAGAGTGCTTTGAGCGCGGAAGAATCAAACACCTATCCTATGATGTCAATTCTATGTATCTCTCAATCATGTTTGACGCGAAGATCCCTGACCCTATGACAGCTAGATACGTTCTCGGGTCAACAAAATTTGTTGACAACTTTGCAAAATACGACACCATAGTCAATTGTAGAGTCTTCGCGCCGGAAGCAAAGGTGATGGTGCTTCCCTACCCAGACCCTAAGACTGGGAAGCTTCTCTTCCCGCATGGGCGCTTTGACGGATACTGGACAGGGGTTGAACTCAAGAAAGCCCTGGAGTACGGCTACAAGATTGAAAAAGTATACTCATACATCTATTACCGCAAGTCACATCAATATTTCAGGGAGTTTGCCAAATATGTTTGGGCTATGCGGAAGGAATACAAAGACCAAGGTAACAAAGGTATGGACCTCATGATAAAGAAAATTGGTAATACTTGCTTCGGAAAGATAGGACAGCAGAATGCAAAGAGCGGGTTTTGGGGCAAGCAAGAAGACTATCAAGGCACCTTTGAAGGCTTAGCGCCAGTTTTCAAAACAATCGACGGAGTTGACTACGTTTGTCTCTCAGGAGGTGACAAAGCCGATGGGCAACACACTTTTCCTGTGGTGCCGGTTTTCATAACTTCGCTTGCAAGAGTCAAACTTCTCGATGCACTGAAGAGTAATGAGGAAGGTTTGATCTATTGTGATACGGACTCAATCAAGTCTCGCTATCCTATCAAAGGGTTGGAGATTGGTGATGACTTAGGGCAATGGGGATTTGAGGGAATCAAGGAGTGTATCTTCCACAAACCCAAAATGTACGGCGATAAAATCAAGGGAGTACCCAAACGGGGGATCAAAATCGGCGAAGATGCAACACATCAATACTTTATTTTTGAAAAACCGCGAAGATATAAGGAATCATTGCGTAGCGGCAAGACCGTAAACCAATGGTATGAGCAGTTGAAAGTGGTCGATAAAGCCGATGACAAACGGGTTTGGCAAGGTAAAAAATCAAAACCGATTGAAATAGTGTATACTGAGGTTGGAGGTATAGAAAATGAGTAAAGCCAAGGCGCAACGGGTGATCTGCCCAGTCTGCAAGAAAGTTGAAGTCACGAGGAATCCAACTTTCTTCAGGCATTGTAACCGTAGGTGGAAAGTTGCAAACCACTTACACAACGAAGCTTCGGGGCCTATCCACACTCCCGAAGTCAAAGTTGACACTACAGAACAGGAGGAAAAAGAGAAGTCAACCCTCTCTTTTGTCTGGTAATGTCAAATCAGTTCAACGACTATTTAACTGCTGGTGACCTTATGAAAGGCGCAACTGAGGTAGTAAGCACAACCGCACCTGAAACCGAAAGCGCAGGAATGGGAATATCCCTCAAAGACATCACCGAATTTGCGAAAGCGTTCTCCGAGATTGCGAAAGCGGCTTCCGAACTCGTCCAGACTCTTCGCCCAAGTGAGGGTGGAGGAGGGACAGGTAACCAAAGACGCGCTGAAGTCGGAGGTGAGCGTAGCTTCAACAAACCCCAAAAGGCCCAGAAACCAGACGGGGGAGACTTTGTTGCACAAGCTCTTTATCTCCTGGAAGAGGTAAGGCAAAACGCTGGGGATGTCCCAATTTCGTCAATAATTGGAATCCTAAAGGGAGAGGAGAACGATGGAGACACAGATTCAGATAGGGGGAAAGACCCTAGTGATTTGCGGGTTGAGGGGGAGTGGGAAGACAGTCCTGAGCAAGGAGATACTCAAGACGCAACCGAACCATCTGATAGTCGACCCGTTGGAGGAGTACCCGACGAAGGAATACAGAGTGTACCGACCAGCGACGACGAGTTACCCAGAGAGTGCTGAAGAGATTGAACTACTGATAGAGCGACTCGTGGAGCCTGCTGCAAAGAAGGGTAAACTGAAGCTTCTCTTGATTGACGAAGCAAACCGTTTCTTTCCATCTCCCCATCGTCCGATGCAACAAATGGCAAAGTTGGTTGATTTTCATAGGCACTGGGCACCGACCGACAAGAAAACACTTGAACTCAAAGAGAAAGGTCTTGCTGTAGTTCTTATCTCCCGTCGTCCTGTCCAGTTGTGCACTAATGTTATCGAGTTGGCTGACTACAACATTTTCTTCAACCTCTCAGGTAAGAATGATATTGATTATCTCAACTCCCTTTGCCGTGGGCTCGGCGAAGAAGTAGCAAAACTCCCTGACTTCCATTTCGTCTTGAGAAAAGGGCGAGACTTCCAGTTGTGTTCTCCTATGAAAATATGATATAATCTTGGTAAGTAAAGAGAAAGGGAGGAAATCATGGCTGGAATGGTGAAAGACACGACAAACCTGTTGCAGACCACGGTCAAAGCGGCACTGATTGGCGCTGTAGGTAGGGGTGTAGGGAAGGCGGTTGCTGGTAATCTGGGTGAGGCACTTGGTGGCGTGGCCGCTGGCGCTTTTATCAAGGGACCTGCTGGCCAGACGGTGGCCCTAATTTCGGTGATGGACGCAGTTCACAATATGGTTGGTGCCGGTGGCGCGGCTGAAGCGCGTGATGCTGCACCCCAAAGAAGGGAAGTGTAAGCTATGGGACTACTTGATGGGTTGATGGGAAAGGCAAAAGGACTAGGAAATCCAAAGACTGAAGAGAGAGGTCAAGCCATACCCAAGATGATGGATATTAACGACCTCTGGGATAGCGACCTTGAGGTATCTTCAAACGAGGTTGCTTGTACTACTGGGGTGTTCAGCAAGATTGCTCAATATCAAGTACCTGCTCAAACCAAGCTAGCTCTTGGTCAAGGTGCTCTGGGTGATGCTCGCGAGGAGAAAGGGTATATCTACATGTTGACGTATGATGACACGGCAACCCCTGTGGAAGAACCTGGGATGTATCGTTTTTATGCTGAGGACATCCACGGCAACCAAACGAAACTTTTGGAGTGTCGCTCCGAGCAACTCAAGGCAGGTGGCGCGGACTTCGACCGCTCAAAGGCCATGCTCTTGACTGAGTCTGAGGTACTGATTAGAGAAGATTCCTACTTGACAATCTGGTTCAAACCGGATGCCACGGATGACATCCTGAAGACCTCTTGTGTCTGGTTGGTGCCGACAACCCTGTACAAGTGCTAGGAGGTGGGTAATGTCTCGTAGAGAGAGCGAAATTTTCAACTTCAACCCTGCGGCTGATATAGTCGCAGGGGCTTCTTTCTCGAAAGATTTGGAGGAGGGTAAGTACAGGCATTACATACCTTTTACCTGGATCGAGATAACCAACAACAGTGGTTTTGCGGTCCGTCTCCTCCTGGACGGAAAGAAGGCTTTCACTTGCTACGGTCGGCAAGTGAAAAGCTTCACAGGGAGGCCGTTTTCCTCTTTCACAGTAGTCAATATTGATTCAGCGGAAACAATCGCTGAAGAGGATATTGAGGTCCTGATACAAAAAGAGGGTGAGACAGAGATTGGTGGTGGGTTCTGATGGACACTAAAACAATGGCTGGGATCGGGATTATTGCTTTTCTGGTCCTACGCTCGCAGAGTAGTGGACAAGGTGGGGGAGGTGTTACCTCTTTTATGCCGTCAATCAGTCTTCCGTCGCCCTTGCAAAACCTATCAGATGCCGCCGGAAACATCGGCGAGGTGGCTGGTGGGCTCACTGAGGTGGTGGAAGCCGTCACAGACGGTACCCTGAAGGCTACCGATAGTATCAAACAAGGTGTAAAGGATGCAGTTGTCGCTACGGAGGCAGCCAAGAGCGTTATTGGTACACCTGGTGGTGTCGTTGCTGGTGTCTCAGTGCTACCTAGCTTCAAGGGTCTTCTTCATGTTAAGGATGTGCCGGTTATTGGTGGCATCCTGGAGAGTGTGACAGGTGCAAAAGACTTTGGCGAAACCCTGGGAGAACAAGTTGTGAGGCGTGGGACTGGGACACCACGGGTTCATCTCACGAAGAAGTCAACCGATATTGCGAAAGAGTTCAAGGATATGATGGGTCACGACTATGCTCATTTCATCCAGAAAGGCACCTTTGGTACCGTCATGGCCGACTTTCGGAAGAGGACTGGTCGAGCATGAAGTTGAAAGAGAAGGTCAAGACCGCTAGCCTTGCCAGTGTCAACTATATTAATGCCATGAAGGATATCTTAATTGGTACTGCAACCAATAGGCAGGTACTAGTTTACGATAGTGCAACGGGAAAATGGAAGAATGACTTCTTGGATCTGGAGGACCTGGGAGATACAAACATTACTTCACCTACTAATGGTGATTGCCTACTTTGGAATGGTAGTGATTGGGTAGCCGCACCCGCAACTCTTGAGAGTCTGAAGGATACCACACTCCCAAGCCCTGATAAGAATACACTAATTTACTTCGATAGTATTACAGCAACGTGGAAGAAAGTCCCAGCTCCAAGGGATCGTCAAGTGCTTGGGTGCGCTGGAGGTGAACTAGGTTGGCTCTATCCTCAGTGGGAGGAGTTCGAGGAGAGCTTTGAAGAAGCGCCCGAGACAGAGGTGAGCTATGTACTATCTGTTCAACGTCAAGATCAAGTCGCTACACCTACAACTGAGTTGATAGTGTCGGTGAGCTGAAAAGGAGGGCTATGTTTAATACAATTGGTAGTAGTATTACAATCAAGATTTTGGATACTGAAAAGAGAGTGGTGTGGGAAAGAGAAGAAGAGTGCAAGAGCCTTTTGAGAGCTTGGAATCGCTTCATGGAAGTTATACTCGATCAAAGCAATGTGAGCATAGTTGATGTTGATGGCAATAGTAAGACAATATCAGCACCCGCAACTGCATCAAGAGCTATTATGGTGGGTGAAAGTGTTGCAACAAATGATGACAAAGGTGTTGTCATCGGTACCGATGATACAGCTGTTGCAATAGATGATTATTGTTTAGGCACCAAAATAATCGAGGGCACTGGCGCGAGCCAAATGAATTACCTGTTGCAGACTATGACAAGAGTAGAAAGCGCTAGTGAGGATTATATCTCACTGAATCGTATAGTCACTAATAATTCAGGGAGTACAATCATTGTGAAAGAAGCTGGTGTGCAAGTTTGGTCACAGGACAGCGTAGTCGCCGATGTATATATGTTGATCCTTCGAGATGTCCTATCCTCACCTGCAAGCGTCCTTGATGGTCAAAGCATTGATGTGACCTATAAGATCAAGGCTGTACTGTAATGACTCCTGAAGAAATGCAGGTTATTGTAAAAAGAGCCGAAGAGAACATTAAAACCCATGCGGTTTGGAAGGATAGGACATAATGGGTACACTTCTAGCAATCACCTGTATCACTACCCTGGAGTTGGCCAACATGCGTTGGCTACATCATAATGGTAAGGTTCTGGCTTTGACAATTACTGTTGTTGCCGGTCTTGGTGGGTATACCTTTGGCGAGGTTGTTTGATAGGTGTTGCGGCTGCGTATGTAGGGCGCAAGGCCGCGAAACGGGCTAAGAAGCGGTTGACAAATCGGACGAAGAGAGGGAGACAGAATGCAAAGAAGAATCTTCGAAAGCGTAGGTAAGATCCGTCTACGGGTTGGATTGTTGATAATCGCAGTGGGTTGTCTTATTGAAAGCTTCGGTCTTCGTGTGCTCTCTGAACGAGCACTTGAAGAGTCCTTGAGAGAGTGGTATAGAGAAGCCTTCGGTGAAGAGCCACCTATTCAGAGTGAAATGCCTTTTGCTTGGCCGGAAGAGGAGATTGTGGGGGGTGGAGCTTGGCCGGAAGAGGTAGAAAAAGAAGTTGTACCAATGTCAAAATGTTGTAACCCCAAAGAACCTAGGAGACTAAGACCCAAGGCCGATTGGGGTAATTCTTACCGTGTCGATCCTGAAGACCTGGAGGACGAAATGGACTAATCAAACTTACATAACGGTGACGGGGAAGGTTGAGGAGGCGCGCTCACTCGAAAGAGTGGGCGCTTTCTTTGTCTTGTTCAATCATTTTCCGGTATGCAAAAGCCATACCTAAAGCAAGCTTAACAAACTCTACCATCTCTTCAGCGTCGTAAGCTGGTGGGTTTTGGTTTATCATTGATTGCCCTCCTGTTTTATACTACTTGATAAGCATATCAAGATAAGGTAAATAAATAGGTAAATATGTAGTGAATAGATTGTGAA
>Ga0209345_10006433_pt1 | contig 10640 bp, 12 predicted proteins | sample Cruoilmetagenom7_FD_187294 | JGI IMG/M metagenome (GOLD analysis project Ga0209345, IMG submission 187294) | Oil polluted marine microbial communities from Coal Oil Point, Santa Barbara, California, USA - Sample 7 (SPAdes) (version 2) | ecosystem: Environmental > Aquatic > Marine > Oil seeps ... | reverse complement strand
AGAGTATCTAAGTTCGATATCACGTGTTAAGTTTCCAACTAAAATTATTTTATTGAACATGAGTTTTCCTTAATTGTTTAGTCTAAGACTATTACTCAGCTGCTGCTTCAGTAGCCGGAGCTTCTGTTGCTGCTGGTGCTTCAGTAGCCGGAGCTTCTTCTGCTGCTGGTGCTTCAACTTTTGCTGGAGCCTCTGCTGCTTTTTTTGCTTTTTCAACAAGACCGTTAAATGCAGCTACTTCACGATTTGTATCGTATTTAATAGTTACAAAACGAAGTAAATCTTCGTTGATACGGAAACGTCTTTCAATTTCAGCGATTGCAGCTGGTGCAATTGTGTAATAGATTACATGGTAATAACCACGTTCGTTTTTATCAATTGGGTAAGCTAATTTTCTCATTCCCATTGCGTTTGTTGCAGCGATTTCACCACCGTTTGAAGTAATTACTTCCTCGATAGCTTTAACACTTGCTTGAATTTCTTCTGCTGTAAATGTAGGTTTTACGATTACTAAGTTTTCGTAGTTTCTCATATAGTATGATCTCCTCTTGGTATATGCCTTACGGCTTTTGTTTCCCTTTCGGATTGAATATATTGTTATCAATTAACAATACAAAGAGAAAGGAACTCGGGATTATACAGAAGTTTTGCTTAATATTTCCAAATCCTATTTTTATATTAAACTGAGATGACAAAATGCAATGAAATTCTCTATTTTAATTATTTTAAGATATAGTTACAAAAACTTGGAGATACATTATAATTTATGGCAAAAAGAAAACGAAGTAAATCAGCTAACAGTTCAAAAATATTAACATATATAGCTTGGGGATTAGCGATTGTTGCCATGGTTCTTAGCTCACTTGTAGGTGGTTATTATCTTGGCTTTTCAGATGGAAAAAAAGAGACTTCCAAGCAGACAAATATAGAAAAAGAAAAAAGATTAGCACTCCTTAAAAAAATTGAAAAAAGTGCCCAAGAAAAGAAGAAAGCTACTGTAAATAAAAGATTAAAAGAAGTACTTAAAAAAGAGACAAAACATTATGTATCTGCTTCTCATGAATTTGATGATACAGTCTTGGCAAAACCACCCAAAATGGCGAAGCGTAAAGTTAAACTTTCTCCTGCTAAACCTATGTTGGCTATTATAATAGATGATGTTGGAACTAGATCTCAGGTAAATGCAATCAAGAGCCTGAATATGCCACTTACTATGTCTTTCCTCCCGCCAAGTAAAGCTAGACCTAACTCTGCAAAATTAGCATCAAAAGAGAAGTTGTATATGGTACATCTGCCTTTAGAAGCTCAAAGTTTTAGTGCAGAGGAACCAGATACTCTTAGAATTAGTAATACTCAGAAAGAAATCTCTGCAAGAATAAGAAATATTAAAAGTTTATTCCCCAAAGTTCATCATATTAATAATCACACTGGAAGTAAATTTACATCAGATGAAGTTGCTATGAATAGGCTCATTTATGCTCTAAATGCGAATAACATTAGCTTCGTAGATAGTAGAACAACTGCCCAGACAAAAGCTCCTAAGGTATTGAAAAATTTTGGTTTAAATTATGTGGCACGTGATGTTTTTCTTGATCACCATATGGATAAAAAATATATAAAAGAGCAGATTAAAAAAGCTATAAAAGTAGCAAAAAAACATGGAACTGCCATAGCAATTGGACATCCTCACGCAAATACAATTTTAGCACTCAATGAGTCTAAAAAATTACTCAAAGAAGTGGAATTAGTCTATATAAATAGACTAAATTAAAATATTGTGAATAGAATAGAGTACAAACTAGATGAACTAGGCTCTATGAAAAGTTACCCATCCCAACTCTATTATGATGGGAATTTAGAACTCTTAGATAGAGTAAAAGTATCTATAGTAGGCTCACGTAAAACTTCAAAATATTCAAGAGAACATACCCATAAACTCTCATCCGCATTGACAAAAGCTGGAGTATGTGTTGTGAGTGGCGGTGCGATGGGTGTTGATGCTGTAGCTCACTTGGGTGCAGGTGCTTCAAATACTATTGCAGTTCTTCCCTGTGGTATAAATATCAAATATCCTGCAGTAAATAAAAACCTACTAACAGATATCCAAAACAGAGGCTTATTACTAAGTCAGTTTGAAAAGGATGATAAAGCTCGACCATGGAGCTTTGTAGTACGAAATGAGCTTGTAGTTGCTCTTGGTGAGGTTTTGGTTGTAGCCGAAGCAGAATTAGACAGCGGTAGCATGAGAAGCATAGAGTTTGCCCTTAAAATGGGTAAAGAGATATTTGTTTTTCCTCATAGGTTAGGTGAGAGTAGCGCTACAAATGAACTTTTAAAAGAGGGCAGGGCAAAAGCTATCTATGATATAGACAGGTTTGTTTCACGGTTTGAAACTATTGATGTAGCCCAAGTAAAGAGAGACTCTTTTTTAGAGTTTTGTGAAAATAGTCCTACTTACGAAGAAGCTCTTGCTAAATATCCAGATAAAGTTTTTGAAGCTGAGCTAAATGGTGATATAGAAATAAAAAATGGAAAAGTTTATTTAATATAAAAGAGTGTTATAATCTAAACAAAAATGTAGGCCTCCTATGAATAAACTCTTTAATAAAATTAAAACGTTGCTATCAACATATAAACAATCAATCTTAACTGTAGAAAATAAAGCTTTAACAACTGGCTCAAAAGTTTCTTTATTTATATTTATTTTAATAGTCTTTTCAATTATTGGTGCTGGTGTTGAAATGCAACAGTCCTATATTGAAAGGCCTCATAAGCAGTTTTCATATAAGTGTACAAATTTTATAGATAAGAACAGGGAAATTGACAAGTTTCAAAATAGAAATGTTTCCCAAGATATTTATGTGACATACTATAGATATAAATTCTGGGTATTAGAAGACTTTTCTTACAATCATCAACGCAGATCAGAAAAAGATATTTTACGTACTTTTGGGAAGAATGAGTTATGTCAAGAGCTAGGAGTACTCTATCTGGACCTGGCAAACAGTGATGAATTTAAAGACAGGTTGATAATCAAGCAGGGACTGAAGAAGAAAATCAGTGCTTTGAACCAAACTATATCACGTAAAACTGAAGAGTATAGTAATACACTGTTAGAAGATATTGCTAAGCAAGATAAAGAGTACTCTATACTCTCTACAGGCTCCAAAACAGTCAAGAATGAGTTGAAAATCAATAGAAAGCAACTTGGAATTTTAGAAAATGAACTTTCTAAAATAGAAGAGGTTAGTACATTAGAAGAGTTTAGAATATTTAAAAAGTTTTTAGATGAAAAATCAAGTGAAATCATGTCTCAAAAACGAGAAGCAGTTAAATATTATAGATTAAAATATACGTTAAATATATTTATGTTTTTATTTCCAGTATGGTTTCTGTTCTATGTAGGCTATAGAGCACTTAAAAGAAAAAACTATTTTGTTAGTTCTCATCTCTCCCTAAATGTTGCTAATGTTGCTGCACTCTATTTAGTTTTTAATATTTTTCTATTGATATATACAATTATTCCAAAAGTATTTTTCAATAAGTTAATTTTATTTTTATCGCAATACAATTTAACACTACTTTTAAATATAGCGGCAATACTATTCTTTATGCTACTTTTTGGATTTTTTATAAATAGAATACAAAGAAACAGATATAAAGATAATAATCTTGGAAGTAGTGAGGCCTTACAAGATGCAAGACGAAAAAACTTAAACTCATGTATTGAATGCGGAAATAAATATAACGAGAAAGATAAGTTCTGCGGGTATTGTTCTCATAAATTGAAGATTGAATGTCCGGAGTGTAAAGAGATGGTGGATGCTGATTGTAACTACTGTAGGAACTGTAATGAAAAACTTTAGATTATAAGCATAGCATCGCCATAAGAGTAGAATCTATACTTCTTTTTTATAGCTTCTGCGTAAAGTTTCTGTGTTTTTTCAAGTCCTACAAAAGATGCGACTAACATTAAAAGAGTTGATTTTGGCAGATGAAAATTTGTCAGTAGATGATTTACTCTTGAGGGTTTATTATTTGGATGTAAAAACAGGTTTGCTTCACCACGTTGTACTTTTCCGTGTTTGTCATAAAACTCAATAGTTCTTGTTGAAGTTGTTCCTACACTCAAAATATCTTGCTCTGAATCTAATATCTCTTTAGCTGGGTTTGAGATATCATAATACTCTGAGTGCATAGGATGCTCAGTAATTACTTCTGCTTCAACAGGTTTAAATGTTCCACTACCTACATGAAGAGTGACAAAGGCGTGGTTAAAGTTTTTACATATTCTCTCATGTTGTTCAGGTGTAAAATGAAGGGATGCTGTAGGAGCTGCTACGGCACCTTCCTCACGTGCAAATACTGTTTGATACTCTGAAGCATCTTCTTCATTATCTTCTCTTTGAATGTAAGGAGGAAGAGGTATATGACCAATCTTGTCAATAATAGGAAGCAAGTCTTCAAAACGCAGTAGTTTGTCATTTTGTAAAAAATTCACAACTCTGCTACCATCATCTCTTAACTCTTTAACAAGCGCAATTAAGTCTTCATCAAACTCTATTATAGTTTCTACTTTTACTTTACCTCGTATGTAAACATTTATATCATTTGCATTAAGAGGTCTATTGATTAAAAGTTCAATTTTTCCACCGCTTGGCTTATGACCAAATAGTCGTGCTTTGATAACTTTTGTATCGTTGAATATGAGAGCACAATCTTTAGGAATAAATTTTTCTAAATCATAAAAGTGAGCATGTGTAATTTTATCAGTAGAACGATTATAGACTAGAAGTTTTGCATGGTCTCTTGGGTGTGCAGGATGAGAAGCTATTAGTTCACTAGGGAGTGTGAAGTCATAGCTAGAGGTAAGTAACTCTTTGTTACTCACTCTTTTTCTCTATAGCAACAGCTTCAGTTGCAAGTGCTTCATCTTCATCCTCATCTTCTTCTTCAAGAGGTGGAGCAGGATTAACTGCTTTTACAATTAAGATAGAGAAACCATAAAGAATGATTAATGGACCAGCCATAAGTAGTTGAGTTAAAACATCCGGTGGAGTTAAAAGTGCTGCAACTACAAAAATAATTACGACAGCGTATTTAAAAAACGCAGCCATCTGTCTGTCATCAACCATTCCGAGAAGTGCTAAAAAGTATGCAAAGACAGGAAGTTCAAAGGCAACACCAAAACCAAACATAATTTTAGTAAAGAAACCTACATAATCTTCAATATTAATAAGAGGAGTAAATTTAAAACTACCAAAGGTGATGAGAAAGTCAAAGCCAAAGGGAGTAACAATGTAGTAGGCAAAGAGTACACCGACTAAGAACATAGTTGTTCCACCAATGATAAAAGGAATAACCATCTTTTTCTCATTAGCATAGAGACCAGGTGCTACAAAAGCCCAAATCTGAGAGAGTATTATTGGTAATGCACCAACAATTGCAGCAAAAAATGAAACTTTCAGGGCAACGAAAAATGCTCCACCAACTTGAGAAGTTGTAACCATACCATCAGCAGCATGAACTGATTTTTTACCTACTTCTTCAAGAGCAACATTGAGTGGTTCAACCATCCAGTTTAAAATTGGTTCATGAAAAAAGAACATAACAAAAAACATAACAATAAGACTTCCTACTGAAATTCCCAGTCTTTTTCTAAGTTCTACAAGGTGTGGTCGTAATTCATCAAACATCTATATCTTCTTCTTTTTTAGGTTTTTTATTTTTTTTCGGTTTCTTTTCAAAAGTCACTTTGTCTGGTTTTGAAGCTGCCTTAGGAGTTTCATCTTCCATATCATCATCACCTAATATATCAGCATTTAAGTCTGAAAGGCCAGAAGCGATAGTTCCTTTTACATCTGTAGCCTTATTTAAACTCTCACTAGCATCTAGTAACTCTTTTTTATAAGCAAGAGCTTCTTGCTTTATCTCACTAACATTCATCTCTTCTTCAAGAGTATCTTTTACACTTCCAACAGTTTTTTTAACAGTTCTGAAAAATTTAGCGATTTCTACCATAGCGCCTGGGAGCTTGTCTGGTCCCATAAATAAAATAGCGATAACAGCAATAATCAGTATCTCAGTAAAACCCATACCAAACATATTTAGCCTTCAAAAATTAATTAATTTATTATTTAGAGGGTGATTTTATCTAAAAATAACTTCAAGAAGATATAAAAAGAGTAATCTCATCAGCTAAAAGGTAGTCATCGTTATAAAAAGTCTCATCTACAAGTGATATTTTATTCTCATCTACTAATATCTGTGCTTGTTTCAACTCATCTCTTGTCAAAACTTTAGAATCAACTCCAACACAAGAACGAAAACCTAAAAAAATCTGCTCAATTCTTTTGTCCTCATTATCTAATTTCTCTTCTCTTATTTCAGTCGGGTTTTCTATGTACTTTTCTATAATAGTTTGTGGATAAAATCTACTAAGGCCAAGTTTTCCGACTGCGCCACTTCCAACTCCCATATAGTCTTTGTATTGCCAGTATCCAAGATTATGTGCAGAGTTATATGAACCGAAATTACTTATCTCATACTGAGTAAAACCTTTTGACTTTATGGTCCCAAATATCCACGACGTGAGAGAGAGTTGTTCAGCACTCATCTGTGGTTTTGACTCAAATGCAGTACCTTCTTCTATTGTCAGAGCATATGCACTTATATGATTTATAGGAAGATTAAAAGCAGTGTTTATATCATTTTCTAAAAGTTCCTTTGTATCACCTAGCGTTGCATATATAAGGTCAAGTGAGATGTTCTTAAAACCTGCATCAGCTGCATTCAGTACTGCTTTATTTGCTTGGTCTGGTGTGTGTGCACGATTTAAAAGTTTGAGTTTTTCAGCGTTAAAACTTTGGACCCCAAAACTTATACGATTAACTCCAATCTCTCTCATCCCGGATAACCACTCATGAGTTGCACTGTTAGGATTAGCCTCACTTGTTATCTCAATGTTCTCTTTAAGATAAGGCTTTAAAAGTTTAAAAATCGGTTTATATAATTGGGGTGAAACTGTAGATGGTGTTCCTCCACCGATAAAAATAGTCTCAATACTTTTATCGGTAGCCTCAAATCGTTTTAATTCAAATTCTAATTGTGTTTTAAGAGCAGACATATACTCCTCTTTGAGATGAAACTTATCAACATAAGAGTTAAAAGCACAGTAGGAACATTTTGAATCGCAAAAAGGGATGTGAATATATAATAGCATGCAGAATTATAGCCACTTATCTTAATTTAATCGCTTATTGAGTATAATCGCGTCAATTATAATATAGGCTTTTAAATGAGTAAAAAAGGTTCGTATCGTCCAAATGTGGCGATGATTATTGTTTCAAATAACTACCCTGAGAAAAAAGAGATTTTTATTGCGCAGAGAAATGACTTGTTAGATATTTGGCAGTTTCCTCAAGGTGGAATAGATAAGGGTGAAGAGGTGGAAGAAGCTTTGTTTCGTGAACTTGAAGAGGAAATAGGAACTTCAAAAGCTAAAATAGTTGCTGAGTATCCAGAGTGGATATCTTATGATTTTCCTGAAAAAATTGCTAAAAAAATGAAGCCATATAAGGGTCAAACACAGCGATATTTTTTAATGAAACTTAAAAAAAGTGCAGTGATTAATCTTGATACAAAGCATCCTGAATTTATTGACCATAAATTTGTGAGTGTAGATGATTTACTGGATCATACTGCACACTTTAAAAAACCTATATATGAGACAGTTATAAATTATTTTAAGAAAGAGGGATTCCTTTAGATGTTAATAGTTCAAAAGTTCGGTGGGACTAGTGTTGGAGATTTAGAGCGTATTCAAAACGTTGCAAATCGTGTAAGTGAGAGTAAAAAGGCTGGTAACGATGTAGTTGTTGTTGTCTCTGCTATGAGTGGAGAGACAAATAAACTTGTTGGATATGCTGAACATTTCTCTTCAAATCCGGCTCGTGCTGAGATGGATATGTTACTAAGTGCAGGGGAGAGAGTGACAGCTTCACTTCTATCAATTGCACTTCAGGAGATGGGACATTCTGCTGTAGCTATGACTGGTAGAAAAGCAGGAATATTAACGGACAAGCAACATACAAAAGCACGTATTGAAGATATTAATCCTAAAAATATGACAGATGCTATTTCCGAAGGTAAAATAATTGTCGTCGCTGGTTTTCAAGGTGTAAATGAGAATGGTGATGTAACAACTCTTGGACGTGGGGGCAGTGATCTCTCTGCTGTTGCAATTGCTGGAGCTATAGGTGCTGACCTTTGTGAGATATATACAGATGTAAGTGGAATTTATACTACTGATCCTCGTATAGAACCTAAGGCTAAAAAGCTTGACAAAATCTCTTATGATGAGATGTTAGAGTTAGCGAGCTTAGGTGCAAAAGTACTTCAAAACCGCTCAGTAGAGATGGCAAAAAAACTAAATGTAAATCTAGTAACAAGAACAAGTTTCTCAAATGAAGAGGGAACATTAATAACTAAGGAAGAAAATATCATGGAAGCACCATTAGTAAGCGGAATCGCATTAGATAGAAATCAAGCTCGTATCTCTTTAATGGGTGTAAAAGATAGACCGGGAATCGCCTCTGATATTTTTAACAAACTAGCTGATGCAGAAGTAAATATTGATGTTATCATTCAAAACAAAGCGCATGATGGAACTACAAATATTGACTTTACTGTTCCAGTTGGTGACTTGTACGATGCTAAATCTATTGTAGACAGTTTTGTTCAGAGCGGTGAAATAAACGCAGACTCATATAACGAAGATATCTGTAAAGTATCTGTTGTTGGTGTTGGTATGAAGTCCCATACTGGTGTAGCAGCCAAAGCCTTCTCAACAATGGCAGATAACAATATAAACATAAATATGATTTCAACATCAGAGATAAAAGTATCTATGGTTATAGATGAAAAATATGCAGAGTTAGCAGTTCGTGGTCTACACGATGCATACGAGTTAGATAAGTAAAACATTATGTCATATTCTGATATGCCTGATTTTGCACAGTGGAGTTTAGATGCCATAAGAGAAGAGGGTGGAAGTCTTAGTTGGTTAGAAGAGCAGCGTTTTGACTGGACTACTACTACAGCCCATGCTTTAGAGCAGATACTAGAAGGTAAGACTGTTATTTTAATAACTGATGATAAGAGAAAATGGCTTGAGAACTATATTTTATCTTTCATAAATGAGCTCTCTTTAGGACGTCCCTTAATTCCGATAATAAGTATGGACAGTATCTGTACTCACTACAATAGTATTAGTGGTGGAGAGATGATAGATGTAGTTGATGATATGATCTCTCTATCATATAAAGAGAATTACTTTTTTTGGTATATTGGTAAGGGTGATAACAAACGCAGTGATATCGCCAAGAGAAAAGATAATAGTTACTTTTGGATTTTTGATGAAGATTTTAACAACGCTTTTACTCTTAAATCTTATGACACCGACTTAGATATAAAACTTTTACAACTTTACAAACTCTTTAACGCATCCCTTAATGCAACAATGTTTGGAGAGGTAGATGCAAGCTCTTAATCAGACAAAGGGGCATATATTAATCTCTACAGATGTAGAGGCAGAAGCTACAAGATTAGAGGGTGAGTTAAAACCATTTAGAGCTGTTAAGTTTATAGAAGAGAGTTTCAAGATAGAACATGCTAAAGCTGTTTTAGCAGAAGCTTATATAAGTGAATCACAGACTAAATATATAGTTCTTGGAGCAGAGGAGTTCACAGCAGTTGCTCAAAATTCACTTCTTAAACTCCTAGAAGAACCACCAAGAAATATTGAGTTTATTATCATTTCTCCAACAAAATCAAATCTACTTCCCACTGTTCGCTCAAGACTACCAATCCTAAAAGTTAACACAAGCCATGAGATGCAGGAGATAAATCTAAACCTCTCACGTATTGATTATGCTCAAGTATTTGCATTTTTAAAAGAGAATGCGAGGATTAAAAAGATAGAAGCAAAAGAACTCCTTGAAGCACTTTTTTATAGAGCAACAGTAACTGATATGCTGATTTTAACTCCTGTCCAGTTGGAGAACTTTGATAAAGCATATAGACTCTTAGAGTTAAACTCAAGACCACAGAGTGTATTAGCCATGGTAGTTATGAGTTTTGTTAGGGAGAGATAGATGAAAGTTTTCAAACTATCTAATGAACTTGACGCAAAAAATCTTCTAAAAGAGTTAGGTGTTGATGGCGGTGGTGTAAGCATTTTAGCTTCAAAGATGAAACATCATATCATCTATATAAAAGATCTACATGTTGGTGGTGCAAATATCTTAAAACAAGATGCTCTCTCTATAGGAGCTGATTTGGCAGTACCACGCGGAACTGTAATTGCCACAACTCCTAAGGTTGACTGTATATTAATTGCCACCCAAAAACAGTTAGAAACTCTGAGTAGAAAAGAACTTGCGCAACCCTTTGGACTTAAAGAGTTAGCAAAAGAGTTAAAATTGATATCTAAGCTAAAAAAACCTAAAGAGACAGAGATTATGGGTGTTATAAATGCCAATGAAGATAGTTTCTATAGTGGTAGCAAGTTTAATGATTCAAATGCAATTGATGTCATTGAAAAGATGATAGAAGATGGGGCAAATATCATAGATATTGGT
>Ga0209345_10006432_pt1 | contig 10644 bp, 13 predicted proteins | sample Cruoilmetagenom7_FD_187294 | JGI IMG/M metagenome (GOLD analysis project Ga0209345, IMG submission 187294) | Oil polluted marine microbial communities from Coal Oil Point, Santa Barbara, California, USA - Sample 7 (SPAdes) (version 2) | ecosystem: Environmental > Aquatic > Marine > Oil seeps ... | reverse complement strand
CTGTTTTTGTTATAGAAGAAGATTTCACTATATCAGAGACCCGTATGAGGTTTAAAGACTCGAGACTTAATACTAAACATCATGATTACATTGTCACAAATCCACCCTATAAGCAATACAAATTTTTCAAGTTAGGATATGACATAGTTTATTACGTTTCAACAAAGACGGGCACTACAATAGACTTTGCCAAAATATATTCGGGTATCGCCCAAGTAGATTCTAAAACAATGGATGACTACTTTGATAAACGGGCAATGCGAAATATGTTGGGCCTATATACCCGTGACTTTGGCGATGTATTATTGGGATTGGTAGCGGGTGCGGGCATTGGCGCAGTGCTGGGAATGATGTTATGACAAATAAAGAAGAAAAAAAATCATTAACGGCAAGAATTTTCAATAAAGAAGAAGCCGTCTTGTCACGAACTGATAAGTTATTCCAAAAGGATAAGATTGAGGATTTCATAACGGTTTTATCAGCCCAACAGGCCGTAGGTTTGGCCGTCTTTGATAGCTTCCACGAAATGTTAGGAAGTGGCGGGGAAAAGCGTTTTTGCGAACTTTTCACAAAAAAGCTAAAAACCAATAATGTGTCCATTGATGGGCGTATACGTGACGAATTTTTAAAGCTTTATGAACCAAGATCACCCCAAACGATCTATCAGGGTGCGGCCGGTGGCATTCAAATAGATAACCCCCGACCATCCAAGTCCATCCAAGACAGGCTTGTAGGAAAATAGATGGCAGACCCAACTTTTACTCTTAGAAATGTCAATAGCTATCTAATTTTTACCCAGTTGGCCATCTGGTCTAATGTCTGCACGTCCCCCGAACGAAACCGTATTGACTTAAAAATAAATGCAATAACCAACCTTATATCCACGACTTACGCAGTTTTTAAGAACAATAAGTCGAATGAAACAAAATCCATTGATTTTAAAAACACAATTTTAAAATTTAATGAACTTTTTAGTAATATTAAGGATTTAAGGGAAAATTATGAGTTTAAACTGGAACAAAATGAGATCACATCCATCAAGGAAATTGAATACACCTTGATCATAGACGAACTTTTCAAAGAAATTATTGACATTATAGTAACCGATTCTTTGATACAATCAGACAAATTGGCGTTGGAATGGTCGGAAGATGAAGCAAATTTGTTAAATGGTAGATCAAGTGAAAGCTAATTTTGTACAAAAGAAGCTCAAAAAAGATTTTTATAAAAATGCCGGCCAACACGGTTGGATTGTCGGAACCACAGGTTCAGGCAAAACGGACTTTATGATCGAGGTTCTAAAAAATCTTAAAGAAGCCGTACCCAAAGAAACCATTATATGGAGAGACTACGGCAAAGAATCAGAAATGTTAGCTATTTTACAATTTCATGATATAAAACTGTTCCATCCAACCGGAACAACGATTAAAATAAGTAAAATGAACAAAAAACAGCAAGATCTTTTAGATCATGAAGTAAAATTTTATGAATTCAAAGACGCAAAAGATATTTTAAACAATCTCGACAAAAAAGGGGTTAATGCAATCGCAGAAAGGCGATTTATTAAAACCCCCGCTCTGTTCATCTCCTTTTGGTCAACTTTTTTTCAAGAATTTATAAACATGGCTCTTAACTATGAACTACCCAGACCCCTGTCTTTTTTTATTGATGAAATGAATAATATAACCCCTGCCGATGGTCATTATTTCGCACCAAACCAAAGCCAACTGATCCAGCTTTTAGTATACAATGCCCAAAACCTCAGGGCCTTAGAGGCTCGTTTAATACCGTCCACCCAGGGCCTTGCATCTTTAAATAAGGGTATACGTTTACAGATGCAATATTACTTTTTCAAAAGATGCAATGAAAATATAGACATCGATATCAGGCGGTTCAAATTAGCCCAAGTCCCCGTGCAAAGATTAAGAACCAACCAAGTAATCATAGCCGGCCCCTCACGTGAATATTCCGACCCGATCGACAAAATCCCACGCCGATTACCCCCCAAGTCCCTTCTACCAAACATGATCTATGAGGGTGAATATATGCCACCCGTAATCGAATCCTTTAAAACTCAATCAGAAAAACAAGAGTTAAAAGAAGAATTATCAGATTTTAAAAAGAATGCCGCCATAAATCTAAGGAAAGGTGGGATGGCTTATCATAAAATTGCTGATAATCTGGGTATCTCATCCCAGACAGCTTATGAACATTGTAACCCCAAAGACAAAAAATAAGAGTATCTACCGGCTCCCTAAAGGGATCTAATCTTTAGTAAAATATAGTATGATCAAACCTTTGTCGTTTGCGTCTTGATCATTCTTGGAACCGGTATATTATACATATCTTTTTCTTATATTTATAAATTTTGTATAAAAAATAAATCGTTCCGGAACAAAATTTAATCTTTATTTTACAGACAGATAAAAGGAAGTGATTGCTCCAAACAAACAATATTGTTACACTTAGAAATTAAGTTTCAAAAGAGTTAAGGAAACCCCCTCGTTTCTTGTTTTTGAGTAAATCACAACAACCAAGGGGACGGTTCCAATAACTTTACTACAAAATAAATACGGATTCAAAGCATATAAACCTTTTGATTTTAAAAAAAGACTCTTTTATATTGATATTCTGATATTAAATCATGTATTAAAACACCAATTTTGTTATACTAACGATTTATACTATCTATTTTCAAAAAGAAGAACAAAAAGGGCAATTAATAAACACCTTTCTAAGCTTGAATCACTAAATCTAATCGAGAGGCACGGCAATAAAAGATGCCCTTTTCAGTATTATTCTATATCTCAATTCAATAAACAACAAGTTTTCGAGCTAATTAAAGCAATTGAACCCTACTTTATCCCTGTATCACGCAACGGGCTTAAGTACGTGACCCTCCATATCCTACTCGACCAAGTTCCTACACGACTCAATCCAAGTTCCACTGTTGCCGATTCCAACGTTACCCTAAAATACAAAAACACCCGATATTTAATGCGGCCCGCCAGAATTTACAACGACCCAACCCGCCCGTTCAACTGTTCCATCCCTCACAAAACCAAAGGCCAAAACAACCAATCACACCTCTTAAACTTTACTTTTAAGGTTTTATCCCAATCCACCTTAAGGGATTTCAAAAAATACCCCAATTATACCTTTGATTTCTTTAATAAGGCCAAAAACGCAAAAGAAAAGGTTTTAAACGCAAAAAATACAAGCCCTAAAATCCTTTCGGACTTCATAAAAAAATATTTTAAACAAACTAAGATCTTAGATTTTAGAGATTCTTAACCTAACCAACTTCCATGATCACATTTTTATTATCAAACCCATAGAACCGCCACACCCCCATATATTCATCTCTAAAACGCCCATCACTATAATATCTCATATATGCATACTTCATCCCTTCAGTATCAGGGCATCTATGATCACAAATAATGCAGTATTCAAAATCAACGACTTTTATAATCCTTCTTCTTTTTTTTTTGTCAATTTCTATGTGACAATTTCCGCACCCAACGCACTTAGGTCTAATTTTTCACCACCTACCCTTTTACCTCCAAGCTCTTACGAACGTAATTATTCACCCGCCAAATTACCTCCCATACGTATTTAGTATTATCGTCATCGTTCCAACCCGTTGATCTAATGGCCTTTCCAATCTCATCTTGGCCAATGGCATCATACCCTTTAATGGCATGAAACATATAATGACGTGTCGATCTATCGATACTACGTTTTAAATAATTAATCAAATTGATTAACCCATCTTCGGTTTTAAGAAATTTACACCTCTCAAGTGTATCTCTTTGGTTTAGAACGTTACATAATCCACCCCGTAGCGGTGCGGTATAAAACAGCTTTAGATTATACATATTACCTGCACTTGGTATATCGCAACCCCTCAAAGCTGTTGCATAATCCCACGCCAAGCGGGTATCTTCTTCCAACAACTCAAAAAACTTATCTTTCCAGATCATCCAATAATCCCCCCCCGAACGCAGATTTTTCGAACGAAGTTGTTAATTTTGCAAATCAACACGAAACACCAAATATTATCCCTCAAATCCAGCTCTTCTATATCCTTTTCATAATCAAAATCCAGATCTTCCATTCTCTCTAAATGATCAGCTATATCCTCTTCCTCAATTGCACGCCACCCCATAACGGTATGCTCTATATAATGATTTTCTATATGCTCTATATCCTCCATCAAATTGTACATTAAATTTAACACATCATTACGTGATCTAAGACCTTGCAACGCTTCATAAGTTGCCCTGATATCCTCTACCCTATAATGCACCCCCCTTAACGGATTTGTCAACATTGTCTTAATGTATGGACGGCTATAACGGCCTTTTTTTGTATCCATCGATCTTAATGCCGTGATGTAGTTCCATAACCTGTCTGGTCCCTTATCCTTCAACCTACCACATATTTTATCCCAATCATTCCTTTTGTCTATCATCGTTTGACACCTCAAAATCATTTAATTGCGTCTGTAAACGCTTAAAATTTATTTCAAATTCTTCTTTTATATAAGTTTCAAGTGTATTTGAAGAATCCCCAAAAAGCAAATCTAATAACTCTGTAGGATCTTCTTGTACTTCCATCACTATCTTTATTGTCGAAAAAATCAAAAAATCGCCCTTGAACGTGATTTGATATTTTTCTTGGGTGTCCCCCGTGATAATTTTTTTGATATTCGTAATTTTTACATTAAAATCTGATGGCATACTTAGCACCTAACTCTTTTTCTAAAAATCTATACTCCAAAATGGGCAATGACTTCTGTTGTGTTCTTGGCCTCTACATGGGACTTCCCGAAGGGATAAACCACAGATATGAATATTAAACCCCGTGCTATCTGGTTTATAAATAGAAAAGACACAGTAAAAATTATGTGGTAATGATTTAGATTCTATCATTTTTAAACTCACTCACCTTTTGATTTTTTCTACTTTTGTAATTTCAAGTTTCCCATTCTGATTAAATGAAAAATCCACTACATCCCCCAATTTGAACCCCGCCAAAATCGCCTTGGTTTGTGGGATTGTTACAATCAAATTATCCTCTGTTCCTCTTACCTTAACCATGTTTTCACGTCCCCAAAATTTTTCGTTAATAACAAACGAAGTAACATAAAATTAGTAGTCAATTATAAGCGATAAATGTTGCCATTTTTTTGTTTCGAAAGGCAAACCTAACGAAACAAAACAATTTTCTTGTTGGGATCTACTCTTATTTTTTCTATTCACCTGGTAGGGCATGGTCTACCTGGTCGCACCCTACCTGGTGCGAATCGGATACAATAGAGCATGCACAATCATTTCACCTGGTAGGGCATGGTCTACCTGGTCGCACCCTACCTGGTGCGAATCGGATACAATAGAGCATGCACAATCATTTCACCTGGTAGGGCATGGTCTACCTGGTCGCACCCTACCTGGTGCGAAACCGATACAGTAGAGCTTGGTCTATCAATAGAAATCCACCCGATACCTTATTTTAACAAGAATCCATCTGATAGACGGGGGCCTATCAGATTTGGCGTATCGTTCTTCTCCATGATCTAAAAAATTTCAATCCCGTGACGGTCTGATTATCAACGATATCGCAATTACTATTTAAAACGACATATCACATAAAACTTTTGTAACCAAGTTTAAGTACTATTAACTCTATATATAGTACTATTAAAAAATTTTAAAAGGTGTTAATATGAAAATAAAACAAGTTAAAAGAATAATAAGAGTAGAAGAAATACTTGAGAATGGTAGACCGGCTTTAGAGATTCGATGGAGGATTAAGAGATTTAGAAAAGACGAAACCGTAATAATCCCATCAAATGAATATATTTTGTTAAAAAATTACTTTTTAGAGCCATACAAAGAAATATATAGCTCATTAAGTCGACAAGTCGAGGAATTAAAAAAATATCGGGAAGGTGTTAAAGAATGAAAAAATTAATAGAAATGGTAGCAATAGAAGAAAAGATCAGGGAAATAAATAAAAAAGCTTATGAAAGAGACTCTGTTATAGAGTTAGTTAATAAATGCATGGAAGAAATAAAAGTCACTTACTTAGAACTTGAAGCACTTTATAGACAACAGGCTCTAAAAAAAGAAATAGACGAAAAGATTAGGGAAATAAATAAAAAAGAGGATAAAAGAGACTCTGTTATAGAATTAGCTGGTAAACATATTGCAGAAATAGAAGCCTTATCTATTGAACTAAAAAGACTAAAAAAGTGATCTTGAACCAAAAAGTTTAAATGCATACGATTTATAATGTACAATGCAAGGGGGGTTTTATTTATCCATTAAATAATATTGTCCTCCACAAACAATATTAACCCCCCAAAACAATATTGTCCCCCATAAACAATATTGTCAAAGGAAGTTTTTATAAGGAATAATCGTCAATTAGGTCATATGGGGGTGAGAATATCTCAAAATTAGAGCCAAAAAATATGGTTTTTTTAGCCATAGCTATTATAATAATGGTTTCTGTGATGCCCTCTGCAATAGATACCGTTTACGAAGCCGACACAACGAATTGGACAATTGACGGGGCCGAAGATACAAAAACAACTAATATTTGGTGGTTATTGCCGTTGGTAATCGTAGCGGGCATTGTCTTAATGTCCTTCGGTGTGTTCATGATTGGCAACACTTCCACACTTAACACCATTAACAACAACCAACACCACAAGAAGAAATAGATAAAACGAAATTTATGGAATAAGTGGAATATTCCACTTATCCCCCCCATGAAAACAATTCAATATGTTTAAACTCAAAAATATACTTATAATTGCTTTATTACTCCTTTCTGTCATCAATGCCGTGCCGTCTGTCACGGCTTTAACAGAGTCGGGGTCATTTGTATCAAGTGAGGGCTTCCAAGACCAATTTTATACAACTATGGACTCTGGGATTCTTCAGTCCTATATTACTCATATTAGATTTAATGACACTTCGTATTACCCAGATAGTTCACTTCAAGCAGTAAAACACTTTTATAATGATACAAGTGTTACAATAGACCCAGACCCCCCCAGATCCGCTTATACAACTTTTACTATTTCAGAAGGGGATGTATCGTCCTCCGGCCAGATAGGTTATGGAATAATTGAAGCGCCCGTTCCAGGATATATGCTCTATATGTATTTCGATTCTTGGACAATAGGCGACGAAACCGGATCTGGAAACTTTGAGATTTCTTATAATCTTGCCGATCTTTATAATATTTCATTCGGTAGAAGTATGGCCGTATTACCACCAGACCCAAAAGCGTTAGGATTATCCAAAAACCACCCCGAAGACGTAATGCAAGGCGCACCCGTTACCGTTGTTTCTGCTGAAACTTTTATAAATGAATATGTAGTCACAAATACCACAGTTAATAAATATTCTCTAAATGTAACAAAAGAGGTAGATGGATCAAGATACCCCTCCTACTGGAAAGTGTACACGGACTCAACCGTTTTTATGAATGAATCGAGTTACTCAAGTACGAATTTTTCCATTTTAGTCGATGAAACCCCTATCTATTTAGAATGCCGTGACCTTTTCGATAATACCTACTCTGCAACAATCCACGGCATGGCAACCGGCTCCCTCGATGTTCATGGTCACACTATAAACGCAGAAAATAACGCTATAATTTCAGATGTTTTGGTGGGCGTAAACGGATATGCAAATCTTTCGAATGCATCAGGTTATTACGTAGTAGATGGTCTTTTTCAAAATAGTATCTATAATCTTTCTGCAAATAAAACCGATTATATGCCGTATGAGATGAATATTTCAACATCTAACCAAGATTTATATCTTGATATACCTTTGTTCCGATATGGTGTTGATGAATACGGAAACCATGACCCATCTATCCCCTATTTGGCGGGTATTGTGACACATGCGACTAATTATTCAAGTATAAAAAACGCAGTTGTAACTTTAAGAAATAACTCAACGACTTACAACGCAATAACAAACGCCAACGGGCTTTTTAGCATCTACCCCGATGCAAACGGCACTTATACTTTAACTGTAATAAAGCCCGGCTACTACTCTCATGAATCTACCGTAAATGTGAGTGGGGCGACATCTCAAAATATAGCTTTACTTCAACTTCTTGAAGAAGTAGAAGAAGAAGAAGATTACACCCCCGGCTCCCCGATTGGGGCACTATATGATTTTTTTGATGATCTGGGTCTATCTTCGGGTTGGGTTGATGCCATCATTTCTTTAGCTCTTATAGCTGGTTTAGGGCTTTTATTCTCTGCGGCTTCAAAAAATTCCGCTGTTCCAATAATGGGAATGTTTTTTGGTTTTATCATCTCACTGGCTTTGGGCTTACTACCGCTTTATTTCCTCACAATCGTTATAATTGTAGTTGTGGCTTTATTATTATTTAAAAAAAATGGGGGCTAATTATTGCCCACTGACTCCCATTTATTCCTTACGATTGTCATCTATTTTGTACTAATAAGTACCATACTGGCTTTAACCTTTGGCGATGAGATATCCCAAATTGACTTACAACCCACTATAAATTTTTCATTATCAGAAGCTAATTTTATCGAAATGAGAAACCTGTCTGACATAAACCACATCGTTCTTGATGGCGGTTGGAATACCAATTTAGGTCGGGGAATTTATAGTACTCAACAATATTCTTTTGTTAATCTAATCTTAAGTGAGTTTTTCGGAGACGAGCCAGATACCCATGCAAAAAACACGATTGCTTTTACTTATATCGAAAAACCTGCAAATTCAATATACAAAACGAATTATTCAATCTATAATCCTGAACACAACCGCATAAAAATCTATTATTTCTACGGTAAACTATTAACTTTTGGTAGAGCTGGTGTCTTATTAGACGAGGACGGTTTTTATTTTCCTGTTTCCTCTGATCAAAATTATATAGAAGAACTCACAACCAAGCCATTTTTAGAATCAGATGCCCTTAACAATTCATACTTAAATTTTACAACCGAGTTCGATACATCAACAAGCGTTTGCAAATTTTATTATGGGGGGGACTTGATTTCTTCCGAAATAGTCCAACCTATCCGATATGAATTCTTCTCAATCGTAGGAAATCAGCATTATCATGCCGTAGTAGAGACATGGGGCAAAGATACCGAGATTTTGGATGTTGATTCGACTTTAACCCTTATAATAGACGAGGATACCGTTTTTAGCATTACAGATTTCTTTAGAACGGTCATTCAATTCTTTGTATGGGACGTACCCGATGAGATTATGCCCCCTATGTTCAAAATTATTTTTATCTCAATTGCCTTGATTGGCATAATCTTTATCATTTTGAGATTCATAAGAGGTGTTGGGTAAGGGGTGAGGCAATGATAAACAATCTGGAACGTCTTTTTTGTAAAATTTCCCTCATCGTTGTCTGTTTGGGCTTACTTTTTTCACCCCTTACCGTTGCGGGGCAATCAGTAGAAAACTTTACGGGCGAGTCTGGCCAGACTTGGATAACGTGGACCTGGGATTTAAACAACTCTGATTTTGCTTATTTATATCAGGATGGTGTTTATATAACCGAATCCAGCTTAGGCAATTACACTATCTCAACCAACCCCAACGAAAAGCATGTGTTAACTCTGATAGCTAATAACTCAACACACCCTTATACCTCTGAAATTTTCAGCAAAAAAGAATCTTTTGAAGGAAATCTAATCTATATATTCATTATTTCAAGCTTTTTCCTAATCTTAGGGCTTAGATTTCCCCTTTTTTCCCTTATCGCCACCCCATTTTACATTTATGGCGGAATTATAGCTTTAAATCAAACCTCTGAATCTTGGATCATCTTGGCTTTTTGGCTCTCTGGGGTGTTTTCCCTTATCGAATTTGCGTTTTTGATGAAGAAGGAGTGATCTTATGAAAACAATTCAAAATATAAAGACAAAAAAATTAATATGCTGTGGTGTTTTGGCAATATTGTTGGCCTTAACCGTTTCCACCGTTAGCGCACAACCGGTTCACAACCTCGACACAGGCGAAGATTTCGCAACAATCCAAGCCGCAATTGATGCAAATAACACAACAACAGGGCACACTATAAGCTGTGACGATCAGATTTACGATGAAAGCTTATTAGTTTATAAAGAACTAACGATTCAATCCGCAAATAACACCCCCCAAGATTGTACTATAAGGTCTGCAACTAACACCACTTACGCTATCTACATCATGGTAAATAACATAAACGTGAAAGGCTTTTCAATTGAAAACGGGACTCAAGGGATTAGAAATATCTGGCGATCAAATACAACCGTGGATAACTGTATCTTCCAAAACAATACCCAGTACTCCTATATTGCTTCTTCATCTCCCTATCTGGAAGTTACAAATTGCGTTTTTAATGATACTGAAGTTATAGACCAACTCCAAGGGCAAAGATGCAGTTATGTTTATATCGCAAATAACACGTTTAACACACCTGGGGGGGTCGATGGCATAGATTTTGCGTCCCCCCGTCACTCAATTTTTGAAAATAACACCTTCAATGGCGGCTCCACGGCTTTATATATAAAACGCCCGGGCACGGGGTTTATAACCCCCCTAAAATCAACCCCAGTTTTTGAATTGAACAAAG
>Ga0209345_10006431_pt1 | contig 10644 bp, 8 predicted proteins | sample Cruoilmetagenom7_FD_187294 | JGI IMG/M metagenome (GOLD analysis project Ga0209345, IMG submission 187294) | Oil polluted marine microbial communities from Coal Oil Point, Santa Barbara, California, USA - Sample 7 (SPAdes) (version 2) | ecosystem: Environmental > Aquatic > Marine > Oil seeps ... | reverse complement strand
AACTGAAAAGATTGTAACTGAAGCTGTAAAAGAATTAAATATTGAAGCTAAAATAATTAAAGTAACAGAAATTCTAGATATCATGATGTACGATGTTATGAGTACACCAGCTGTTGTAATTGATGAAAAAGTTGTGGTTAAAGGTCGCATACCAAGCGCTTCAGAAGTGAAAGAATTATTAAAAGGTGAAGCTTGTTGTTCAACTGATGATAATTGTTGTGAGTCAACTTCAGAAAGTGATTCAGATAGTTGTTGTGAACCAAAAGGCAGATGTTGTTAAAACCTTACTAGAATAAACAGATTATGAAAAAAAGGCTTAAACTCTTAGATCGCTTTTTAACCTTATGGATCTTTTTAGCAATGGCTATAGGTGTAAGTCTGGGTTATTTCTTTCCTCAAATGGCAAGTGTCACAGATTCATTATCAGTTGGAACTACAAATATTCCTTTAGCTATTGGATTAATTTTAATGATGTATCCACCATTGGCAAAAGTAGATTATAGTTTAATTCCAACAGTTTTTAAAGACACAAAATTAATGTCTATGTCTTTATTTTTAAATTGGATTGTTGGTCCAATTTTAATGTTTACACTTGCAATTATTTTTTTAAGAGACGAACCAGGATATATGTCGGGTTTAATTTTAATTGGCTTGGCTCGTTGTATAGCAATGGTAATTGTTTGGAACGATTTAGCTGGTGCAAGTAGGGAATATGGAGCTACATTAATTGCTTTAAACAGTATTTTTCAAATAATAACGTATAGTTTTTATGCGTGGTTATTTATCACTGTACTTCCAAATTATTTAGGGTTAAATAGTTTTAATGTTAATATTTCAGTTTTTGAAGTTGCTAAAAGCGTTCTAATATATTTAGGGATTCCTTTTGCAGCAGGATTTTTAAGTAGAAAATACTTGGTAAAATACAAAGGTGAAAATTGGTACAACCGTAAATTTATTCCATTTATTTCACCAATCACATTAATCGCTTTATTGGCGACTATTGTTTTAATGTTCAGTTTAAAAGGAGATTTAATTGTTGAAATTCCTTTCGATGTATTAAAAATTGCAGTACCATTAGTTATCTATTTTGTGCTTATGTTCTTTATAAGCTTCTTTGTAGGAAAAGCAATGAATATAGATTATAAACGTAATGCTGCAGTTGCTTTTACGGCAACCGGAAATAATTTTGAATTGGCAATTGCAGTTGCTATTGCAGTTTTTGGCTTAAATTCTCAACAAGCATTTACAGGTGTTATTGGACCTTTAGTTGAGGTTCCAGTTTTAATACTTTTAGTAAAAGTTTCATTATGGTTGAAGAAAAAATATTACACTTAAAATATGTTCGATTGGATTCAACATATAGCAGATTGGGTAGTATTTGACATACTCAACTTAAAACAAGGAGATCATTTGGCTGAAGCGCTAAATTTCTTTATTTATGATAGTGTAAAAATTCTATTGCTAGTTTTTATAATTATCTTTTTTATGGGAATAGTAAACAGTTATTTCCCTGTTGAAAAAGTTAGAAACTACTTATCTCGAAAAAAATTATATGGTTTTGAATATCTAATTTCTTCATTATTTGGTGTGGTTACACCATTTTGTTCTTGTTCATCAGTTCCGTTATTTATTGGCTTTGTAAAAGGTGGAATACCGTTGGGTGTTACCTTCTCATTTTTAATAACATCACCATTGGTAAATGAAGTTGCTATCGGGTTATTTATTGGGCTTTTTGGAATTAAAACAACTGTAATTTATGTAATAAGTGGTGTTTTATTAGGAACTATTTCAGGGATCATTCTTCAAAAATTGAAATTGGAGAAATATTTAACACCTTGGGTACAACAAGTACTTGAAAATTCTCAAAAAGAAACAGCTGAATTTGAAAGTCAGAAAGTACAGTTTTTAGAAAGATTACCCGCAATTTGGATAGATACAAAGACTATTTTAAAAGGAATTTTACCTTATGTAATTATTGGTATTGCTATTGGCGGTTTAATGCATGGATATATTCCAGAAGGGTTTTTTGAGCAATATTTAAGTAAAGACAATTGGTTTGCAGTACCAATTGCAACCATTTTAGCAGTTCCAATGTATTCAAATGCTTCAGGAATTTTACCTATTGTGCAAGTATTAGTAGCAAAAGGAATTCCACTAGGAACAGCAATTGCATTTATGATGGGTGTAGTTGGACTTTCTTTACCTGAAGCAATGCTCTTAAAAAAAGTAATGACCTTTAAATTAATTGGAATTTTCTTTGGAGTAGTAACACTTTGTATTATAATTTCAGGATATATATTTAATATAATTTTTTAACAATCTAAATTTTTAATAATGAAACAGCTTAGTATTTTAGTAATAATAGTGGTTAGTGTAGTGCTATTTTCTTGTAAAGAAAAAGTAGCTGCAGAAAAATTAATTAGTGAAAAAGGAGTAAATAAAATTGAAGTGATTGATTTTCACTCAACACATAGATGTATGACTTGTAATGCTATTGAATCAAGTACAAAATATACGTTAGATACTTATTTTTCAGAAGAATTAAAAAATGAAAGTATTACATTTCAAATAGTAAATGTTGATGATGAAAAAAATTACAAATTAGCTGAAAAATTTGAAGCAACAGGAACTGCATTATTTTTAAATGTTATTGTTGATGGGAAAGAAACTAAAATTGATTTAACTGAATTTGCTTTTATAAATGGAAACGACCAAGAAAAGTTTTCAAATGAGTTAAAAATAACATTAGAATCAGAGCTAAAAAAAGTATAAGTGGATTTTTTACAATCGCTTCTCGAAAATTATAACATACCAATTTTATCTGCTTTGGTGTTGGGTTTAATGACATCAATTAGTCCTTGTCCGTTGGCTACAAATATTACTGCAACTGCTTTTATTTCAAAAAACATTACAAATAAAAAGCTGGTGTTTTTAAGTGGTTTGGTCTATTCTTTAGGAAGAGCTTTTAGTTATACAGCGATAGGTTTAATTTTGTTTTTTGGAGCAAGTAAGTTTCATGTTGGACTCTTTTTTCAACAAAATGGAGAAAAGTTCTTAGGTCCGTTATTAATAATTATTGGTTTAATTATGTTAAATGTAATTAGACTTAACTTTTTAGGTAAATCTAACTTCACCGAAAAACTAACTAAAAATTTAAAAGGAAAAGGCTTATTAGGCTCTTTTTTAATAGGCGTTATTTTTGCGTTAGCTTTTTGCCCTTATAGTGGGGCTTTATATTTTGGGATGTTAATTCCAATGACAATTTCAAGTGTTGACGGTTTGTATCTACCAATTGTTTTTGCTTTTGGAACAGGACTTCCAGTTATATTATTTACATATTTATTGGCCTTTGCTGCTGGTAGCGTAGGTGTTTTTTACAATAAGATAGCCAAGATTGAAAAATGGATGCGAGTAATTGCGGGTGTTGTTTTTGTGCTTACAGGAGTTTATTATGTGCTAATTTTTACAAGTTTAATTTAATTTTATAAATTAGCAGAAAATTAAAAATTTATGAAAATAATTAATAAAATTAAAAATACTCCAATTGAATCTAAGGTTTTAGTAGTCATAGTTGTTATAGCTTTAATATTTTATTCTTTTGTTGTTAAATAACAAGAGGTTTTAAATTTAAACTAAATAGGCGATATGAAATCAGAACAGAAAAAAATAGTGATTGCTATAATAGTCTTTGTAGTAACATTTTTAGTTTTTAGAGAGCTGTTTTCACATTGGGACGATTTTAAAACTGGGTTATTTGGGGAATAAAAAATGCCCGTTAAAAACGAGCATTTAAATTTATTTAAGATAGTTTTTAAACTTCTTTCAATTCATCAACAAATTTTAATAGGTCATCAATTTCTACATGATCCATCATAATAACTTTATACCAATTGTTATCACCATTATGTGTTTCAGGAACCAAACCATATTTTTGCGCTAGTTTCACAGGAACATAGTTAGATTTTAAGGTAACAATATTCATATAAGGATCTCTAAAATATTCAACACTAAGTTCATTTAATTGCTTACAAAACCATTCAGTACGTAATAAAAGCGTGTTAATTTTTTCAAACCAACCATAATAACCGTAGCTAAATAATATCATCCAAACAGCAATTGCATTTGCTCCAGATCGGCTACCAACCATAGTTAAATCCATACCATCAACATATTGTGCTTCTTTGGTTAATACATTTTCAATCAAACCTTTTCTACATAAAAATACACCTGTCCCGTAAGGTGCTTGTAACATTTTATGAGCGTCAATGGTAATAGATGAAATATGCGAATTTTGAAAGTTAATAGTTGATTTTTTATTAGATATTGGATAAATAAAACCACCAAAAGCACCATCCACATGTATTTTAAACTCAACATTGTGTTTGGTTAAAATATTAGCATACACATCAGGATTATCTACAGATCCAAACATGGTTGTTGCCATGTTTGAAATAACCATAAAGTACTTTTTGCCTTCAGCAATTAAATTTTCAACAATTGTATCCAACTCTTCAGCAATTATTTCTCTTGAATTTAATTCAACAGGAATACTAACAGCATCAACGCTTAACAAATTTGAACCCTTATGAACCGAATAATGTGTATCTTCAGATGATAAAATTACCATTTCATCTAAAGTTGCATTAAAATCTTTTTTGAAAAGGTTTCTGTAAATCCACAAAGCTTGCATATTTGCTTCTGTACCACCAGTAGCAATATAACCATCATATTCATTTTCTTCAGCTTTAAAAATATCTATAGCCAGCACTTTAATTACTTCTTTTTCTAATTCTTGAGAACCTTTAAAAGCCTCTTCAGATTTTCCCGTTGTGTGGCAACCAATATTATTTGGATTTGCAATAAATGACTTTAACAAAGGTGAATCATTTAAAAAAGCACCACTTGTATTAAATACATTTGCGTCTAATTTAGAAACAGGATATCCCAAAGATTTACTTTCTTGAAAATCAATATTAGATTCTAACGCTTCATCAATTCGTTTTATCAATTTATCTTTTGAATATTTTTTCCAGTACTTCATTTATTTCTAATTTTAGATTATTCGTAAAAAAATCATTTTTAAATGATAATTTTTAAATATTCCGCAAAAATACACTTTTTTAAATAGTAATAGTGCTTAAAATTCAATCTATCAAAAGAAATGACTGATTCAATAAAAAATAGTATTTTTAATTTTTAAATCAACCTATTTTTTGGAGTTAGAAATTCAAATAAAAACTTTACCAACACAGCCTGGTGTTTATCAATATTATGATAAAAACGGGACTATCTTATATGTAGGAAAAGCTAAGAACCTAAAAAAAAGAGTTTCATCTTATTTTACTAAAAACCACGAGTACGGTAAAACCAAAATATTGGTAAAAAAAATTGCCAATATTAAGCACATTGTTGTGGATACTGAAACCGACGCGTTGTTGTTAGAAAACAATTTGATTAAAAAATACCAGCCACGATACAATGTTTTATTAAAAGACGACAAAACATATCCTTGGATTTGTATTAAAAAAGAACGATTTCCTAGAGTGTTTTTAACTAGAAATGTTATAAAAGATGGTTCCGAATATTTTGGGCCTTATACTTCAGTTAGAACTGCAAAAGCACTGTTAGATTTAATTAAAGAATTGTATTTGTTGCGTAGTTGTAATTACGATTTAAGCGAGAAAAATATTGAAATACAAAAATATAAAGTGTGTTTAGATTTTCATATTGGAAATTGTAAAGGAGGTTGTGAAGGCTTGCAAACAGCAAAAAATTACAATGAAGATATAGGTGCAATTAGAAATATTATCAAAGGTAATATTAAAGAATCTTTAAAGTTATTTGAAGACTTAATGCTGCAATATGCTAATGAAATGGAGTTTGAAGAAGCTCAAAAAATTAAAGAAAAAATAGCATTGTTAGCAAATTACCAAGCAAAATCAACGGTTGTAAATCCGTCAATAACAAATGTTGATGTTTTTTCAATTATTTCTGATGAAATTTACTGTTATGTAAACTTTTTTAAAATTAGTAACGGTGCAATTATTCAATCCTATACAACCGAAATAAAAAAGAAATTAGAAGAAACAGATAAAGAGTTGTTAGAATTAACAATTGTTGAAATTCGACAACGATTTAATTCACAATCTAAAGAAATTTATGTGCCTTTTGAAGTAGATTTGGGAGAAAACCTAAAAGTAACAATTCCTAAACTTGGAGATAAGAAACGAATTGTGGATTTGAGCATTAGAAATGCAAAATATTATAGACAAGAACGCTTCAAACAAATTAAAATAGTAGATCCTGATAGGCATGTAAATAGAATTATGGCACAAATGCAAAAAGATTTACGACTAACTGCTGAGCCAAGACATATTGAGTGCTTTGATAATTCAAATATACAGGGAACAAATCCCGTTGCAGCTTGTGTAGTTTTTAAAAATGGCAAGCCAAGTAAAAAGGATTATAGAAATTTTAATATTAAAACTGTTGAAGGTCCTGATGATTTTGCATCTATGGAAGAAGTTGTTTTTAGACGTTATAAACGGTTGCAAGATGAAGGGCAAGATTTGCCACAATTAATTGTTATTGATGGAGGAAAAGGACAATTATCTGCTTCATTAAAAAGTTTAGATGTGTTAGGTTTAAGAAATAAAATAGCTATAATTGGAATTGCAAAAAGATTGGAAGAAATTTACTACCCAGGAGATTCAGTACCAATGTATTTAGATAAAACATCAGAAAGTTTAAAAATTATTCAACAATTAAGAAATGAAGCACATAGGTTTAGCATTACGCACCATAGAAATAAAAGAAGTAAAAGCGCTTTAGTAAATGAGTTGGAACAAATTTCTGGTATTGGAAAACAAACTATTGTATCTTTATTGAAACATTTTAAATCGGCAAAAAGAGTTTCTGAAGCTTCATTTAATGCTATTGAGGAAGTTGTTGGAAAAAATAGAGCTTCTAAAATTGTAAAATATTATCAAAATAAGAATTCATGAGAAAAGTTTTAACAATTATTTTTATTCTATCAATAACGCTTGTATTTTCTCAAAAAGTTATTGAAAAAAAAGATATTAAGGTAGGACTTGTTCTTAGCGGTGGAGGTGCAAAAGGGTTGGCTCATGTTGCTGTAATTAAAGTATTGGAAGAAGCAGGTGTACGTGTAGATTATATTGGAGGAACAAGTATGGGGGCTATTGTGGGTGCTTTATATGCTTCAGGTTACAATGCAAATCAGTTAGACTCAATAGTTAAATCTATAGATTTTTATAAACTTTTAAAAAATGGTTTACCACGTAAATCAAAACCGTTTTATGAAAAGGAAAGTGGTGAAAAATATGCTTTGTCTTTACCAATTAAGAGTAACAAAGTAGGAATTCCAAGAGCTTTATCAGGAGGGCAAAATATATTAAACTTGCTAACAAGGTTAACCCAACATGTAAATAATATTGATGATTTTAATGAATTGCCAATACCATTTGTATGTATTGCAACAAACTTAGAAACAGGAGAACAAGAAACTTTAAGAAAAGGATTTTTACCTGAAGCTGTGAAAGCAAGTGGTTCATTTCCAACATTATTAGCACCTGTTTTGATTGATGGTAAATTATTAACGGATGGAGGTATTGTAAATAATTTTCCAGTAGATGAAGTTAAAGCAATGGGAGCAGATATTATTATTGGTGTAGATATACAAGGAGGGCTAGAAACTAAAGATAAATTAGATTCAGCAGTGAGGATAATAGACCAAATAGTAGGTTTTCAAATGTATAAAAACTCAGATTCTAAATATAAAAATGTTGATTTATTAATTCAGCCAAAAGTGGATGATTATAATGTAGTTTCTTTTGATAAAATTAAAGAAATAATGAATGTTGGAGATATTTCTTCTCGTAAGAAGTTTAATGAATTAACAAATATTGCGAATAACCAACTAAAAAAAGAAACAAAAAAAACAAATACTACACATTCTCAAAAATTTCATATTAAAAGAATTGATATAGGGGGGAATAAACACTATTCAAGAGCTTATATATTAGGGAAATTAAATTTAAAGAAAAAAGATACTACAAGTTATAAGCGATTAATTGAAAGTATAAATAATTTATCGGCCACAGGTAATTTTGAAAATGTTCAATATAGAATAATTGATGAAAAAGATGGTAGTATCGTAAAATTTAACGTAAAAGAGAATGAAATTTCAAATTTCTTAAAATTAAGCGCACATTATGATCATTTATATAAAACAGGTATTTTGTTAAATACAACAGCAAAACATGTTTTTTCTAAAAATGATGTTATTTCTACAGATCTTATTTTAGGAGATAATATTAGGTATAATTTTAATTATTTTATAGATAATGGTTTTTATTGGAGTTTTGGAATAAAATCTAGATATAACTTTTTTAATTCTTCAGTTAATTTTGATGATGCTAACGTAAATAAAATCAATTTAGAGTATGAAGATTTTACAAATCAAATATACTTTCAAACAGTATTTAATAGAAAATTTGCCATTGGAACTGGAGTTGAATACAAAAAAATAAAAGCATATACTGAAACGATCTCATCACTTGGATATACAGCGCTTGAAGAGGATAATGAGAGGTTATATTTTGATAAATCTGGATATTTCAATTTAATTGGATATTTAAAAATTGACACATATGATAAAAAATATTTTCAAAAGAAGGGTTTTTATTTAAATGCAGATTTTAAATGGTATTTAAGCTCGTCAGATTATTCAGATAGTTTTAAGCCATTTTCTCAATTAAAAGGAAAATTAGGTATGGCATATACTTTTTTTAATAAGCTAACTACTCATTTTAAGTCTGAAGCTGGGATTACCATTGGTGACAATGTAAATAGAGTGTTAGATTATAATATAGGTGGCTATGGAGAAAATTATATTAATAATTTTATACCGTTTTATGGATATGATTTTGCTGAACTTTCAGCAAATTCATTTTTAAAATCGGCAATTACATTAAGATATGAGTTTTTTCCAAAGAATTATTTATCTGCAACAGCAAATTATGCTAGGGTTGAACGTGATTTATTAAATGAAGGGAAAATTTTTGATAATACCAAATCTGGTTATATGGTTGGGTATGGTTTAGAAACTTTTTTGGGACCAGTTGAAATTAATTATTCTTGGTCTCCAGATAAAAATGAGAGTTATTGGTACTTTAATGTTGGGTATTGGTTTTAAAAAAAAAGCCCTGCAAAAAATGCAGGACTTTTAGATATTGTAAAATGCCTTATTTGATAATTTCACCATTTTCATTAGTAAAATCAAATCTTAAATATTGGTAAGCATCTCTTGGTAAAATTTTAATCCACTTTTTATGTTTTGCAAACCATCGTTGCTGAATAGATGGAATTCCTTTTTTTAGATAAGCAGCAATAAAAGGATGAACATTTAGTATTATCTTTTTATGCTTTTTTGAAGCAATGCGCTTATCAAGTTCAGCTTTAATTGTATCTAATAATACAATAGGAGCTTCAACTTCTCCAGAACCGCTAGGATTTGGTTCTTGAGTTTTAATAACCATTTCTGGTCTTACTCTTTGTCTAGTAATTTGAACTAATCCAAATTTAGTTGGAGGTAATATTTTATGTTTAGTTCTATCAAATGCCATTTCAGCCTTTAAGTGATCATATAACTTTTGTCTATGTTCAGCTGTGTGCATATCAATAAAATCAACAACTATAATTCCTCCCATATCACGTAATTGTAATTGCCTTGCAACTTCTGAAGCTGATATTAAATTCACTTCAAGTGCTGTATCTGCTTGTGATAATGCTTTATTTGAGCGATTACCGCTATTTACATCAATTACATGAAGAGCTTCTGTATGTTCAATCACTAAATAAGCTCCTTTACTCATTGAAACTGTTTTACCAAATGATGTTTTTATTTGGCGTTCAATTCCAAATTTTTCAAAAATAGGAACTTTAGAATTGTATAAGCTTACAATAGACTCTTTTTTAGGAGCTATTTCTTGTAAGTATTCTTTAATTTCAAGAAATAAAACTTCATCATTTGTAACAATGTTTGTAAAAGAATCATTAAATAAATCTCTTAAAATTGAAGAGGCTCTATTTAATTCACTTAATACTTTTACTGGTGTTTGTTGTGTTTTTACAGATTTAACTTTTTTACACATTACCACCCAACGTTCTAAAGAATTTTGTATATCTCTATCAAGATCTGCAACCTTTTTATTAACAGCTACAGTTCTAATAATTACTCCAAAACCTTTAGGTTTAATACTTTTAACTAGTCTTTTTAAACGTTCTTTTTCTTGTAAGTCAGTAATCTTTTGTGATACTGATACTCTATCAGAAAAAGGAACTAAAACCATATATCTACCAGCAATAGATAGTTCAGAACTCATGCGCGGTCCTTTGGTAGAAATTGGTTCTTTAACAATTTGTACTAATGAATTTTGACCTGTTTTTAAAACATCAATAATACTTCCGTGTTTATCAATGTCTTTTTCTTGTTTAAAATTATTTAAAGTGTAATCTTTAATTTTACCTGTGCTAATACCTTTTATAAACTTATTTAATGATAATAATTGTGCTCCTAAATCTTGATAATGTAAAAAGCCATCTTTTTCGTAACCTACGTTA
>Ga0209345_10006428_pt1 | contig 10646 bp, 11 predicted proteins | sample Cruoilmetagenom7_FD_187294 | JGI IMG/M metagenome (GOLD analysis project Ga0209345, IMG submission 187294) | Oil polluted marine microbial communities from Coal Oil Point, Santa Barbara, California, USA - Sample 7 (SPAdes) (version 2) | ecosystem: Environmental > Aquatic > Marine > Oil seeps ... | reverse complement strand
TTTTCGGTGTTGTGGTATAAACACGTGTGCACACGCCGCGTTTTTGCGGACATGCTTCCATAGCAGGAACTTTGTTCCGCTTTGGCTTTGGCTTCCGGGGCTTCCGGATCAGTTGTGATACTGTTGGCATAAAGGCCTCTTATTAATATGTACCAGTTACGGCACGGACAAACGACGCGCAGTTCACATAAAGCTCCCTGCACAAAACGCGCGAAACACCACCTCATCACCCATCCAATTAATTGGCCTCTAAACCGAGGAAATAGGCATAAAAACAAGGTGTTTCACGCAAAACCGCCCCTAGTCCCAGCAAACCCGCCGAAATTCGGAACAAATATATAAACTTTTTGCCAAGAAAGGGGTCTCAAATCTCATGAATCTGACATCAATTCCTTCAGCGAGCGGGAACATAACAGGAGATTCTCCCACGTCAACAAGAGTCTGCGTCTTTTTTACTGTTTTTTCATGTGGGGGATTTGGGTTAGAAACTGGGTTCTAATTTGGGGGCTTTACCGAGATATTAGCAACTACTCAACTCCCGCACACCCCATGTTAACATCATAGTTTAGCTATGCTTTCTGTCAACTGCTTGTGGAAATGTACGATAGCCGATTCGAAATGTCCGAATGTAAATGTCTTATTCGCCTTCGAATGCAGGCTGCGCTGTATTCCTGTGACCATGGCTATATCTTCTTGTTGGCCTGTCTCGTTCACAAAAGCTAGGTCATGCTTGGCGGCCTTTATGGCGGCGTCACTGCCTATTTTATGTGTTGACTTTGTCATGTGATAGGTCGTTATTTTCGTCAAATTTACACTCATCGGCTCAATTATCCCAAGAGTGTTATGATGCGAAAGTTCTGCCAGTATCACGTTCGGGAACATATGGGTCACATATGTAAGTTTATCAGAAACATCATTATCCTGCGGGGCAGTGTCTGTGAGTTGCTCAATTCGCCTGAACGGAAAGGTGATGCGCGCATGAGGTCCACAAAACTCGATCACATTTAAATTATCATATCCGAACGGAAAGAACGTGTTCTTATGAGCAGGTTTGATATGATAGCCCTCAAGGAAGCTTTCCAGGTGCAGCTTCCAATTTGCCTCAACGATCATTTCTGATTCGCTAAAAATAATCTGATCGTCTTTTAATACTTCTGGCAACCCACTTAGCATAGCATGTGCCTTCTTTTGGCTTGCATTCGGGTCTTGTTGAACAACAAAAATAATACCGTTCTTTTCAATGACGTTCACTTCGGCCAATCCCTTAGCCAACTTGTCCAAACTCGGGAAACCTTCTTCATGTGGAACGCCCAGCAACGCACCGTCCAGCCCGTAAGACCACCCGTGATAAGGACAGACGAATGCGCCCGCACACCCCTTACCCTCTACTAATTGAGTTCCGCGGTGGCGGCAGGCATTTTTGAAAGCCCGCGCCGTTCCGTCTTTACCGCGTACAACAATCAATGGTGTAGTAGCGGCTTGTCGCGCAATATAATCCCCCGGTTTGGCGAGCGCGGTTGAAGGACAAAATGATGTTGGTACGGATTTGAAGAGTGCGAGCTCCTGCTCGAAACGTTCTGCAGAGCGGTAATTTTCAACGGGTTCTTGCCAAACCTCATCTCCGCGGTCCGTAGTTTTATTCGCAATATGCTCAAGAATGCGGGCAACAACATCACTATTCAACATGAATTTCTGCATCTCAAGGCCTCCGCTCTTTATACTTTACCAGTAAAGGCCAAAAAAAGAACTCGTAATAACTAAATGTGGTTTCAAAATTTAATGTAGTTTTGCTGAGCACTACAGACATGCAGACGCGCTTACTCCGCCGCTACGAACCCACACTGCTTCTGTTCCATTGTAATTTGCTTGGTCAGGCGAGATGCGTTTTGGGAATAGGCCTCCGTTACAGAGCCCTTATTCACCGTCTTACCGCGCAGCGGGCTAACATTTGCGCATAAATGAAATACAAGCGGCGACGCTGATTTCTCTCGGCCTTCCTTGGGGGCAATCCAGTACACGACATCTTGACCATTTGTTGCCCCGGCGACCATCTCCGAATCCTTGGCTATTTCCTGCGCTTGCGCCGCGACCTCTGGCGAACATGCGGTCGTGGATTGATTGGTCTTAATCTGTACCGCGCACTCGTTCATGTCTTGCGTATATTGCTCGGTCGACGGCGGGTCGAAGTCTATTCCGACAACCGTAGCAAGCAAGGCCAGAGCGACACCGACACCGCCGGCGATTTTTTTATTCTTAGGGTCCATGTCTTTATCCATAAAAATCAGGACAAGCAGCGGCAAGAATGCAATCACCGCCATAATTGCGCCAAGCTGGTTTTGGACAAAGAATTTAAACTTCTCAGCCTCACTAGCCGGATCGTGTTTGTTGGCTTTCTTCCACAAAAGACTGCCAGCAATCGCGAATATTGCGACTACGACCAAAATGCCAATGAGGAGCACAAGGTTACCCTCATCAAATCTGTTCTTTAAGAGTAAAACAATGCCTGCAATCTCGCCGCCGATGGCGACAAGCCATGACAATGCGGCGAATATACGTAGTTTTTTGGCTTTGGACTTTTGGTCCTGAGACGCTTGCCACGCTTTGGTGACGTCTGTCTCTTTAGCTGGTGTCTCTGTTGTCGGTTTGTTATCAGTCATGCTCATATCTCCCTATTTGTCACCCCTGCGCGCCAAATTCGAAAATCCCCTAAGCGCTGCACCAAGGTCTGACATTTCTCCTACCACACCAAGCTTGTTCTTCAACACTTATATATATTGCAAATTTCGCGAATGGGGCTGGCAAACCTTAGCCGTTAAAGGCATACTCCCTCCTATGAAAAAACTGATTATTGGCATTAGTGGGGCGAGCGGCGCGGTTTATGGGGTGCGTATGCTGTCTATGCTGCAAGATATTGCAGACGTGGAAACCCATTTGATTATATCTGCTGCCGGGTGGATGAATATAAAGCATGAACTTGGCATGAATAAAGCTTCCGTACACGCCCTCGCCGACCACGTGCATACGGACGGTGATGTCGGGGCGTGTATTGCCAGCGGGTCATACAAAGTCGATGGCATGGTCATCGCACCTTGTTCGGTTAAAACCATGGCGTCTATTGCAAACGGCATTTGTGGCACACTGATATCACGCGCGGCGGATGTTTGCCTAAAAGAGCGCAGGCGGTTAGTTTTGATGGTGCGCGAGACGCCGCTGCATCTCGGGCATTTACGCAATATGGCTTTGGTCACGGAAATCGGCGCCATCGTCGCGCCGCCCGTACCTGCATTTTATAGCAAACCTGAAAGTATCGAAGAAATGGTCGACCAGACCAACGCACAAGTGCTAGACGGGTTCGGGATTGAAGTGCAAGAGCATTTGAAAGTATGGCAAGGACTTAAGGGTTAAAGCATGGCTGGATTATATTTTGACGAATTTGTTGTCGGGCATGTGTTTGAACATGAACTGCGCCGCACAGTAACCGAGAGCGACAATATGCTGTTCTCGAACATGACCCTCAACCCACAGCCTCTGCACATCGACCATGAATTTGCCAAAAACACAGAGTTCGGCAAGCCATTGGTCAATTCCATTTTCACCCTCGGGCTGATGATCGGGATTTCTGTGGGCGATACGACGCTGGGCACCACGGTGGGCAATCTTGGCATGAGCGACACCAAATTCCCGCATCCAGTTTTTCACGGCGATACACTCCATGTGACCACAGAGGTTGCCGAAGCCCGCGCCAGCAAGTCTCGGCCCACCCAAGGCATCGTCACTTTCATCCACCGCGCTTATAATCAGGACGATAAACTGGTCGCGGTCTGTCACCGGGCCGCGCTGATGCGGCGCAAAACTGAATAGCAAGAGTGCACGCTATTTACTTGTACATTGGCGCAATTTTCCTAGATAAGGTGATATGACAAATTCAAATAATACTCATTCCGTAGATCGCAGCGGCGGTGAAAGCTTCACCCAGGAAATGCAGCGCGATAAAGCTCACCGCAAAAAAGCGAGGAGCCTGAAGCCCTTACGCAAAATTTGGCCGTTTATTACGAAATATCCGGGACTTTTGGGATTGTTTGTATTCTTCTTATTTGCAGCGTCACTAACCAGCCTTGTGATGACATTTGCTTTTAAATATATGCTCAATTGTGGCTTTGGTGGTGCTAGTAATACAGCGAATATGTGTGAGCAAGCGGGCTTTTTACCGGCAGGTGGGCGCGGGGTATATTTTATCTTTTTCATTGTGGTCATTAGCCTGGGCGCACTTTTAGGGTCGGCTCGATTTTACACGATTAGCATTTTGGGACAGCGCGTCGTCACCGACTTACGCACCACACTTTACAACCACATAACGAAGTTAAGCCCCGCATTTTTCGAGAAAGTCCGCACAGGGGAAGTATTGTCACGCCTCACCACTGATACAATGCTTGTCGAGACTGTGGTGGGCTCAAGCATGAGCATTGCTCTGCGCTCCATTGTTACAGGTGTAGGGGCGCTGGTCATCATGTTTGTGGTAAGCTGGAAATTAGCACTCATGGTGCTAGCCATTGGCCCCTTCATTATCATCCCCGCAATTTTCTTTGGCAAATTGGTGCGGCGCTATTCCCGCGAAGGCCAAGACAATTTGGCAACAGCATCTGGCCGCGCCGTCGAAGCTTTGTCCTCTATTCAAACCGTACAAGCGTTCACACAAGAAGACACGGAGCGCGCCCGTTTTGCAGAGGCGGCAGAAAACACCTACAAATCCCAGAAATCGCGCTTGGCTGTCCGCTCCATTATGACCTTTATCATGTTCGGTCTCGGGCAAGTGGGGATTATTTGCGTCTTGTGGTATGGTGCCAATCAAGCGGCCGCGGGTGAGATGTCCCCGGGCGAGATTGGCCAATTTGCCGTTCTGTCGGTTATGGCTATGACCAATTTTGGCTTTGTCATAACGACATGGACTGACCTTCTTAGGGCCGCAGGCGCAAGTGAGCGTATTGTTGAATTGCTCGGCGAAGTGCCGCAAATCACCGCACCTGAAAACCCAGTAACACTCAACGATGCCAAAGGCGCAATTGATGTGCAGGATTTGACGTTTTCCTACCCGACCCGCCAAGAAGAAACGGCGCTGAACCATGTCAATTTTGCAGTCAAACCCGGCGAGACCGTCGCTTTAGTTGGCCCGTCCGGCGCGGGCAAAACCACCATGTTTCAATTATTATTGCGCTTCTATGACCCTCAATACGGCCAGATAAAGATCGACGGCATTGCCATCAAGGACCTGACACCGGAAACCCTGCGCCAGCAATTCGCATTTGTGCAACAAGCGACGCCTTTATTCTCAGGCTCAGCCATGGACAATATTCGTTATGGCCGCGCGGGTGCGAGCGACGACGAAGTTATCGCCGCCGCAAAAGCCGCCTACGCCCATGATTTTATCATGAAATTGCCAGATGGTTACAAAACGGATTTGGGTGAAAAAGCCCTGACACTTTCGGGTGGTCAGCAGCAACGTATCGCCATAGCCCGCGCTATTTTGCGCGACGCCCCTATCCTGCTCCTCGACGAAGCCACTAGTGCGCTCGACGCAGAGAGCGAACGCGCCGTACAAAATGCTTTCGCAGTTCTGTCCAAAGACCGCACAACCCTCGTCATCGCCCACCGTCTGGCAACTGTCAAAAAAGCCGACCGTATCATCGTCATGGAAGACGGTAAAATCGTCGACCAAGGCACACACAAAGAACTGGTAAAACGCGACGGGCTCTATGCGAGGTTGGCGGAGTTACAGTTTAACGCGGAAGACTAAATACTGATTGCAAAGAGTAGTAATATTTGCTACCACACAGTTATGAGTAATGTTGAAAAAATTAGTGTAGCCCTCACCCATGACATGGTGGACATGGTTAAATCCTCTGTTTCAAACGGAGAATACGGATCTGCAAGTGAAGCCATTCGCGACGCCTTACGCGATTGGGCGAGCAAACGAGAACGACAACAAGCCGAAATCGACTATCTGCGTACTGCTTGGGAAGCTGGCATAAATAGCGGCCCGGGGCAATTTTCATCTATTGATGATTTACTTGCTCACGCTAGCCGCGAACATAAATGCCAAAACTAACGCGCACGCGGCAGGCCGAAACTGACCTGCTCGAGATTTGGGAATTCATTACGCAACACAATCCTCAAGCAGCAGATGAAATTATTCGCACCCTCGATGCACGCTCCCAAGAGTTACTTGTCCATCCTCGCCTAGGTGTATCCCGAAAAGACGTAGCCCCAAATATGCGGCAATTGGTCATGCACAATTATCTGATATTGTACCGTATCATAAACAAAGATAACGACATAGAAATCGTTCGTTTTCTCCATGGCGCCAGGGATTTATTTTCGTTGTTCGAGTAACTAACTCGGAAGACTAAACCAGCGTAAATGCTTTGGCGTTGTGTCGAGCATACAGCAATTTGGTTTTGCACAACAATCTGGTGGGGTTTCGATACACTTATTGGCGTAGGCGATAAGTCTTTCGGTGGTATCGGGTGCGAAGTTGAGCGGGATTTCATGGTCGGGATTGGTGAGGTCGCTTAAACGTGCACACCCTGCGTCAACATGTGTCCACACACCTGTGGCACTATCAAACCCGTAATAGGCCAGCATTTTTTCGCCGTGATCGGCTATCCATTCTACGGCGCGGAGTAACAATTCCGCATCATCTTCGGAGTAGAAATAATTAAACCCGACCCGTACCCAGCCCGGCTTTAATATTTCTACACCCGTGGCAATCACTGCTTCGTATTCTTCGGATGTTTTAAGGTCTATTTCGAGCAAACGATGTCCATAAGGCCCGGCGCATGAACAGCCGCCGCGCGCCTGAATACCGAACAGATCGTTGAGCAAAGCGACAACAAAATTATAGTGAAGATATTTCTCGCCACCCTCACCGCTGCGGATCAGAAACGAGAACACAGGCAAACGGGCCGCGGTTTTGGAACCAAGAATTTGGATATTTTTATGGGCACCCCAACGCTTAATCGCCGCATCGGCAAAACCGTGTTCAGCCGCCGAAATTTTCTGCGCCCCGATACTATCTCTTAAATTAAACACCAAACCAGCGCGGATTGCGCCGACAATATCCGGCGTGCCGCCTTCTTCGCGGTGTTCAATATCGGCAAGGTAAGCCTGCGCACACGGACTAACATAAGACACGGTTCCGCCGCCCGGGATAACGGGCGTCTTGTTTTGCACCCATTTTTTCTTGACCACTAATAATCCCGGCGTTCCGGGCCCTCCGAGAAATTTGTGTACGGAGATAAAGATAGCGTCCAATTTTTCGCCGTCTCCATCTTTCGTATCTGGGTTCATATCAATCGGCTCATAAGGCGCAGAAGCTGCGAAATCAAAACAGGCCATAGCGTCATATTTGTGCAGCAATTTTGCAATGGGCTGCACATCGGTCAAAATGCCCGTGACATTACTGCCCGCAGAAAAACTACCGATTTTCACGGGGCGATTTTTGTATTTCTTCAGTTGGGTTTCTAAGTCGTCCAAGCACAACAAACCGTCGTCGGTTTCGGCAATGGTCACCACATCTGCAATGGTTTCGCGCCACTGCACATCATTTGAGTGGTGCTCATAAGGGCCGATATATACAACGGGGCGGTTCTTGGCAGCTATGTTGGTTTTTATGCCGTAACGCGACATGCCTTCCGGGAGCTTAAGCCGCAAAATTCGAATTAACTTATCAATAGCACCCGTACAGCCTGCACCGCAAAACAGCACGGCGTCATCTTCATTTGCGTTCAGACTATTCGCGATAATGCTTCGCGCCTGTTCGCGGTAGGCGGAACTTTGCCGTCCAGTGGTCGAGCTTTCCGTATGAGTGTTAGCATAGAGCGGCAGCACGGAACCCCGGATAGTATCTTCGATAGGGCCGTAAGAACGGCCGCTCGCTACATAATCGGCATACATCAAACGCCGCGCCCCAAATGGTCCGTCTATCACTCTATCATGACCAATAATATTTGCGCGCAAGGTCGCAAAATCGCCATTAGCTGCAGTAACCTGCGTCGCCGTTTTTTTACGTGTCATAAACCCGAACACATTTAACTCCAAAGTCGCCACTTCCTATTGTCAAACTGGCAATAGGGATTATAATATAACAATGACACGTACACTAACACCCATAGCCCTCACAAGCGCAAAATTTGACCCTTATGGCGATGTGGTCGAAGCGCATGGTCAGGCCAAATCTATAAATTACGGGCAAACCGAACGCTATCATGATTTGGCAAAAATTGATACGGATGCCAAGAACGGCCAAACGCTGGTCAATATTTTCCGCAGCACTCCGCTTGCTCAGCCGACGCCCTCTGGGAAGTACCCTTGCGGTTTAAAAATAGAAATCATGGAACGGCACCCGTTGTCCTCACAAATGTTTATGCCCTTATCGGATAACCCGTATTTGGTTGTGGTTGCCCCCAAAGGTGATTTTGATGAGAGCAAAATTGAGGTGTTTCTGGCGCAATCAAGCCAAGGCGTAAATTACCACGCAGGTACATGGCATCATTACTCACTAGCGCTTGACACCGTGAGTGATTTTCTGGTTGTCGACCGCGGTGGTGATGGGGATAATTGTGATGAAGTCGAGTTGACGAACCCAATAAAAATTACCCTATAACCTTCCCAAACATTCGCAATCTGCTGACCCCGCCGTCTGGATAAATATTGAGGCGGATATGGGTAATTGGGTTTTTATCCGTCATGGTAAATTCGTGCTCGTTGTCCGCAGTTAGCTTTTGTGCTGGCAACAAGACCGGCCAATCTTCTGATTGCTCGATAATTTCTGCATCAGACACATCGCGCGAATGCGCAGCCTGAATTGAAACCCTGTCCGGAAAATTGCCTTTAAAATACGCCGTGTCGATAATGATGCGCTCGACTTCGCCCCTATGGGCCAGTTCCAATATAGCAAAGTCGTGTGCCAACGTCCAATAATCAGGATCGGTTGCGCGGGCTAGATTGCGTCTGGTCTCCCAGCCATCACCCATATTCTTACCCTTGCCCGGCGCTATCAGGTTTTCCGGTACACCAAAATGCGTGTCATTGGCATAAATGGCGCGACCACCATATTCCAACGCGGCGAGGTCTAGTGTCTCGGAGCCATCAAATTGCTCCCAATCCATGAACACTTGCCCGTAAACCCGCAAGCGCGCCACACCACCGTCCGGGTAAATATGTAGGCGAATATGCGTCCAGATTTCATCGTTTTCAATGCCGTAATAATGTTGGCTATCACCTAGCAGTTCTGATTTCGGAACGACTTCGCGCCAATCATCATCCTGAGGGATTTCCGCATTGGAACTCGCAACTTCAATGGACGTAAAGGGTGGGAAATTTCCAGTGAAATGCGACGTGTCGACCTCAAAACCTGAAATGACACCGCTACGCCCGAGTTTAATCACAGCATAATCATGTCCTTGCACACGTTTGCGACGGCTTTCCCAGCCGTCCATCCATTTGCCGTTATCGTCATATTTATCCGGTATAAAAACAGGCGTTTCGGGATTGATGAGACGGGCTTTATCCGCGAAAAAATCATCGGTCGCAAACACCACTTGGGTACCAAGACGTGTTGCGGCTAGATTGGTCAATTTTGTAAAATCAGGTATTGTCATTTAGAAGTGCTTTCTGGGCAAACCATGCCTCTATGCGGATTGCCGCGATTTTGTGTATTTGTTCTAGAGCCGTTTGGCGCTCCTCAAATTCATTATTTTTCAGCCGTTTTTTAAACGCTTTTAGGATGTCTTTGCGGTTTAACCCGGTCACGGCAATGATAAAGGGGAAGCCGAATTTTTCGCTATAAGCCGCATTATATTTTTGAAATTTTTTGAGCTCGCGCGGTGAGCATTGGTCAAGACCTGCCCCGGCTTGTTCTTTCGTCGAACTCGCGGTTAATTCGCCTGATAATGCCAGTTTTCCGGCAAGGTCTGGATGAGCTTTAATCAGAGCATCTTTCTTCGCAATACTCGCCGCATCAACGGCTTTGCGCATTGCGGGAATAACACAGCAAGACGAATTCAAACTCACATCAAAGGCCCGTTCCGCCGCCCAAGACGAATGTTCATAAGCGCCGCCGAACGCAGCCAAAAATTCATCCCTAGTCATGAGGAAACTCTCTGCGCCAATGCTCAGCAACATCAATGCGGCGCGGTACCCATATTTGGTCGTGGGATTTTATGTAACGCAAGAATTTCGCCAAAGCTGCCGTACGGGCTGGCCGCCCACTGATACGACAGTGCAGACCGACCGACAGCATTTTTGGAACAGTCTCACCCTCTGCGTACAGCACATCAAATGCGTCTTTGAGATATGTGTAAAACTGCTCACCGGAGTTAAACCCTTGCGGCGCACAAAACCGCATATCATTTGTGTCGAGCGTATAGGGCACAATCAAATGCGGCTGTTTTGTCTGCGTAGACCAAAACGGCAGATCGTCTGAATAATCATCAGCATCATAGGTGAAACCGTATTCGCTAACTAGGTCACGCGTGTTTGGGCTGGTGCGTCCGGTGTACCACCCTTCGGGTGCGGCTCCAGTGAGGCTCTTAAATATCTCTACGGTTTCTTCGATATGCGCTCGTTCGGTGTCTTTATCCACATGCTGA
>Ga0209345_10006427_pt1 | contig 10646 bp, 11 predicted proteins | sample Cruoilmetagenom7_FD_187294 | JGI IMG/M metagenome (GOLD analysis project Ga0209345, IMG submission 187294) | Oil polluted marine microbial communities from Coal Oil Point, Santa Barbara, California, USA - Sample 7 (SPAdes) (version 2) | ecosystem: Environmental > Aquatic > Marine > Oil seeps ... | reverse complement strand
AGTCGTTAGCGTCATTCCGGGCAGCTCAGGATCAGGCACATCAAAGGGCTGATCGACTGGCATCTTCTCAGAAATCAACCCGCCCGCCTCCACCAGCCCCTTTAAAACACCCGCCGACACCCCTGCCGCCTCTGCCAGCACAGCACCGCTCGACGGGCCAATCGCTTTGGCGGCGTCTAAACCCCGCGTGCGCGCATCTGTCAGGCGCGCCGGCACCTCACCGCTCAAACGATAGCGCGTCTCTGTTGGTGAGGCCTTCAGGCCGCCCCTCGCCCGTGTTGCCATGCCCATCACATGCCCTTGATGCGAGACCGTATAACGCGCCATCCACGCAATAAATGTCCGCATCGCCGCGGGCATAGGCGGCGTAGGATACACGGAGATCATGGGTTTGAGTTTCCGCTCACCAATCACATCGTCGTCCAATACCTCCCAGACGACACCAGTACGTTCCTGCTTGCCCAGTGGTGCACGCACATAGCTACCAACCGACACCTCCACACCCTCAGGCACGAGATAGTCAAACGGCTCCGGCAACGGCAGCGGAAAAAGAATACGGGCAACAGGCATAAGTGCGAAGTAAGTCCTCGCCCGCTATGTTTGCAAGCGATCAAGTGCGGCTTTCACCAACCAGCACCTTATTGCGCTAGAAAAGCCCGCGGCTAACCAATTGCGTTGGCTGCTTGGAATACTCGACTGTAAACTCACCTGTCGCATAATCATCTGGTGTTTCGGGCTGGGCATACACAGTCGTTTCAGTGAATGCCGGGCTGATCGGCTCATGGCGGCGACCATTCGGATCAAAGATCGTCCACTTCAGACACCAGAGCCGGTTTGTGTCTTCCAGCGCATATTTGCCATTGGCATCCGCTATCGCTTCGACAGACCCAATGGTCAGCGAGAGCGGTATTTGCTGCACCGTGCCTGGCTCAATAATTTTCGCCTCGATACGCGATGGATAGGATTTTTCCCCCGGCACACATGTTTCAGGATCGGTTGAATCAACCACAACAATGTTCGTTAAGACCAGCGGACGCGTTCCTCGGTTAGAGACAATAATCGCCGGGTCTACAAACTTGCGAAAATAAGACTCACGCTTCCCATTTGAGGAAGATGACCCCGTTTGCATTTGCCACTGAACACCAGACACCGCCGTTGTCAGCGTATAGCGCGAATCGAAGAACGTTAGATATGTCGTCATGCTAGACAACACCATCGCCGTTAAAGACAGTACGACACTTGAAAGACTACGCATGCTCATTTCCTCTTACGCTACGCTTCGGAGCCATTAGCTTATTTTGGGTCACCTGACGTGCCAACGACTTTAGCGGCCCCTGACTGCTAAACGGCAAATCGGTCTGTTTAATTGGCGTCTTTTGGTCGCCGAAATATATCTGCACACCGCGCGGATTATCCGGCGGCAAGTCATAACCATGCCCCGCAAAGGCCTCGCGGATGTTGGCCCACTCTGCCGCCAGATCGAACCCATCCGCCACAGCGTCAGGTGGGTTTGGTGGATCAATAACAATCGTCTTGGCAATCGCACCGCTTTCCAGCAATTGATCTACTTCCCAGATCGTACCGCCCCGCGCAGAGGGCAGCAGAACGATAAGGTCAGCAGCGTCCATCAAGCGCCTAATCGTCATCTTCCAGTCTTCATCAGAAATCTGAATGCGCCCCGCCCCCAGATGCTCTAACGGACGGCCCAACCCCACCAAAAGGCCGAACGGGCGCAACGCCTCCTCAACTTGGCGCTCAAACTCCATACGCTGCGGCGCCAAGCCATGTGAGACCATACCCGGCTGAGCGCCTTGTATTTCGAATGTTTGCGCTGTGTATGTATCAATTCGGTCTGTCGAGGCGAACGGTCGCAAATAGAGCACAAACCGCTCCGTCGCCCCCTCCCCCGCATTCAGCGCAGCAGCCAGCTTGTTTGCGCGTAAATCACGCCCTCGCTGTCCATATAGGTGTATCCACTCCAAACATGCCTGCCCGGCCAGCATACCTGCAACTAGCATCCCGCAGAAACCCAACAAAGACGGAATATAACCAAGGAAGGGATGCAGCGCGAACCATGCTCCCACCCCTACGCCCAGCGTGATAGCCGCCACCATCAACACACCAAATATGACACGGCGGCTCGGAATACGTGCAACATTCGATTGTCGCAGCACGATATATTTTTGAAGACCTGTAAGACTTATCGCCATGATAAGATTCTAACGCGGGAAACGCCAAGCAACACCCCTAATATGCATATCCACGCATTTTCGCGATGACTCATAGCTGCTTAACCTCACCCCCTCATACTAAGCCTATGAACAGCCTACCTGACTTCCTTTCGTATCTTGCAGATGAGCGCCGCATGGCCGCCAAGACGGTGGAGGCTTATGGGTCAGATCTCGCCGGATTTGCAGGGTTCCTACGTGTTCATTTGGGTGAAGAGCCAACCCCCAAAGCGCTCGCAAAACTGAAAGCGCGCGATATTCGCGCCTATCTCGCGGCGCGGCGCAGAGACGGCCTCTCTGACAGCTCGATTGCGCGGCTGCTGTCTTCCATCAAAGCGCTGTATCGCTGGCTCGACCGTGCCCATGGTATCCAGAACGCTGAGATTTCTTACCTACAAGGCCCTCGTCGCCCCGCGCGCCTACCCCGCCCCGTCTCGATCGAAGCCGCCAAGGACATGATCGATGAAGCCGCAACAGACCCGGATTCAGAAACATGGGTAAACGCCCGCGACGCCGCTGTGCTCTCTCTGCTCTATGGCGCAGGACTTCGTATTTCAGAGGCGCTATCGCTCACAGGCGCAGACATACCCGCCCCGCCCCGTCTACGCATTAAAGGCAAGGGCGGTAAAATCAGACTCGTACCGCTCATCCCGGCTGTCAGGGACGCGATCAATGCATATGCCAATATTTGCCCGTATGCTCTGACAGAAGAAAGCCCTCTGTTCAGAGGCGTCAAAGGTGGACCGCTCAACCCACGTCTTATTCAAGGCTTGGTCCAAAAACTTCGCGGCTTGCTCGGCCTACCAGACACAGCCACGCCGCATGCCTTGCGCCACGCCTTCGCAACACATCTGCTGGCGGGCGGCGCTGATTTGCGCGCGATCCAAACATTGCTGGGCCACGCCTCGCTCTCAACGACACAAGTTTACACAGGCGTAGACGCCACACGCTTGCGCCATGTGCATGAACAAGCTCACCCCCGCGCTTAAGCTGCGGTCTTAAGGGGCAAGCTCAGCGCTCAGCGCATCAGCCAACAAACTGCCCGCAGGCGTCAGCGTAATCCGGCCCGGCGACATCTCCAGCCACCCCTGCTCTGCAAACGTCGCGATCTTATCCCGGCTCATGTCCTCACCAGATAGCGCTTCGACACGGCCAATCTCCAACCCTTCAGTTGATCGCAACCCCATTGCGACCATCTCACGTGCGACGTCCATTTGCGTCAGCACATCAGCGCCGCCCCACCCAGAACCAAGCGCTTGTACATTTGCCATATAGTCACCGGGCTTTGGCTGCGCGAGCGTAGCGTACCGCTTGCCGCCGACAGAAATCCGCCCATGCGCGCCGGGGCCAACACCAATCCAATCCCCACCACTCCAGTAGATCATATTGTGCCGGGCCTTGTGCGCGTCAGAGATCGCGTGATTTGAAATTTCATAGGCGGGCATACCTGCCGCTGACATCACGGCTTGCGTGATCTCATACATACGCGCCTGCGCTTCTTCGCCCATCTGAATGAGCTCTCCACGCGCCTCGGCCTGACCGAAAGCTGTGCGCTGCTCAATGGTCAACTCATAGAGCGACATGTGGTGAACGCCGAGCATGATCGCTTCTGAGAGTTCAGCCTGCCACGCATCAAATGTTTGTCCCGGCCGGGCGTAAATCAGATCAATCGAGACAGAAGGAAACACAGACAATGCACGCGCAACCGCCGCTTTCGCTTGCGTCACATCATGATCCCGTCCGAGGAAAATAAGCGCATCATCGCGAAGTGATTGCACGCCAATTGAAATCCGGTTCACACCGGCGCGCTTCAAACCCTCAAGGTCCGCGCCGAGGATATCGTTGGGATTAGCCTCCAGCGTAATTTCAGCATCAGCCTTCAAACCGAAATTTACACGCGCGGCTTCAACAATTTCAGAAACCTGCTCCGGTCGCATCAGCGACGGCGTGCCACCTCCGAAAAAGATCGTATCCAGCGCGCCATGCTTAGGCATCCGCGGCTTATGCGCGGCGATATCCGCGATCAATGTTTCAACCAGAGAATCTGTATTGCGGTCTTTCGCGGCATATACGTTGAAGTCACAATACGGACATATCCGCGTGCAGTATGGCCAGTGGACATAAAGCCCAAAGCCATAGTCCGGCCCAAAGGGCGCGCGTGTTTCATCTGCTTGTTCAATCATGGCAATAAAGCTTCCCGCAGTTTCGAGACCGCGTCTGCGCGGTGGCTCATGGCGTGCTTCTTATCTGGGGCCATTTCTCCAAATGTCACCTGTTCACCTTCAGCAATGAACAGAGGATCATAGCCAAACCCTAGATCTCCGCGCGGGGGCCAAACCAGTTCGCCATGCACCTCGCCCTCAAAAACAACCTCATGCCCATCAGGCCACACCACCGCTAGCGCACAGACAAACTTAGCCGAGTAATCTGCCGTACCCAGCAACTGCAGCTCCCGCCAGATTTTCTCCATTGCCACATTGAAATCACGCGGCTCCCCTGCCCAGCGCGCAGAATAAATCCCCGGTGCGCCGCCCAGCGCCGCGACTGCCAATCCACTATCATCAGACAAAGCAGGCGCGCCTGTCGCTCGTGCGGCCGCGCGCGCTTTAAGCAACGCATTACCCGTGAAAGTCGCCTCTGTTTCCTCTGGCTCATCAAGGTCAAGATCGATCGCAGATTGAATTTCAAAGCCATGCGGCTCGAACAGATCCTTTAACTCGCGAACCTTGCCAGCATTATGTGTAGCTGCGATCAAGCGCCCAGGCGCCAAACGACGCTCAGAATTTGTATCTGTCATGCCAATACGGCTCCATTCTTGCTTTCTTGTCGAATATCGATATATCGATTAACAGTAACTAAACTCGCTTTAGCGATAAAACCAATACATCTTCATGGGCTTAGCCTGTAAATGACCAAAGGATGAAGCAAAAATATAATGACGTCACAGTCCCGTAACTCCGTTGCCTCGTTCATGAGCGTACTCGTGACAATCGTCATGTGGTTCGCAGCTATCACTGGCGTTATTTTCATCAGCTATACCGCATATGGACTGTTCGCCTACTTCAGTGGCATTCCACTTGATTCTCTGAACATTGAAGTCGCTGAAGACAATAACGGCGTGGCGAAACTGATCAGCGGGCTCTTAGGTGGAATTGTCGCCATCCCAGGCATTATCTATGTCTGCGTACAATTACGCCGTATTTTATCAACACTTGCCAAGGGTGATCCCTTTGTGCCTGAAAATGCTGGCCGCCTGACGCGCATTGCAATGGCGATTTTAGTTATGCAAGTGCTCAAATACGTTGTCGTTGTCTGTCTTGGTATGATCTTCTCAGATGCTGAAGTCACACTGCGTCTCGATCTTATTACATGGGCATCGGTTGCAGCACTCTTCATCCTTGCCCAAGTCTTCCGAGAAGGCACCCGCCTTCGCGACGAAGAAAAAATGACCATATAGGAGGCCAGATCATGTCTATTCGTGTCACCCTTGATCGCGTCCTGATGGATCGCAGAATGTCACTGACAGAGTTGTCAGAGCGCGTCGGCGTTACCCTTGCGAATCTATCAATTTTGAAAACGGGTAAGGCTAAAGCCATCCGCTTTTCAACTCTTGAAGCGCTTTGTCGTGAGCTGGAATGCCAACCCGGCGACATCCTGATTTATGATAACGGCAGCGGCGACACCAAAATGATCGCAGCGGAATAATCCAGTGCCGATAAGTCGATTGACTGGCAGGAACCTACCCTATCAGGATTTGCGTCCCGGCGATGTTGTCTCTGTGCCATTTGGCGGCGTGTTATCGCATTACGGGGTCGTCACCTCTCGTGGGACGGTCATCTCAAATTCACGCAAGAACGGCGGCGTTGTTGAGCAGAGTTTCGCCGATTTTGAAGATAGAAAATCCATTCGACTTCACCGCCGCGACAACACGCTTAACTCCCGACAAGTCGAAATGCGCGCCCGCCGGGCCCTTGGCGCAGACTATGATTTGCTTGGCTCAAATTGTATCCATTTCGCGCGCCATGCTCACCGCAAACGCGCCACACCCCTACAAGTCGGTAAAGCAACCTTCCATGCGCTCAGTGACATGCTATCTGGCCCACGACGCCGTTATTAGGAACTCATGCAGCCGTCAGGCATTATAAAATAATGCACACACATTTAAAAACCTTCGCCGTCGCCACACTCGCCCTCATCGTCTCCGCCTGTGGGACAGGCAATGAAGAAGTCGGTGAGTTTAAAAATGACTGGCTTGGTAATGAAATCAAAATCAACGCGTTGAAAGATCCTAAGGTGGAAGGCATCATCTGCCATCTCGCCTATTTTGATCGCGGCGTATGGGACAGGATCGGCAAAGGCAATTGGTTTGAGAACCCGTCCAACTCTTCCATCTCATGCCTACAAACCGGTCCGGTCACGATCGGTAGAATTGATACCGACCGGTCCGGCGAAGAAGTCTTCGATCAAAACCAGAGCCTCATCTTCAAACAGCTTATCGTACGTCGTATCTATGACGCCGAAAGTGACGCCTTAATCTACGTCTCATTTAGTCGAAAACCGATAGACGGTTCCGCCAAGATGAGCCTCTCGACTGTACCATTGTTCGGAGAACAAGTGACCTGGACACAGCCCAAACCCAAATAAAGATGGCTAGGCTTATTCTCCTTTGAAGGCTGCGGGACGTCGCTCAACAAAGCTGGCGACCCCCTCTTTGAAATCAAACGTTTCAAAACTGGCCTTCATTTCAGCATCTGCAATGGCAAGCGCTTCATCAAATGACTGCGTATAAGCGGCACGCACTTGCCGTTTCATGACGGCAATTGATCGCGGGGAGACATTCTTTGCCAGATGCGTCGCAACCTCGGTCACATGCCCCATCAGATCATCCTGTGGCAGCGCTTTATTGACGAGCCCCATCTCTTCCGCTTCAGGCCCAAGGAATACCCGCGCCGTCATAAGGATATCGAGTGCATTTGGTTCACCCACAAGGCGGGGCAAAATCCAAGACATGCCATGCTCTGCAATGAGGCCGCGCTGTGCAAACGCCGTCGTAAACTTCGCGTCTTCCGCAGCAAACCGCAGATCAGCATAAAGGGCGAATGCCAAACCAATGCCCGCACATGGGCCGTTAATCGCCGCAATGATCGGTTTTGGACAGGCATACATGTAACTGAAACGACCTGCATATTGCTCGGTGATATCAGGGCCCGGCGCATTCGGGAAAGCGCTCTTGTCGATCGTGTCGCTTGCAGATTCGGCGCGTGCCTCACCCTCTTGAATACCCTGCAATGTGTTCATATCAGCGCCAGCACAAAACCCTCTGCCTGCCCCTGTCACGACAATGCATCTTACGTCTGCATTGTTACCCGCCGCGATCACAACATCACGCAACTCAAGTTGCATAGTGCCTGTCCATGCATTCAGTCGATCAGGTCGGTTAAGGGTGATCGTCAGAATACCATCCTGCAGATCAGTCAGAAGTGTCGTCAGTGCTGTCATGTTTCGCTCCCATTTTTATCTACATCGAAACAGGTGACACAACGGAAGGCCAGCACTTTGTCATGTTCCGATAAATGACTGACACCATTTCATAAAAAAACGCCGCCCAAGAAGGACGGCGTTTCTTCAAATAGTTTTCGTAAAACTACCAGTTATAGCTGGCACGTGCATACAAGAACCGACCAGAGAAACCAAACGGGCTTCGGCTGGAATATGGGAAAATACCGTTGAAGTTCTGATTGCTTGGCGTCTGTGTTGGATACTCGTCCAACAAATTATCCGCGCCTATACCAACGTTGAACTGATCAGTCACCGCAAAATCAACTGAGGCATCCAAAATCCAAGCTGCATCAATCGTAAAGTCGTTAGACGGCGTGTTGGAAGGATCAACCACATCACCAAAGCGTGTCGCGCGAATATTCGCTGTCGCACTCTGGAAAGCCCAATCTGCTGCAAGAATAAGTTTCGTTTCAGGCGCGCTCTGTTCAAGCGTCAACTGACGATCCCTGCTGAACAATGTCAGGCTCGGTATGATTGCATTTTCAGGCACCTCAGTGACTTCAACATTAGAGTAATTGAATGCCGCAGACAGACCAACATCACCCATTTCACCAAAGTCGAAATCATAACCTGTCACCAAGTCGACACCTGTCGTCTCAGTCTTGATACCATTTTGGAAAAAGCGAATGCGTTGAACACCCGTAACGCCTGCCGCTGTGAGAACAGCATCCACATCTGCACCACCGAGATTCTCAGACAAGAAAATCTGATCATCAATATCAATACGGTAAGCATCGATAGTAGCATACCAGTCATCCGTTGGCTGGAAGACCAAACCGGCAGAATAGCTGACAGAGTCCTCAGCTTGCAATTGACCGCCGCCCAATGCGATGGCGGCTGATGAGGTCGCGGGGAACGTACCAACCTCAAAGGGGACACCATCAATGAAGTTCGTGGATGTCGCCGTGAAGAATTGCTGCTGAAGGCTCGGCGCACGGAAACCCGTTGAGACCGCGCCGCGCACAGCAACCTGCTCTGTGATATCATGGCGACCTGACAGTTTGAAGTTCAGCGTATCACCGAAGTCAGAATAATCTTCGTAACGTACGGCAGCTGCTATCAATGTCTGTGTATTCGGCTCCCACTCAACATCGGCATAAACGCCAATCGCATCGCGGCTTTCATCTACTTCAGACTGAGGCGTGAAACCCGGGAAAACTTGGCTACCTGCGGCGCCCCCGAATGGACCCGCAATGAAGGATGCTTCTTCACCTTGCGTGATTTCAAAATTCTCATCACGGTATTCCGCGCCCAGCGCCACTGTCGTTGTGCCCGGTAAAAGTGCCTCAAAGCTACGTACGATGTCGGCATTAAACGTCGTTTGATCAAACGCGAGGCCACCTGCATCAAAACTTGTCTGACTGTTTGGCCCAAGCGACACGTTGAGAGAGTTATTGACCGAGTAATCTAGTTCATTTGAACCATGAACGAGGCTGACATCATAGTCCCACTCGGAAACGACGCCGCGAATACCGCCGCCGAGGCTATAATCCGTTACATCACCGCCGATGACCGGCAGATATCCGCCCGGATAGATAGAAGGAATGTTGCGTGAATCTTGTGCGCGGCGATAGAATCCAGGGCTATCAGCTTCACGTTCCTGAACGCCGGCAAAACCATACAGCTCGGCCCCGCTATCGAGATCGATACCTGCATTTACGAAGACGCTAATATTCTCTGCACGATTGTTACCGTAGCGATGGTTCAGACGATCGAAATTGCGCTCAACCTCTTCAAACTCGGCCCCATCTGGGAATTGCTGACGTGGATCTTCCCCGGCGCGATTCGCGCCTTGGCGAAGTGAATACTGTCCAGAAACGGTCAGGAAGCCGCTATCCGTCAAGCCAAAGCCAGCCCAGCCGCCGACAGTTGTTGTTGCGCCATCAACCTCCGAACGGTTTAAGCCTTCAGGGTCAGTCACATGCGCGCCGTAACGTACATCTACGCCGCCGCCAGAACTTTCTTCTTTAAGCAGAACGTTGATAACGCCTGCAATTGCATCAGAACCATATTGTGCTGCCGCGCCATCACGTAGAATTTGCACACTGCCGATCGCCGCTGTTGGAATAGAGTTCAAGTCAACCGCAGCAGAACCACGCCCAACTGATCCATTAATATTTACAAGCGCAGATGAGTGGCGACGCTTAGAATTGACCAAAACCAAAGTCTGATCTGGTGCTAAACCACGCAATGTCGCAGGGCGAATGATGTCTGTGCCATCATTGACCGCGGTTTGGTTAAAATTGAACGACGGAACCGTTGTTGTGAGAATTTGGTTCAGTTCAACGCGACCCGTGCTTTCCAACTCCGCAATCGGAAATACATCCACCGGAACAGCCGACTCAAGTGCCGTACGATTGGCAGCGCGCGTACCTGTAACAACAATTTGCTGTTGGCGAAGCGTATCAGCCTCTTCATTTTCGTCTACGGCCTGCCCGATCGCGGGTAACGTCATCGCCGCCGCAAGCGCGACGAGGGCGACGGATTTCAAACTATTCTTATATGACATTTGCGTAACTCCTCTTCAGGAGTCGTACTTATGTACAGGCACCCCGTTACACAAGTAACGGGATTATGTTCTAGGCAAAGTGTTGCGCAAATACCTCAGCAATAGCTAAGTCTAGGCATTTATTGCCGCTTCTTGCGCCTTAAACAGCTCTCCGCACCCTTTTTCTGCCAAGCGCATCATTTCGTTGAGTTCATCCCGCGTCATCGGGCGCTCTTCACCTGTCCCTTGCACCTCAATGAACCCGCCATCTGAACTCATCACGACATTCATGTCGGCTTCGCCTGCGCTATCTTCGGGATAATCCACATCTAGAACGGGGTGGTCTTTAAAGAGCCCTACAGAAATCGCGG
>Ga0209345_10006425_pt1 | contig 10647 bp, 8 predicted proteins | sample Cruoilmetagenom7_FD_187294 | JGI IMG/M metagenome (GOLD analysis project Ga0209345, IMG submission 187294) | Oil polluted marine microbial communities from Coal Oil Point, Santa Barbara, California, USA - Sample 7 (SPAdes) (version 2) | ecosystem: Environmental > Aquatic > Marine > Oil seeps ... | reverse complement strand
CAAGTGGAGTAGGGTCTAAATTATTCTTTTCCATAATTTTATATAACCGTTGGGAGTTTTCGTCTTTAGAATAATCCATAATTTCACTTGCTAAGAGTATGTAAGAAAAGGCTGTCAAAAATGGAGAACCCCAAAACATTACAATTACTAGGAAAGCGCCAAATATTGTAAACGAAATACTATCTGAAAAAAAAAACCCTGAAAAATCAACATAAGAAAAAAAGTTAATGAAAGTAATTATTGCCGCTAACCCTGCCACGCCTTTTACAAAGGATAAAGCCCAAATACTTATGGGCTCGATATCTCCTGGTTTTCGGTGCTTTTTCGATTCAAGATAGTACGCAATCCCAGCATCGTCTAATAAAAAGTTCCCCGCGAATAAAAATGCAAATGCAAGAAACGATAATCCCATGGGTAGCATACAACAAACATTATACCCAATTATAAATCCAAAAAATTCCTTGGAGCCAAATTGTTCAAAACTTTGAGGATACCCAAGTAAAGGAGCTAATAAGTTATAAATGAAAAATCCAACGGTTATAGAAAGGAATAACGGTAATATTACCCTTTTAAGCCGGTTTAATGTCCCCAAATCTTCTCTACCCTTCATATCTAAGACTATTATTTCATTATTATAACTCTTTGAAATTTTAAAAAACATAATCCTTAATTTTATGAAAAAGTAAGCAAATCGGGGAGAAAACTTATTATATATCGCTGCAGTTAACGGAAGCAATCCAAACCAGATTATTATGACCGTAATATAAGCAATCATTAATTCCGTAAAATCCTCGCCAGGTATCAGTGTTTTGTTGAAAGCATTGAGTTGAAGTAAGAATAATACAAAACTAATCGTCATTAAAATAATAACAATAGCATTCACTATAATTGTAAGTTTACTTTCTTTCGCTTTTTTGGCGTCTATTTCTATTTTTCTAAGGTTAAGTATTAGTAGTAGGAGCCCGCTTATTAATGATATAAATAGGACAATAAATAAAGGCAAACCAAAATCGAATGCAGAAGATAACCAAATTCCCCAAGGTTTATTTGATGAAATAGCCATAAAAATATCGTCATCCCCAATTGCGAAATCCCTTCTACCATCTCCGTCAAAATCGTGAATAGATATTAATTCCTGCGCCGAAATCTCTAGATTTATTATACTTAGTACCTCACGATCAGGCACACTAAATATTCTATATCGAACAACTTCAGATTGTACATCTAAACGATAGATTCTTTCATATAATAGAATTTCGCTTATTGAATCTCCGTTAAAATCTTCGTTCAGTACAAGAGTAATTACAATAGAACCTCTTTGTTGGCGGTAAGTGCTCCAAATTGATTCTTGAGATGTAGTTGTTATTGAATATACTCTCATATTCACTTCGCTAAGATCATTACCTAACCAATTTGATGTATCAAGCACAAAAAGAACTGTGCCGTCACCAATAGGACTAGGAATTTCTTTTATAGATGCCTTCCCTAAGGGGATGGAGCTATTGAATGTTTGAATTACATTTCCATTTAAACCATCTATTAGAAAAATCTCACTTGAGCGTAATACTGTTAAAATTTCTTTAATTCCATCCGAATTCAAATCTTCGACGATTGCGTAATCCAGAATGTCTTCCGAAAAAGTAGTGTTATAAATTTCGTCAAAATAATTCGCTAAACTTAGGTTAAATAAACGCAACGAGGAATACCCAATATAAAGTAAATGTGTTAAATCGGGATGATTAAATAGCTCAATTCCTGGAACCGTAAATTCATGTGTAATATCATGTATATTATCTAAATATATATTAGTTTTTTTTGTTCCATTCATAAAATAACCCGTTATATTGCATAAATATTGCTTCCAAGGTTCGAAATACTCACCTTCTAAGCAAAATATATCCTCCCGCTCGTCGGTTAAATCAGTAAAACTTACCATATCAACTATAACTGAATTTGTAAAATTTGTTTCATCACCAGTTAAAATCGAGATTTCTGAACCATTTACTCCACTTAGCAACTGGTTAGTAAACCTATTAGGAATAACAATTGGATTACTCCAATTATCCCAAACTGGTTCTACAGACGCTTGATCTATAAAAAGATCTGAATATCCATCATTATCAACATCCATTATGCTAAATACTCTTTTTACTGGACCATCGTATTCTTTAAACCAAATTACATTTCCTTTAAGCCCATCTAGCGCGTAAACGCTACCGTATAAAGGAGTATCATACTTTAATCTTCCATCTTCATCTTGCTGCCCAATATCTACATAACAAATAATATCGGATACAGAATCTCCACTTATATCTTCAATTTCTAAGGGTTTTATTATTGAAGGGTACAAATCATCAATATCGTACCATCCCCATCCAGGTTGTAACTCCATTTGAGTTATGAAAATTATCCCTAAACTTCCAAATACTATTAAAGATATCCCAATAAGCACTAAATTAACTGGCTGAGATTTTTTTTCTCTTCGTTTTTGTTTATTCATAATTCATAAGAGCGAAAATAAAGTTAATTATAAATATTTAAAATTTCATAATTATAAATCTTAATTATAAATTATTGACAATTATCTTAATTCAAATATATTAAATTGACAAAGTTAATACACAATCTAAAACTAAGTGATAAGAATAAAACAAGATTAAAAAAGAAAAAAAATAATATTTATTGGGGAGCTTTAGAGTAAAATTTTTACTTAAAAACTCTCGTGAAGTCGACAAGTAAATAATTCTAAAGCGCTCCGCCTATTTTTCGATAGATAATATGTTAATTGTTTTGTTCTTCGTTAATATCTATCTTTTTAGCAAGTTTCTTTCCTATTGTAATCCTTAAAAGACCGTTAGTCAATTTAGAAGATATAGAATTTTCATCTGCGTCAGCTGGAAGTGGAATGTCCATGTTTACATCTACGAATGTAAATCCTCTAGACGCAAAAGGAAACCCTGGTTTTTCAGACTTTTTTTTGATCTTTTCACGTTCTGGTACTTTCGGTTTGTTTGCTGTTACGTTTAGATTTTTATTGATAAGCGATACTTTAACATCCTCTTTAGTACGTCCTGGCAATGGTACGATAATTAAATATTCACTTCCTAAATCTTTTATGTTGTGTTGAATATAACCGCCCATACAATCTCTCATAAAATGATGGGCCGTTTGCTTCATTTTAGCTATGTCTCTTGGATTAATAGGGATGCAACCATGCATCATTCTTGGTCCAAAATTTCTGTCGTCACACATTCTATTTTTTACCTCTTTTCTTTAATTTTATTTCTAAAATTGATGAAAATTAAAAATTTTCGAAATCATCTTCATCGTCTACAATTTCAATAATTTTCACGTTCTCTTTCCTTTTCTTCTTTAAATCATCGAGTAGAACTTTGTATTCAGAGATTTGTTTATCAATTTCTTTCAATCTTCTTGAAAGTCTATGTTTCGAAAAGTCTAATTCTTTTATTACTTTATTTACGCGTTCAATGTTTACTAATGAATAATCGTCTTCATCGATTTTTCTAGATGAAGGTTCACAGTGATAAGGAAAGCAAGACATCATACCTCGTATGTGCTCCTCGTTTGGGATCCATGTTTTAACAATAGTTCGAATGTATTCACCAAGCGTGTTTATACTCGGTTCCAAATTGTCTTTAAGTACTTCTTTCAATCCTTTTTTTCCAGATTCAGTTATTCGATATAATTTTAATTGACGATTATTTCTGATTATCGCTTCAATGTTGATATATCCTTTTATAGTTAACCTGTTCAATAAAGGGTAAATTGTTCCTGGTGAGGCTCGCCATAAACTTTTAAATTTTTCATTGATTTTTCGAATAAGAGCGTATCCCGAGATACCGTTATAGTTTTCTATAATTGAAAGTACTAGGATATCTAACCCTGATAAGGATCCGCTCTGATGTCCGCTAAAACGTTTACCAAAAAACATTTTTTATTTTCACCAATTTATATTCTGATTTCGATATATCTCAAATCGAACATTAATACTTTAATATAAAAACGCCTTAATAAATATATCGGAAATCGAATACATATAAAAAAATTTTATAATTCTTTAATTTTTTGATGTACTTCCTTCCAATTATGAACCCTATAAACATTATTCTCACAAATAATATCTTGATTCCAAGGCTGATTAAATAACAACAATGTTCTGTTTTTTAACTTTTTAATTGGTTCTACTAATTTCGGGTTATCATCAACGTAGAGATCATAACTGTATTTTAATTTAATATCGTAAGGCCGATGGTGTAGTAAAATTAATTCAGAATATTGAATATTCTCCTTAATATTATGAAAATCTAAATTCTTTTTTATTGAAGAACGATATTCAGGTATCCGTGCTGAGACTATATCCACATCGTATGCCTTGTTTAATTCTTTCATAATTTCTGGAGCGTTCTCGTCAATAAAAGGAGTATTCATAGAATCAGCATATATTTCGTAGAAAATTTTGAAAGCAGTTTTTTCATCCACATTCCAATCTTTAAAGAAGTCCCATTTAGTAACATCTTTTTTCTGATGGTTAGTGCCATATCTTTTGTTGAATATTTTGCAATAGGTCACAATAATATCAAGTAAAACACCATCAATGTCGATCGCGATTTTCATAATAAACAATTGGCGATAATGATATAAATATCTTTATGTGATTTGTTCAAGACAAATTTTAATAGATATTATTTTGTTTAGAAATTTTCAATTTGCTTGAAATTATTCGTTAAGTTTTGTTGAATTTTTGTTGAAACTAGGCGTTAAATTTATATAGCCACATTAACACTATAATAATGGGACTTGATTCCCGCAATTAATGCCATAAACGAAGGTGATGATTTAAAAAACCTGATTTGAAAATAGAAAAATAAAAAAGTTTTTCTTTTCCTCTACTACGATTAACAACCAACGTCTCTTCTTTTTTTTCCCCTTTTTCTTAATATTTTTTATTATAGATGTTAAATTAATTTTTATGTCTTTTGTCGGAATAAAGTACAATTAAATTTATTAAAAAGTTGTGAAGACTAATTGAAACAAATAAAAGGAATTTTGGCAGATATTGATGGGACTCTCTACTTTAAAGGTTCACCAATTCCTGGAGCGATCGAAGCCGTAGAAAAGCTACGAAAAAAAGATATTAAAATGTTGTTTTTTACTAACACCGATAGTAAATCTCCTAGAACTATGTTTAATACGCTGATTGAATACGGATTTTCTATTAAGGAGAGAGAGATATTTACGCCAATTATTGCTTTAAAGGAATTCTTAGCGGAATGTCCCGATAAGAAAATTTACTTGGTTACAACTGAAGAGGTAAAAGAAGAATTTCAAATGTTTCGTCAAATTAAGGGCTCTGAAGTTCCAGATTTTGTAATTATAGGAGATTTTCACGATAAATGGGACGTTAACAGACTTAATATAGCTTTTAAATATGTGATAAAACATAAAGCTAAATTACTTGGAACGCAAGGAAATAAATATTATTTAGATCGTAATGGAGAGCCCGTAATAGATACGGGGTCTTTTGTGTGGATGATTGCCAACGCCGCAAATGTAACCCCTAAAATATTTGGAAAGCCTTCAAAAGAATATTTCGTACAGGCTTTAAAGAGGCTTGATTTGTTAGCTAAGAACGCTGTTGTAATAGGAGACGATATCGAATCAGATATTGAAGGTGCTCTTAATGCCAACATTAGAGGAATTCTTGTGAAAACGGGAAAAGGACAATTTTTTAATCCCTTAGAATCAGATATACATCCAAATATAGTTATTAACTCGTTTAGTTCCATACTCGAGTTGCTATAAGTTAATTATTTAGACCTTATGCTGGCATAGCTGAAGAATTATTTGCTCCATTATTTTTGAAAATTTGATATTGATCCTTTATCTCATCAATATCTACGGTAATGAGCGTGTGAAGATGATGTTTTCTTTCAAAGAGATCAATCTTATTTTGATTTTGGGGATTATTTGCGTGAATTACTACATATTCCTTACATTTAATACATGCTCGAGCTCTCATAATACGACCTCAACGATCTATCTTAACTCTTTAATTATATTAAATCAAATGTTTAAGAAATTATTGCTTATATTTTTAAATGTTCGTGTTGATCGAACATACTATTAAAAGAGGTAATTTCTATGCTCTAACTTAGACTCTTTTTTATTTTTACAATTTCTTCTTTAATATCGCATGTTTCTTTCAAGTAGATGGTCCACGCTAAAAATCCATAAGGTTTGGTATCGTTGAGTCGTATAAATCCTCCATCTTATCAATATATAGTTTAATATCTTGAGATTTCAAACCTTTTACATTGATTTCTGGTTTATTGATTAAAACACCTATTTTTTTAATAGTAACTTTAGATTTAGCAGCAAGAATCGTAATTTCCTCAAAATCTTTTGGATCAGTTTCTATGATAAATCTCCCTACAGATTCGCTAAATAAAAGCTTATCATCTCTTAGGTTCTTGTCATTGTAACTATTTAAGTCTAAATCTGCTCCCAATTTATTTTTAAAACACATTTCGGCAATTGAGATTATAAATCCTCCCTTGTTTACATCGTGATTGGCTTTAATCATTTTTTTTTTATACAAATCAAAAATAAAATCCCATCTTGCTTTGATTTTTCTCTCATCTACTTTAGGTGGAATCCCTCCTTCAATATTATATATAACTGAATGATATTCTGACCCGCCTAGTTCATTTTCGGTTTCACCAATGATAAGAATGTCATTTCCTACATTTTTAAATGGTAAAGTTATTATATTTTCAACACCATCAATTATGCCAACAATCATTATTACAGGTGCAGGCTTAATTGCTGTTTTATTGACCTCGTCTTCGTTATAAAATGAAACATTTCCACCCACCACAGGGATTCTTAATTCTTTGCAAAAACCAGCCATACCTCTTACGGAATTTGCAAAATACCAGAAAGATTCGGGAATTTCTGGATTTCCGAAATTACAGCAATTTACCATAGCTTTAGGTCTTGCACCATTTGCTATTACATTCCCACAAATCTCTACAAGACCTCCTTTGGCTCCTTCGTATGGATCTAGGAAACAATGCTTTGAATTCGTTCCAACGCTCGACGCTAAAAATTTGTTAGTTCCTATTATTCTAAGTACCCCTGAGTCTCCAGTTCCACATTTTACAACTGATCTAACTCCGACCTCGTGATCGTATTGTCTGTAAACCCATTCCTTACTGCATATATTTTCAGAAGCTATCAATTTGTAAATTATTTCTTCAAGATTAGAAGAAGGTTCGGGTGTTTTTTGGGATATTAGACCATCAAGAATTTCAGGTTTTTTTTCTTCGCGATCTATTATTGGAGACTCTGAAAGAGCTATTGAAGGCAAACTAACTACTAAATTATCGCCATCATATATCTTTAAAACCTTAGAATCGTCTGTTCTGCCTATTACTGCGTGAGCCATTTCAAACTTTCGAAAGATTTCTAAGATTTTTTCTAAACCTTCTGGTTTTACTATAAATGCCATCCTTTCTTGGGATTCCGAAAGCATAATTTCGTAGGAAGTCATACCCGGTTCACGTGTAAATATTTTACGCATCTCTATCCTAGCTCCAGTTCCACCGTCTCCTGTTAGCTCGCTTAGCGCACAAGATATCCCTCCACCACCAAGATCCTTTAATCCCCTTACATAACCTGTTTTTATAGCCTCTATAGTTGCTTCAATTATCATTTTTTTTGTAAATGGGTCCCCTATTTGAACCGCAGGTCTATCTGCTTCGGACATGTCTGTTAATGTCCTTGAGGCAAATGTCACTCCATGAATGCCATCTCTTCCAGTTGATCCTCCCATAAGGATAATATAATCCCCAGGGTTAGACGCTCTACTCGGTGCGTGCCTGAAATCCTCTACGCTCCCTAATCCAATGCACGCAACATTTACTAAACAATTTCCTTCAAAACTTTTATCAAATTCTACCTCACCTCCAATGGTGGGGATCCCGGTGCAATTTCCATAGTCAGCAATTCCCTTTACCACATATTTAAAAAGCCATTGAGAATGTGGATTGTTTTTTAGAGTACCAAATCTAAGCGGGTCTAATAACGCAATTGGTCGTACACCCATACATAGGACATCCCTAATAATTCCACCTATGCCCGTTGCAGCACCATGATAAGGTTCTATTGCTGAAGGGTGGTTATGGGATTCAATTCGAAATGCTAACGCATAACCTTCTCCTATGTCAATAACCCCTGCATCTTGCCCAGGTCCAGCTAAAACGTATTCGTAATTTTTTTCAGCATCTTCAAAAAGATTTAATTTTGGACGAGATGATTTGTAAGAGCAATGTTCGCTCCACATAACATCAAACATGCCCAATTCTGTGATAGATGGGTCTCTTTCAAGAGTATCCTTTATCCATTTAACCTCTGGCTCTGTTAAATCGACTTTTAATTCATCTCCATTAACTTTCACTTTAGGCACTATTATAACCTCTTTTTAATAAATTCTACCATCGAATCAAAAAACAGCTTACCATGTGTCGTACTTTTAGGGGATAAAATTGCTTCGGATGCTCGTTCTGGATGTGGCATTAATCCCATACAATTACGTTCTAAATTACAAATTCCTGCAATATTTTCCATTGATCCATTAGGATTTGCATTTTGAGTATGTTTACCATCTTCATTTGAATATTTAAATACTATTTGCTCGTTTTCTTCCAATTCCTTTAAGTTGTTAGCAAAATATCTTCCTTCTCCATGGGCTATAGGGATAGCAAGTACATCCCCGTTTTTCATTTTGTTTGTAAATGGAGTTTTGTTATTTTCTACCCTAATATTTATCCATTTACAAACGAATTTCAAAGAGTCATTTTGCAAGAGAGCGCCAGGAAGAAATTCAGCTTCGGTTAAGATTTGAAAGCCGTTGCATATGCCAAGAATGGGTCTACCATCCTTCAACATGATGCGAGCTTCATCTAACGCGGGGCTATGGGCTGCAATAATGCCCGCTCTTAAATAATCTCCAAATGCGAACCCTCCTGGAAGAATAACCCCATCAAACTCGGCTTCCTTAAAGTGATTATGCCAAACTAAGCTGGTTTCAACACCAATAACATTCCGTAAGACATGGATTGCATCTAGATCACAATTAGCTCCCGGGAACTGAACAACAGCAATCTTAATAGTCATAATTTCTTCACGTTTAGAACGTTTAAATTCTGCGTAACTGGATTAAAGATTCTTAGAGCATTACACATGTCAGTAACGATTCCTTCAGCGTCTTCTTCGCTATTCGCCTTTAAAACGATTCTTAAATATTGACCCGAACGAACGTTGGATACTTGGTGATATCCTTTTTTTGCGAGCAAATCTCTTTTTATGGTCTCAGCTACGGGATCGCGAGCAGCAGGTTTGTTCTCCAACGAGATTTCTATTTCAAATTCTGATTGATCCATTTATAAAAAAAAAGGTGAGTAATAATTTTAATAGTTTTTATTAATTAATAAATAATTTCTATCAATAAAATGCGACAAAAATGAATTAATTTTTACCTATTAAAATTTATAAGCTTAAATTGAATCTAATCTATTATACTTGCATAAAGCTAACAAGGACCAAGAGTAATAACGCAAAAAGGTTGAATAAAAAACTGTATTTACCGAGTTTTGGCATTTTCTTGTCCAAAACTCTGTTTTCATTCCTTTTTGTGGAAGTTAGATCGATAATCAGCGTAACAAAGGCAGCCATAAACAATGCAAATATACCAATCAATAAAATAAAAATAAACATAATAAAAAAATTACTATTAAATCTTATTTAAATCTTTTCCTAAGAGTTATAAATAATTTGCTTTCTTCAAATTCTCTACGATTCTCTTCTTTACATCTGACACTTCTGCTTTAAATTCTAACCCTATAATCTTTTGATAGCTTTTCATGTATCTCTTAACAAGTTCTACTTTAATCTCGGGGGCTATAGGAGGTATATCTTGATCTGGGGCAATTTTTGGGAATATATTGGGGTAAGTCTCCATCAACCATCCCCGAAATATCTCTTTATCTAAAATTTCAGGTTCTTCATCGTTTTCAAATCTTTCCTTGTAACTCTCTAACATCCAAAATCTTGACGAATCTTGTGTGTGTATTTCGTCGATTAATAGTAATTCTCCATCTTTCAAGCCAAATTCGTATTTTGTATCTACTAATATAAGTCCGTTTTTGTTACAGTACTCTTGGCCAAATTTGAACAGTTTAACAGCAGCTTCTTCCATTTGTAAATATATGTCTTTATCAACTATCTTATCTTTTAAGATCGTATCTCTTGAGATATATATGTCATGACCACTCTCCGCTTTAGTAGAAGGAGTTAATATAATGTCGTCTAACTTTTGATTTTTATTTAAACCGCTCGGTAAAACAATTCCAGAAGTTATCTCTCCTTTAGTATAACTGCGCCACGCGGTTCCAGTTATATAAGCTCTTACAATCATTTCCACTGGAATCATTTCACAATGATGAACAACAGCAACGTTAGGATCTGGAATGGCTATAATGTGGTTTTTCACTAAATTTTTAGTTTTTTCAAACCAAAAAGACGAGATTTGATTTAACATCTGCCCTTTAAATGGAATCGTAGTAA
>Ga0209345_10006424_pt1 | contig 10649 bp, 11 predicted proteins | sample Cruoilmetagenom7_FD_187294 | JGI IMG/M metagenome (GOLD analysis project Ga0209345, IMG submission 187294) | Oil polluted marine microbial communities from Coal Oil Point, Santa Barbara, California, USA - Sample 7 (SPAdes) (version 2) | ecosystem: Environmental > Aquatic > Marine > Oil seeps ... | reverse complement strand
TCATAATGGTCGTGCGGGATACCAGCCATCTGACTTTCCTTTATCCGAGGACGATTTCGGTGTCGGTGTCGAAACGAGCAACCGGAACCGGAAGGTTTTCAGGGGCCGGGCCTTTGCGGATCCGGCCTGACGTGTCGTAGTGCGATCCGTGGCACGGGCAGAACCAGCCGCCAAAGTCACCCTGACCGTCGCCGATCGGCACACAACCAAGGTGGGTGCAGACCCCCATCATCACCAGCCATTCGCCATCTTCGCTTAGCGCCCGGTTGGCGTCGTCGGCAGATGCCGCAGGCTCGCCATTGGCGTTTCGTGCGTTGGCATCGGGCAGGTCATCAAGAGCAACGGTGCGCGCAGCTTCAATTTCATCAGCAGTGCGACGGCGGATAAAGACAGGTTTGCCGCGCCACTTGACGGTTAGCTGGGTGCCGGGCTCAACCTCGGAAATATCAACGCGGATCGAGGCCAGTGCCTGCACATCTGCCGAAGGGTTCATCTGATTGACCAGCGGCCAGACTGCGGCACCGGTTGCAACAGTTCCTGCACTTGCGGTTGCGAAATACAGGAAATCGCGGCGGGTGCCTTCGTGTTCGTCTGCTTGGGACACGAGCGTATTCTCCGTTTATTGGCCGGTTGGGTCCGGCGCAAATCCTTAGTGGCGACAGTTACCCGTAGCCTTCAGATGCGGCTTTTAACCGGGCATATGGCCCGCGTCCAGCGGACAATCGGGCGCAGCCTGTCAGGAATGTCACAGGTGGCAGGCAAAGTTGCACCGATAACGCGATCTTAACGAAAAATGTTTGATCTTACCGGGCCTTGGGTTATCCCGGTGAAGGGGCTGATCCGGCATATTGCAAGGAGCTGCCCCATTGCGAGTATTCCTGTCATGTCTGTTTTTTGCGGTAATTACGCCGTTTTCGGCCTTTGCACAGGTTGAACTGAGCTTTTATGGCGGTGGTCAGTCTACCCGATCCAGCCATGTTTCGGGCAATGATCCAACGGGAATCGGGCTGTTTTCGTTTCAAGCGGACTGGGACGATCAGGCCTTTGAGGTGCCGAGTTATTTTGGTCTGCGCGTCACATGGTGGCGCAATGAGCGGTTTGGCTGGGGCATCGAGATGAACCACGCAAATATTCAGGCAAGTGATTCTACACTGACAGCCAATGGCCTGAACGACCTCGCCCTTTCAGACGGGCTGAACCTTGTGACGATGAATACATATCGCCGCTGGCGTCGGCCCGGCCGGTCGATCAGGCCTTATATCGGGGCTGGTCTGGGGCTCGCGGTTCCTAATATCCAATTTGATTCGGGTGGCGGGATGACGACGGGAAACCAACTGACCGGGCCAGCCATTCAATGGCTGGCCGGTGCCAGCATACCGGTTAGTGACAAATGGTCAGTGTTTGGCGAATACCGCGGCAGCCTTGCCGCCAACAGTGCCGATTTGCTGGGTGGTGGCGATCTGAATGCGCGGATCCTTACAAACGCGGTGAATGTTGGCGTCAGTCTGGACTTTTAGGCATCCGGTGCTGTGGCCTTTAGGCTGGCGCGCTCTGAAATTTTTTCAAACCAGTCGGCCAGCGCATCATTTCCTTTGCGCCAATCGCGGGCATCAAGGCGGAAATCCAGATAACCAAGCGCGCTGGCGAGAGAGATTTGACCTATGTCGAGCGGCCCGGACAGATAGCCGATCCAGATATTGTTAAGGGCGGACAGGGTGCGCTCAATTTTAACCCAATGGGCATCAACAATCGTCTGATACTGCATTTCGGGCGGGCGTACGCGGGCCTCATAAACCATTGCCAGAGCGGATTCCATAATCCCGTCGCCGGTCGCCTCAAGCGTTAACGCATCCCAAAGGCGATCACCCTCGGGGTAAAGGTTGCCGCTGGCATGAGCGTTCAGAAAACGGCAAATCACGCGGCTGTCGTATATGGCGGATCCGTCGTCGCGCTCCAATACAGGTAATTTGCCTAGTGGGTTCAGCACCACTGGCATACTGCCCGCATCGACTGTAGTGCCGAACACATCGGCAAATTCAAGATCGTCCATCTGTCCGGTTTCATGCAGAACCACCAACACTTTTCGCGCAAAAGGCGACAGATCACTTTTGTAGAGTTTCATATTAGATTTTCCTTAGTCGGATACGGCCAAGCGCCGTGATGTCGATTTCCACGCCGGGGCCATTGGTGCCAAGACGAATAGCGCGATGGTAGCGTGCTGTAGTGTTGAGCTGTTCCTGTTCCCGACGAACTGTCAGGCCTTCGTTTACGTCGTCCATAGCCTCGTCCGCACGCTGGTCGAAATGCCCGCGCTCGACTTTTCGGGCAACGGTAAAGGCTGCAAATGCAACCACGACATAGCGCAGTGCAATTCCGGCGACCGGGGCAAGTGGCAAGGGCATGAAATCCTCCTGAGTGTTAAGGGATATGTAGGAACTTGCGTTGCCAGTGTCCATTCAGGACTTGGGCGGGGACGACATGAGTTCTGAAAGGGCTGCAGTTTCCTGACCAATCCCATGTGCGCGAACCTGGTCGGCGGCGGCGCTGCGGACGTTATCCGGTTTGTTTTGGCCCAGTTTCCAAGTGCTCTGCACGTCCTCGATAGTCAGGCGAAAAGGCACGATAAACCGCATCATGCGGTCAAGCGTTTCAGGCTGCATTTTGCTGGCGAGCCAAGGCGGTTTGGGGGTCAGCCGGGATTCGAAATTTTCTGACAAACGATCGAGCAGTGCTGGAAGGGTGGCCTGATCCAGCATTTCAAGCCTGCCGCGCAAATGAACAGCGACGTAATTCCATGTCGGCACCTGATCGTCGATGCCATACCAGTCAGGCGAAATATAACTGTCAGGGCCGCTAACCGAAAGCAGCGCCGGACCCGGAACTTTGCGCGCACGAACGATTGGGTTGGATCGCACCAAGTGTAAATCGGCCTCGGTCTGGTCGCTATTCAGGTAAAACGGAATATGCGCCAACAACGGCATTGGGTCGCCATTGATGCACAGCGTGCCAAAACCACGGGTGGCGGCGAACCGCAGGCTTTGTTGGTCTGGAGTATTCCGAAAAGTATGGTTTGGGTGCATCTCGGTTTCCGTCATGCTGGTTGAATGCCATCAGACACTAGCCGCAGAAACCGAGACTGCCCAGTCTTACCACATGGCAATAATGCCGGTGGCGGTTGTGCCCGTCGCGCGCACTTTCAATGTGCGGATGGCAAGGATGCTGCCGCCCTGAACATTCTGAAAACCCACGATCTGGCCGCTTTGCATTTCGACCGAGATGTCCCCCGTTTGTCCGACATAAAGGGCGCGGGTGACCAGATCCAAAGGCGTCAGGTCGTTTGGAGCGATCTCGATCGCGTTGGTGGCGGGCGATGTGAGTGTTGCCGGAAAGTCTTTGAATTGATCCATTTAATTTCCAAGTTTATAAGGACCGGCACGGCAAAGCCAATGGCAGTGCTGCCAGTCGGTGAGACTCAATTGTTCGCAAAATTTGTGCGTCATCGCGGCACAAGCGCAGCCCAGACACACGTCGCCGGTCTAAAAATTGAGGGCTAATAATCTCTTAATGCTTCGTGCCGCAGTAGGTCTGAGATATTATCGGATCAATAATATTCGTTGCCGTATCCGGTATCCTCGCTTGAATAGCGGCATTTGTTCAGAACGACACCTATTGGGTTGGTCAGTTCGGCCAGTTCTTTTTCACATGTGTCAAGTTGCGATACTGTTGTGCTGTCGGCGGCGCTGACAAGCAGGCCGGCATCCACCGACGGAAGAAAACCGACATTGTCGTCGCTGACCAGCATTGGCGGCATGTCAAAAATAACGATGTCAGGTTTGAAAGTTGCTCGGATCTGTTCCAGCTTGGTCCGGGTCTGATTGGATTGCAAAAGTTCGGCCGGGTTGCGCGCGGGCTTGTTGTTCAATCCAAATGCAAGGTTGTCTCCGAAGCGAACCAACTGATCCTCGGCCCGGATTTTCCCTTCGAGCACTTCGTGAAAACTGTGGTTTGGACGATAAGACAGAATCCTGTGCAAACTTGGGCGGCGCAAATCAAGGTCGATAACCAAAACCCGTGTATCGGGTTGGCGCGAAAGGCTGATGGCGAGGTTTGCACACACAGTTGTCTTTCCACACGCCGTGTTGGGAGAGGTAATGGCCAATGTTTTCCACTCATTCTCTCGCATCAGGCGCAAGACCCGGGACCGAAGCAGGTCAAAAGGGCTCGAATGCTTGTTATTGCTCAGGGTTGTAATCCGGTTGTTTCGAGCAGCCCGGCTGGAAATCTTGATTTCCTTCAACTGGTGCCACAACTCGGCGGGCCCACCACTGGGCACCGGGCGCACGACATCTGGTTTTTGTTCTGCCTGAACACTCTCGCGGCTTTGGCGAGCTTTTTCCAGAGCAGCTTCTAGTCGTTCCATCTGGAATACCTTTGTGCGGACGATTTTGTTTGTGGGTTCGTGTCGGTCACAGCAACGTCCCGATTTTGGTGGCAAAGCGTTCGTAGATCAGATCAAGCGGAAGATAGTAGGTGTGCAGCGCGAAAAGCGCAGCGGGAATGCCAATGACCAACACCGCAAATGCGGTGACGAATACAGCGCGCCGGACAACCAATTCCATCGGTGTTCTGACATAAGGCACCGTAACAATCGGTGTAATACCGAGGCCACGGGTGATGTCGGCTGCGCGGCGAATGGACGAATTCAGGAACTCAAGCCCGGCAATAAGCGCCAGCCCAAGGAAGGCCCCCAGTGCAGACCCACCAAATGAGATCAACAGGCGGTTGGGCCGGTCAGGTTTGCTAGGCACTGTGGCCGGGTCAATAACCGCAATGCGGCGACCCTTGGCGAGCAATTCAATACGTTCGCCCTGTGCAGACTTTGCCAGCCCGTTGACGGCAGCATTATACTGCTGCTGAGTGTTTTGATAATCGCGGTTCAGAGCATCAAGTTGAATCTGAACCTTGGGCGTGCGTTCAATGCTGTCTTCCACGCCTGCAAGTTGTTCCCGGGTCTGAATAAGCTGATCGTTGAAAACTGCAATTCGCGAGTCGATATCTGCAATCTGAACATCCAGAATGGATGAAGGCTGGTTAGGCGTGCCCGTGGTGATGCCTGCCTGCCCGCTGACCACAATCTGCTGTTGGGCAACCTGTGCTTCCAGCATTTTGACCTTCGGATGCTCGGGCGAATAAAGCGCCATCGCGGTGGTAAGCTGATCCTCAAGCTGGGCAAGCTGTCTTTGATCCGGCGTCATGTTTTGCACTTGGGCCGGGCCGATAGTGCCCGTGGTTTCGAATATCTCGATCAGGCGGCGTTTCTGTTCGCGCAGCGTGTCAATGTCGCGTTCAAGTGTCGCCTGACGGGTTAGTAATGTGGTTTGCTGGTTCAGCCTGAAAGCGAGTGTTGAGGGAAGCGCATCTGAATTGAGGTTATTGAATTCGATGATTGAGGCGCTCTGTTTTTCCAGATCATTGCCAAGCCGCTCTACCTCAATCTCGAAAAACTCTAGCGTCTTTCCAGCGCGATCGGTCCGGATTTCGGCGTTGTCCTGAAGGATAATCGTCACATACCGGTTCACCACGCCTGCAGCGGTGGCGCCATTGGCAGCCTCAAAAGTGATGGCCATCAGTGTGGCTTGCCCCTTGCCGGCAGAACGCCGGATTTTCGTTTGTTGCCGCATTCCTGCGACAATATCATCTGCGGACATGTCGTTAATGTCTTCAAAAACATTCTCGCTGCGGGCAATGTCGAGCAGGTTCACACGCGTCATCAGCCGCTGTTCGATAACCTGAAGTTCCTCAATCGGACTGACCTGAATTGTCGGAGCCGCAAGCTGTGTTGGGATCTGTGACGATTCCACAAGCAATTGCGTGTTGGATACATAGACCGCAGGCAACAGGCGCGCGATGGTGATTGACGCAGCGGACACCAGGCCGAAAATCAGGATGAACCAATGAATCCGGCTCAGAAAGATTGCAAAATAGAAAGCGATCGAATTCTTCATTCCGCGGCCTCATCCGAAGACATTTCGGCACCAAAAAAGACACCATCATCAATAACTGCCTGAACTACTTTATCGTCGACAATCTTGGATTCCGCGCTCCAGGCATAGAGCAGGGACATATCACAGATCTGATTGATAAGGCGCGGAACGCCCCGCGAAACCTCGTATATCAGCATGCACGCCTTTTCGTCGATTTCCTCGCCCGAACCGCCCGCTACGCGTAGTCGGTGGACGATAAAGTCATGGGTCGCTTTTTCGGACAGCGGGCGCAGATGAAAACTTGCGGCGATGCGCTGGGCGAGCTGGCGCAACTCTGGTCGTTTCACTACGTCGCGCAATTCGTTCTGACCCACCAGAACAAGCTGAATCAGCTCATCTTTGTTGGAATTGATGTTGGTTAACATCCGAAGCTCTTCCAGACTGTCCATCGACAGGTTCTGGGCCTCATCAAATATCAGGATGACGCGGCGGCCCTCGGCGTAAGTCTGGATCAGGAAATCCTGCAAGACCTGAAACTGTGAAACATAACCGTCTTCGGGATCGAATTTGACGCCAAGCGCGTGCAACACCCACTGGATCAGATCGCCGCGACCGCCCTGCGCGTTTGAGATCAGCCCCACGATCGAATCCGATTCAATCTGTTTGAGAAGCTGGCGCAGCAAGGTCGTTTTACCGCAGCCAACTGAACCGGTGACCATGGTGATTGGTGCCCGCGACAGAATTCCGAATTCAAGAACTGAATAGGCGCGCTTGTGCTGGTCGGACCAGAAAAGAAATGTGGGATCCGGAACAAGAGTAAACGGCCGTTCTGAAAAGCCAAAGCTTTCCAGGTAGAACCCGGGCATCTGTTCGCCCGTCTCTTCGTTCAAATTCTGCCTGCCCATGCTTTGGCCTTGTATCATTATTCGGTCAATCGCTACCTGGCAGATCAGGTTTATAAGCGACCTGATCCGATTACACTAATATTTAGGCACAATCTTTCACGAATAAACATTCTTCCATCGTAATATGGCGTACCTATGACTGTGATCTAAGCAAGTCTGAGCCGAATTGCACCCGATTCGGATTTTACAGCACTGATTGAATACATTGCAGATACAGTACTTCAGTCTGGGCCTTATATTTGCCACAAATCGAACAAGCCATTGGTCACGACTTTTTCAATTATCACGGTTTACGCCCAAATACTTCAAATTTCGACGAAATTTCGACCCTATCTGGCTGTTGAGGTCTTTTTTGCCATGTTCCCGATTGGTCGAGCGATGTTTACCTGCTATTCACCATTGGTAAGAAAACGCCCCTATCTGCCTGTCAGATCGATCCAAAGACAGTTTGGTTTGCAGGAAATTGCGACGAATGAAATGTAAGGAGTTCTCCGGTGTTTCGGAGCGTGTGTGTGTATGACAGTCCAATTTGACCAACTGAATAATAATCTGAAATCGGCAAGTTCGCCGGTCGGCGTTGTCTCTTTGCCCGAAGAGCGTGGATTCTACCGTAGTTTTTTCAAGCGGGGGTTTGATGTTGTTGCAATTATATTGGCGGCGCCGATTGTATTGTTGGTGGTGAGTTTACTGGCGGTTGTAGTTGCGCGGGATGGTCATGCTCCATTTTACTGGAGTTGCCGGGTCGGAAAATTTGGCAAGAACTTCAGGATGCTGAAACTTCGCACGATGGTTCCGGATGCCGAAAGCCTGCTGGAACAACATCTGGCGACGAACGATCAGGCACGTGCCGAATGGGAATCGAGCCAGAAGCTCAAAAACGACCCGCGTATCACCCGGCTTGGAAGTTTTTTGCGAAAGACATCGCTGGATGAGCTGCCGCAGCTTTGGAATGTGCTGGTTGGTGATATGTCGCTTGTGGGGCCGCGGCCGATGTTGCCACAGCAGCGCGCGCTTTATCCGGGCCTTGCCTATTTCGCATTGCGTCCGGGCCTTACTGGATCCTGGCAAGTGTCTGACCGCAACGAGAGCGAGTTTGCCAAGCGGGCGGACTATGACCGGGATTACAATAAAAGCCTGTCATTTTTCGGCGATATCCGCCTTTTGGTTAAAACCGTCAGCGTAGTGTTGCGCGGCACCGGCTATTAGGTTTCAAGGCTACGACGAATTCGCCCAAAGGCGAGACAGAGCCGGTTTGAGAAGGTTTTCCATGATCACTGTCAGCAGTGCGAGAACGTTGTATCGTCGGTTTGTATTTATTGGACTTCTGTGCGTAACCACCGCTTTGGTGGCGGGCTGTGAATCTGCCGAAGAGCGCGCAGAGCGTCATTTTCAATCCGCTCTCGCATTGCTGGAAAAGGGTGACGTAGACCGCGCGACGGTCGAGTTTCGCAACGTGTTCGATTTGAACGGGCGCCATCATGATGCGCGCACAACGTTTGCAAGGGTCCAACGCGAGCAAGGAAACATTCGTGGCTCGATCGGGCAGTATTTGCGGCTTGTCGAACAATATCCTGATGATGTGGATGGCAATCGCGCTTTGGCGGAAATGTTTGCCGAGCTGGGCCGCTGGGAAAATATGGAGCGCCATCTAAACGCGGTGCTGACATTATTGCCTGACGATACCACGGCTTTGGCGCTGCAAATTATTTTCGATTACCGAAACGCTGTTGAGGATCGCGAGTTTCTTGCAACCGAGGCCGTCGTGGTCAGGGCTGTCGAGATGAAAGCCACTCTGCCCGATTATGTGATGTTACGGCAAGTTATCATTGATGATTTGGTGAGGCGGAATAAATTTACGGCAGCGCTGCGCGAACTTGATGAAGTCATTGAAATAGATCCGCAAAATCGAAATCTTTTTGCTGTGAAACTGTCAGTTCTCGGGGCTCTGGGAGATTCCTTTGAGATCGAGGCGCTGTTGCACGAAATGATCGAAAGGTTCCCGGATGACCGCTCTTCACGAATTACGCTCGTGCGGTGGTATGTCTCGCAGCATCAACTGGACGATGCCGAGCAGTTTTTGCGTCAGGCAATAGATCCCGCGTCGAATGATCCGACTGAGGTTTTGACACTGATAAAATTCATAACCGATTTGCGCGGTCCCGAGGCTGCACTTGCCGAGTTGGACAGATTAATTGCATCGGGTGCGACCGCGCCGGTGTTTCGGTCTTTGCGGGCCGGATTGATATTCGAACTGGGCAGAACCGATGAGGCGGTTGCCGAAATGCGCGTGTTGGTCGATGGTTTGGAAAAATCCGATGAGGCGCGAGCGATCAGGGTTACACTGGCGCGAATGCTGGTATCAACCGGTGCAGTCCCAGATGCTCGCATTTTAATAGATGAAATTATTGAAGAAGACGCCACAAATGTTGCTGCGCTGAAGATGAAAGCCGAGTGGCTGATACAGGATGACCGTGTCGGCGAGGCGATTGCGCATTTGCGCACGGCGCTGGATCGAAGCCCAAAGGATGCCGACATTATAACGATGATGGCCCGTGCGCATGAGCGGGACGGAAACCAGGAGCTTGTCGGTGAAATGTTGTCGCTGGCGGTTGTGGCATCCAATCGGGCACCCGAAGAATCCATCCGCTACGCCCGATATCTGGGCCGGTTGGAAAAATTCGGCCCCGCCGAAAGTCTTCTCGTCGACGCACTGCGGTTGGCGCCGTCGAATATCATCCTTCTGTCAGAGCTTGGGAATGCCTATCTGGGCTTGCAGGAATGGGCCCGTGCCGAGCAGGTTGTAAACACGTTGCGCCGGTTTGAAACGCCAGAGGCCAGCGGCATGGCCAGTGACCTGCAAGTCAGATTGCTCGCGGTGCGTCGGGATATTGAGTCTGCCGTTGCCTTCTTGGAGGGGCTGGTTTCGGAAGGGGCTGCGGGTTTCAACGCAAATGTGGCAATTGTCCGTGCTTATTTGACAAACGACCAAGCTGAAAAAGCCAGAACCTATGTCGACACTTTGCTGGCCCAAACGCCAGATGATGCGGGGGTTTTGTTCATGGACGCCGCGGTGAACGCGGCGATTGGCCGGGTGGAAGAAGCAGAAGCTGGCTATCGCGCCCTGCTGCAACAGAATGATCGTCAGATCCAAGTCTGGATTGCGCTGTTTCGGGTCGTCCTGGCGCAAGGACGTATGGAAGAAGGCAAGGCAATTTTGGCACAGGCGCAGGGGGTATTTCCGGGCGACCCCACGTTGGAGTGGATTAAAGCCGGTTTATTGGAAAATGACGGTGATATCGCCGGGGCCATCGCGGTATACGAGGCGCTTTATGCCGCCGACAGCGATAATCTGATAGTCGCTAATAATCTTGCCAGCTTACTGTCAACTTCAAGCGACGATCCCAATGTTTTAAGTCGTGCTTATACGATCTCGCGCCGGTTGCGTGTGTCAACCGTGCCGCCCTATCAGGACACATATGGCTGGGTGGCGTTCCTGCGGGGTGAATACAGCGAGGCGATCAAATCACTCGCACCTGCTGCGGCGGCCATGAAGAAAGATCCTACAGTACAATACCACCTTGCCCGCGCCTATGCGGCCAATGGGCGGATTAAAGAAGCGGCGGATCAATATCAGAAAGTCGTTGATATCACTGGCCCCGCCGACACGCGGGAGTTTGTGATATTTTCGCGTTCTGAAGTGCGGCGACTGGAAGCGGAACTGGAAAATGCTGTTAGCGAATAACGCTTTTCAGGTCAGACC
>Ga0209345_10006423_pt1 | contig 10649 bp, 11 predicted proteins | sample Cruoilmetagenom7_FD_187294 | JGI IMG/M metagenome (GOLD analysis project Ga0209345, IMG submission 187294) | Oil polluted marine microbial communities from Coal Oil Point, Santa Barbara, California, USA - Sample 7 (SPAdes) (version 2) | ecosystem: Environmental > Aquatic > Marine > Oil seeps ... | reverse complement strand
ATAAGCTGTTAAAAAACAAACAAAATAAGAATCAACGAAAAGTACCCCATCTAACCATTCGGGAGCTGGACCATGATCTTTACTGCTGATGACCTTCGCCATTTAGTCATTCGAGACACACTGCACTATTTAAATGACTGGTCCCTGGCCGCTGAAAACTTATTGCTAGGCACTGCGGCGCAAGAATCTGGGCTGGGGGGGTGGAATAAGGGAAGGCGCGTGGGGCTATATCATATAACTCCGGCCATGCACCGGGCAGTGTGGGATAAATACCTTATCAACAACCCACAACTTGCTAGCGAAGTTCGAGGTATGGCCGGACAACACAGTTTTTTAAGGGCTCCTCATGGGGAGCTAGTAACAAATCTTAAATATGCCACGGCCATTGCATGGATGGTTTACCGCCGTTCAGCCCAAAAGTTGCCAGAAGCAAACAACCTCGTAGAACTAGGTAAATTCTGGCACCGCCACTTCCACCCCAAAGCGGAAGGAACAGTCGCTGATTTTGTTAAAAATTATCAGTTACTAGTGCAGGAAAATGAAATGGCTGTGGCCTGAGGCTTGATATACAAGACTGCTTAAAACAGTTTCTTGGCTATATCAAAAGCACCTTGCAAACCACCAACACTGGACAGCAAATCACCACCCGAACTATTCTGATCAATTAGCTTTGGCAGCATACTCTCCAAACCTTCTGAAGCTTTTTCCTGAGGCTGCCCCAGTGATTGAGAAAAAGATGATAGAGCATCGTTACCGAACAACTCCTTCAACTGATTGCCTTGTATACTCTTATTTGCACCGTCGCCTAACCAGCTTCCAACGAGATCAGACAAATTACCATTTTTGGCCATTTTGCCCACAATGCCCGCTATGTTGATACCACCCTGTCCATCACCTAGTAAACGCCCTAGAGCATTCTCTGCATTCTTGTTTGAAACATCACCCTTGAAATGATCTGTCAGCAATTGAGTCGCTAATTTAAGTAAATCCATTTCGGTTTCCTCACAAGTATTTTAAAAAATAATAGGCATAACGATTATGTAAACGAACGTCCTTTAAACTATCGCCCTTTAAACAGGGAACCCAGAACGCCACGAATCAATGAACGACCGGCACTACTGCCTAAGCTCCGTACTACGCTCTTAGCAAACGTCTCCATAACCCCTTGGCGTTGACGGCCTCTGGACTTGGGCTTGGCTTTTTCTGACTTGTACTTTCTATCCTCTATCTCTTTATGCTGCTCTGCTTCTTCAGCAGCCTTTTGAGCACGCTCTGAGAGCTTCTCAAAAGCAGACTGGCGATCCAGAGTTGTATCGTATTTGCCCCCATAGGGGCTTGTAGACCTCACCTGATTGCATTCTGATTTAGAGGCGGGACCAATTCGGGAAACTGGTGGTTTTATAAATGTTCGTGTCACATATGACGGTGAACCATCTCGCAGCAAGGTAGAGACCAATGCTTCACCTACACCCATCTCAGTAATGGCATCACGCACAGAAAAACTGTCATCTGAACGGAAGGTATCTGCAGCTACTTTGACAACTTGTTGTTCTCTTGGTGTATATGCCCGCAATGCATGTTGAAAACGATTGGCTAACTGGGCTAATACCGTATCAGGGATATCCCCAGGGCTTTGGGTAATGAAATAAACACCTACTCCTTTTGAACGAATTAAGCGAACAACCTGTTCCACTTTTTCAACCAATGCGCTTGGCGTATTCTTAAACATCAGGTGAGCTTCATCAAAAAATAACACCAGCTTTGGCTTTTCAGGATCACCAACCTCAGGTAATTCCTCAAACAACTCAGATAGGAGCCATAACAACAGTGTTGAATAAACCTTGGGCTCTTGCACCAGTTTGTTGGCGGCTAGTACGTTGATGTAACCTGCACCATTATCATCAACCTTCATCAAATCAGCGAGATCCAACATAGGCTCACCAAAAAATGATTTTGCACCGCTGCGTTCTAGGCCTAACAGTCGTCGTTGAATCGCACCAATAGAAGTCGAAGATACATTACCATATACATTCCTCAGCTCTGCAGCATGGTCGGCAATATATTGTAGTATCGAACGAAAATCTTTGAGATCTAGCAGCAACAGCCCCTGATCATCGGCAACAGCAAAGGCAATATCTAACATTCCCTGCTGGGTTGCATTTAAACCTAGTAATCGAGCCAGTAACAAAGGCCCCATATCAGAAATTGTAGCTCTAATCGGATGACCCTGTTTGCCATAGAGATCCCAAAAGACAGTTGGGCATCCTTTCCAGGCATCTCCAGGCAACCCAAGAATATCAAAGCGTTCATTAATCTTGGGGTGTGTTTTTCCCGCCTGACTGATACCGGAAACATCACCTTTAACATCAACTAAAAAGACTGGAACACCTTGATCTGAAAAGCTTTCAGCCAATGCCTGCAAGGTCACCGTTTTCCCTGTACCCGTAGCACCAGCAATTAATCCATGGCGATTTGCACGTTTTAAATTGAGTGTAATCCGCGAAATATTAGGGTCTGAACTTTCTCCGGTATTTCCACCTACGCTATCACTACTCTTTTCTATAGCGTGTTTAGAATAACCAATAAGAATCGATGGAGTATCCATTACATATACCTAAACGCTATTCCATAAATACTTAAGATAAGAACTGATACTTACAGCTGTTGAAATCAGTATTCAGCGCATACACAACTCTGCCAACAATAGCTAACAGCATAAATTGTAAGCCAAATTTTTCATTTTTATATTTTAAGTGAAAAATTTGGCTAACTAGGTGTACCTAGTTTGGTTCTTAGTGAGTGATCAGAGGCTTGAGTGTTTTAGCCTGATCAACCCATTTTTGAACTGTCTTCTCACTAGGTGTTACACGAGTTAATTTCTTTTCTTCATTGGTTGTAGCCATAGCTGCAGCAAGGTTTGCTGCATTGCGATTACGAAGCTCTTTAACTGTATCTACACCAGCAGCTTCCAGCAATTCTGAAAATTCTTCGCCAACACCAGAGATGCGCATCAAATCAGCCATATTTGCCCATTTCAGCAGTTGAGTCGTGGTACAACCCGTAGCATCAGCAGTAGATACACGCCCTTTTTTCTCACAGCAGGCCTTAAGCAAATCATCCGTAGTCTTAATATCTGCTTGTGCAAGCTTTTTACTCATTGCTGGGCCAATACCTTCGATCTCATCAATTTTATATGACATGTAACTATCTCCTTGGTTAAATACAGCTATGATTTTTTCTTCATTGATACTCAACATTTACTTTCTTGCGGCTGAATACTCTCTCAAATTGATTAAATACAATATTGCAGAACAGCCTTTTAATTCTAAGAAGATATTACTGACTGGTGTTTAATAAAATTCACCTGCCAGCCAGTAAAATACTACGATAACCTCACTTATTCCATAGGTTATAAACCCTTAATGGAAAACTGAATGGCAATGCTTATTTGTAGTACTTAATTGTAATATTAGTCTTCTAGGACAAAGGTGATCTTCAGTTTCACACGGTACTCAGTAACTTTACCGTTTTTAACACCAACTTCTTGATCCTTTACCCAAGCACTACTAACATTTTTAATGTGTTTTGCTCGCACGCTCAACACCATTTTGTACTGCATCTTCGAAGCTCTTTTTAGATGAAGAAGTTACTTCCGTTACTCTTGCTATAGTCATCCCCATTCTCCTAGGCTTTAATCCATTTGGTTTTTTAAACAAAAAACGATTTTACTGACCTGTCGTTTATCTGTCACTAGCACCTACTACCGCCAACAATAATAAAACTTTTAACGCATAGTAAGAAATGCCCTGATGACAGATCATGTCCTAATATACTTCATAATTGCGTAATGGCCATTTCCAAATGAAAAAATTTAGTAAAAACCCAACTTAAGAAGGGTTTACGTACTTAACGGAAACGTAGAATTTTGAGGTATGACGATTACAAATGAGAGTAATATTGGTGTGATTAAGAGAGATGTCTATTTGAGTGGAACTGTTATTTAAAAAGAAATGACTATTTTTTCTTTTTAACATGTTTCATCAAGCGGCGTTTTTTCGACACCTGACGTGAGGTCAGTTTGTTTTTCTTCCCCGCGAAGGGGTTATCACTAGACCGATATTCTATTTTTACCGGTGTGCCTTGGAGACCCAACACTCGCCGAAAAGTCTTTTCGAGATAACGAGTATAGTGATTGGGGATATCATCAACCTGATTACCATGAATCACTATTACCGGTGGGTTTTTGCCACCAGCATGGGCATAACGCATCTTAATACGACGTCCCTTAACCAATGGTGGCTGGTGCTCGATAACAGCATCTTCCAGTATTTTGGTCAATCGGTTGGTACTTAGTTTATCTGTGGCGGAAGAATAAGCTTTTTCTATAGATTCATACAAATGCCCTACACCCGTGCCATGCAGAGCCGAAATAAAGTGTATGTCAGCAAAATCTACAAAACGTAGGCGCCGCTTCAATTCGGACTTAATCCACTCCTTTTTATCTGCTTCTAGACCATCCCATTTATTGATAGCAACGACCAACGCCCTACCCGCATCAATGGCACTACCCATAAGGTGCATATCCTGATCAACCAGCCCCTCATGGGCATCAATCAACAGCACAACCACATTGGCATCACCAACCGACTGTAAAGTTTTAACAATAGAAAACTTTTCTACAGTGAGCGTTACATTTTTGCGCCGACGAATACCTGCCGTATCAATTAATGTGTATTTTTTTCCCTCACGTTCATAGTCAATATAGATACTGTCACGAGTGGTGCCAGGCATATCAAATACCACCACCCGCTCTTCGCCTAACATACGATTGACAAGTGTAGATTTACCCACATTGGGGCGCCCAACCACAGCAATTTTAATGCCCCGGTCACCCTCACCGGTATTTTCCAAATCTATTTCAGGAAAAGGTTCCAACACCGATTCCATCAATGATTTAACACCTCGACCATGGGTTGCCGTAGTGGGATAAACATCCTCCAAGCCCAACTCAAAGAACTCAGCCGTAGCAATATCTGGGTTAACGCCATCTATCTTATTTGCCACCAAATAAACTTTACGCTGTTTTTCTCTCAGGTATTTCGCTAGTTGCCGATCTGTGGGGGTAAGGCCATCTCGGCTATCTACTATAAACAACACTGCATCTGCTTCATCGATAGCAAGCATTGATTGCTCAGCCATAGCTGAATCAATCCCTTCCTCTTCACCGGTAATACCGCCGGTATCAATAAGCATAAACTTGCGCCCGAACATCTCACCCTCACCGTATTTACGGTCTCGAGTAAGGCCAGGATAGTTCGCCACCAATGCATCTCGGGTTTTGGTCAACCGATTAAAAAGTGTTGATTTACCTACATTAGGTCGGCCCACCAGGGCGATTACCGGGATCATTTATAGCTCAATATGGTTTTGATCAAAATAATTTATCAAAGAATTAGCAACATTGCATACAACGATAGTGTGTAAATATTAAGGCTATCTGAATATTTACAATAGTTTCACAGAAACAGAAATGCCGTCACTAAAGACAGGGGCGGCATTCTACACTAAAAACACGTCGTAGCTTATAGTTGGTGACCCATAGTTTGTGGCTCATGGTTAGCAACGTAGTAGCCAGAATTATTCAAATGTATAAGCGCTGAGCCCACCATCATTATCAAGAATATACAGAGTCTTACCATCTGTCACCATAGGAGCACTCACACCACTGCCATCTACATTAGTACGGCCCAGAAAACGACCATCGGTCTGAGACAATACATGCAGATAACCCTCTGAGTCGGCTACCAACATATATCCACCCACTACAGCTGGACCATTGAGTGTTCGATGTGACAACTGATCATTAGTCCAAAGAACACTGCCACTGGAAGCCCTTAATGCCTTAACCTGACCTTCAGTATCAGCGATATAAACCTGTTTTAATCCATAAGCGGGACCATAGATACTATTAACATCCTGGTACCAAATACCTCTACCGGTTCGACTAACAGCACCGATTCTTCCCTGATAGCTCACAGCATAAACAATGTCGTTAACCAGTAATGACTTGCCATCAATATCAACCATACGCTCCAGTTCAGAACGTCCTTGAGGCACAGTGATTCGGTTCTCCCACATCATATCGCCAGTAGCTGCTGAAAAAGCATAAACCTTGCCATTAGCAAATCCGGTAATAACCGTATTGCCTTTCACCAATGGTGTGCTGGTACCACGAAGAGTCAAAACTGGCACCTCAACTTCAAACTGCCAACGTTCATCACCAGTTTGAGCATCAAGGCCTACAATCCGCCCATCTTGTACCTGAGCGACAACAATATCGCCATTACCCGATGGAGCTGCCAAAATTTCACTGGATAACTGCTTACGCCAGCGCTCTGCTCCTGTCCCAGCTTCTAAAGCAATCACTTCGCCATCGGAACTACCGACAAAGGCTAAATCACCACCGACGCCAACGCCTCCACCAACAGGAACTTCAAGCTTAACTTTCCATAGAGTTTCACCAGTATTTGCATCAACAGCTACTACCTTGCCTTCACTATCTGCAACATATACTTTTCCTTGATCCAAGGTAGGCCGTAATCCAGTACCCACAGACTCGTAGTCACCGACTAAATTCTTGGACCAAAGCTTCACAGGTTGTACTTCTTTTTCAAAATCAACCAATTCTGCTGGCTCAGTTTTTTGCTCTTTCAGCTCCTCTTCTTCCAAACCTTCGGGGTTATAATCAGGAACAAACTCTTCTACTGCCGACCATAGGCCACAGCCAGATAACAAAACAGCAAGAGCAATGAGTACAACCTTTTTCATCAAGTATCTCCCTCAGAAGCATCTTGAGCCGTATTGTTAACTGGGGCTACTTGATTTAATTTAAGTTGAAGTACTGGAGCAATACGCTTATCTAGATCTGTGGCCAGAGCCAGCGCCTGTTCATAGGCTTCGTATGCAGCGGCTCTCTCACCTTTCATCAAATAAAAATCTCCGCGTGCTTCAGCATAAGCAGAAGCCATTGTTTTCGCATCAACACCATTGAGCATGGAAAGAGCTAAATCGATGTTGCCCCGTGAAGCTTCCACCTTTGCCAAACGTAACCTTATAACGAGGCCTAAACCCTCATCAGCTCCACCTTGCGCCCATAGAAGTTGTTGGGCTGCGACATCTAGATCACTTTTCTCTACCGCAAGCTTCGCTACAAGCAACGCCCCATAACGTGCATATTGACTGTCGCCAAAGTTATCTTTTAACTGCACAGCCAATTCGTTGACCAGCCTATGCTGGGTATCATTCGCTTTTTGACCTGGCTCCACAATGGCCACTTCCATCATCTGTTGGTAGAGCACCGATGCAGCTTCCATTTGTTGCTGCTTATTAGCTTTCCAATAATCCCAGCCAAAATAACCCCCAACACAGAGCACTACAGCTAAGATGGTAAACAAACCATTGTCCTTCCACCACCGCTTTAAATTCTCTAGCTGTTCTTCATCTGTGAGATGTTCTGCCACAGTTTTTCCCCATTATTTATTAAAAGGTTTATTAAAAAATTTCATTGTTTAAAAAAGCAGCCACCTCGGTGGCTGAAACTATTTGCTGCAGTTTATCTTCACGCAGGAACTTTATGGCAACTTCACCGGCAGCTACTTCATTCTCTCCCAATATTAGAGCCACAGTTGCACCACTCTTATCGGCCTTTTTCATCTGATTCTTAAGGCTTCCACCACCACAATGGTTCTGTACTCTCAATGTGGGGCATACTGTTCTCAATACTTCGCCCAGCTTGAGGGCCTCTGATTGAACATTCCCTGCAGCTACAAGGTAGACGTCCACTCGCCGGGCGATACTATCAGGTACCACACCAGCTGCGTCAAGCAGCAATACTAGTCGCTCAACTCCCATTGCAAAACCAACAGCTGGGGTACTACGACCACCCAGCTGCTCTACTAAGCCATCATAGCGACCACCAGCACAGACTGTTCCCTGAGCACCCAATGAGTTAGTTACCCACTCAAAAACTGTCTTACCATAGTAATCAAGCCCACGAACCAATCGAGGGTTTACCTCATAGGGAATACCAACTGCATCCAGCATTAATCTAAGCTGTTCAAAATGCTGAAGCGACTCATCATCGAGAAAATCATGCAATATCGGCGCGCCATCTAACAAAGACTGGGTATCAGTATTTTTGCTATCAAGAATACGCATTGGATTGGAGCTGAGACGACGCTGACTATCTTCATCCAACAGATCTTTACGCTGTTCAAGGTAGGCAACCAAAGCATCACGATAGTTTCCCCGAGATTCACTGATTCCCAAAGTGTTGAGTTGAAGGGTAACTACTTCGGTTAGACCTAGTTGCTGCCACAATCGCCAAGTCATAGTGATCAGTTCAGCATCAATATCTGGGCCATTTAAGCCAAATACTTCTGCGCCAATCTGATGAAACTGACGCAATCTACCCTTTTGGGGTCTTTCATAGCGAAACATTGGTCCTTGATACCACAGCCGCTGCACTTGGTTAAAAGTCAAACCATGTTGTTCACAAGCTCGCACGCAACCAGCCGTTCCCTCTGGGCGCAGGGTAACACTGTCGCCATTACGGTCATCAAAGGTGTACATTTCCTTTTCAACAATATCAGTTACTTCACCGATAGTTCGTTTGAACAGCTCTGTAGGTTCAAGAATCGGAAACCGAATTTCTCCATAGCCATAACGAGATAAAGTGTCTGCAACTGTCGATTCCAGATACTGCCAACAAGGAGAGTCTTCGGGGAGCAAGTCATTCATACCCCGAATTGATTGAATTTTTTTCATTAAGATTTCGCTATCAGGTTTTCTTGTTGTTCTATTTTTTGGGATGCCTTGGTTCGAATTAGCGCCTCAAGTTCATCCACCAAATTTTCCTGGGGAAGCTTTTGACTGGGCTTCCCATCAATATAAATCAAATTATTCGGGGTGCCGCCTGTCAAGCCAAGGTCTACCTCTTTGGCTTCTCCTGGGCCGTTAACAATACAACCAATCACGGCCACATCCATAGGTACCGTAATATCTTCCAATCGAGTTTCTAATACATTCATTGTTTTAATGACATCAAAATTTTGTCGAGAACAACTCGGGCAGGCAATAAAATTAATTCCCTTACTTCTGAGTTTGAGACTTTTCAGCATATCCCAACTGACTTTAATTTCTTCGACCGGATCTGCGGCAAGTGATACACGAAGGGTATCGCCAATACCATCCATCAGCAGCAAACCCAATCCAATGGAAGACTTAACAGTTCCACCCCGTAAACCACCAGCTTCAGTAATCCCTAAATGTAGAGGATTATCAATCATGGTCGCAATTTTCCGATAGGCCGCTACCGCCATAAAAATATCAGATGCTTTAAGACTTAACTTAAAGTTATTAAAATTCATTCCATCCAATATTTCTACATGGCGCATAGCTGATTCCACCAGCGCATCCGGAGTGGGCTCACCATATTTTTTTTGTAGGTCTTTCTCTAGCGATCCAGCGTTAACACCAATTCGAATAGGAATATTCAAATCCTTGGCCTTGTCTACCACAGCCTGGATACGTTTTTCCCGACCAATATTACCTGGATTAATACGAAGACAATCTACACCTAAATCGGCGACTCTAAGAGCAATGCGATAATCAAAATGAATGTCAGCTACTAATGGCACACTCACTTGCTTGCGGATAGCACCAAAAGCTTCAGCGGCATCCATTGATGGCACCGAGACCCGAACAATATCAGCACCGGCACTAACGATGCGATTAATTTGATCAACAGTAGCTGCTACATCTGTAGTTTCAGTATTGGTCATACTTTGTACCGAAATAGGCGCATCGCCACCCACAGGTACATCACCTACCATTATCTGCCGTGACTTTCTTCGTTGAATTGGTGATTCTGAATGCATTACCTTGTTACCCTTCCTCTTTATCACCAACTTTCAATTTAGCGGTATTATTATTTCCAACAGCAGGTATATCTACTCTCTGACCATTTAAGATCAGCTCAACCCCTGGGGCATAACCCAGGGTCACATTAAATGGGGCCGTTCCCTTTACTTCACTCTGATAACCCGAAGGTTTTAAATCAGCAAGTAGGATATCTCCCTTGGCATCCAATATTTGGATCCAGCTTTGCTTTATAACGTTTATTTGTAATATCTCTGAACCTTTAGCAACTACCAGTACCTCTGTAGACTTTAATACCGTAGCTAGCTCAGGCTCTAGTTCTACAAAATTAGTTTCCGCATTATTTGTTTCTGCGGTGCTTATATCTATAGCACTTTTATTCTTAGTATCGATTTCTAGGGTATCAGTTTCTTTGTAGTCTGTTTCTATAGTGCTACTTACACCACCATTCATTAAGGACTGAGGGCTTACTGGCTCCTGTGACACAGATAACGGCTCTTTTAATGACAGTTCTTTTGTTTCTCTATCTGGTTTTTTTGACAAAAAGGTCCAGAGAATTAGAATGGCTAACAAAAGAGCCAGAATAGTTGGAATAATTAACTTCCAATTAATTATTTTCCTGTTGAAGTCACGATCCAGTCGGATAGAAAGCTCTTTATTAACGAGCCCTAGTTCTTTCACCTGTGCATCAAAATCAGCTAAAACCCCAG
>Ga0209345_10006422_pt1 | contig 10650 bp, 9 predicted proteins | sample Cruoilmetagenom7_FD_187294 | JGI IMG/M metagenome (GOLD analysis project Ga0209345, IMG submission 187294) | Oil polluted marine microbial communities from Coal Oil Point, Santa Barbara, California, USA - Sample 7 (SPAdes) (version 2) | ecosystem: Environmental > Aquatic > Marine > Oil seeps ... | reverse complement strand
AGGGTTTGCTTGAGGCGCGGCGATGACAGATACCGCAAAGCGATCACGGTTCAGGACTTGGCCCAGCTTTGCGCCGGTGGACCGCCTGCGAAATGCTTGACTTTCGCCGCTCCATTGGCCAATGCGACCGGCGACCGGCGGGCTTGCCCGTCGTTCAACCGTCCGAGACAGTCGGTGAGGGCAATATGGCTCTCTTAATTTCCGGCCTAGACGGGGAAAAGAGATTTTCAGGCTGTCGTTCCGTTTCCGGTGCGTTGCCGTCCGCGCTTCTGGCGTACCTCCTTCCCCATCGACGGAACTGCCTGCATCGCTTGCGCGGTGCGGGATGACGTAGCCGGTCGCATGGGGTTCGCGCTCCATGTGATCAAATGTGAAGGAGTAAGGCATGGATCGTACGCAAAAATCCGATGCGGTCGCCCAGCTCAACGCAACTTTCAAAGAGGTTGGCGTGGTGGTCATCACCCGCAACCTTGGCATGACAGTGGACCAGTCCACCGAACTGCGCGTGAAGATGCGGGAAGCAGGTGCGGCTTACAAGGTTGCGAAGAACCGTCTTGCCAAGCTTGCGCTCGCCGACACCGATTATGAAGGTATCGGCGATTTGCTCAGCGGCCCCACGGCACTGGCGACTTCGGTTGACCCGGTTGCCGCGGCCAAGGTCGCCGTCAATTTCGCGAAGTCAAATGACAGGCTCGAAATTGTCGGTGGATCGATGGGTACGCAGATCCTCGACGAAGCTGGTATCAAGGCACTCGCCTCGCTGCCCTCGCTCGACGAACTGCGCGCAAAGCTTGTTGGCCTCGTTCAGGCACCGGCGACCAAGATCGCCCAGCTTTCGACCGCTCCGGCGACGAAACTGGCGCGCGTGGTTGGCGCATATGCCGCGAAAGAAGCCGCTTAAGACGATTCGAACGATTTCGCCCGGGCAAGGTTCCGGGCAACACGATACCAGGAGTGAAATACCATGGCAGATATCGCCAAACTTGTTGAAGAACTCTCGACCCTGACCGTCCTTGAAGCGGCTGACCTTGCCAAGGCACTGGAAGAAGCATGGGGCGTTTCCGCTGCTGCTGCTGTTGCCGTTGCAGGCCCTGCTGCCGGTGGCGGCGATGCCGGCGGCGCTGTTGAGGAAAAGGACGAATTCGACGTCATCCTCACCGGCGATGGTGGCAAGAAGATCCAGGTCATCAAGGAAGTCCGTGCCATCACCGGTCTCGGCCTTGCAGACGCCAAGGGCCTCGTCGAAGGCGCGCCCAAGGCCGTCAAGGAAGGCGTGAACAAGTCTGAAGCCGAAGAAATCAAGAAGAAGATCGAAGAAGCCGGCGGTACCGTCGAGCTGAAGTGATCTTTCTGCGGGGCTTGCTCGCAGTTTGAAATCGATGAAGGGCGGTCCGTTGTGGCCGCCCTTTTCGTTGGGGCGATGTGGCTCGCTGCCGCCGGGTTGCGAGATGACGGATGCGCAATCATCCAGCTGCTGGACGCGGCCATCGGCAAAGCACTTGGCGTAGATGTCGGCCTTGCGGGCATCGCGCGGCTTGCGTGCAAACAGCCAGTCGCTGTTCGATCAGCGCGCGGTCCCTGCTTATTTCAGCGATTCAAGATAGTCGATGATCGCCTTGCGCTGTTCGTCGTCAGGCATGCTCAACATCATGCGCGTGCCTGGTACTTTCTTGCTCGGCGCGCTCAGCCATTCGTCGAGCGTTGCCCGGTCCCAGGTCAGGTTGGCTTTCTTCAGCGCGGGGCTGAAGTTGTAGTTTTCAATGCTTGCCGACTTCTTGCCAAAGACACCGTGCAGGCTGGGCCCGACGCCGTTGCGTCCCGGTTCGACCGAGTGGCATGATCTGCACCGGGCGAATGCCACGGGAGGCGCAGCTGCGGCTTGCGAAGTGGCCGCCGGGCTGCTGGAAGTGGTGGCTGACGTTGCTGTTTCCGCCCCGGTGTTCTCGTCGCTATCCGGATTGCCGCTGCAGGCGCTGGCCAGCAGTAGCGCGGCAAGGGCGCCGCAAGTGTGCAAACGCGAATGCATAGTTAGTTCCTCAAGTGTCTCAATTGCCGTTCGCGGCTCCCCTATTGCAGTTGGTTTGGGATTGAAAGCATGCGTCAGGGTAAATGGCCCCTTTTTTGAATGCGGTTTTGGGTTGCTGCTATGCAGCCTTCAATCATGCACCTATGCCCGCGCACTTGATGCCTGAAGCACGATCTCTTTTTCGCGCCGAGCTGGGCGCAACCGTGCAGCTTGCCGTTCCGCTTGCGGCGGCGAACGTGTTGCAGATGGCAGTTTATGCCATTGATGTGATGTTCGTTGCCCGGCTGGGCCAGCTTGAGCTTGCCGCCGTGAGCCTGTCGATATCGCTGTTCGGGCTGCTTGTATGGGGCGGTATGGGTCTCACCAGCGCAGTCGCACCGCTGGTTGCGGCGGAGCTGGGCCGACATAGCCATGCCGTGCGGGAAGTGCGGCGTTCGATCCGTATGGCGCTATGGCTGTCAGGCGTGTGCGGGCTGGGCACGGTTGTCGCTTGCAGCTTTGGGGAGCAGATCATGCTCGCTACCGGCCAGCGACCCGATATCGCGGCGAGGGCAGGCGATTACCTTGATGTTATAAAATGGGCGGCGATCCCAATGGTGGCTGCCAACGTGCTGCGTATTTTCGTCTCGGCGCTGGGTCGCCCGGTGTTCGCCACTGCGATCACCGCAGTTGCGCTCGGCATCAACATTGTCGGGAACTACGCGCTGGTATTCGGCAATCTGGGTGCACCGGCGCTCGGCCTTGAAGGTTCGGCGCTGGCCAGCAACATTACCGCCTGTCTCACGGTCGCCGCTTATGCTGTCGCGATCTATTCGGACAAGTCGATGCGGCGCTATCGCGTTTTTGGACGCTTCTTCAGGAGCGAATGGACACGGATGAAGCAGATCGTGAAAATCGGAACGCCGATTGCCTTCACGGTCGTTGCCGAAGGTGGCCTGTTTGGCGGCGCTGCATTCTTGATGGGCAGGATCGGCGCTGCGGAACTGGCCGCACACACTATCGCCTTGCAAGTCGCCGCGGTGTTTTTCCAGGTGCCTTACGGGATCGGGCAGGCCGCGACGATCCGGGTTGGTTATCACTTTGGCGCAAGCGATCGCGATGCGATTGCCCGGGCAGGCTGGTCTGCGTTGGCAGTGGCTGGTGCATTCATGTTCGTATCGGCCAGCGCTATGCTGTTCCTGCCGACGTTGATCCTTTCTGCTTATGTCGATGTCGGGGCTGCGGCGAATGCAGCGATGGTCGGCCTGGCGGTGCAGTACCTTGCGATAGGCGCTGCGTTCCAGCTGTTCGATGGCATGCAGACAGTCGGTGCAGGGGTGCTGCGCGGCCTTCAGGATACTCGCGTGCCGATGATCATGGCCATTTCGGGATACTGGCTTATCGGTTTCACTACGGCAGTCGTGCTTGGCTTTGCCAGCCCGCTGGAAGGTGTCGGCGTTTGGATCGGCCTTGCGGTGGGGCTGGTTGTGGTTGCTGGCATGCTTATGCGGCGCTGGCATCGCCGTGACGCATTGGGGCTGGTGCCTGCCCCTCGGTGACCTGTCCCATTAAGGTATGCGCGAAAATATTTGGCAGAGTCCGCTTGACGCTCGGGGGTTGCAAACCCATATCCGCGCCGTCTGGCACTCTGATCCAGAGAGTGCCAATACGTTTTTATTCACAGGATGAGGGAGTTCCCCATGAGTTTTCGTCCGTTGCACGACCGTGTTCTCGTGCGCCGCGTTGAAGCCGAAGAAAAGACAGCTGGCGGCATTATCATTCCAGACAGTGCCCAGGAAAAGCCTGCCGAGGGTGAAATCGTTTCTGCCGGTTCTGGCGTTCGCGCCGATGACGGCAAGGTTACACCTCTTGACGTCAAGGCTGGTGACCGAGTGCTGTTCGGCAAGTGGTCCGGCACCGAAGTCACCGTCGATGGCGAAGAATTGCTGATCATGAAGGAAAGCGATCTTCTCGGCATTATCGAGTGAGATCGGACTGTTTCCACGACACAATGAAATTGAAGAGGAATTAAAAAATGGCAGCCAAGGATGTACGCTTTGGGCGCGATGCGCGCGAACAGATCCTCGCCGGTGTCGATACGCTGGCCAATGCGGTAAAAGTCACGCTCGGCCCCAAGGGCCGCAATGTCGTTCTCGAAAAGAGCTTCGGCGCACCGCGGATCACCAAGGACGGCGTTACCGTCGCCAAGGAAATCGAGCTCAAGGACAAGTTCGAGAACATGGGCGCACAGATGCTGCGCGAAGTTGCTTCAAAGGCCAATGACGCGGCTGGCGATGGCACCACCACTGCAACAGTTCTGGCTCAGGCAATCGTTCGCGAAGGCATGAAGTCTGTTTCGGCCGGCATGAACCCGATGGACCTCAAGCGCGGCGTCGATCTCGCCGTCGGCAAAGTCGTCGAGAATCTCAAGGGCCGCTCGAAGGACGTTTCGGGGAATGAACAGATTGCCCAGGTCGGCATCATCTCTGCCAATGGCGACAAGGAAGTTGGCGAAAAGATCGCCGAAGCCATGGAAAAGGTCGGCAAGGAAGGCGTCATCACGGTTGAGGAAGCCAAGGGCCTCGAATTTGAACTCGACGTGGTCGAGGGCATGCAGTTCGACCGCGGTTATCTCTCACCTTACTTCGTCACCAATCCTGACAAGATGACGGTTGAGCTGGAAAACCCCTACATCCTGATCCATGAGAAGAAGCTGACCAACCTTCAGCCGATGCTCCCGATCCTGGAAGCGGTGGTCCAGGCCGGTCGTCCGCTGCTGATCATTGCAGAAGATATCGAAGGCGAAGCGCTGGCTACACTCGTGGTCAACAAGCTGCGCGGCGGACTTAAGGTCGCGGCGGTCAAGGCTCCAGGCTTCGGCGATCGCCGCAAGGCGATGCTGCAGGACATTTCGATCCTGACTTCCGGTGAAATGATTTCCGAAGATCTTGGTATCAAGCTGGAAAGTGTCACGGTTGGCATGCTCGGCGAAGCCAAGAAGGTCACCATCGACAAGGACAACACCACGGTTGTCGACGGCGCTGGTTCGGCTGACGAGATCAAGGCCCGGGTTGAGCAGATCCGTTCGCAGATCGAGACGACGACGTCCGACTACGACAAGGAAAAGCTCCAGGAACGCCTCGCCAAGCTTGCAGGCGGCGTTGCCGTCATCAAGGTCGGCGGTGCAACCGAAGTCGAAGTGAAAGAGCGCAAGGATCGCGTTGATGACGCGCTTCACGCAACGCGCGCCGCTGTCGAAGAAGGCACGGTTCCGGGCGGCGGCACTGCGCTGCTTTATGCTATCAAGGCTCTTGATGGCCTGTCAGGCGAAAACGAAGACCAGACGCGCGGCATCGATATTGTCCGCCGTGCGCTCCAGGCTCCGCTTCGCCAGATCGCAGAGAATGCCGGGTTCGACGGCGCGGTTGTTGCTGGCAAGCTGATCGACGGCGGTGACGAAGCCCAGGGCTTCAACGCGGCGACCGACCAGTACGAAGATCTGGCTGCATCCGGCGTGATCGATCCGACCAAGGTCGTGCGCACCGCGCTGCAGGACGCAGCGTCTGTTGCTGGCCTGCTCATCACGACCGAGGCAGCCGTTGCCGATCAGCCCGACGACAAAGCAGCAGCAATGCCGTCGATGCCTGACATGGGCGGCATGGGCGGCATGGGTGGCGGCATGGGCTTCTAAGCCTGACGCACTCAGCGCCAAGAATTGGGGCCGGAGGGAGCGATCCTTCCGGCCCTTTTTGATTCGATAGCCGCCGGGTGTTGGCGCATCGCCATGTTCGCCATTCGCCAAGAAATAGGGTAAAGTTGGGCGATTGCCGCAGACCAGACTCGTTTCATCGACGTAGCGTTGGGGTCTATGCGATGCGCGGTTAAGGAAAAACTAAGTATGAAAGGCTAAGGGAATTCCCTGTGATGGCAGGAAACATCGGACAATTTTTGAGGCAAGCACTCGCACTGAGCGGGCTGATCGCGATGCTTTGTGCGCCGCTGACTGCTGCGCAGGCAGATGAGACGTCCGATTTCGAAGCCGCGTTCGACCGTTCGTTGGGGATTGAGAAGCGCGCGCCGCGAACATACAATTCTCCGCTTGAAGCTCGAATTGCCGCTTTGGCGAACGCATCGAAAGGCCGGATCGGCGTCGCTGCTCTCGACCTTTCTACCGGCCAACGCCTTGACGTGCTGGGTAGCCAGCCGTTTCCGATGGCCAGCACCAGCAAGATCGCGATCGCGGCGACTTACCTTGAGGGCGTCGACCAGCGCCGTTGGAGCCTGACCAGCGAATGGCCACTGCTGTTTCCGGTCAAGTCCAAGCCGTTTTCCAGCGCCCGCGCTCCCGTGCGCCGTGGCAAATACCTTCCTGCTGGCAAGCTGATTGAATTGATGCTGGCGCGCAGCAGCAATTCTGCCACCGATGCCTTGCTCGCTGCCGTGGGCGGGCCGCAGGCTGTCAATGACTGGGTCCGCCGGGCCGGTATCCGGGAGTTTCGCATCGATCGCGATATTGCGACGCTGGTACGTGACGATGGCGATGTAAATCCGGCAGCCGAGGTTGATCATCGCGACAGTGCAACGCCGCTTGCCATGGTCCAGCTGCTCCAGGGCCTGTATCAGGGCCGTTGGCTCAGTCCGCCAAGCCGTTCCGCCATACTCGGAGCGATGGAACGCTGTGTCACTGGAAAACGTCGGATTCCCGCGCTCATGCCAGAAAACGCGCGCGTAGCTCACAAGACCGGATCGCTTTACAACACATCAAGCGATGTCGGGATCATACATGCGCCAGATGGACGCGCCATGGCTGTTGCCATCTATGTGACCGGGCAAGGAAGCCGATTGAACCGCGAAGCACGAATCGCCACGATCGCCCGCGCAATTTACGATGGCTATCACAGCGCTTCGCCAGCATACCGCCGCACGGCTGCTCGCTAGGTAGCAAATTGATCTGCAGTTCGGCTGCGGTCGAATCAAGTCGCCTCAGTCAATTGAGGCTCACCAAGATTTTCAGAGACTCGCGCTAATGAAGGCAGGCTGTGGCGCGGCGTGCTGATATAAGAAAAGGCGCGCCAAGTTTCCCTGACGCGCCTTCCCAAATTCAAATGCTGTGGAGCCGAATTATTCGGCGCCCATCGCCTCAGCGGCGTCTGCAGCAGCAGCTTCAGCAGCACCGGCAGCAGCTTCAGCAGCGTCGCCAGCAGCTTCAGCAGCGCCTTCGGCAGCGTCGCCAGCAGCTTCAGCAGCGCCTTCGGCAGCGCCTTCAACGGCTTCGGCGGCGTCGCCAGCAGCTTCTTCAGCCATTTCTTCTGCATCGGCAGCGACGTCAGTAGCCTGCTCCGAGCAAGCGGTCAGTGCGAGAGCGCCGACTGTAGCGGCGGCAGCGAGAACGATCTTGCGCATGTATGGTATTCCTTGAACAGCGAATGGACCAAGCATGACGTTAGCCATGCAGAAAGCCTACCGCAACGATAGGCTTCCCGCTTCAAATAATCGCCTTGTCGCATCTATGCAAGCATTTGTCGCGGTTTATGCGAATCACTCGCAACAATGCGCCTTAAATTATGCCCTATTCATCAATTGTGTCGCCGATGTGGCGAATCGACACTGCTGCACGTCGAAGTTACAAGAATTCGCGCATAAGCAGGCTGACGGGGCTGTCGGGCGCTGCTAACGAACGGCCTATGGAGCCAAAACAGCATCTCTACCTGGTCGATGGTTCAGCTTATATTTTTAGAGCTTATCACCGGCTGCCGCCGCTGACCGACCCTGAAGGCACGCCTGTAGGAGCAGTCTATGGTTACACGACGATGCTCTGGAAGCTTGCCGATGACCTCAACCAGTCGGACGGTCCCACGCACCTTGCAGTGATTCTCGATAAGTCCGGCAAATCGTTTCGCAACGATATTTACAAGGACTACAAGGCAAACCGACCTCCGCCGCCTGAAGACCTGGTGCCGCAGTTCCCGTTGATTCGCGATGCCACCCGCGCATTTTCCCTCGCATGCATAGAGGAGGAGGGCCTTGAGGCTGACGACCTGATCGCATCTTATGCGCGTGTCGCGGCCGAAGCAGGGTGGGACGTGACCATCGTATCGTCCGATAAGGACCTGATGCAGCTTGTCGGACCGCACGCCAGTGGACGGATCGACATGCTCGATACGATGAAGAACTTGCGAATCGGTATTCCTGAGGTTGAGGAAAAATTCGGTGTGCAGCCTGACAAGGTGGGCGACGTGCTCGCGCTTATGGGCGATTCGGTTGACAACATTCCCGGCGTTTACGGCGTCGGTCCCAAGACCGCGACCAAGCTGATCCAGGAACATGGTGACCTTGAATCGGTTCTTGGTGCCGCTCCTGAGATGAAGACGTCCAAGCTGAAAGAACGGTTGATCGAGCAGGCGGATATGGCCCGGCTCAGCCGTGTGCTGGTCACCTTGAAAGAAGATTGCGCCCTTCCGATTCCGATCGAGGATTTCGCGCTTGAGGCGATTCCGCCTGAACCGCTTGCGGCGTTTTTGGAAAGGCATGGGTTCACTAGATTACTGAAGCGCCTTGATGCCGGCGCAGGCAGTCCGGAGCGCAAGACCGATCTCAATCCGGCGAGACCGCAGACCGAAGGCACTACTCTGGCCGAAGGTGCATCGCGCCAGCCGCTGCCTGAAATGCCCGCCGTTGATCGCGATGCCTATGCCTGTGTGACTACCCTTGAAGCACTCGATGAATGGACCCGGCGCGCGTTCAAGGCTGGCCAGGTCGCGTTTGATACCGAGACCAGCGGGCTTGACGCGATGCAGGCCGATCTCGCCGGGATCAGCCTTGCCACAGGCCCGAATGAGGCCTGCTACATTCCGCTTGCCCATGGCGGCACTGACATGTTCGCTGAAAAGCCCGACCAAGTGCCGATGGACGAAGCGCTGGAGCGGCTTAAACCGTTGCTGGAATCTGATGCCGCCCTCAAGATCGCGCAGAATGCGAAGTATGATCTCAACGTGCTTGCTCGCTACGGAATCGATGTCGCGCCGATTGACGATACGATGGTTATCAGCTTCTGCCTTGATGCCGGGCGCGGGCAGGACGGCATTGGCGGCGGCCATGGCATGGACGAAATGGCACAGCGCCACCTTGGCCACACCTGCATTCCCTTCAAGGACGTGTGCGGCACAGGCAAGAAAGCAATTCCCTTCACCGACGTCCCGCTCGACAAGGCGACCGCTTATGCTGCCGAGGATGCGGACGTCACATGGCGCCTGCACCGCATGCTTAAGCCGCGCCTGCCTGATGAGGGCGGCACCCGGATTTATGAGCGTGTCGATCGGCCGCTGATCTCGGTCGTGGCGCGCATGGAACGCCATGGTATCAAGGTTGACCGTGAGCGGCTGGCCAGTCTCTCTTCCGGGTTTGCCGAGGAGATCGGCAAGCTGGAAAAGGAAATCCACAAGCTGGCCGGCGAAGAATTTACCATCGGCAGTCCCAAGCAACTGGGCGAAATCCTGTTCGGCAAGATGGAGCTGAAAGGCGGCCGGAAGGGCAAGAGCGGCCAGTTTTCTACTGATCAGGCCGTGCTGGAAAAACTGGCGAACGACGGCGTCGAATTTGCGAGCAAGGTGCTGGAGTGGCGGCAACTGAGCAAGCTGCGCTCGACATATACCGAGGCATTGCAGGCAGCGATCAATCCACAAACGCAGCGCGTCCATACCAGCTATTCGCTGGTCGGCGCGCAGACCGGGCGGCTTTCGTCAACCGATCCCAACTTGCAGAACATCCCGATCCGCACAGAGATCGGCCGCCAGATCCGCGATTGCTTTGTCGCTGAGAAAGGCAATGTCCTGCTCGCTGCGGACTACAGCCAGATTGAGCTGCGCCTCGCTGCGCATATGTGCGATGTGCCAACTCTCAAGGAAGCTTTCGCGAATGGCGAGGATATCCACGCGCGTACCGCCACCGAGATGTTCGGGCATGTTGACCGCGATACCCGGGCGCAGGCCAAGACGATCAACTTTGCGATTCTCTATGGTATTTCGCGCTGGGGGCTCGCCGGGAGGCTTGGCGTCGAAGCGGACGAAGCGCAGGTGATGATCGACACGTATTTTGAGCGCTTCCCCGGCATCCAGAAATACATTGTCCAGACGTTGGAGACAGTGCGTGAGCGCGGTTATTCCGAAACGCTGTTCGGTCGCAAGACGTGGTTCCCGCGGATCAATTCAAAGCAGCAAGCTGAACGACAAGGCAGCGAGCGCGCCGCGATCAACGCGCCGATACAAGGCACCAGCGCCGACATCATCAAGCGCGCGATGGCCCGCATGGAACCCGCGCTGGCCGAAGCCGGGTTGGAACATGTGCGGATGCTGCTTCAGGTGCACGATGAACTGGTGTTTGAATTGCCCGAAAGCGAAGTGGAGAAGGCCTCACCGGTGATTGAACGGGTGATGGCCGACGCAGCCGAACCGGCGGTGAAGCTGTCCGTTCCGCTCGGTGTCGAAATCGGCTCCGGCATCAGCTGGAACGCGGCGCATTAGGAGATCAAGCGATCTGACTCTCTGACCGTGGTTGAACAGGGAACGTTGATGGCGGTTGTTGGGACAGCGCCGCAGTGGCTCAAACAACTCACACGGGTCCAGCGCCAAAGCAAATAGATCGCTCTT
>Ga0209345_10006421_pt1 | contig 10650 bp, 12 predicted proteins | sample Cruoilmetagenom7_FD_187294 | JGI IMG/M metagenome (GOLD analysis project Ga0209345, IMG submission 187294) | Oil polluted marine microbial communities from Coal Oil Point, Santa Barbara, California, USA - Sample 7 (SPAdes) (version 2) | ecosystem: Environmental > Aquatic > Marine > Oil seeps ... | reverse complement strand
GTCACAGTCTTGGCCGTTGAGTTTTTCGATTGCTTCGTGGCCTGCATCAGTATCAGCCATTTCGACGAAGCCGAATCCGCGTGAGCGGCCGGTTTCGCGATCGCTCATGACCTTGGCTGATTGGACAGCACCGATCTGAGAGAAAAGTTCATTGAGTTCTTGGTCGTTCATCGTGTAAGGGAGGTTCCCTACGTACAGGTTCAACATTGCAGTCTTCCAAATGCCCGTGAGTCAGATCAGATCGAGTAAGAGAACCGGGCTTCTTCTTCGTCGACTGCAAAGCCGCGTGGCGATGCACCTAAGTCTAGACCCGACAAGGTTGAGAACAAGTCAAGTTCCGGAATTGAAATTTCAGCATTTTGACCGCTTCTAGGTGTTTTTGGGGAGCGGCGGGCCTTTTAGACTCCCCCAATGATGGGATATGATCCCTTCATGGTCGAAATCAGATCGACGAACTCAAGTTCCAAGCACCGTACGGCGTCCTTGGGATCATCGCTGAGCGAGTCTTGTTCAAGGGGTACATGAAGCATTTTGTGATCCAGCGTAATCGAGTGCTCAAAGAACTCGCCGAGTTTGATCAGTGGCCGAGATTTGCAGAGGACCCATCGGAGTAATTCGCACCAGCGGATCGCCCCGCTGAATACGACGCGTACCCAATCGACGATACAAAAAAACCCGACCGTGAAGGCCGGGCTTTGATGAGTCGTGATGTCTACGCGATTACTTCTTGAGCAGGTCGCGGATTTCACCGAGCAAGACGATGTCCGCTGACGGTGCCTTGGGTGGTGCCGCGGCTTGTTCCTTCTCGAAGTTCTTCTTCGCTTTATTGACCATCTTCACCATAATGAAGATGACGAACGCAAGAATCAAGAAGTTGATGAGAACGGTGATGAAGTTGCCGTATGCGAAGACGGCGCCTTGTGCGCGAGCTTCTTCCAGTGAGAGACCTTTCTCAACCCCTTCGGCGAGGGGGATGTACTTGTTGGTAAAGTCGATCCCGCTGCCGGTTGCTTTCCCAACGAGGGGCATGATGACATCATCAATCAACGACTTGATGATCAGACCAAACGCACCACCGATGATAATGCCGACGGCCATATCAACCATGTTGCCCTTGACGGCGAACTCTTTAAACTCTTTCAACATACCCATGAGATTGCTCCTGTGTTGCAATGGAACCCGCCGGGGAGACGGGCTTTGTAGTGTGTCCCACAGGAATAGTAGAACACACAATCTATTGGTGCATTTTCCCTACGAATCACGGTGGTTTATTCTCAAGATTCTCGATCGCTCAGATTAGCGCGTGCCAAATCGGTTCAAGCGTCTTTGATTTTGACGATGCCTTTGCCCTTCGTGATTTTGCCGAGAACATGGACGGTTTCGCCCGATTTCTCGAGCCGCTGAGCGACCGCTTTGGCAAAGGTGGGGCGGACGATCAGGCAATACCCGATGCCCATATTGAACACCTTCCGCATTTCCTCGGTTTCGACATCGCCATGTTTTTGGAGGAACTCGAACACGGGAGGCACGGCCCATGCTTTGGAGCTGATGCTCGCGTCGACCTTGTCGTGGAGTGCGCGGTTGAGGTTGCCTTCGAGTCCGCCTCCGGTGATGTGCGCCATGCCGGAGATGACTTTCTTGACCTTGTACGCGCGGAGGAGTTTGACGATCGAGTCCGCGTAGATGCGGGTTGGGGTGAGGAGGACTTCTCCGAGCGTGCGGTCCGGATCGAGTTCGGGGTAAACCTTGTCGAGCTTGAGCTTCGCGTGCTTGATGATCGAGCGGACGAGTGAGTATCCGTTGGAGTGGACCCCGGAACTTTCCAGACCAAGCACTATGTCACCCGGCTCCACGCGTGTTGGGTCGGTTGCTTTTTTAAGTTCGACCACCCCGACGCTGAATCCAGCGAGGTCGTAATCACCCGGTTTGTAGAGGTCGTTCATCTCCGCGGTCTCGCCACCGATGAGCGCACATCCCGCCTGCTGGCATCCATCGGAGATCCCCCGAACCAGATCATGCAACACATCCTGCTCGACTTTGTGGACCGCGATGTAGTCGAGGAACAGCAACGGCTCAGCGCCTTGGACGATCAGGTCGTTGACATTCATCGCGACGAGGTCGATCCCGACGGTGTCGTGCTTGCCCATCTCGATCGCGAGGTGGACCTTGGTTCCCACGCCGTCTGCACACGCGACGAGGACGGGGTCGAGGTAGTTGTGCTTAAACAGCTGCTCGTTGTAATCGAGCCGAAGGAGGCCCGCGAATCCGCCCGGATTGTCGATCACCCGCTGGCCGTGGGTCCTGCGGAGCAGGGAGCCAATAGAGCCGACGAACTTGTCCCCGGCTTCGATATCGACACCGGAACCGGCGTAGGTCAAGGAACGGGGCTTGCGCGGCGAGTTCTTGGTGGGTGCGGGCATCGTGGATCGTAGCTCAATGGGGGCGGCTGAGTAAAAAGAAATGATGCTGTCGGGAATGTGTTTTAGCCCGGATTTGTTCGTATAATCGGAAACCAACATATCTGACACGAGGAGCATACATGCCAGAGTCTCATTTCTTCACTTCCGAATCCGTCTCCATGGGCCACCCAGACAAGGTGGCCGACCAAATCTCCGACGCGATCCTCGATGCAATGCTCGCGAAGGACCCGCATTCACGCGTCGCCGTAGAAACACTCGTTTCGACCGGTATGGCGGTCATCGCGGGTGAGGTCACCACCACCGCGTATGTGGACATCCCAGAAACCGTCCGCGATGTGATCCGTGAGATCGGATACACCGATGGCGATATGCGCTTTGACGCCGAATCGTGTGCCGTGCTTGTGTCGATCAACCAGCAATCCCCTGACATCGCGATGGGTGTCAACAAGGAGGGCGCAGGCGATCAAGGCATGATGTTCGGATTCGCGTGCAAGGAGACCGAAGAGCTGATGCCGCTGCCGATCATGCTCAGCCATAAACTCGTCGCGCGTCAAGCGGAAGCACGCCAAGGCGACATCATCGCAGGACTGCGTCCGGATGCCAAGAGCCAAGTGACCGTCGAATACGATGATGGCAAACCCGTGCGTGTTGACACCGTCGTCATCTCGACCCAGCACGACAAGACATGGAACGACCGCCAGGACGAGCTCCGCAATCAGGTCATCGACGAAATCATCAAACCCGTTCTCGGCAAGTGGTGGAATCCCGGGATCACCATCCATGTCAACCCAACCGGACGCTTCGAGCTCGGCGGACCCCACGGCGACGCGGGACTCACCGGTCGCAAGATCATCGTCGATACCTACGGCGGACGCGGTCGTCACGGCGGCGGTGCTTTCTCAGGGAAAGACCCGACCAAAGTCGATCGCTCCGCAGCGTACATGGCGCGGTACATCGCAAAGAACATCGTCGCCGCGGACCTCGCGGATGAGTGCGAGATCCAGCTTTCCTACGCGATCGGTGTCGCTGAACCGACCAGTGTGTTTGTCGAGACCTTCGGGACCTCGAAGGTCTGCGAAGAGTCAATCGCCAAAGCCGTGCGAGAAGTCTTCCCGTTGACACCACGCGGGATCATCGATTCGCTTGATCTTCGCAAGCCGATCTACCGCAAGTCCGCGCGTCATGGTCACTTTGGACGAAAGGCCGTCGAGAAGAACGGCACATGGTTCTTCCCTTGGGAACGCACCGACAAAGCGGACGCACTCAAAGAAGCCGTCAAGAAGGCTGAACCCTGCATGGCTTGATGACAACCTTTGGTTGGATGCTTTAGAGATAGAGCCCGTGCTCAAAGATATAAGATTGAACACCCGGATCGAGTCCTTCGATCCGGGTTTTTTGTTCGCTTCCATCGCGAAGGATGGATCCGAACCGCTCGCGGATCGCGGTGGATGAATAGGGGAGCATTGTGGTTTGGATGCACGCCGCTTGCCAATGACGAAGATCGTCGTTGCTCCAGTGGCCAATCTGGTCGAGCTGGTCGATCAGGTTCTCGGCATCGTTGAGAGAGGGCTGTTGTTCGTCGTGTTGTGCGATTGGATTCTCACGCAAGACCACGATCGCGTCTTTCCAGTACTCTTGGTACCGGCGCCATTTGTGCATGGAAAGTGCTTGGTCTGCGCCGATGAGGAAATGGTTGGTGCCTGTCGTCAACATGGAGTGCGCGATGGCCCAAGTGTCAGCCCAGTAGCTTGGTTGTCCCTCGTTGAGGAGTCCGTCAGCGAGTTCCTGTGTCCAGACCGTTGCGGGATGGTCGAGGTCTTTGATCGCTCTTCTGAGCATCTCGACGCGGTGCTGATCAGGGGTGGGGTCGGTGTCTTTGTGTGGTGAGCGTGCGGTGGGGACATATACGATATGGCAATCCCCCGGCTGCAAGCCTTGCATGACCTCGAGTTGTTCCGCGGCGAGCCCGGGAAGCTGGGTGTGCGCGAGGTGGGGGGGGTCAAACGAACCCCCAAAGAAGAGACGCGCTGGCGCTTCTTTGGTTGCTGCAGGAAGTGCGACGGGGTGGTGGGCACGCTCGATCGGGTTGTGGGGGGGTGGAGTGTTCACAGTTGATTCTTAGGGTCGTTTGCAGCGAATCGCGAGGATCTTGCCTAGAATCCTTACCGGCTTTGGCGGATGGATCCTCGGATTCATTCGCTGGAGCCGGACGCGGCCCCATCGTCTAGCCTGGTCCAGGACACCAGGTTCTCATCCTGGGAACGCGGGTTCAAATCCCGCTGGGGTCACTTGCAACGCACCCGGAGTTTCGGCTTCGGGTGTTTGTGTTTTTAGGATTCGGATTCGAGTTCCGTTTCGATCTCCGCTTCGATGGTCTCGACAACCTTCCGCACCACATCAAACTCGAACCCCCTGCGCGCGAGCCGTCCCGAGAGTCTGCGTTTGCGAACTTCGGGTTCGATGTTGCTGCTCAGCGAACGCGTCATGCGCTGCGCGAGCTTGAGTGCGTCTTCATATGGATCGTGCCCTTCGAGTTCCTCGTCAAGCGTCTCGTTGATGATCCCGCGGTCGATGCCCTTCTCGCGGAGTTTGGCTTCGATGAAGCGTCTGCCAGCGGGCTTGGCGCGGATGATGGATCGCGCTTTCATCCCCGCGTATTCGGTATCGTTGAGCAGACCGAGTTCCAGCAGTCGATTGACCGCCCAGTCGATCGCTTCAGGGTCGTTGCCTTTGCGTTTGAGCGCGAGCTTGAGTTCATGCGCGGATTTGGCGCGGGCGCCGAGCATCCGCGCTGCAGAGAGGTACGCGCGGGAGCGGGAGAGTTCGGTGTGGAGCTGATCCTTGAGTTCTTGGGTCCACGCGTCGCCGATGGACAGTCGATGCTTGGATTTGGTCGTGAAGCTGATGCGTCCCATGAGGCACCGGTTGACTCGGACAGTCAGTTGGTCCGGTTGATCCGAGCAGGGACGGAGGGAGGTGATCTCTGCGGAGCCGTCGGTTGGGATTTCGCTCGGGAGGGGTTTGCGGGGTCGGTATGTGGACCTCGTCTTGGAATGGTTGTTGTTCGCGTTGGAGCGTTTGGGGAAGGGCATCAGAGCATTGTACGGTATGAACTGATCTCGCTGATGCCTTTGCCGTCGTTCGTGCGTTTGGCGGCTTCCAGACCGGTATCCAGCGTTGCTTTCGCTTCCTCGATGCGTTCGAGCGCTTCGAGCGAGCGTGCTTGGTGGAAGTACGCGTAGACATAATCCGGGTCTTCCTTAATCGTCAGCGCGAACTGTTCCACGGCCTGCTCATGCTCGCCTTCCTTCGCGTAGTCGGTCGCGAGCGCATAGAGCATGAACGGGTCGTTGGGTTCGAGGGAGAGGAGCTTCTGGATTTGTTCGCGTGTTGGCATGTGCTGAGTCTACTCGATTTTCTCTGCTTGAATTTACTTGGAGTAGTCGAACACGCCGTGTCCGGTTTTGTTGCCCAAGCGTCCTGCGGTGACGAGTTGTTTGAGGAGGGGGCACGCACGGTAGCGTGGGTTATTGAGTCCATCCGCGAGGACTTCCATGATGTGCTCGCAGGTGTCAAGTCCGATGAAGTCGGCCAATCTCAGCGGTCCCATCGGGTGCGCCATCCCGAGCTTCATGATCTCGTCGATGTGTTCTGGTTCTGCGACGCCTTCCATCCAGCTGTAAAACGCCTCGTTGATCATCGGCATCAGGATTCTATTAGACACAAATCCCGCACGATCGTTCGCAGGAACCGCGACCTTGCCCATCGCGGTCGAGAGCGCGAGGACGCGATCGGTGGTTTCTTGGCTTGTTGCGAGGCCGTTGATGACTTCGACGAGTTTCATGACCGGGACTGGATTGAAGAAGTGCATCCCAATAAACCGATCCGCGGCATCACCAACCGAAGTCGCAATCTCAGTGATCGAGATCGACGAGGTGTTGGTCGCGAGGATCTGGTTGCCAGTAAATCGGGGGGCAAGATCTGCGAAGATCTTCTTCTTGACCTCGACATTCTCGACGACCGCTTCGATGACGATGTCGGATGGATCAAGCGCGTCCATGTTGGATGCGTAGGTGATCCGGGATTTGGCGGCATCCGCTTCGTCTTGGGTCATGCGTTCTTTTTCGACGGCACGCGAGAGAAGTTTGTCGTGGAGCGCTTCACATTTTTTGAGTGCTTCTGGGGAGAGGTCGTAGACGACGGTATCGAACCCGCTCACGGCTCCGATCTGCGCGATGCCGCCTCCCATTTGTCCTGAACCGATGATGCCGAGGGTTTTGATATTGTGGTCTGAACTCATGGTGATGCTCCTAAATGCGCTCTGGATGGGCTGTAGATTGGGTTGGGATTCTAGTCCTGAGTGTGGTTGTGTGCGCGTATTGACGGATGGCATGTAGGTGCCGTCTTCGGCTCCTGCATGTCTTTGTGGGGTTCGGAATTCTGGACGATAAGATCGTGGAGGAGTCGAAGACGGCACCTCCACGCCACCCAGAGCATGCCGCGAACCAAAAAGATCATCATCACTGGGGGTGATGATGATCTGCTGGGTTGCCGGTCGGTTTGGCTTGATTGGTATGTATCAGTTCAGCGATCCGGTTGGGTTACGGGCAGCCGTCGCTGTAGAGCTGGAGGTATGCGGAGATATCGAGGAAGTTGAGTGAGCCGTCGTTGTTGAAATCGACATCACACTGCTCGGCATTGGGATTCTCAACCAGTTTGATCGACGCTGAGAAACTCCCTTTGCTGCGATTGTTGGGGGTCGCATCGTAGAAACCTTGGGATGGTGTCCATCCGATTTGATTAAAAAATCCAGCGACGAGTGTGATCGATGCGCCGGGTTCGTTGATATCGAGCGCATAATCTTTCGGATCATCGGGGAGCGAAGTCATCATCGAATGGAAGTCGCCGACGGGATGGCTGATATGGACTTGGTCGAGCAGTGTCTGGATCACCAGCTCCCCGGTCGCGAAATCATACAACAAACGATTGGCAGGGGAATCAGGGTCAAAGATCACAGGATTTTGAAGAACCAACGGGCTCGCAGATGCGGACATCCCGGACTGGATCGCTTCGACGAGGACTGGTTCAAAGTTCACCGTTGTGCCCAAAACACTCGGCGGGGCGCTGGTGTCAAAGACCATGCGGTACTCAACAAGGACCACATTCTGATTGACCGAGTCATGCACCTGTCCCTGCACATGAAACTCAATATACGGCTGCGCCAACACGACTGATGAACACATCCCGACAAGCACGCTTGCGATCAATACTGAAACAAATTTCATGGTGATACCTTCCAAGTTGATGAATGAAACTCCTGAGAGCCCATCTTACAAGAAAATTGACGAGGATACAAGCCAAAAGACCGTATCTTGAGCTTCGGCTGGGTGGCATGGAGGTGCCGTCCTCGGTTCCTGCATGTCTTTGATTGCTATGTGGTTCGGTCTCGGAGAAAGAGGGGCAATTGACCGATCTGCCGCATATAATCCCCTCCAATCTTCCATCCCCCAACTCAGAGGATTTGTACATGGCACAGCAACTTGGATCAGCAACCAGCGAGTTTGAGAAGATGGATCGGTGCGCCGATCTCGACCATCGTCCTCGCGTCTTGCTCGGGAAGATGGGACTCGATGGGCATGATCGGGGGGTCAAGGTCATCGCTCGCGCGCTGCGTGATTCTGGGATCCATGTGATTTATTCTGGTCTTTGGCAGACCCCCGCGTCGCTCGCGATCTCGGCGCGGGATGAGGATGTGGATGTCATCGCGGCATCCATGATGTCCAACTCGCACCTGGTGCTCGGGAAGAACCTGATCCAGGGACTCGCAGATGTTGGACGCAGCGACATCCCGTTGTTGATGGGTGGGATTCTCCCTGCAGAGGATGTCGAGAAGCTCAAAGCGATGGGCGTGCAGGAATGCTTCCCGACAGGGACAGGACTGATGGACATCGTCAACGCGGTCCGCGCGGATGTTCACAAGCAGGACAAGACCGTCCCATCGGGGCATGGCTCAGCGCAGCTCGCGCGGGACATCACGCTGATGCACGACGAGAAAGAAATGCGTCCCGATGCGAAGCGCCGTCGTCCAAAGCATGTCATCGGGTTTACCGGCGCTCCGGGTGCTGGTAAGTCCACGCTGCTGGCGCAGATGGTCCGCGAGCACGCGACGCGTGCGAAGAAAGATCCGAGCATCGGACGCTGTGCGGTCATCGCGTTTGATCCCAAGAGCCCGATCACGAGCGGCGCGTTGCTCGGTGATCGCTTGCGTGTGGACTTCAACACCATCGGTGAGCATGTCTTCTACCGCTCGCTCGCAATTCGAGGCGAAGACTACCACGGCTTGCAAGAAGCGGTCGAACTCATCGGTGGCGCGTTCGAGGGCGATCAGGCGTACGACACGGTGTTTGTGGAAACCGTCGGTGCTGGACAGAACGAAACCATGATCCGCGACTATGTGGATTCAACAGTCGTGATCCTGACTCCGGGCGCTGGTGACTCGGTGCAGATGGACAAAGCGGGGATCCTTGAGATCGCGGATGTCTATGTCGTCAACAAAGCGGATCAGCACGGCAAGGACCTCGTCGTTAGCGATCTCCGCGAGATCGCGGGACGAACCCCGATCTTCGAAACCGTCGCGACCCACGCGCAGGGGATCCCGGAACTGTTCGATGGGTTGTTCACCAAATGAGCGATTTCAACGAAGAAACACTCGTGGAGATTCTGGTGGAGACCCGCCAGCTGGCGCAGCGGGTGATCGCCAACGCTTCGGCTCAGGGGATCACGCTCGGATGCGTTGAATCATGTACCGGAGGTCTGGTCGGAGGGGCGCTGACAGACATCCCAGGATCGTCCGCATCGTTCGGAGGCGGGTTGATCACCTATTCCAACGACATGAAACGACGCATCGTGGGGGTCCAGCAAGAAGCGCTCGACTCGCACGGCGCGGTCAGCTCGCAGGTCGCAGCGCACATGGCAATGGGGGGGATGTCCGTGCTTGGTGTGCACCGGTGCGTCTCGATCACCGGCATCGCGGGACCCGATGGGGGGACGGAGGACAAACCGGTGGGGACGGTCTGGTTTGCGCTCGCGATCGGGGGACAAGAAGAAGTCCGATGCTCACTGGCGCAGTTTGATGGTGGACGCGAAGCGGTCCGCGCTCAGGCGGTGCTCACCGCGCTCTCCCTGCTGGATCCGGGTGAACTAGAAGTAGCTGGCGAAGATGAGGACGCGTCATGAACTGCATCGTCAACGGCACCGAGAAAGAACTCCCCGATGCGCTGACCGTGCAGGGATTGATCGAGTTGCTCGGGATGGGCGATGGGATCTGTGCCGCAGAAGTGGATCAAAAACTCGTCCCCAAACGGGAACGAGCGGATGTGGTGCTTCGTGATGGTCAACGCGTCGAGATCGTCAGTTTAATCGGTGGCGGCTAAGCAAACTCAATCAGCTTTCAGAATCATCTGAGCCCGCATCGTCATCGGTTGATGTCGGTGCGGTATCGACTTCATCGCCACGCTTTTTGAGCTTGATGTAGCCGTAGCGTGCGATCATGGTCTCGAGTGAGAATGGCGACGACTCAGTTTCATTGAGTGCGGCGCGGATTTCTTCGCCCGCCTCGTTAAGCACAATCCGGTCCATCTCGGCGCGGAACTGGTCGCCGGTCATCGGTCGTGGTGCGATGACCTTTGCCAGCCCGATTCCTTTGGTGCTTGGGATCGCAGCCGCGACAAAGACCGGAGACGCTGCGAGTGCTTCAGGGGTCGAGAGCTGGTCGAGACCCTTGGTCGCTTCGAGGACCGCATCGCGGAACGCAGGGGTGTTGAGCCCCGGATCGACGAAGCTTGCCAGACGACCACGCGCAACACCTTGCTCGCGGACGAGCAGGTTGCGAGCTACACCCGGACGGGTGATGCCCGTGTCACCGAGTTCCATCGCAGCGGTCACCGCTGGGGCGAGGTCGTTAGCGGATTGTGCTTGGGCGATCATCGAGTCCATGTTCGCGCTGAGCATCTCGTACGCTTTGACCGTCTTGTAATCCTTGAGCACTGTCTCGCGTCCCGCATCAGCGATCGAGTCCGCTGGTCCCGCTGGGTTCACTTCGTAGACAATCGCGTAGTAGCGATTCCCCAGCGCATCTTCAGCAGCGGGATCCACGATGGGAACTCCAGACTGGATGGTGATCAACTCGGTCGCTTCTTGGGAGTCGGTTGCTTGGGGGAGCAGGTTCGCT
>Ga0209345_10006420_pt1 | contig 10650 bp, 8 predicted proteins | sample Cruoilmetagenom7_FD_187294 | JGI IMG/M metagenome (GOLD analysis project Ga0209345, IMG submission 187294) | Oil polluted marine microbial communities from Coal Oil Point, Santa Barbara, California, USA - Sample 7 (SPAdes) (version 2) | ecosystem: Environmental > Aquatic > Marine > Oil seeps ... | reverse complement strand
GCCGGGAGGTCCTGGTTGAGCCTGGCTGCGATGGAGGGGATCCGTGTAGCATCGGCAACCCGGACAATCAGCTGGCCATAACTGGAATCGGCCTGCTCGGGATTGTAGGTCAGCATGAAGCGGCTTGCGCCACGCCCCACCAGCGTGGTGACGTCCGTCACGGCCTCCTCTTCACGAAGTATCGCTTCCAGCCGAAGCATTTCACGGTCCGTGATATTGATGTCGGTTCCTTGCGGCATCTGGAACTCGACGTAGAAAAGTGGCGTGTTGGACGCAGGGAAAAACGCCTGCTTCACCTGACCGAAGGCCATCAGCGACCACACCGTGATCCCCACAACCGTCAGAACGACGGGGATACGGGCCCGCAGCGCAAGCCAGAGAATCCCACGATAGGTGCTGTAGAACGCCCCTTTGTAAGGGTCGTCCGAGGTGTTCTTGGGTGCTTTGAGCAGCAGTTTGCCAAGATAGGGCGTGACGGTGACCGCAAGGATCCAGCTTAGCAACAGCGATATGGCGATCACGGCGAAAAGTGAGAACAGGAATTCTCCCGTCGCATCGGGCGACAGACCGATGCCAGAAAAGGCCATGATCCCGATGACCGTTGCGCCGAGAAGGGGAACGGATGTCGAAGTTTCGGTTTCGGCTGCGGCGTCCTCGGCGCTTTTTCCGCGCGCCATGCCGATCACCATCCCTTCGGTGATGACGATCGCGTTGTCGACCAGCATCCCCATCGCAATGATCAGGGCTCCAAGGCTGATCCGCTCCATCTGGATGCCGAAGATCGACATGAAGAACAGGGTCGAGAAAACGGTAAGCCCAAGGGTCGCCCCCACCACGAGGCCCGCGCGCCAGCCCATGGTCAGCATCAGGGCGCCTACCACGATGACGATGGACTGAGCCAAACCCACCAGGAAGCTGGAAACGGCCTGATCGACGACGACGTGCTGTTCGTAGATCGGGGTGATCTCGACCCCTTCGGGCAGGTTCTCTTTCAACTGATCCAGGCGGACGGATACGGCTTCGCCGACCTCGACGACGTTGCGGCTCGTTAGCGCCGAGACGCCGAGCGTGAAGGCGGCGGCTCCATTCTGGCGGATGATCTGACTGGGCTGTTCGGTTTCTTCCCGGGTGACGCGTGCGACGTCGTAGACCGATACCTGCCCGACTTCACCGGCGAGGCCCAGCCGTAGGGTCTCGATCCCTTCTGGTGTGATGTAACCCGGCGGCACCGAGAGGCCGATGCGCGCCGGGCCCTCGCTCAGTTCGCCATTCTGGAAGACCTGGTTCTCGTCGCGCAACAGGCCGAGGAGTTGATCGGGCGGAAGGCCGAGTTCGGCAAGAACCGCAGAGGGAATTGCAATATTAATAACCTCCTCGGTCAGGCCTTGCACATCCACTTTCGCTACACCGTCGACTGTCACAAGGCCCACGCGCAGGTTCGTTGCGAGATCCCGTTGCTCCTGCGGGCTCAATCCTTCGGTCGTGACGGCATAGAACATCCCGAAAACATCACCGAAATCGTCGTTGATGATCGGGGCCTGCGCCCCGGCAGGAAGTTGCCCTTCTACATCGCGGATGCGCCGCCGCATCTCATCCCAGACCTGGGGGATTTCGTCCGGACCGTAGCTCGTCTCGATTTCCACGGTGATCTGGGCCATTCCCGGCATCGATCTCGACTCGATCCGATCGAGCTGCATCATCTGCTGAAGCGCATCCTCGATGACGTCAGCTACTTCTTCCTCGACTTCCACCGCTGTCGCACCCGGATAGGGGACGAAAACAAGTGCGGTCTTTAGAGTGAAGCTTGGATCCTCGAGACGGCCGACTGTGTTCAGCCCCCAATACCCGCCAAACAGGCAGAAGATGATGATGAGCCAGACCGCCACCGGACGCTGGATGCTCGTACGAGAAATACTGAGTGCCATGAGACGATCTTCCGTTCTGCCCAAGGAAAGGAAAGGAATTATAAGCCGGCGGCGATGACGGACTGGCTTTCGCTCAGTCGCCACCAGCCACCGGACACAACCAATTCGTCACCCTCCAGCCCGTCAAGAACGACAATGTCGTTCTCGAAAGGCAGGCCCAACCGGACCGTCCTTCGCGTGACCTTACGGGATGCTTCGTTGTAAACCCAAACGGATGGTTCGGACCGGCTCGTCGTATCCACCGCCGATACGGGGATGACCACGGCTTGTCCCGTGTCGGCATCGGCTGAGACAGCGATGCCGACATCAGCCGTCATGCCCGGCAGCAGACGTGGATCGATTTCGCCGGTAATGGCAAATTCCAGATCATATGTTTGCGTCGTTGGGTCTGCATCGGTTGAAAAGGATCGCAGTTCGAGCGACACAGTGTACCCGGGCACTGCCGGAAAGCTGGCAGTAATGTCGAAGGCGTCGGGCGTCGCGCGCGCAATAGCTGCCAGTTCCTCGGGCAGGGAAATCACGACCCGCATTTCGCTAAGATCTTGCAGACGCGCAACAGGCGCTGCCGTCGTGGTATTGACGAATTCCTCGACGAAGGTTCTGGCCACAATCGCATCGAACGGGGCCAATATACGCACTTGCGATAAGCGCCGCTCGGCTTGACGAAGCTGTACTTGCGCCTGCGCAAATTGCGCCTGCGCCGTCTCGAGCCGGGCATCTGCGGCAACACCCCTCTCTGCGAGATCGGCGGCGCGCTGAAGCTCGGAATTTGCGAGATTGTAAGACGCCTGCGCCCGGTCCAGAGCAAGTTCAAAGTCGACCCTGTCGAGCTCCGCTATGATGTCGCCATTGCGGACCCTGTCGCCTGACTGAACGGCAAGATGCACGATCTGCCCAGGTATCTGGAAGGCAATATCGACGGTTCTGGCAGGTTCGACGCGGCCCGCGACTGTGCGGGTCTGAGTGATCGTGCGCGAGACCGCTTGGGTCAGCTCGACAGTGACGGGTCGACCCGCCTGGGGGGCGGGTGCCAAACCCGCCGGATCGGCCGCCGTTTCAGTCTGGGCCACAACGGAGGAAAGCACCGTCGGCAGAAACGGCGCCGCAAGGGCGGCGAGCGCCGCGACCGAAACGACGACGGCGAGACCTTTCATGCTAGTGTGTCTTTTCTTCAAGTTCATCGATCATGGTCCTCAACCGTTCGACGACACGCCGTTTGAGATCGGCGCCACCGTCAGGAAGTTTAAGAAGTCTCTGAAATCGCAGACCCTGGATTGCGAGCGCAGCAATCATTGCTGCCGGAGCGTCTTGCGTTTCAGAAAGGATACGTTCGATATCGCCGGTCAGCTCTTTGCGGAGCGGGTCGAGCAACTGCGGATCGGAGGCTGCTGCCGCGAGTATCGCCATGGACAGATCATCATCCACGCCCTCCGTTTGAACGATGGTCTCAAGATGCCCCCGTAATGTGCGTGACGACTGGTTCTCCGGGAGCCTTTCAAAAAGTTCGCGATGCGCAGTGAGCATTTGGTCCAGAAGCCCGGCCAAAAGAGCTTTCTTGCTTGGATAGTTGTAAAGAACGCCGCCCTTGCTCAGGCCGGCTTCTCTGGCCACGGACTCGATCGTGACCTTCCCGGCACCCTCTCGCATGGCGACGGTCCTTGCCGCCTCGAGGATCCGGCGCGACGCGTTGCCGCCGACCTCGGAGTGCGGGCGCTCATGCATGACTGTACCATCCGGTCGGTTAAGTTCAGCGGGGAAGTAGGTCGCTTCCACGACCGCGTCAAGCCTCCGCGAAGGCAATTGGTGTCAGCATGGACGAACGGCCCACGCGCGGATGTTGCTGCATCACGTCGCGCGAGGCTGTCCTATGTCTGAATAGATCTTCAAAAAGGCGTCAACCGCTCTTTTGGCATGATCTGAAACGTCGATCTTTGGGTCGAGGGTCAGCAATCGAGGCATGATGACGCCTGACACGGAAAGGTGAATCAACTGTCCGGCAGCGCTTAGATGGTCTTCTACGTTGAGGGCTTTCGCGTCATGAAGAGCGTGCAAGACTTGGCCGACATGCCTTGTGGCCAGCTTCGGCCCGGCCTTCATGTATATTTCGCCGGCCTCGGGCAAAACTGAAACCGCGCCGATGCACGCACGCAGTAGCCGAATATAGTCGTCGTCAAGCACAAGGTTGATCAAGCGCCGTGAAAGCTCTTCGAGGATGGCCCGCGGGTCCAGGTCTTTGGGAAGGGGCCGAGAGATTGCCGCCGAGAGCCTGGCGCATTCCGTGTCCACAACGATGAGAAACAGTCGTTCCTTGCTTGGGCTATGCGCATAGAGCGTCGCTTTGGACACGTTGGCTTCCTCTGCAATCGCATCGACGCTTGCCCCTTCGAAGCCACATCGCAGGAAAATGGTCCGGGCACCCCTGAGCACGTCATCGGCTTTGCTGTTCCTCATGCTCACCATCTCCATCAACTTTGGCGTTTTTGTACAGTCAGACAAAGCAGGGTCAATTTTGTGGAAACTACAAGTAACGCAACAAATGCCGTTCCGTTTGGGACCGAAAAACGTGCCTACGTTTGATCCTCTCGAAAGCCTCCCTCCACGACGGCGCAGTTTTTTGACGTTCAGGCGGTGGCACTGCTCAAGCCGGTCATCGTAACGACCACAAACACGTAACCTAAGAGGAACTCGTTCGTGCAATCATCGGGATTGGGACAGAGGCGCAAGGCCCTACTGAACAGGATGCCGGGCCTCGCGTGCTGCAGGCGACGCTCCCGCATCCGCGGCTTCAGTCAGCCGTACAGTCGCGTAGTGCAAGATGGCAGTTGGGATAAGTGCAATCAGGAAGATCAGCGTGACCACAATAAATCCGTCACGAAAGGCCAAGGTATTGGCTTGGATCACGACGGTCTGGCCAAGGAATTGCGCGGCAGTCGCAAAAATCTGAGTGTCCGGCAGCCCCGCGCCCCGCAAGATCCCGCTCACCTCCCGAAGGAATGTCATCGTTGCGAGATTATCGCTGGTTTGCGTGGCGGCCAGAGCGTCCGCATGCAACATCGTACGTCGTTCCATGAGCACCGCCAGAAGATTGACGCCGAAGGCGCCCCCGAGCTGGCGCACAAAATTTATTGCCCCCGACCCCTGCCCGATCAGATCGCGAGGAAGAGTTTTCAATGGGCCTGCAGAAATCGCGGGAAACACGAAACCAAGACCGATCCGCGACAGGATCGTCCACCAGGCCAAGGTCCAAAAGCTTGTGTTGATCTCGACCACCGACGACAACCAGGAGGACCAGGCGAATATCGCCATGCCGGCTCCGATCAACAGTGCGGCTGGGACCTTGTCCGACAACCGTCCCGCCAGCGGAAAGACCAGCACCAGCACGAACCCTGATGGCATGAGCAGCAGCCCCGCCTGCGTCGGCGTGAACCCCTGGATCGTCTGCACGAACAACGGCACAAGATAGGTGGAACCGAAAAGGCCTGCCCCCATGATGAAGGATACCACAGAGGCTGCGGCGAAGGGCACGTTGCGGAACAGCCGCAAGTCCAGCATCGGCTTTGACGTATGCAACTCCCACATCACGAAGCCGGTCGCAGCCGCTGTCGCAATCGCGAACTGAATCAGGATCGGATCGGACCCCCAGCCCAGCCGCTGCGCGTTGGTAAGCGCATTGAGCAACGAGGCGAGAAAGACTGCAAGCAGTCCGAGACCAGTCCAATCGAAACCTGGCCGTGGCCCGGTATTGTCCCGGCGCGGCACAAACAGATTGGCAAGCGCCATGGCCATGATCCCGGGGGGAAGCCCGAGGTAGAAAACCCAGCGCCAGTCGAACGCGTCGATCAGCAAGCCGCCGATCCAGGGCCCCAGTGCAGGTGCCAGTACCACCCCGATGCCAAAGATACCCATTGCTGCGCCGCGCTTTTCAGGGGGAAAGACACGAAACAGCAAGATCATGCTCAGTGGTTGGACCACACCTGCCGCCGCGCCCTGTACGACGCGCGCAAGCGTCAGAACACCTTCGTTGGGCGCGATCCCTCCAAGGACCGATCCCACGATGAAAACCGTAAGCGCCACGTTGAGTGATAGGCGCAGACCGAAAGCACGGTCCGCCCAATCCCCAAGCAGCATGGTCGCCGTCATCGCCGCAAGAAAGCCGGTCGAAAGCCATTGCGCCTGAACCGCACTGATCCCGAAGGCGCCCATCACATCAGGGATGGCGACATTCACGATCGTCGTGGACAGAACGACTGAAATCGTTGCGATCATGACGGTTGCGGTCGCATAGGCTCGATAGGCCGGACCGTATTTCTCGAAAAGCGCGTCAGTCTGCGACATCGATACTCAACACTACCATTAAGCCGGGTGGCAGAACCTCACCTTCTGTCTCGATTGACACTCGGATTGGCACCCGTTGGGTGACCTTGGTGAAATTGCCGCTTGGGTTGGGGCTTGGAAGCAAGGCAAACTGGCTTGTGGCGGCACCCCCGATCCGCTCCACCACGCCGTGAAAGGTACGGCCGGGATAGGCATCGACCGTGATCGAGACGGGCGCTCCGATGCGGATCCTACGCAAGTCCGTTTCTTTAACATTCGCGTCCACCCAGACCTCATCCGGGCGATGATAAATGAGCAGCCGCGTGCCCGGGGTCACATATTCACCCTCGTCCACGAAGGACGCATCCACCACCCCGTCAAAAGAAGCCAATACCCCTCTGTTTCGCAGATCGATCAGCCGCTGCGCCCGCTCTGCCTCAAGGCCTGTCCGTTCTGCCACAATCCGCGTTATCTGGTGCTCAATGACCGCGATTTGTGCGGCTTCAGACTCCACAGTGCCCAGATTGGCCCGGGCGGCCACAATCGCTGCGGCCGTCGCAAGTTCCTGCTGACGCGCCACGTCCAGTCTGCTTTGGGCGTCCTCCGCGCTCTGAGTAGTTGCGATCTGTCGGCTTTCCAGTTCAGCGATCCTGTCGAAATGGCTTTGTGCGTTTCGCAACTCCGACTCACTTGCAGTATGGTTTGCCTCGGCTGCGGCTATTTGGGCTCGGGCGGCGGCACGGCGGCTTTCAACCTGCGTTCGGATCATATCCTGCTGCGCGCGCAATTGCGCGACCTGCGCGCCAAGCGCTTCTATCCGCGCCTCTGTGCCTTCCACGACAAGTTCTGCCTGATCCGTGTCTATAGACACCAGCACATCCCCCGCCGCAACACGCGTGCCCGTCGTCACCGCAATCGCTTCGACCTCGCCGCTGACCTCGCTCGAAACGGTGACAAGGCTGGCAGCAATTCGCGCATCGTCGATCGAGACCTGTGACCACCGCCCGCCGAGCCAGCGCCCGCCGAAGACCACAAGCGCTATAATCATCAGAATGAGAATGCCAAGGCGCAGCGGTTTGAAACGACGGCGGGCAGGTGCAGGGTCCGAGGGCTGGGATGGCGCCGCTGCTGCAGCTTCCTGAGTTAGCTCAACGAGCTTGGGCTTAAGTGCATCGCTATCCGTGCAAATATCGCGGGGCTTGTTCACTCGGTTTGCTCCAGACGTTCGGCAATCAATGTAAGGACGCGGAGCGCTGTCGAAAGGTCTTCCGCAACCACCCCGGCAAGAAGCTCACTCCGCGTTGCATCGGTGATTTTGCGGATCTCGTTCAGAATAGGCACTGCGGTAGTTGTCACGCGGACGCGCTTGACCCGGCGGTCGTCCGGGCAAGGCTGCCGCTCGATCAGGCCCTGTCCTTCAAGCCCGTCGAGAAGGCGCACCAAAGTCGGTCCCTCGACCCCGAGCTTTGTGGCAAGCTCGCGCTGGGTCAGGCCGTCCGCCCGCGACAGTTCCAGTAGCGCCATCCAGCGCGCCTGCGTCAGCCCCATGGTCCGCAGGCGCGAATCCAATCGGGTCCGCCAACGCCTGGCAACTTTTCCCAATTCGACGGCAAATTCTGCTTCTTTAGAAGTCAACTTTGTTTGCATCCTAATAGATAGGATGCTACCTATAAATCTAGGTAGATAGAATATCAACTCGGAAATTCGTGAGATGTATCGCACAATCCTTCTGGCCTACGATGGCACGACCGAAGGACGGCTGGCGCTGCGCGAAGGTGCTCGGCTGGCCCAGATTTGTAATGCGGAGGTGGTGCTGCTGGCGGTGGTCGACATGTCCATCGGCGCATCGATGGCGGGAACTGCGGTGCCCTATGCGTCCCCCTACGACATGGACGAATACAAAAAGATCCTGGACGAAGGCGTTGCACGGCTGAAACGAATGGGGCTTTCGCCGCGTGCGCGTTTTGAAACCGGTGATCCGGCGGACCGCATCGTCACTGTCGCCAATTACGTGCAGGCCGATCTTGTCGTGGTCGGCCATCATAAATACGGGCTCCTGAGCCGCTGGCTTCATCCCTCGGTGACCGCGGCCCTCGTAGACCGATTGTCATGCAGTCTCTTGATCGCGAGGCACGAGGTTGAAGATGCCGACCTGTTCGCGGCAGGCGAGACAGGCTGAGTGTCGACCTGCTTTGATCATAGGATTTCGCGTTGCTGCTAAATCGGGTCATGCTCAATTTGTGTGGCGCCACTATGCTGAGACCGAAAAATTCAGGAGGCATAGCCGTGATCTCAAAGAACCACTGGTCGCCCGAGAACGATCTTTCGGTTCAAAGCCTTGAGCGAAGTGAAGCGGGCGGGTTACGGAGAGCACCTCTACAGTCAACAGGTGCGGCGAAATCTGCCGTAGCCTTCAGTTCGTAGTACGCCACATCCGATACCGTCCCTGCCCAGTCAGCTCACGGACTAGACCCTGCGCTTCCATCCAAGAGAGGTTGCGCTGGATGGCGGCTCGGCTCGAGCTTGTCAAAGCCTCTGCCATTGGAGCGGATACAAGGGGCCATTCGGTAAACGCGGCGCGCAAGGAGCGAGGGGTCTTGCCCGAGAGGGAGGTCATCGCGATTTCTGCCCGCGCTGACCATGCCTCGATATCGTCAAGGTGCCGCATTCCGGTCAAACATGCGGTGTCCATCCCTTCGAGCCAGCGCGCCAAACGGTCAGCAGGTGGGCCGCCAGTGCGCAGCCCCCCTGCCCCGCCCATGGCCACAGGCGCAAAGACTGCCCCCTTTTCCTCGCTGACCGCGATCCTTGCGGCGGTGACTGCCGCCTCCATTCGATCTCCCTGCTGCCCGAGACCCGCGAGGCTCCAGAGGTGAAAGCCCATGCAAGCACGGGTGATCGGGTGCAGCTCGACGGCTTGCGCCATCAGGTCCAGCCAACCGCCCGCGCGATCCGCGAAGGGCTCGGCTTCATCCGCCATGTTCGCGGGATCGCGGCGATCGAGGAAGGCGGAAAGGTCCACCTCTGGTCCTGGCCCCCCTGTCAGACGGCGCACCGCCCAACCGATACGCGCGAGTGCGGCGCTGTCGTCTTGCAGGCCAGAAATGCGCATGGATATCCAGAGCGCCAGCCGATCCGGGCCGATGCGGTCACCCACAAACCAGCTGAGGCCGGCAGCCTCGATCAGAGCAAGCCTGTGCCGCCATCCTTCCGGACCGCGCTTCAGCCGGTCATCCAGTGCGCCGACGCGACCGGCCACACGGGCAAGACGGGCGGCATGACCCGCCTCTGCTTTCCGCCAATCGTCGAGGACCTCGGCTTCACGCGGATCGGCCCGTGGTCCGGGTGGCAGATAATCCGGCTCTTCTTCCATTGGACCGGGCAGGAACCAATGTCGCATTTTATTCACCATTTCAGCACATGTTCATTACGTGATTTCTGGAAGATACCGCGATATTGCACATCATTTTTCAGCTTAAGGTTTCAATTTTGACTACGTTTTTCAGCAAGTGGCCGCCCTGTTGGCGCACGGCCCAGCCGGTCTCGAAGGTTTCATATCAATGACATCCGGCGGAGGGCATGCTTCGGATGAAGCGTGGAGCAAGGCAACGCGGATCGCGCGTGAGCTGGACCGGATTCTTGATGGAGCGGCGCCGGTGCGTGAGGCTGTGATGCGCGCGGCATCCGAGCTGCGGCTCTCGACACGCCAAGTCTACAACTATCTGGCGCGGTATCGAGAAGAGCGCAGGGTATCCTCCCTGCTACCGCGAACGAGTGGAACAAGGAAACCAAGGATCAGCCCCGCAGTCGAGAGCATCATCGCGACGACCCTGCGGGAGATGTGGTTGCGCCCTGAGCAGCCGGACCTTGCACCAATCGTTGATGAGATCCGCGCCCGCTGCGCAGAGGAAGGACACACTCCGCCCGCCTATGTCACTGTCGCCCGGCGGATCCCCATCCTGTTCGCCCCGGAAGAAATTGCCCGTCGCCGCCTGTCGGATAGTAAACACCTGAACCGGCTGAAGCCGCGACCGGGCTACATCCGGGCTAACCACGCGCTCGACGTTGTCCAGATCGATCACACGCCGGCAGACATCCAATTTGTTGAGGTGATTGATGACCACGGTGTCTTCGTTGGTCGTCCCTATCTGACCATCGCTGCAGATGTGGCCACGAGCGCGATCATCGGCTTCTGCCTGACCCTCGAGCGGCCGTCACGACTGTCTGTGGCGCTTTGTCTTGCGCACGCGATGTGCTGCAAGATTAACTGGCTGGCAGAACGCGGTATCGATCATGCTTGGCCGATGCATGGTCGCCCAAAGCAGATCGTCGTCGATTCCGCCAAGGAATTCCAAAGCAGCACCTTCAGCAGAGGATGCGCGGACTATGGTATTTCCATTCGCATGCGGAA
>Ga0209345_10006419_pt1 | contig 10651 bp, 10 predicted proteins | sample Cruoilmetagenom7_FD_187294 | JGI IMG/M metagenome (GOLD analysis project Ga0209345, IMG submission 187294) | Oil polluted marine microbial communities from Coal Oil Point, Santa Barbara, California, USA - Sample 7 (SPAdes) (version 2) | ecosystem: Environmental > Aquatic > Marine > Oil seeps ... | reverse complement strand
ATCTCAGCCAGGAGAATCAACGCAATCAATCTGCCTACACCCGGCATGCTCTTTAAGATATTCACAATATGATTTTGTCTCTCATTTAGGGAAATGTTCTTTTCAATCGCACGGATACGCTCTGCCAAGTGGTCAATCATGGCTAGATGATCTTCAACTACTTGCCGTGCTGATGGACGCAGGTCTTTTTCTATAACCTCGTCCAGGTACTTGCGCTCGACTGCCCCAAACAGGTCTGTAACGGGTGAGATCAGATTGTATGCGGCCAGTACAGCATGGATGCTGCGTATGCTTTAGGAATATAGTTCATGCGCGCCAGGTGTGCAAGGACAGAGGCATCTATTTGGTCGGTCTTTACCGCTGCATTGGCAATTGCCCGCACTCCTTTGGCGTGTACCAGATCCACTCGTTGCACATGCTCATGCAGAAGATCATACATGAATGGCCATTTGCGGGTGGCTTCCAATACCGCATAGGTCTCTTGGGGTACTTTCTCTTGAAGATATTTTGTTATTTCCTGGTTGGATATGCGTCCTTTATCAATTATCTCCCCTTTGGCATCCATCAGCACCATATATGTGCGTTTGAGATGCAGATCTATTCCGAGGTAGAATGGGTACATAAGCGTTCCTCCTTTGCTAACTTGTTGGTCTCTAACTAATAGTTTAGCAATTTGGCAGGGACGCTTTCATAGTATCACCCGCGTTGAACCAAAATCGGAAAAGCGACTCATTTGAGTAACTTAGTTATTTATAATAGAATTACTTATTGAGGTTTTTTTGGAAAACACAATTCTATATACAAAATTTTTCATCCCTGACGCTCGGCCAAAACTTGTACACCGAGATCGATTGGTCGATATATTAAATGCGGGTGTTCACCGTAATCTATCTTTGATTTCAGCCCCTGCCGGATTTGGAAAAACTACCTTGGTGATTGAATGGTTGAATAGCTTGGGTATTGATGCAAATAATGAGACCCAACCTGAATACAAGATTGCCTGGCTCTCACTCGATGAAAGCGACAACGACCTAGTTCGTTTCCTGACATACCTCATTTCTGCGCTGAACCAGCTCGAAGGGATAGAGGCTAACTTTGGGAAAAGTGCGCTGAGCATGCTCCAATTTCCTCAACTGCCATCGACCAAGACTATCCTTACCACATTAATAAACGATGTTGCTGCCATCTCCTTCAAAACAATCCTCGTACTTGATGACTACCATTTGATTGAAGCCGAACCAATTCATGATGCTCTTTGCTTCTTGCTTGACAACATTCCACCACGGATACACCTGGTCATCGCAACCCGTGAGGATCCACATTTACCTTTAGCCCGCCTTCGCGCTAAGGATCAATTGACCGAACTGCGAGCCTCAGACTTGCGCTTCACCCCCTCAGAAGTCACTGAATTTCTTAGTCAGGTGATGGGATTGACGCTTTCAGCAGATAATGTCGCTGAGCTAGAAACCCGCACCGAGGGATGGATTGCCGGACTTCAATTAGCTGCTATTTCATTACAAGGACATAAAAATACCAGCAGTCTCATAAAATCTTTCACCGGTAGCCATCAATTCGTATTGGATTATCTCATCGATGAGGTTCTTAACCGACAGCCTGAAAACGTGCGGAATTTTTTACTCCAAACAGCCATCCTCGACCGCCTGACCGGTTCTTTATGTGATGCGGTCACCGGACAAAAAAATGGGCAGATCACCCTCGAAAAACTAAACCATGCCAATCTTTTCATTTTCCCCCTAGATAGTGAAAGGCGTTGGTATCGCTATCACCATCTTTTTTCAGATTTATTGCGTCAGCGCTTTGTCCAAACACAGTCAGAAAAACTGCCAATACTGCAATCTCGAGCCAGTACGTGGTTTGAGCAGAATGGGTTCATTGGTAGAGCAATAGAGCATGCGCTACACGGCGAGGATTTTGAAAGGGCAGCGAACCTGTTTGGTGAACATATTGATGCTATCTGGCAGCGTGGTGAACACACAATATTACAACACCAATTCGCAAAATTGCCTTTGAGATTTGTCTTCTCCAAACCAAATCTCTGTATCTTTCACGCCTGGAATCTGTTCGCCAGTGGTCAGCAGGATGCAGCTGAGCTGAGTCTCCAAGCGGCCGAAAAAGCGCTTGGCAACAATACTGATTTAGGAGCTAAAAACTCGGTGAAAGTACCGGATTACCAGCCTGACTCTGAAAGTTTGAAGATTCATGGAAGATGCTCTGCCATCCGGGCATTTTTGGCTTTTTACCGAGGTGATACACAAGAGATTAAAAGGTACTCACTCCAGGCGCTTGAATATTTGCCTGAGCAGGATTTGACCTGGCGCAGTACCGCTATTGTTGCTTTAGGTGATGCATACAGTTTTATGGGTGATATGAAAGCAGCGTCACGGGTTCGATCAGAAGCGTTAAAAGTGAGCAAGTCAGCCGGCAACTTCTACATGATCCTGATTTCCAGTATGAAACGAGCGGTTACACTGAGACAGCAGGGACAGTTGGAGCATGTTATAAATATATGTAAGGAACAGTTGCAGCTCGCCAATGAAATCGGGTTGTCGCAAACTGCAGTTGTCGGTTGGTTATTGGCGATATGGGGTGAGGTTCTGGTCGAATTTAATGACCTTGACGGGGCATTAAATAACGCAAAAAAAGGCACGGAACAGACCGAGCGCGGGAATGATGTAGCGATGATCTGTTGGAGCAACCTATGCTTAATAAGGGTCTTGTTTTCCAGGTATGATTTCGCAGGCGCTGAAGAGGTTATCCAAAAGATTGAAGATATCGCTCGAGAAAATTTAGTACCACCTTGGATTATAACCCTGATGACCGCTTGGCAAGTCCGTATATACTTGGCTCAAGATAAACTAGATGCCGCATCCCAATTGGTTGGAGAACGTGGGCTGGACGCCGATGAAGACCCCACATATCTGCGTGAAATGGAGTATATAGCATTTACTCGAGTCCTATTAGCGCAAGGCAAACTGGCTGAAGCGGCTAGGCTACTTCAGCGTCTTCTCAATGCAGCAGAAACGGGGGGGCGAATATCGAGAGTGATCGAGATTATGATGCTCAAAGCGTTTGTTCTCCAAGCACAAGGTTCTACAGATCAAGCTATTACCATGTTGGAACAAACTCTCACCCTTGCCGAGCCAGGAGGTTTTATCCGCTCCTTCGTGGATGAAGGTCCACAGATGGCGCGACTTCTCTACGAATCTCTTTCCAGAGGGATTTTACCGGAATATGTTCAGAAATTATTGGCAGCATTCCCAATTGAGAAACCCAAACAATCGAATCATTCCCTTATTGATCCTCAGGACGATGAATTGATTGAACCGTTAACAGATCGGGAAGTTGAAGTGCTTCAACTCATTGCAGAGGGTTTATCGCGTAAGGAAATTTCTACTCATTTATTTATCTCGTTAAATACAGTCAAAGCGCACACTCGTAATATTTTCCAAAAACTGGGGGTTCGCAGTCAACTGCAAGCTGTTACGAAAGCACAGGTGTTGGGTCTATTGGAAAGGGATTAATTTGCACTCAGTGAGGTAACATACTGGGTGTAATTTTGGAACCTGCTTTTTTTAAACAAGAATTTTCCCTGTATTCAGAGTCAACTTAGAAGTAATTGAAATCAATCCTATTAATTTGATTCAAAGTTTCTTCCGAACCTGTATAAGAAATAACCCTCGGATTAACCCTTTTGGGTAATGACAATACTTGATAGTGTAACTATCATACGGTCATGAATGAAGAACGGAAAGATTACTCAAACAAAACAATTTTTACGCTTGATAAGTCCATCACATACCAAATCCAAATTGCAGGCCAATTAAGCGAGACTTGGTCAAACTGGGTAGACAACATGGATTGTCAATTTGCAATCCACCCATCTGGTTTGACGATCACAATTCTCACTGGATCCTTCGATCAGGCAGCCCTGATAGGTTTTCTGCGCACACTTTATTCTCTGGGCTTCCCATTAATATCCGTTAACTGCATTCATCAGGAATAGATAGAAAGGATGTTGAAATGGAATATGGTTGAAGACTATCCAAATACTGGGTGGTTTGGGATCATTCTTCTCTAGTTTGGAAATACTTTGGGCAGCAGCCATCCATAAAAAAAAGAGACAAAAGTATCAATACTTTTTTCTGAAATCTTTTCCGCAAGAAATAGTTAAAAAATCAAAAATAAAGAAATGGAGATAAAAATGACAAAAATTCAAAATAAAGACTTATCAAAAAATATATTAACAGTTATCGCAGGGTTGATCCTTCTTTCAGGGGTGGTTTCCTTTACGATCGCGGGACCTTCCATGATCCGACGGGTTCCTTTTTCCGCCCCGGAAGCATCCTATCAGAACTGGGATGATATTCTTCAAAACCCACAACAGATCACTTTGGACACGTATACAACCGGAATAAACGAAACAACTTTATCCGGCATTGTGAATTTGGAGCATGAAAATGCCCAGGGTTTGGTAGATGGTATTATTGATATCCCTGTCCTTGTGGGTGTTATCCAGCACGATGAGTTTGGGGCACACCTGATCGACGCAGGGTTAGACGCTTCGTATGTGGATAATCCGCACGGTACAATCAAAGGGCTTATTGTTGATAGTTTCCTGGCTAATGGTTCTCAGGAGCCGGGTCAGCACATTGCCGCCATCTTAGACAGAGAAAGCATTCAAATCCAGACCGTCTGGCTTACCCACTTGCACCCAGATCATACCGCCGGTATTGTAGACTTGCCCAAAGATGTTCCATATGTCGCCGGAAAGGGGGAACGATATGTAAACTTCAGGTTCATCATTCAGACTGAACACCTGGCAGGCATCGACCAACTTTATGAGATTAATCTTTCCGATGGGATTGACCTGCCGCCGTTTGGAAAAGGCATCGACCTTTTTGGTGATGGATCGTTCTGGGCAATTGATTCAAGCGGGCACAGCAAGGGACATATTCTGTTCTTTATCAATGGTGTTGATGAGCAAATCATGTTTACCGGCGATGCGATCAATATCGGCCTCCAATTTGAGAAAAGCATTGGTTCGGGAACCTACTCCAGCGATCTAGAGAAGTCTCAGGAAGTTGTTGAACAGATCATCGTTTTCAAAGAGCTATACCCGGAAGTCAAACTGGTTTTTGGGCACGATCTTGAAACATTCTGATCCGTCAGATTTCAAATTATAAGTTTTTAATATTGCATCAATAGATAAGGAGAATCATGATTAAGAAGGAAACCAAACTTGATTTCGGACAATTGAAGGTTCCTATCACTTTACTGATCGTCTTCTGGGCAATCGCTATCTCGCTTTGGCAGTTGTGGGGGAGGGTATTCTGGCTGTTTAATTTCGGCTACATTGGTACTTCGATTGCTGTTGGGTTGGGGGTCTATTTAGTCCTGCCAAAAAAGAAGAAGCGCTGGGGACGGCGGTTGGCGCAGTTCCTGGTTGGGACATACATGCTTGTTTTCCTGGGATTCATCCTAAAAGAGAATATGCAAATTGAAGGGTTCTTCTTCTACCTGTTAGTTGGCGCTTACGGTGGTTCCACGATCCACTACTTTGTCGCAAAACTCGTCGGCCCGTTGATTTTCAACCGCGGTTGGTGCGGCTGGTCCTGTTGGACTGCCATGATCCTGGACTTGCTTCCGTTCAAACGGAATAAACCCGGCCGGCTGGCACGCAAATGGGAATTTCTTCGATATATCCACTTTGCCCTCAGCCTGGGTCTAGTTCTTATCCTCTGGTTTGGATTTGATTATCGCGATCAATCATCAGATTTCACATCCCTGTACTGGTTGATAGCGGGAAACCTTTTGTATTATGTTATAGCTATAACTCTGGCTTATGCCCTTAAAGATAACCGGGCGTTTTGCAAATATGTATGCCCTATTCCGGTGTTACAGAAAATTCCCAGCAGATTTTCCCTAATGAAAGTGGAAGGCGACGCAGAAACGTGCACTGGATGCGGTGCCTGTGACCGAATGTGCCCGATGGATATACAAGTATCCCAATACACGCTGGCAAATAAACGCGTGCTTTCCAGTGAGTGCATCCTTTGTAATGAATGCATCGATGTCTGTAACCAGGAAGCTTTAGGCATCACATTTGCTTTTGATTTTGGAACAGAGGAATTGCTCAATCGTAGGAGCTGATGGCGGTGGTGATTGAAATTGATTTGTTCTAAACAATAAATATAGAGAGAAAAAACGAAAAGAAAAGATCCAAAACAAGAGAACTCAGAGAGGTCCATTCCTCAGTACAAATTATGGCAGATTCTGTTGATGTTTGCGTGGCCCGCGATATAGTTCACGTTCCTGATCTATGTTCTGGGAAGGCAGTTCATCCCCACGGGAGGCGTGACACCAACCTGGGTGCTGATGGCCATCACTGTTCTTGGGACAGGGGCGGAACTGTTTGTTGGACTTTTATTGCTCAGGCGGCAGGGGTTTACACTGAAGATCAACTCATTAAGAGACTGGATTCGCTGGGCATGGCCGAGAGGATGGAAGCAGTGGATGATAGCCGTGATCGTGCTTGTCGCGGGGATGGTTCTAAGCATGATGATGGGCGGCGCGAATCGCGCTTTGGCCTCTGTGCCCGGATTTGTGCCTCCTGCGTGGTGGCCGGCAGCCAGCAACCCTATCGTCAGGGTCACAAACGCGGCAGATGCATTCCCTGACTTGAACCTGGAAGGGAACTTCCCGTTTGTACTGCTGTATTTCGTGATCGGGCTTGTTTTCAATATCTTTGGAGAGGAATTTTACTATCGCGGTTATCTGTTGCCAAAGGTGCGGAATGTGTTTGGCCGCTGGGATTGGGTAGCCAATGGAATTTTGTTCACTCTGAAACATGTGTACCAGCGCTGGTTATTTCCAGGGATATTGGTAGGCGGCTTGGGATTCGCTTTCGCTTTTGGCCCTCTGGGCAGCCTGCCTCTGGCAATGGTATTCCATTGGACCGGCAATTTCCTATTCCAAATGGTCTTCCTAGTGATGGCGGCTATTGGCGCTTGATCATGATTAGGAAGGCAGCCGGCAACCCAAGAAAGCTCTGGTGCAAAACAGAGCTTTTTTACTTTTATGGGTTAATCCCAAATTAACCCTGTAAATAACCCTTTTGGGTCATGACAACCATCGCATGCCTCGTTACTATTCATGCATACAAACACATAACAAGTTTCAAAAGGAGACAAAATGAACACGCAAGAAACGAAATATCAAAAAGCAAAAGAAAGAGTTGAGGAGATCAAAGGTTTTTACGTCCATCTGATCGTATACATCCTGGTGAATCTGTTGCTGTTTACCATCAATATGATCACATCACCTGACAGCCTGTGGTTCATCTGGCCGTTGATGGGTTGGGGCATCGCCATTCCCCTGCATGCAGTGCGCGTTTTTGTTGGGACTCTTGGCTCGGACTGGCAGGAAAAGAAGATCGCCGAATTAATTAGTAAAGAATAAATTAATGATCCATTCTTTCAGACGAGGAAATGGATCCGTCATAATCAATCAATTTCACAAGGAGATAAAAATGAAAGAAAAAAAATCACCTACGCATCTTATCTTTGCAATCGTCCACTCTTCCCTAGCGATCGCAACGCTCGTTCCAGCGGCATCTGCCAGCAAACCTTCACTGCTGGGGTATAAGGCGCTGTGCAGTTTTTCCCCCATTGGCACAATAATTCTGGTTTACATTAGCGTATTGCATTATATGTTGTGGAGATCCCAATCTTCATAACCAAAGAAATTAATCCTTAGGAGGACCACATGTACGAAATCACAAATGATACCGAATTATGTAAAAAAGACGGTCTGTGTGCCACGACCTGCCCCGTTTCTATCTTCCAACAGGCAGAGAAAAATACAGTCCCAGTGATAGTTGGCGATCGTCTGGACCGCTGCGTTGGCTGCGGCCATTGTGTCGCAATTTGTCCTCATGGTGCAATATCGCATAGCCGTTATCCAGAAGGAACGGTTCACAATATCGAAGCAGACCTTATCCCCAGCTATGATTCGCTGTTGGAGATGATGCACAGCCGCCGTTCGAAACGGACTTTCAAGAATAAAGCAGTTGAAAAGGAAAAGATTGAGAAGATTGTTGATGCCGCCCGGTTTGCGCCCAGCGGACACAACAAACAGAGCACCGAATTTGTTGTGATCCAGGATCCCGAATCAATTCATGAAATTGGTACATTGACCGCCGCAGGCCTAAAAAAACTAGCCATGCCCTTCAAATCCCCCATAGGCAGACTGATGATGCAAGTGATGATCGGAAAGCGCGGGGCAGAATATGTTGGAGAGCTGGCCCCGGAATTAGGGAAGCTGGCTGAGATGTACAACGATGGAACAGACTTCATCCTTAACGAACCGTCAGTTCTGCTGCTTTTCGGCGCTGATAGCGTTGGCGGCACATTCGCGGGAACCAATGCCAATCTTGCCCTACACAATACTGCCCTGGCAGCCGAGACCCTCGGTTTGGGCTGTTTTTACAGCGGCTTCGTGGTTACAGCCAGTGAGCGGGATTACAGCATTGCCAGATTCGTTGGCCTGCCCGAAACCCACAAGATCTACGGCGCATTGGCTCTGGGCTATCCGCAAGTGAAATTTGGAAAATGGCCGGAGCGGAATCCAGCCAAAGTAACCTGGATCGGCGTATCCTAGAGCGACAGATACGGCAGTGCGTGAATCTGACATAGAAAAAAATAAACAGGTCAAGGAGTATTTAAATGAATGAATATAGCGTACCAAACGGAAAGCAATACCAAAATTGGAATGATGTTTTAGGAAATTCTCAAAAAAGGAGAAAATAAATTGGAAAATCAAATCATTATCAACCAGGAAACCTGTGCTGCCTGCGGGTTATGTGGTGAGGTATGCATAAATCAGATCATGAAAGTGCATAGAAATACTAATATCACGCTTCGTGATGATCGATTGGAACTCTGTATTCAGTGTGGGCAGTGTATGGCAATTTGTCCAACCCAGTCCATCCAAGTAGCTGGTTTATCTTACGAAACCGATTTTTTTGATCTCCCAAAGGGAAAGACTGCTAATTTGCCTTTTGTTGAAATGGTCAAAACGCGCCGCGCAATCCGAACTTACAAGGATCAACCCGTTTCCACAGAATTATTAGAAGAAATTGCCGAGGCAATTTCTTTTGCCCCACCCAGCTTTACTCCCCTGAAAATCGAGGTTGTTGTGGTTCAGGACACAGCAGTCATTCGAAAAGCCCTACCAGAGATGATCAAGGTATATGATGAACTTTTGAAAGTGATGCGCAACCCGATCGGCAGGATGATCATCCGCCGACAAAGTGGTGCGGAGAAATTCAAGGAAGTGGATCACCATATCGTACCGATGATGCAGAGCCGATTGCCAGAATTGAAACAAGGGCTGGAGGATACCATCACTCGGTATGCTCCTGCCATGATCATCTTTCATGCTCACAGAGAGGCAGAAAAATATGAAACCGATATCAATATTGCCATGACTTTTGGTTTTCTGGCTGCACATGCCCTGGGTCTAGGCTGCTCACCCATTGATCTGGTTCCACCGGCAATCGAAAGAAATACAGCCCTGAAAGCAATGTTCTCGATCCCCGATGAGAACATCCCAGTTGCTGCACTGATCTTAGGTTATCCTAAATATCGCTTCCAGAGAGGCATCAAACGTGATCTCAAGAGCGTGACCTGGATATAAAAATATAAAAACAAACGTATAGACAGGATCTAAAATGAACTTAAATCAAAAAACCAAAGGAGAAAAGAGAATGACTACCAAAAAAAAATGAACACAAACAGAAAATCCGCAATAATCGTGGGAGTATTATTTATTCTTGCGACAGCTACAGGATTAATAGGTGAACCAGCTCGGGGCATTTTTGCCGCCCCAAATTATCTGGCAAATCTTTCCGCGAATGAAAAACAAGTGATAGCAATCGCGCTGTCAGAGTTTATTATGGCAATACTGATTGTTAGTATAACATTTTGGATGTATCCAATCCTTAAAAAGCATGACGAACCTGCAGCCCTTGGGTATGTTGTTTTTAGAGTGCTTGAAGTCGTAATGTTTATTATTGGTGTAATTAGTCTGCTAACACTATTGACATTAGGTCAGGATTATGTAAATGCAGGATCTCCAGATGCTCCCTATTTTCAAACATTAGCCAATTCATTAATGGCAGTACGTGAATGGGGGGGAGGTGTGTGTTCAACAATCGTGTTTGGCCTAAGTGCTCTGATGTTGAATTACGTATTATATCGATCAAAACTCATTCCTCGATTGTTATCTGGCTGGGGTTTTATTGGTGCAGTATTGTATTTTACATCAGGATTTTTACCTCTATTTGGCTATGGTTCGCGTTCAACAATATATGTGATCATGGAAATTCCTTTGGGCCTGAATGAAATGGCATTCGCATTATGGTTGATCATCAAGGGATTCGATACAAAAGCGCGATCTTAAAAGACGCATTGATTTTGGAGGATGCAAAAATATGAAATTTGCATCCTCTCAGGTGTTAATCGTTTGATGAATATTGGAAACAAAATTACCGGATTTAAAGGTTTCAAAATCCACTTAAGAAATAATTCTTCAGAGGATTTGTGGATTAATGAAAAGTGTTTTTATAAAT
>Ga0209345_10006418_pt1 | contig 10653 bp, 8 predicted proteins | sample Cruoilmetagenom7_FD_187294 | JGI IMG/M metagenome (GOLD analysis project Ga0209345, IMG submission 187294) | Oil polluted marine microbial communities from Coal Oil Point, Santa Barbara, California, USA - Sample 7 (SPAdes) (version 2) | ecosystem: Environmental > Aquatic > Marine > Oil seeps ... | reverse complement strand
CCGGATAAGTGCTATGCGGGAAAAACTTGCGGAGTTGTCCACCGATTTGCAGCACAATTATGTGACGGCGGTGCATTCGCTGCTTTCCGCAATCAACATTCACGACGACTACATCCTGAAGCATTCCTGCGAGGTATCATATTATTCCGCCGCTATCGCGCAGCAGATGGGCCTTGGCGATTCGATGATTGCGACGATTACAAACGCCGCGGCCCTGCACGACATCGGCAAAACAGGCATCGACGAAAAAATACTGACCAAACCCGGAAAATTGAGCGACGAGGAATTCAGGGCGGTTAAGAGGCATTCCACTATCGCGGGGCAGGAACTCGGGCCTCTCGGGCTTTTGTCGAAAGAAGTGCCGATGATAATCCACCACCACGAACGATACGACGGCAAGGGCTATCCCGGCGGACTCGCCGGTAAGGATATACCGCTGGGGGCACGCATAATCGCCGTGGCCGATTCGTTCAGCGCAATGACAACCGACAGGCCGTATCAAAAGGCGGTCCCGATTATAAAGGCCCTCCATATAATGGTGGGCGAAGCCGGCGCCCAGTTCGATGCGGCGGTGCTGCAGGCCTTCTTCGAGGCCGTCCGGACCGGCAAGATAGCGCTGCCCGCCGAGAACAACGGCGCATCCGCAATCCTCAAGGCCGGCTGACCCCCAAGGAGGGCCGTGCGACAAGATTTGCTTGACAACAGACCGCCGCATACTACAATTCACCAGGTTGTAAAATTTATTCCGGTTCACTGTTTATGAGAGGGGAGCATTGAGAATCCTGGGCATAGACCCGGGTCTGCGCATTACCGGTTACGGCGCAATCGACGCCGGGAACGACGAAATCAGCCTTGTTGAGGCGGGGACGATTTCAACAACCGACTCCGCTCCAATGGAAGACAGGGTCGCTGAAATCTACCGGGGCGTATGCGCCGTCATCTCTTCCCTCAAGCCCGAAGCGCTCGCCGTGGAGCAGATTTTTTCTCATTACGCCCACCCGCGCACCGCAATCCTGATGGGACACGCGCGCGGCGTAATTTTCCTCGCCGCCGCGGAAAACGGGCTGCCGGTGATGAGTTATGCCGCAACGAGAATCAAAAAATCGCTCGTCGGCAACGGGCACGCATCGAAGACACAGGTGGGCCGGATGGTGCAGAATATCTTCGGACTCAAGGAACCACCCTCGCCCAACGACGTCTCCGACGCCCTGGCGGCGGCCGTGTGCCACTGCTTCTGCGCGGCGCAGGCCGGGACCGGCAACAACTGCGGACAACAATTATGATTTCGCGGATATCGGGAAAACTTGTCGGCGTAAGGGACGATACCGCCGAAATTCTCTCCAACGGCATCGCCTACCTGCTGCTCATTCCGACGATATTGAACAAGAAACTCCTGGCGCTGCGGGGCAAAGAAGTTTCGCTGTACACCTTTCACTACCTGGAAGGCAGCGCCGCCGGGGGAAACCTGATACCGAGGCTGGTCGGGTTTGTAGACGAGATTGACCGCGAGTTCTTCCTCCTCTTCACCGAAGTACAGGGAATCAGCACCCGCAAGGCGCTCAGGGCATTCGTGACGCCCGTGGAAAGAATCGCCGCAGCCATCGAGACCGGCGATACCTCGCTCCTCATATCCCTGCCGGGAATCGGGTCGCGCGTCGCACAGAAAATCATCGCGGAGTTGAAAGGTAAATGCACGAAGTTCGCATTGAAGCGGCACCTTGAGGCCGGGGACGAGCCCCTGAAGGAGCCGGATTTCAAGGACGAGGCAATGGATGTGCTGATGCAATTGCAGTACAGGCCCATCGAGGCAAGCCGATTAATCGAACGGGCGATACGGACCGACGCCTCGATGGATAATGCCGAGGCGCTGCTTGAGGTGATTTTTAACCAGATGAAATCCACGACGGGTCAAAAGAAATGAGCATTCAGCGTATCGTCAGCGGAACGCCTATCGACGAGGGCGAGGAAAAACTGAATTACAGCCTGCGCCCGCAAAAATTCGGCGAGTTTATCGGACAAACCGAACTCATCGAAAAAATCGCAATTGCGGTCAAGGCCGCCAAATCGCGCAAAGAACAGGCCGAACACATCCTGTTTCACGGCCCGCCGGGCCTGGGCAAGACCTCGCTGGCGCATATCGTCGCCAACGAAATAGGCGCGAAGATTGTTGCCACATCCGGGCCAGCCCTGGTTCGTGCGGGGGATTTGATGGGGATACTCACCAATCTTCAACACAAGGACATCCTGTTCATCGACGAAATCCACCGCCTCAGCCCCACCGTCGAGGAACTTATCTATCCCGCTATGGAAGATTTCCAGGTGGACTTCGTCGTGGACAAGGGCGCCTTCGCCAAGACGATAAAGGTGCCGCTGAAGCCGTTCTCCCTGATAGGCGCAACCACGCGCGCCGGCCTGCTGAGCGCGCCGCTGCGCGAGAGATTCGGGATACACCTGCATGTGGATTTTTATCCGCGCCGGGATGTCCACAGGATAATCGCGCGCTCGGCGAATATCCTCGAAGTGGAAATCCGCGACGACGCGACGGCGCTGATTGCGGCCTCGGCCCGCGGCACGCCGCGCGTGGCCAACCGGCTGCTCCGGCGCGTGCGCGACTACGCGCAGGTCAAGGCCGACGGCATCATCACGAAAGAGGTCGCCGAAGCGGCGCTGAAAATGGAGGGTATAGACGAGCGGGGACTGGATAAGCTGGACAGGAAATTCCTCCGCACGATAATCGATTATTACGGCGGGGGGCCCGTCGGCATCGAGGCGCTCGCTGCGACGCTGAGCGAAGACGTCGACACGCTGGTAGATGTGGTGGAGCCCTACCTTCTCAAAATCGGCTTCCTCCAGCGCACCCGCCAGGGCCGAATGGCAGGCCCCGAATCCTACACCCACCTCGGCGTGGAAAACGAGGAGCCGACCCGGGCAAAGCCCGATAACGATTCACAGCCGAGGCTGTTTTAGCCCGCAATACAAACAAAGCCGCCCCGACTGTCGCCGGGACGGTCTTTATGTTTTTGTACGATGACGCGATGCCTGCTTATGCGTCGGCCTTTTTTTTACCCCTGAGAGCGGCCGGACTGATGCCGTGCTGTTTGAGCACTGTCGCAACCTTGTCCGTAGGCTGCGCGCCCTCGCTCAGCCAGTATTCGATGCGTTCACGCTTGAGATCGTATTTCTTGGTTTTCGCCGTCTCAAACGGGTTGTAGTAACCCAACTCTTCGAGCGCACGGCCGTCGCGCCGCGTGCGTGCGTCGAAGGCGCAAAGCCTGTAAAATGGTCTGCCCTTCTTGCCCATTCGCTTGAATCTTAATCGTACTGCCACGTTGTTGATACCTCCGTAAATTGCTTCTATTGTGCAGGAATTCGGGCGCCTTGACTCACCGGGTCCGTCAGGCGACAATTCCGTCTAGCCCAGCCCCGGCATCGGGCCCATACCCCTCATCCCCTTCATTTTACCAAAGAATCCCTTGTCTTTGAACTGTTTTATCATTTTTCTCATCTGCTTGAATTGTTTCAGCAGGCCGTTCACGTCCGTCGTCGTCGTGGCCGAGCCTTTTGCGACGCGGCGTTTGCGGTTCATGTCAAGGACCTCGGGGCGGCGGCGCTCCAGCGGAGTCATCGACTGGATTATCGCCTCGACCTTTTTCATTTCCTTTTCCTGCTCTTCGCCGAATTCAACCTTCGAGCCCAGCCCGGGAATCATCTTGAGCAATTCTCCCATCGGGCCCATTTTCTTCATCTTCTGCATCTGCGACAGAAAGTCTTCCAAATCAAACTTGCCCTTGACCAGTTTCTTTTGCAGTTTGTCGGTCTCTTCCTTGCTCATCGTTTTTTGCGCCTTCTCGACGAGCGAAACCGTATCTCCCATACCGAGAATTCGCCCGGCGATTCGCTCCGGGTGAAATTCTTCCATTCGGTCTATCTTTTCGCCGGTGCCGACGAATTTTATCGGCTTTCCCGTAACGGCGCGCACCGACAGCGCCGCGCCGCCGCGCGCATCTCCGTCCATCTTGGTCAGGATGATGCCGTCCAGTTCGAGTTGTTCGTTGAATTCTTTTGCACTGACGACGGCGTCCTGTCCGACCATCGCATCGATAACCAGGTATATCTGGTGCGGCTTCACTTTCTTTGCGACGCCGCGCAACTCGTCCATCATCTCTTCGTCAATCTGCAGCCGCCCCGCGGTATCCAGTATGATGGTGTCGTGGCCGTTTTTCCGGGCGTAGTCCACCGAGCGCGAGCATATCTTTACGACGCGCCGTCCGTCTTCGGCATAAACCGGAATGTTGTTCTGCTTTCCGAGGATTTTCAATTGCTGAATGGCGGCGGGGCGCTTTATGTCGGCTGCGACCATCAGGGGCTTGCGTCCCCGCGAGCGCAGGTGCGCCGACAACTTCGCGCACATTGTGGTCTTGCCGGTGCCCTGCAGGCCCGCCATCATAATAATCGTCGGCTCGTGTTCGCGGAAGGGGATGCGGGGGTCGGACGGGCTCATCAGTTTTACAAGTTCGTCGTGGACTATCTTGACTATCTGGCGGCCGGGCGCGATGCTCTTTATCACGTCCTGTCCGACGGCCTTTTCGCTGACGTGCCTGATGAATTCGTTGATTACGGGCAGGCTTACGTCGGCCTGCAGCAGGGCGCGCTTTACCTCGCGCAGTCCATCGGAGACGTTGTCCTCGGTCAGTTTGCCGCGCGAGCGAAGTTTATCGAAAATCTTGTTGAAGTTTTGTGTCAGAGATTCAAACATATATTCATTCTTCTTTTTTCCCGCCGGAGTGCGAGTATTTTTTGTAGAAGGCGATTTCGTCTTCGAGCAGCGCCCCCGCAATCATCTCGACCACCGCCGGAACCGGCAGCCGTGCGGGCAGCCTGAATTCTCCGGGCAGCACCAGAGGCAGCCGGGCGTCGGCGCGTATTTTGCCGAGTTCCTTCATTACAAGGTCGGCCGCCCCGGGTTTGTCCTTCAGCCTGAAGCCTTCCGCCCTTCCATAGTATATACGAGAGCGCACCTCCAGCGCAAGGTATGCGTTGTGGAACAGTTTGTGCTGCCCGTCGAGCCGCCGAGCGATTTCCTCCAGCAGGTCGGACGCGGCTTTGGCTCCTTGGAAGTCATCCGCGACTATTGCGTTTGCGATATTCGTCTCGACCCTTGCAGCAAGTTCAGACAGGCCGGAGAGCGCCGGCAGGGCGCCTTCGATTGCCGTGAGCACGACGGTGAGCGGCACAGGATGCCGCAGTTTTTTCAGGGCGGCGGTCATCGCCGCGATAATCTCCGCGTCCGGCAGGTCGAATCGCCCGGCGGCAAGGGCCGCCCCGAACGTCTTCATCTGCTTTTGCGTGAGCGCGGCCGGGCGGCCGTTTTCGTCGAACCCCACATCCCGGCCCGCTATTTCCAGGTACAGTTTCAGGGCGGCGTATAGGCCGTTTTCTTTGTCAAGTTTTTCCAGGTCCGCAAGGACCGCGCGCGTCTCCTCGTAATTATCGCCGCCGGTCCTGCTCAAGGCCAGGAAGTGTGCGTACAGGGCGAGTTTGTTGCCGGAGATTTCTTCCTTCAGCGCACCGCGGGCAAGCCCGAGCACAGCCTCCGGCTCCATCAGCAATAGACAGCCGGCGGTTGTAATTGCGTCGGTCCGGGCCTGCGCCAGTTCGGCAACGGCCTTTGTGTCAAGCGCCGTCAATTTCTCGCTCAGGTATATCGAGGGCATATCCCACCCCTGCGACGAGATTTCTCCGCCGGTTTTTTTGACCAGCGACATAATAATATTTATGCGTTCGCTTCTGCTGCATTTCTCCGGGGCCGCCTGTGCAATCAGGCTGCAATACCGCTCCAGCAGCACCGCCGAGGGGCAGTCGGAATTCATCCGGTTTATCCGCCCCAAGACGCCCCCCGCCTTCTTTGCATCGCCGGTCTGCAGCAGCAATGCGGCGTGCAGGTACTTCAGGTATATGTCTCCCGGTCGCCGCCCTGCGGCCCTGGATGCCGCGGCAAGGGCCTCCTGAAAGGCCGATTTTTTCACCAGGTCTATCAGCCCGCACAGTTCGAACTCCGTCTTTTTGAAACGCCCGAGGTCCGTGTCCGCCTTTTTGAGCGCAGCGATAAACCTGTCTTCAAGGTTCAGGCTGAAATCCTTCCGCCAACTGCTGGTCAACCTGCTGTTGGTCATTTCGAACGCCATTATGTCCCAGTTGACGCTCCCGCGCGGCGCGAAGGAGTCCTTGTTCGTCTTCCACCACTCCTTCCATCTGTCCGTCTCGGGCGAGAAATCGAAGCCGGTGATTTTTGCCAGAACGATACCCGCGGCACCGCGGAAATAAGACATCTCGCCTGATTTTTCCAGCCGCCTGATGAGCAGGGGAACCGCCTTTTTGTGGTCGATGAACGAGGTCCCGATGATTGCCAGCAGACCGGCGGCGTGCCTGTCTTGAACGGCGTAGTATTCGAGGCATTCGTGCGCGCCCTCGTTCCCCGCCCACGCGGCGAGCACCAGGGCGAGCATTGCGTCGAAGCGGCTTTCTTTTCTTTGTATCAGGCACTTGAGCGCCTCCGCCTTTCCCGTGCCCATATCGTTTCGGAATGCCTGGACAATCTCTTCGCCGTCTTTGCCGAGATGCCCGCTGAGAAATTTCTCCGCGGCCGCGGCGCTGTCAGCCACCTCCCCCGCGCCGCAGGGAATCGCGGCGAAGGCGAAGACACAGGCGGCCAATATTATGCCAGGTACAATCGGTCCGGCTGCATTGGTCACAATAATCTCCAGAGTTGTAACCGGGGGGCGCCCCCCGGGGGGTGAATATTTATTCTACTGCGCGGGTAATCCTCGCGCCGAGCGTGCGGAATTTTTCTTCGATTCCCTCGTATCCCCTGTCTATGTGGTACACGCGCAGCACTTCCGTCGTCCCGCGCGCGGCAAGCCCGGCCAGCACCAGCGCGGCGCTCGCGCGCAAATCGGAGGCCATCACTTGCGCGCCGGAGAGCGAGTCCGTTCCGACGATAATCGACGTCGGGCCCTCTTTCCGGATTTTCGCGCCCATGCGATTCAGTTCCGCCACGTGCATAAAACGGTCGGGGTAAATTTTCTCTGTCACGACGCTTATCCCGTCGGCCACGGAAAGCACGGCCGTCAACTGCGCCTGCAGGTCGGTTGGGAAGCCGGGATAGGGCAGCGTGGTTACGTCTGTTGCGGACGGCCTCGACGGGGCAGACGCCCTTACCGTATCGCCGTCCCTGAAAACGCGCACGCCCACCTGGGACAGTTTGTCGACAACGGCGTTCAGGTGGTCGAGACGCACGTTGCGCAATCCAATATCGCCGCCGGTCAGTACCGAGGCCATAAGAAACGTGCCCGCCTCGATGCGGTCGGGAATTATTTCGTACTCGCAGCCTTCAAGGCGCTCGACGCCCTCGATGGTGAGCCGCGGGGAGCCGATGCCGGATATCGCGGCGCCCATCGCGTTCAGGAAATTCGCAAGGTCGCGCACTTCCGGCTCGCAGGCGGCGTTTATGATTGTGGTTGTTCCTTCGGCGAGCACGGCCGCCGTCATCACATTCGCCGTGCCGGTAACGGTCGAGCCGAATGGGCCGCCGAGATAGATTTCCGTACCTTTCAGCCTGTCGGCCTCGGCGATAACGTATCCGTGCTCGACGGTAATCTTCGCGCCGAGCGCGCCCAGGCCCTTGATGTGCAGGTCTATCGGCCGCAGTCCTATCACACAGCCGCCCGGCAGGGAGACGCGCGCCGTTTTTCGTTTTGCGACCAGCGGCCCGAGCACGCAAAAACTCGCGCGCATCTGCCGGACCAGGTCGTAAGGCGCTTCGGTATTCGCCGCGCCGGATGTGCGGCAGTGCAGGTTCGCACCGTCGCGCTTCACCTCGACACCCAGTTCTCCCAGCAACGCCGCCATTGTGCGAATATCCCTGAGGTCGGGCACATTCTTCAGGACGCAGCGCCCCTCCATCAGCAGCGTCGCGGCAAGAAGCGGCAGGGCCGCGTTTTTGGAACCGGAAATATCGACGACCCCCTTCAGGTCGCGCCCGCCTTCTATGATGAATTTGTCCATAAGATTTATGTCCCGGCACGGGAGGCCGCGGGAATTTCCGCAATTACAATCCTATCGATTCCCCCGTAGTCTTTTACGAGTCTCGTCGCGCCGTAGTCGGCATTTTCCCGAAATAATTTTTCGACCGCCTCCGCGCGCCCCCTGCCGACTTCCACGATTACGCGGCCCCCGGGCGCCAGGAGTTTCGCGGCTTGGGCGGCGATCGTCCGGTAGTGCTCAAGCGGATCGCCGGACACGAGCAGCGCCTCTTTCGGTTCGTATTCGCGCACTTGCGCCATCAGCGAGGGCCACTCCTCTTGCGAAACGTAAGGAGGATTGGACAGGAGAAAGTCTATCTTCCCGCCGAAGCCTTCCCGGGCCGCCGGCTCCAGCATATCGCCGCGGAGAAAGGTGATGCGTTCCGCGACGCCGTGTCTTTCGGCGTTTTCTCTTGCGACCGCGAGCGCCGCCTCGGAGATATCCGTCGCGACGAATCGAGATTTCTCCAGGCGCGTCGCAATGGAGATGCAGATACAGCCGCAGCCGGTGCCGATGTCTGCGATAAGAAGTTCGGCTGCCGCGCGCCCGGACGAGAGTTCCAGTACGCTTTCGACAATGAATTCCGTCTCGGGACGCGGTATGAGCACGTCGGGCGTGACGCGGAAATTCAGCGACATAAATTCGCGCTCGCCCGTAATGTATGCGCAGGGGCAATGCCGGGCGCGGAGTTTGACCAGTTCGCGGAATCTTGTGCGGCCCTCGTCCGTGACGGCACGATTGTAATTGGTGTACAGTTCGATGCGTTTGAGTCCCAGCGAGTGCGCCAGGATGATTTCGGCGTCAAGGCGGGACGATTCGATGCCTTTTTTGCCAAAGAAATCCTGCGTCCACCGAATCAGTTTTCCAATGGTCCACGTCTCGCCGGGCATTTCGCTTGTCCGATTGTAATGCAAGTATCGCTTCGGGAGCGGTTACCTTTCTTCAATCTCAAAGGTGTCGCTGTTTTCCTTCCACCACTGTTTCCATTCCGCGATGGCTTTTTTTCGCTTTTCGGGGGGGTCGTCGTAGTTGTAGCCGTGTTTTCTGCCGGTTATTCCGTACAGTGCTTCGGCGGAGAATCTGCGGATGTCTTCGTTTTCGGCCTTGAGTCCTTCCACCAGGAAGGGAATCGAATCTTTCTCGCGCATTTTTTTCAATGCTATTGCGGCCTCGGTGCGAAGGCGCGGCTCGGCGTTCGGGTCGGCGAGGATTGCGGCGACTTTTTCGGCGAACGGGCTTATCTCGAGATCTCCCAGCGCGCGGACCGAAGCGAGTTTCACTTCCACATCGCCGTCTTCCATCCCCGTTGATATCAGGCGGACGGCGTACTGGGCGAGTCTGCCGTAGTCGCCTTTCAGGGCGTCGGGCATCCTGTCTTTATCCGCGATGATTTGCGCGCACAGAGACGCCAGAATTATTACCGTTCGTTTCCTGAGTTCGCCGCTTTCGCTTTTCATCCTCTTGCCCGCCTCCTCGATAGTAAACGCCTTGGGCAGGGAAGCGGCCTCATCGCCCCTGCCGGTCAGGATGTTCCCGACGACATCGTCGACGTTTTTCTTTAGTTTGTTAACCTGGTCAATCACGTCGGATTTCTTCCTGGCCTCGGATTCGGAAATGGTGCCGTATACGCTCAGGGCGGTATCGCATACTTCCTGCGCCAGGAGGTATGCGCCGTCTTCGCAGGCGAAAACGGCAAGGTATAAATAGGCCTCGATATTTTTCGGATCCTGTGATATCAGTTCGAGCACTTCGTTTTTGCAGGCGGTCCTGTGGTCATGCATTTTGATTCTGTGATGCGGGATTTCTTCTTCCTGTTTCTGCGTGAGTTCGCCGCCCTGCGCAACAATCCGGCCCAGTTTTTTCAGGTATGCAGAATGTATTCCCGTCATCTGCATCCGGGCGTTGAGCAGTTTCAGGCGGCTTTCGACCTGTTTGGGGTCCAGGCGAACAGCCTTCTGGTACAGGCGTATCGATTTTTCGACCAGAACGCGGCTCTTATCGAGTTCCACGCCGCTCTTCATTGCCAGTTTGAGGTTGTATGTCGCCAGTCCATCGTAGGGCCAGGGCAGACTCGGGCGCAGTTTGGAGGCCTGTTCAAATTTTTGCCTTGCTTCCTCGGTGCGTCCCATCCATCCGTATATTCTGCCGATAAGGTAGAGGAACATCGGCTCCCTGTCGGTGGCGGCGTATTTTTCGAGCAGTGATTTATAGCGCTCCATCAGCCCGCCCGGCGGGTAATACCGGGGCATATTGTTTTCCGCCTCGAACATTGCATCCTGGTAGAGGCGGTGCGTGGAGACGTCGAAGGGGTTTTGCTCAACGGCGGTTTCGAGCTCGAAAAGCATCCCGAACTTTTTGCCCTTCTGCCTGTGGTCGCGCGCGAGGTTGGGGCTTATCTCGACCTGTTCGTATATTTCAGCCAGCCCGATATGCGCCGGGAATAATTTGTAATCAATCTCAAGCGCCTTGCGATAATATTCCGCGGCCTCTTTGCGCGAACCGTCCCTGTCGAGTAGCCTCCCGTACAGGTACTGGAACTCGGTGCTGTCGCCGTGCTTGCGGGCGTGGGCC
>Ga0209345_10006416_pt1 | contig 10654 bp, 10 predicted proteins | sample Cruoilmetagenom7_FD_187294 | JGI IMG/M metagenome (GOLD analysis project Ga0209345, IMG submission 187294) | Oil polluted marine microbial communities from Coal Oil Point, Santa Barbara, California, USA - Sample 7 (SPAdes) (version 2) | ecosystem: Environmental > Aquatic > Marine > Oil seeps ... | reverse complement strand
TTAAACTCCCTGTACACATTGTACCGGAAATCTAGTATCGGAAACAAAAAGAGCAGCGATCTCTCGCTGCTCTTTCGACTGTTTACAGTGGATTAACTAGAATACGCTGTCGTCGTCTTCGTCTTCTTCGTCGTCTTCGTCTTCTTCGTCGTCTTCGTCTTCTTCGTCGTCTTCGGAATCCTCGCTGAAGCTGTCTTCATCATCGTCAGCTTCGCTATCTTCCGGCTCAGTGGTATAAGAAGTAACTGCTTCGCCCAGGGCTTCAACTTCTTGTGCCTGGGGTCCTTTGTCGCTTTCAACCACATCAAATTCAACCCGCTGACCTTCGTCAAGCGTTTTGAATCCGGCTCCATTGATCGCGCTGTAGTGGACGAATACATCGCCTTCACCGTTGTCGCGCTCAATAAATCCATAGCCTTTTCCTGCGTTAAACCATTTTACAGTTCCGGTCTCACGCTCTGCCATAAAAAATCTCCTTCGTACTAATTGGTATGAACTCAGCAGAGTGTTCCCCCTCGTTCTAAACAAATAATTGCTCAAGAAACGTACGTTCTGCTACTGCAGTTGATTTTTATCAACTACAATCAATAAATATAGCATGAACAAGAAAGAACGTCAACGGGGCAGAAAACATTAATAACTATCTGTAAACTGCTCTTTTATCAGGAAAGTCTATCCATAATCTAAATTTTGCAATATCGAACTCAACCCAAGAGCCAAATATTTCCCAGACAATTGGCAAAAGAAGATAGAAAAAGTAAGCAGAATATGCACATTGCCCACTATAATAAGGACGATTGGCAATTATTCCAGCACATCAATAAATACACAATGAATGGTTCTATAACTACTTCATAAACGGGAAAGACAGAGATAAAATAAGACCAAGCCCTTCTCACTCACAATCTTTTACTTAATACAAGGATCCCAATGGATACTGATAATAAAAATAGGTTTGACACAGGTGTTAATGGAAAAGTAGCTGTAGTGTCAGGTGGAGCATCTGGAATTGGTCGAGCTTGCGCTGAACTGCTTTCTACCGCAGGGGCTAAAGTAGCTGTGTTCGATATCGATGTAAAACAAGGACAAGATACTGCCAAGATGATCAATGAACAAAATGGAAAAGCATTATTTATCAAATGCGATGTTAGCAGTAACAAATCTTGTCAGAGTGCAATCAGACAAGTAGTTGATAATTTCGGAGGAATAGATATTTTGGTCACTGCTGCAGGAATTGTCACACGAGCTTCGGTAGTTGAAACCAGTGAAGCCGATTGGGACAGAACTATCGCTGTTAATCTAAATTCAGTTTTCCTACTCAGTAAACACTCAATTCCCTTAATGTCTCAAAGAGGCGGTGGTGCAATCATCAATATATCTTCAGGTTGGGGTATCGCAGGTGGGATAAACGCAGCAGCCTACTGTGCATCAAAAGGTGCCGTTGTCTTGCTCACAAAAGCGATGGCGCTTGACCATGGTTCTCAGAATATTCGGGTGAATTGTATTTGTCCTGGGGACACTGATACTCCCATGTTACGATCTGAATCTGTAGAGTTAGGAATATCTTATGATCAATTAATTAAAGAATCATCCAACGATCGTCCCCTGGGCCGTATCGGAACACCAATGGACATTGCTCAATCTGCATTATTCCTCGCTAGTGACGCTTCTTCATATACTACAGGATCAGTTCTTGTTGTTGATGGCGGGGGTCTAGCTGGGTCTGGATAAGGGAGCAATATCAATATCATACACAAATCCAAAATAATCAAACTCAGATCAAGGAAAAAACAATCATGAAAGGATTAAAGAACAAAAGAGTTCTGGTTACGGGGGGTACAAGCGGAATTGGTACTGCCATAACAGAGCGTTTCTTAACTGAGGATGCCCAAGTTATTGTACTTAGCAGCAATCCTGATAAGCTGAATGCAATAAAAAACCGATATCCAAACCTGCATGCTACACTTCAGGCTGATGTAGGTAACCCTGAGGAAGTAACCAAGGCTTTTCAGGAATTAGATAAAATATGGGGCGGTTTAGATATACTGATCAATAATGCTGGGATAAGCATAAGAAATGAGTTTATTAATATCTCGGTTGAAGATTGGGAGAAGATAATCAAGACAAATTTGAACGGTGTTTTTTTTATAGCTCAACAATCAGCAAAACGTATGCTCGCCCAGAAAGGGGGTGTTATTCTAAATATGGGATCTACAAATGGGATCATCGGGCATCCAAATTACGCAGACTATAATGCTTCAAAAGCTGGGGTAATACAATTATCCCAAACTATGGCTTTGGAATTAGCTCCAAAAGTTAGAGTTAATGTCATATGTCCTGGCTATATCTTGACTCCAATGCAGGAGGAAGAGTACACCGAAGAAATGCTTAAGGAATGTGAATCAAAAATACCCCTAGGGCGTTTAGGGTACCCTGCAGAAGTAGCAGCTTTGTTTGCTTTTCTGGCATCTGAAGACGCCTCATATATCACAGGACAAACCTATATTATTGATGGAGGTGAGATTGCAGGGGGATTAGCCAGCCAATAATGGAAATAAGCGTTGATATAGATATTCTTATTCAAATTTCTCCATCACAGGCTAATTTAATGATCTTAGACAACTATTCGTTTCTTTGATCATTCAGTTCTTTTAAATCATTCATTTAAGGAGGAAAAGATCAAAAAAGATGCTGTGAAAATGAACTATTAGGATCTGATAGGATATACAATTCTATCTTTATAACCTGTAATTATCTTTTGGTAACCGCACAATAATTCATCTATATACTCATCTCCGGTATCTACCAATAAAGGTCGCCCTTTTAGAGAAATGATTTTGTCAATTGTACTGACTACCTCGATATTTTCCTTACCAACTTCCTGAATGACACTAGCGCTTATTTGTGGATTGCCTCTTCCAAAAAGGAATCCTTGTCCACCTATTGGTGTCACTATTATTTTTGCTTTTCTGTTTTGGATCAGATTTAAGATTTCCTTCTCGTTCACATCAGATTTTATTAACTTTTTTCCCAAAATAACATCAACTCCAATTAGTGTTTTAGATAAACCTAGTTCATCCAAAATGGGTCGTGTTGTCGTTCCTGGTCCAATAACATAAAGGACTCCTTTCGGCATACGATCAATAACATCTAAGGCAATCGCTTGTAAAATATCACTATCTCTATACCGATTTGGAGACTTACTAGTTTGGGTTAAATTGGGTTCATATGGTATTTTCAAATAACCAAATAGATGAGATTCCACAAGACCTTTTCTATAGGATTCTTCATCGAGATCCATCACTTCTGCCTCGCGAAGAGCAGTCAGCTCCCCCATCAAGAACTTTCTTGCGAGTTCTCCAGCTTTAGAAGGATTGATTGCAAAAACAGCTGAATGGATTTTGACCCCAGTTGGAATACCAATAACAGGTACCGAATCACCTACAGCATCATAAATATCCCTGGCAGTGCCATCACCTCCGGCAAACAATATCAGGTCAACATCCAGACGGACCATTTCTTGGGCAGCATTTATTGTATCCACTGCAGATGTTTCTTTGTTATTAACATCCCCAATAACAGTAGGAATAAAACCGGCAGAGATAATTTCTTCTTCTCCCATGCTTCCAGAATAAGTGAGGATCTCAATTTCACTTATTATCGGTTTTAATTGTTTTAGGGCTTCAATCGATCTTGTGGGAGAGGTAGGTTCTGCACCTAAGCTTAGTGCTTTTTGCTGGATTTGCTTTCCATCACTTCCCTTTAAACCAACTCTTCCACCTATTCCAGCAATAGGATTTACGATGAAACCAAGTTTGATTTCATTCATAGTTATTTAATGCTAATACTTCCGATAGCAGCCGTTTGTTGTTCACAGACAATGATATCGATAAGACATCGTCATTTCATATAGTTAATTCATATATTCACGGACTACCCGAACCGCTTCCATCGCATTATCACAATATGCATCCGCACCGATCTCCTCAGCCCATTCCGCATTGGTTGGAGCCCCGCCGATGATAACTTTAACACCATCCCGAAGCCCTTCTTCCTTCAAAGCATCTATCACTACTTTCTGGAACGGCATTGTCGTAGTAAGCAGGGCAGATAAACCAAGAACCTTTACATTCTCATTTTTCACTTTCTCAATGAATTTTTCCGTTGACACATCTACACCAAGATCTATTACTTTAAACCCACCCGCTGTAATCATTGTAGAAACCAATGTCTTTCCAATTTCATGAATATCGCCGGCTACGGTTCCAATAACAACCTTACCTTCAGATTCGCTTGAAATTCCCTCTTTCACCAATACCGGTTCCAGTTCGCGGATGACAGCTTTTGTTGCTTCACCGCTCCTGATCAGGTCAGGAAGAAAATATTCTCCTGAAGCAAATAGCTCTCCAACTTCGTCCATTGCTATCCTAATCCCTTCATCGACAACTTTTTGTGGATCATATTCTTTTTCGACACTTAGTTTTGCCAGCTCATTAGCTTTTCCATCATCTCCTGTAAGAATTGCTTCTCTCAATTTTTCTAAGAGGTCATTGAGTTCCATGATTGTGCCTCCTTGTATTTTAATAATATCAAGTTAGATATTATTATTTATCTTGAACTTTCTTAAGGTATGCTCTCCAAGTTATAGCCCATTGTTTGGGATCATCTAGGGGCTCATGTTTTGCCTGATGAACAGTACTATTATGTGGCGCTGTCTGAACTTTCTCAGGATCAGTGTAAGCTTCATGTGATATCTGTCGTAAAACAGCCAAATATTCGTCAAGTTCAGCTTTCGTATATGACTCGGTAGGTTCAAGAGTGTTTGGTTCTGGAACCACAAAAGGGTGATGACTTGTCCAATAATGAAGGCCAAAGTCTGCTGCTCTCAAACCAATATATTCCGAATGAACACCTGTATCCTCATAAAGCTTTTCCCAACTATATCTAACCTGTTCAATTCGTCTTTTCCCCTCGGCATAAGGTGCGCTCACACCTTTGATCTCTTGCATTTTCTTCAGAAGGTAATTATTGTTAAGCACTGCTATTGCAGAAACCTGCTTCAAACCATCAGCGCCAAGATTCATCACCCAGGTATATGCTTTTAAGATCACCGGTGCTACTCCAAGGAAGGATCTGACCTTACCTATACTATCAGGGCGGTCATAATCCAAATAGTATTCATTTCCATCAAATTCAACCGTGGGGATTGGCAGGTACTTTGCCAGTTTATCAGTGACTCCAGCAACCCCTCCTCCTGGACCTCCACATCCATGGGGGGCCGCAAAGGTCTTATGAAGATTAAAGTGGCAAAGATCAAATCCTGCATCTCTTGCTCTTGTGATACCCAATATTCCATTTGCATTTGCCTGATCATAAAAACAAAGTCCCCCTGCATCATGAACAATATCAACAAATTCTTCAATTTTCGGGTTGAAAATACCGGTGTCCTCTGGATTTGTTATCATTAAACCGGCAGTCCGTTCTGAGACAGCCTCTTTTAGGGCGTCCAGATCAGGATAACCATCTTCGTCTGGGTAGAGAGTAATCACTTTATAGCCGGCTACTTTTGCACAAGCCGCATTTGAAGGGTGTGAAAATATCGTGGTAATAATCTCATCCCGCTGAGCAGATTCTCCATTATCTTCATGATATGCTCTAATGATTCGGGCGTTATTGTAAATGGCCTGGGAACCTGCTCCAGGTTGGAATGTGAACTTATCCATTCCAGAGATTTCTTTTAACATTCCCTCAAACCTATATATGATTTCAAGCATACCTTGCACAGTTTCATCGGCTTGAAGTGGATGAAGATCAGTTATTTTTGACGATCCTGCTAATTCCTTATTGATCTTCGGGTTGTATTTCATCGTACAAGTACCCTGACCAATATCAATGTTAAGTCCAGCCCCTAAATTCTCCTGGGACAGCCGAAGATAGTGCCGCAATACTCTGGGTTGGGAGATCTCAGGAAGGGCAGGTGGTTTTTTCCTTTTTAATCCTTCAGGTAATGTTGAGAGTACATCACCAACTTGTTCCTGGATTGAATCCTCAACCTCAGGAACAAGGATGCCCCTTTGGCCCTCTTTACTTAACTCATATATGATTGGCTCATCCCACCGGGCCTGGTGGAAACGTCTTAGATTCGGCTCTCCGTTTGTAAACCTTTCAGCAGTAATATTTTTCATTTTAGTACCTCTTTAATTGAAGTAACAAGTTTGTCAATATCATTTTTCTGATGAACTTCGGTAACACAATAAAGGGCACTTTTTCCTAAATCTGGAAATTCTTTTGAAAGATCCTTGCCTCCAAAGATCCCATGATCAATCAGTTTCTTATTTATCTCTGAAATTGACATTTCAGTTTCATCAAAATTGACCACAAACTCCTTGAAGAATGCTGATTCGAGATACGGAGCCTTAACTCCCTTGATCTGATTAAGCTGCTCGGCAGCATAATGGGAACGTTGCATGATACCTTCCCCGAGTTCTACCATGCCTTTTGGTCCCATCAGAGCCAAGTAAACGCCTGCAGTGATCGCCCATAAAGCAGTTGCAGTTCCCACCCACTCTTTGCCTTGTTCTCTCACTGCAAATGAAGTTCGCTCATAAGCTACATCGCCAAATCCGTATTCTCCTTCTACTGTAGTTGGTGTAATACCAAATAAGCGAGAGGGATATTCCATCACATATTTTTCCTCATCTCTTGATGCAATAAATCCACTCTGACCGCCACCATAATTCATATGCACGCCCAAAGGTTGCAAATCCCCGCAGACAATATCTGCACCATAACCAATTGGAGGTGTTAAAACTCCCAGAGATATTGGATCAACCCCAACGACACAAACCGCACCATTCGCATGTGCTATAGCTGATATTTCCTTGCCCTGCGACTCAATAAGACCCAGATACGTCGGATTTTCAAAGTAGACAGCAGCAGTCTTCTGGGAGATCAATTTCTTCAAATTAGATATATCAATCTGACCATTTGCCTTATTAAAATCAATCAACTTGATCTCAATGTCAGGTTTACAGTATTCACGCATCATCGCTAATTTATGTGGATCAATTGTCTTTGACACCAGAACCTCTACCCGATCAGTGATCCTGGATGCCATCCTTAGGGATGTTGCTGCTGCTTGATACCAATCATATGTGGGAACATTGACCACATCCATATCCAACAGTTCAGCCATCAGACTGGCATATTCAAACAACACCTGGAATCTGCCATGATCATCGTACGGCTCCCCAGCGTATGCTGTAAGGAACTCATCCCGCCCATTGATCTCATCACAAACTGCTGGCACATAATGCTGCCAGCATCCAGCTCCTAAGAAATTGATATATTCCTTACATGTTTTATTCTTGGACAAAAGACCTTCAACATGTCTTCGCAAAGCATATTCCGAAAGATATGGCTCTGGCATATCCATTTTTTTGGTGAAACGAATTGAGGCAGGTATATCCTCATATAACTCATCAATATTCTTTGCATCAACTGCCTTGAGCATTTCTTTCTTAACCAGGGGCGCTGAATTTGGAATATAAGGGTAAACTATCGATCTTTTTTTTGTCATCTTTTTGCCTTATCTCCTTTTCTACTCTATTGACAATTTGTTCTCTATTTCATTAATCAAAAGAGATGTCAGGCAGTTTATCCATACCAAATTTCTTAGCTGCCTTGGAAGTGATTTCGTTCAATTCAGTTCGGACATCGCTGGATATTGGTGAGGGTTCATAAGAATCAACCAGCTGATTGACCCTGTCTCTTGCACGTTCGAACATACTCTTAGATCCTTCTCTCTCCCACTCTTCAACCGAGGAGCGATCAACCAATTTTGATGGGATATGCAGCTCTTCCTTAAACCATTTATGGGTATGAGGTAAGGTTAAATAGTCTGACCTATGTCCCATCTCTGCCATAATCGTTGTAGCAATTGGGTTTTCACGAGCTTCAATTCCTTGTACTAATCGTTTTCCCATAGCTATAATCTCAGAGTCTATGACAACTTTTTCAAAACTTTGGCTGCTTTCAAAATCCAGCATTCCTGGACTTGAGACCATATTCACACCAGCCAGGGAAGCCAAAAGAATACCTCCTGCTGCCTCCAATCCGCATTGGGTATCCACTACTTTAGCATCACTTAAGCCCATGTATGCATTTGTAGGCAAATTTAGCTCTTTCCCAACTTCAACATATGCAATATCTATCATCCACGTCTCTACTGCACCCATAGGTGTATTTCCGGTACGCATATCTAGGGCTGAGGGAGATCCACCCCAGACAACTGGTGCTCCCTTTTTAGCCAATTGAGCAATTGTTACTCCGCTCATGGTTTCAGCAGCATGCTGCACTAGCGCTCCGGTCAGAGTAATTGGAGCGGTGGCTCCTGTTAATGGCATAGAGATGAACTGCACAGGAAGATCAGCGCGGGCACAATCCAACAGGTTCTGACAACCCAAATCACTCCATAAAAGTGGTGGTGATGGACATACATCAAATATTGCAATAGGTTTTTCAGAGAGGGTTGATTCATCCCCAACCGCTGCAACCAATAAGTCTTTCATAATCAGCAAAGTGTCTGATCTAAAGGCGCCAGTGACGATGGGTTTGCGCATTAAATTTAGGGCGATATATAGGCGATAGATATCCGCGACCTCTTTTGGCACATCTGAACACACTAAGGATGTACTCTGGGCATCTAATTGGGGTAAAGTCTCAACTAGTTTTACAAACTTGACCATGTCCTCAGAAACAGGCGGTCTTTGTTTTTGGGTTTCACTATCAACTATCGTTAATGCTGTTGAACAGGGATTAAAGTGGACCTCATCATCCATATATCGAACGGCTGGCTCTCCATCCAGTGTATACAATGAGAATTCAGATGGGGCTGTATCAATAGCCTTGAGCACAAGTTCTTCAGGTATATGAGCAATCTTTTCATCCAGGTCTATCTCAGCTCCGTGGTCCGCTAGAAGTTTTAATGTTTCATCATTGTGAACCTTAACACCGGGATTCATCAAAATCTCTAATCCTTCAGAAATGATTTGATCAATTAATTTTTTTTCAAGGAGTTTAAATTTTGGTTTCATAGTTATGTCCTTTTTTTGATGGGAACGGATTAAAAACAGAAAATTCTTTGGAAAATAAAATACCTAAAGCTCAAATCAGTAAAAAATCGATTTTTTATCATTAAAATTTACATTGATCATATAGTCAGAAACTTGTAAATAAAAACCATAAATCTGCAAGGGACAAATTAATCTGGTTATTCAAAAAAGAGGCTCTTGAACAGTCTTTACAGATCAGATATTCAAGAGTAAAATTATTTCAAAAGATAATATATTAGTGATGCTTTATAAATATATTATATGATATGTTTTTATCATGTCAAGCATATTGTTAAAGGGAGCAGGTCATGAGTACCCCCCAATCCAATAAAAAAGATCAAGCATATCAGTTCATTAAACAGGCAATAATCTCCGGAGATTTAGTCTCAGGGAATATCTACAGTCTCAATGATCTCTCGGATATGATCAAGATTTCAAGTACCCCCACAAGAGAAGCTTTACTTGTTTTGGAATGTGAAGGAATGATAGATCCGATACCAAGAACGGGATATATGGTTACCCCGATTACAATCAGTGATGTTTTAGAATTATTCCACCTGAGAAAGGTTCTTGAAATTGAGGGGATACGTCTTGCTGTGGACCATATTACAAAAGAAGACATCAATTTTCTAGAGAAGAACAATCAACTTGAAAGCCAATTGTCGAAAGATACAGACCAGAATGAAAATAATGAAGATTACATCCATGCTTACCGCCTAAATACAGAATTCCATCTCAGAATTGCCCATAGATCCGGAAATTTCCGATTGGAAGATCTCATCAAAGAAATCCTAACCGAGATGGAAAGAATATCAGCCAGAGATCCATTTATTGCGTATCCAGAGCAGCATGTTGCCATCATTAAAGCTTTAAAGGATCATGATAGTGATGCTGCAATAATTGCAATGAAAGAACATTTAGAAAATACCAAATCCCGCCTGCTAGAACGTTTCTAGATCAGGCTTATGTCTGGAATGCACTTAGCAGGAATTGCGGGATAAAAAGTCTCCCGAGACTCACAAAATAAAATTCAAAAATGGCAAATAACAGGACTACACACAACTTACCAGGAGATATTTATGGCCCACTCATTTGATCCCTATGATTTACGAAAGAAATTTCCTTCCTTAGCACGAAAACAGGATGGCAAACCAACCATCTTTTTTGATGGACCGGGTGGCACACAGGTACCACAGACCGTGATCGATGCAATTAACAGGCACTTTATTGAGATGAACCATCACATGGAAGGGGATTTTCTCGGCAGCCAACAAGTGGATGCGGCGATCGCCGATGCACGCGCTATCTTTGCCGATTTCTTCAACGCACCTTCCTCCGGAGAGAAAGCTTTTGACGAAATTGCTTTTAGCTTGAACTTCACCTCGCATACTTATAATGTGAGCCGGAGCATAGCCCAAACGCTCAGTCCTGGCGATGAGATCATGGTCACTGTGCGTGATCACGAAGCCAACCATTCCCCCTGGATGGCTCTAAAAGAGTGTTGCCCCACCCAAATTTACCGGGCTTCGGGATGACAGCGC
>Ga0209345_10006415_pt1 | contig 10657 bp, 9 predicted proteins | sample Cruoilmetagenom7_FD_187294 | JGI IMG/M metagenome (GOLD analysis project Ga0209345, IMG submission 187294) | Oil polluted marine microbial communities from Coal Oil Point, Santa Barbara, California, USA - Sample 7 (SPAdes) (version 2) | ecosystem: Environmental > Aquatic > Marine > Oil seeps ... | reverse complement strand
CTTCATTTCACATCCCAGTATCACGGCACAGTTCAGATCAGCCCGGGTCAAAGAGGCCTCATTCATTTGTATTTGTTCCAGTTTGATGCCGTTCAGGTTGGCACCCGACAGATTGCTGTTATTGAAATTAGATGATTCCAGGAATGCGTCACTCAGATTTGCGTTTTTCAGATGGACACCGTTCAAGTCGGCCCCGCGTCCGGTGATTCTGTTCAGATCCATGCCCGCAAGGTTTAGACCGCTCAGGCTGATGTTATCAAAACATCTGCTTGTCTTGAGTATCTGGTTTGCTGCTTTCAGGGTCAGTCTTGATTGTCTGGTTTCGCCGGCCGAATAGTCAGGGGAAGACAGGATAAGGAAAGCACACGTCAACAGAGGTATGGTTAATTGAAATCGGTTTCTACTTTTCATAATGAATTCGTAACTCCTCTGGTTGTAAGGTTCACGGCTACAAAACAGAATAGGCGGCGGGAAATATCACCTGGGACCAAATATCTCGAAATCGTCCTCTTCTTCGGTTTTTGGCAAAGGAGCGGGCTCTTTTCTTACCGGTACTTTAATTGATTTCTCAGAAGCCTTATTCTCTTTTGGCGTGTGATAGAACTTAGATATAAATTCCTCCGGCATAGGTTCTCTGTTTTTCACCAAATGCTCGGGGACAAATATTTCATTTCCAGGAAATAAATGGTCGGGATTAATATTGGGATTGGCATTTTCCAGGGATTCCAAATTCAAGGCATTCCCGGTGTACCACTCTGCGATTATTGGAAGCGTTTCTTTTGGATATTGAACACGGTGAACAACCGGCGTCTTCTCCTGTTTTACCGGTTGCCATGCGTTCTTTTTGCCCATCAGACTGCAACCGATGCTCATGGAGAATACGATGCCTGCTATAAAAACAAAAGAAAGTTTTTTATTCATGTTGCGCTCATCCCTTTTTACCCTGTAGTTGCAGCGTTAGGTTTTACTTGCCTTGAGTGTCAGCCTTTCAAGCAGTTCCCTGGCCTGTTTGTTGGCAGGATTAACACGGATTGCACGTTCCAGATTGGTTATGCTTTCCTGCCTTTTCCCAAGTCTTTTCTGGGTGAGTGCAAGGTTAAACAATGCCTCGTCAAGGAAGGGTGGGGACAACTCGATGGTGCGGTTATACATCTCCTGCGCGCGTGAATAATCCTTTTTCACAGCATAATAGATAAATCCAAGATTAAAATAAACCCCTGCGATATCCGTTTTCAATTCAACTGCCTTTTCATATGCTGCAACGGCCTGTTGATAATTCTTCTCGTTTGTATATATCCGGCCGAGCAAGTAGTGCGTCGAGGGGTTTTCCGGAACCATTTCAAGCGATTTAAGGAGCAGTCGTTCTGCCTTTTCAGGCGCAGCCCCGGCGAGCTTGACCGCCTGCCCCTGCAATGCCCTGGAATAAGGCTCAGCAACGCTACCTGTTAATGAAGGGTCTTTTGACAGGATATTTTCAAACAATACAATCGCCTCTGAAAGGCGTTCCTCCTTAACAAGCTTTCTGCCCGCTTCCAATTCGGGCGAGTCCGAAACAGGAGGTGTCCACGCTTTCCCGTGAGAAGAAGACGTTTGCTGTGAGTCAACAATTCCTGCCTGAGTATTATGAATGGATCCGGTCAGGTTTGTTTTCTCAGGGCCATTCTGGCCGAAAAAACGGGATAAAACGATCCGTTTTTCCCTGGCGAGGATTTCACCCGGGTTTCCCACAACGATCATGGTGTAAAGCACCCCATTGAGGATCAGAAGCAGTGCAAGGACTGCATTCAGATATCTCTTACGTTTCGGTTTTCCGGCGAAAGCCCCTGTTTCCAAAACCCGGGTTTCTTCATCCCGTGATGCCGTGTCCATGTGCGAATTCGGCAGCTTTGAATGATCAAATGATGCTGCTTTCCGTATGGCATGTTCTTCGGTATGGGCTTCTTGCTTAAACAGGGTTTTCATGTATTCAGAGATAGACCTGGAGCCCGGCTGGAAGGAAAGTTGTGAAATGCATTTGTCAAGGTCTGTGGCCATTTCATCGGCGGACTGGTAACGCTCGGCGAGTTTCTCGGCAAGAGCCCTATTGAGGATTTTATAAAGTATGGGAGGAAGGTCCCTGCCTGCACTTTCCGGCGGTTCGAATTCCGCTTTGCACACCTTTGCGTATATCTGGTAATTATCTCCGGCAAACATGCGTTTTAAGGTTACCAGTTCATAAAGAAGGATGCCTATGGAGAAAATGTCCGAACGATGATCAAGCGGCTCCCCCTTAGCCTGCTCCGGGGACATGTAGGCGACTTTCCCCTTGATTAAATCTCCTTGAGTGCTGGTGTTTTGATTTGCCGCCTTGGCAATGCCGAAATCAATGATTTTTACCTGGCCGTCATAGGTTATGAAAACATTCTGAGGCCCGATGTCCCTGTGAATGATGTTCAGAGATTTTCCGTGAAAGTCTTTCAGGTTGTGGGCATAATTCAGTCCTTTACAGACATGTGCGGTGATATGGAGAGAATCCTCCAGCCTGAAGGGGTTGTTTTGCTGTTCAGATTTTCTTATGACATTTTTCAGGTCCTTGCCGAACAGGTATTCCATGGCCAGGAAATATGTATCTTCCATATCCCCGAAATCATAAATTTGCACTATGTTGGGATGCTGCAGAAACGCGGCAAGTTTGGCCTCTTCAATGAAGGATGTTATCAGTGATTCTTCGCTGGTCAGGTGGGGCAGGATTTTTTTGATGGCGATAAGCTTTTCAAATCCTTTGACGCCGGTTATTTTGCCCCTGTACAATTCTGCCATACCGCCTGTGGCAATCTTGTCCAGGAGAATGTACTTGCCAAATTGGATGGGTTTAAATTTATTCATTGCCAATGCCTGGTTTCTGCCGGGATCAAAAAAATCCCGTCATCAGAACGGGGTCCGGGAATGTTGTCGCTACACGGTTTCTACTTTTTTGTTTTTCCAATATAGATTTCTAATTTCTTCCTGACATCTTCGTTCATTTCTACAAATTCCACGCCCGTACCTGTGACATTTGAATCAGAATCTTTGTAGGTATTCATAACGACCCCTTTCAGGGGTATCACTTGTCCCGGATCTAACAGAGCCACTTCAAGATTGATTATTGAGCCGACAGGAAGCGGCAGTTTTTTTTCGATACGGAGCCCGCTGAGACTGAGATTCGATATCATATGAAAGCATGTATGCCCTTCAGCCTTCTCCGTGGCCCAGATTTGGACGCCTGATCGGGGACTTTTTCTTCTTTCCTCACCGGGTCGTTCAATCTTGTGAAGCGTCCGTGACACTGAAACCTCATAATCCTATGGATAATTTATTCGGGCGTGACGAAGAGTTTTAAAAAAGAGCATTCTCGGAAGAGCCTCCTAGGCCAATCCGTGGATATTCTTAATCCTGGCAACCATTTCCGAAAGATCAGCATTCAGGGCCTCAACAAACGCAGTGGCGTCTGACGTTTGATCAGGGTCAAAATTGGTTATCACACCTGCAACCTGAACAGCCACAGGAATGCCCTTTACTTCAACCGGTTCGGTATTTAACAGCCTCAGATGCCGTTTGAGTGCCAGCTTTGCTTCATCATCCGGTGTCATCGGCAAAAAAGCTACCACTTTGTTTTTCCCCAGCTGAGCTGCCACATCTGCTCCCCTTATTCCAGTCGCAACCTTCTGCATAACCGCGTCTATCAGTGCCTTCTGCGTAATTTCCTCTGAAGGGGCCTTTCCTTTCGGCTTGGCAGACACGACTGAAAAAGACAACGTGGCAAACGGCAGGTCATAACGCAGGGATCTTGAGATTTCTTTTTCCAGGAAAAACATCAGCCCGCCAGAATCCAGAACTTCTCCGAGCATTATCTTCTTTGATTTTCTTTTTTGCTTGAGGTCCTTTTGTTTGGTGATTTCCTCTAAAATCTTTTTAAAATCGTTTTCATCAAGACCTTTTGATTGTGCCTCAGAGCGAACCATTCTCAGAATCGTGACAAGCTCTTCGCTTTCGCCTGCACTTTCCTCAAGGATCTGCAGCACGCTCAAATCTTGCTGCCCTTCTTTTTCAGGCTGCCCTGCCTGTTTCGAACCCCATTCATCTTTGAGACTTTCAAATAGTTCATCCATCCGGCGGTTGAGCTTTTCCTCCAGCCGGTCCATGATGTCACTCTTGACATCCATATTTCTCAATCGACCGACAATTTGGGATTCAACATCACCCATGACCTGACGCAGGTGCTCCTCACCTTCCACATCATCTTCTTTGGCAATATTCAGCGTAAGCTTTGATCCTAATCGTTCAACATAGTCCACTAACAAATCGGTCAGGACATTTTCATCCCCGGTTCCTTTTCGAATCTCAGCCGCCAGAAAAATGAGCTCAGCCGCCTGCACAGGGTTGTCTCTTACCTCCTGTATCAGGTCAGCGCCGTCAAGGCCGACTGTATCAGCGCTCTCCTGAAGGATCTTGGACAATTCCTCGCTCTGAAGCTCATTTGAAAGTTCCTGCACCAGATTCAAGTAATCGGCAAGCGGCATTCCCTCTCCCAAAAGGGCCTCTTTGATTTTGGGCAGGATACGTTTGAGTTCACTGGCCTCAGGAACCAGTCTTTTCAGGATTTGTGCCAGGCGTGCTGTAGAAATTCCCCCAGATTTGTATTCGTCTTTTATGAGTTGGATAAGAACATTGTCCGTAATCTCATTTGCCTTATCAAGGATTTCCTCCTCATTGGGATATGAGATCCCCAGGGATTTTTGGAGCTCTATACCGTTAATCAACTGTTTTTTCATGTCAAAGACTGCAGCGGCCAGTTCTGGCAGTTCGGCACCGCCCCCTTCGCCTTCACCCAGACCTTCACCCAGACCCGCGCCTAAACCCTCACCTAAACCCTCACCTAAACCTTCGCCCAAACCTGTGCCTACCCCTGGATCTCCACCTGAACCTTGGCCTCCACCCAAACCTGTACCTACCCCTGGATCTACACCTGAACCTTGGCCTCCACCCAAACCTGTGCCTACCCCTGGATCTACACCTGAACCTTGGCCTCCGCCCAAACCTGTGCTTACACCTGACCCGCCACCCGGTCCGGAAAGGTGTTTTCCCACCGCCTCTTCCATCATTTGGAGCTGATGGACAAGGACAAGTCCGGGCTGTTTGTCTTCGGCGTCACTCTGGCGATACGTTGTCAGGTCAGCATTGATCATATTTTTTGACACTTCAGCCGGATTTTCCGTAATATTCTTGATGGTAAGGGTTTTTTCAAATTCCTCCATCAACACGCTTTCAAGGACCATGTCCATGAACATCTTTTTTGAACCGATCTTGCCATCCATCCCCATGTCGCCGGACATCTTTTCAAAGGCTTCGCGTGAAACGATTTCTTCGTCTTTCGCGACCTTTTTGAAAAAGACGTGATTGATCTTTATATGACTGACTCCCTTGGTTTCCAGCCCCTTTTTCATCACGCGGACATGAGGGTATTTTCTCAGAGCCGTGAATATGTCAACAAAAGTCCTGGTTTCATTCCTGTTAAGCCCGTCGTAGAATGAAATAGACTGGACCTCGGCCTTTTTAAAGTGTGTTACCATTTTGCTGGTATTTATGCGGGAATCGATCGGTTCTTCATCAACAAAGAACTGTTCTTGATTCATAATGAAAATCAGGGGGGAATGGGATTTGAGGATATCCTGAACCGTTGGCAGAAATTCGTCGACAGCTTGCTTGCAGTAAGGGTGTTCCGCATCATACATGGTGGATCGGTTGAACAATAAAAAAAAAGAACGGCCAAAGTTTGCGAGTTTCTGTGGGTCGATGTTGGATTCGGGCATTTTGTGTCTCTTATGGTTTTTTTCGTAAAAAGCGTTCCTGATATTCTTCAAGGCGTTCCATAAACTCTCGGCAAGTGGCAAAACGCCTTTCAGGATCAAAGGATATTGCTTTGGAGACGATTTTATCCATCTCCCGGTTAACCTTTCTGTTCATTTCCGAGGGTTTCCTTTGAAACAACCTGTCTCCCTGTTTCATTTTTATTTTCAGTAACTCCAGCGCTGAGTTCCATACAGGCAAAGGCAGGTTCGACACGAGCATTTCAAACAGCATCACGCCGGTTGCGTAAATATCGGCCCGGCCATCCAGAGGTTGGTTCAGAATTTGTTCCGGGGGCATGTAAACTGGAGTCCCCTGAATCATTCCCCCGTCTTCGTCAGGCCCGCGAGTTACTTTGGCAATGCCGAAATCCAGGACAATCGGGCGTTTTGTGTGGGTTTCGATTAGGATGTTGCCCGGTTTAATATCCCTGTGGATTGTCTCCTGACCGTGGGCGTAATCGAGGGCGTCGAGGATTTTTATCACGGTGTTGACGGTGGCCGCTACAGGCAGAATACGCCTGGACGGCAATACATGCTTCCGAGCCGCCTTGATATAATCGCCAAGAGAGCGTCCCTGTACCAACTGCATCGCAAAGAACAGAAATTCATCGGTTTTACCAACTTCATAGATTTGAATGATATTGGGATGTGACAGTATGGCCGCCGCTTCTGCCTCCATCTGGAAGCGTTCCGCGGTTTCAGGTGTAAGGAGCGACTGGGGTAAAACCTTGAGCGCAATTTGACGTTTCAATGTCCTTTGATAGGCGATGAATACCACGGCGGAACCGCCTCGGGCGAGTTCCTTTAAGATGGTGGCTGTGCCCACTTCTTTGCCAAGAAGGTGATCAAGCTGTAGTTTTCCTATGGAGGTCATGATGCCAAGTTATCCCAGGTTGTGAAAGGAGAAACGGGCAAAGAAATGCTATATGATTTTTATCTCAAAGTGTACGAGAGGGACTTTCCCGGATTCATTTCCGACCGTTTTCCGGCCAAGGGTGATAATTCCATTTCCGAGCAGCGCAGCTTCATCGCGTTTGAGTTTGATGCTCTTTTCTCCCTGCATAACAGCATAGGTTCCGTTTGTGCTTTGATCTATTAATACGAATTTCCCCCGGCGGTATTCGATGCGCGCATGGGTTCGAGAAACACGAACGTCATCTATTACCAAATCATTGTGGTTTTGCCGTCCCAAAGTGATGCTGGGGCGATTCTGATCGACCTCAAGAATCTGATTTCCAGACTTCACCTCCAGGCGGGTCTCAATAATCACGGAGTCGAGGCTGGCATCCATCATAATGGTTTCATCCTTCTCCTCCCACATTATTTCATAGATTTTGGTCTCTCCGGACTTGCCTTTGATGGTGGTTTTGTCAACATACCGGACCGTATTTTCAGAATCCGAATGCATTGCCTCAACGGTCTCTTCTGTGGTGATGATCTGTCGCTGTTTTGCCAATGCTACCATCCGGGCGGCAACATTGACTGCGTCTCCGAACACATCGTTATCTTCCCTGATGACAGGCCCGAGCTGGATGCCCACATAGATATTGGGAGGAAATGCCCCCGGATTGCCGTCAACAGACATATTTGCGAGATTACGGTTCATATTCATTGCAGCCGCAACCGCATCGTCAGTGGTTGGAAACGTACACATTATCTCATCGCCTATGGTCTTGATCACTGTCCCTTGATGACTTTCGGTCACCTTTGAGAGGAGAGAAATACAGTCCCCTATCAACTTTTGGGCAGCTTCATTGCCCAGGGTTTCATAAATTTTGGTGCTGTCTGCAACGTCAGCAAAAAGAATTGCTAAAGTAATATTTTCTCGTGTCATACGTTTTTCCATGTTTCTGGATCATACCGGACGTTCGCTGTGGTTGTTTTCTTTAGCTCTCAGGTTATTAAAATCAGCAATAGACAACAACAGCCGTAATGTTATCTGTGCCACCGGCAACGTTTGCCTCCTGGATCAGCATGTCACTGGCCTGTTCTGTGGTCTCAGCAGACATGAGGATATCGTGAATCTGTTTATCATCCATCATGGACCAGAGACCGTCGGAGCACAGAAGCAGCCGGTTACCGGGCTGAAGTTCCCGCCAATGGTATTCCGGGTCTTCCGGGAAAGGGAAACCTATGGCCCTGGTGATGACTTGTCTTGGGGGCCTTTTCAGCTCGGTTGTTTCCCCTGACCTGGCTTTTTCTTCATAGGCGGCAATAACTGAATGGTCATTGGTCACTTGCTTAAGACTCTGTTCATCTGCGATATAACATCGCGCATCGCCCACATGGCAGGTATGTAACAGGTTGCCATCTATCAGGCCGCTGACCAGGGTGCAGCCCATGCCGTTTCTGGATTCATCTTCCTGGGCCATTTTTATGACCGCATCATTGGTATGATGAAACCCTTTGATAAGAACATGCCGGATTTCCTCCCGATTCCCCTTCACTCTGCGGATTGCCTCTCTTGAGAGATATTTGTCCAGAGTTTCGATGGCGATCTGACTGGCTACCTCCCCTGCGTTATGGCCTCCCATCCCATCCGCAACGACAAATACCTTCCGGTCTGCCAGAATGCAAAAATTGTCTTCATTATGGCTTCGTACCCTGCCGGTATCTGTTTTGCCAGAGCTGGAAATACGCTGCCGTGAATTACTAAACACTTTTTTTAAAATTCTGATCATATCAGGTTCTCCCAACTCAATATATCGGTAAAAAGGGGCTGTAAGTTTAGGTGGACATGAACGGTAATAGCCTTTTACTTGGCCGGGGATTATATCCACCGATCAGTGAATCCTTCGCTGATGGGTTAACTTATTGAATTATAAAAAAGAATATTATGAGAATGGTTTATTCGGCCCGTTGAAAAATTCTGTCCGAAAATCAATATCCCCGATCTTTAAAGACGATTGAAATTTAAGCATGGATTACCTTTCGGAGCACGTCTGGGCTTTGGTGTTGCCAGCCAGGCTTGAAAACTGCAGATTATTTGAATTTCGTGTATGGATGGACACTATTTAGTAGAAGCGGATTTTTGTTGAACGAATTTTAATGATATCTCCTTTTTTCAAGTTCTGTTCGTCTTTGATTTTTGTTCCGTTCAAAAAAGTTTTCGCCCAGCTTCGTTGTGGGATTATCTTATATTTATCTTTATGTTGGACAATATAGAGTTGGGCGTCAGCAATAAAAAATCCTGACAGGACCATGTCGCACGATGGGGCCTTCCCAATCTTAATGCTGCTTTTCCCTTTGAGAGAGATCTTCCCAGGCACTGCATTCCCTTCCATCAGGATCAATTGGTGTTCGGGCTTTTTTACATCGGAGTCCTTTGCCATGCCGGCAAGCTGTTTTGAACTGACGATAATCGTTTTGTCATCCGTATCCGGGTGTGCTCCGTACGATGACGTCAGTTCCTGTTCAGAGCCTTTACCGACGGAGAGATTGAATTTCCCCAGCTTGATGTCATCATCTTGGGTAATATATTCGGTCCCATTTATTTTTTTACCATTAACAAAGGTTCCGTTCAGGCTTCCAAGGTCTGAGAGAATATAAAGACCGTCTTTAAGTGCAAGAGAGGTATGTTCCCGAGAAATGGCCGTATTATCAACAATAACATCGGATTCTGAGCCTCTTCCGATGGTTAATTTCCACCCCTCTTTAATAGTAAAACTTTTAATTACCTTGTTGTTCAGGCTCATTGTCCATTCAGTCATAATTCAGCTCCTGAATAATAAGTCATATGTCCTCTGTTTCCCAAGGAAGCGTCCCAACTATCAACTGGATCTTTAAGTGATATCGGCGGCTACCTGATGGCAGTAACAATGTTATCGGCAGTTTGTTTGATTTTCTCAAGATCTCCTTGTCTGATTTCCCAAGTGGTCAAAGGAAGTTCGGGATCCCCGCCGGTCCGCGGAACAAGGTGAAGGTGATAGTGCATTACCACCTGGTTGACGCCACGGCCATTTAATTGAAGACAGGCTACGCCGGTAGGATTCAGCACTTCTTTTATCGCCCGAATAATTTTTTGGGAAGCAAGGTGGACCGCGGCCAGGTCTTCACCCGGAATTTCCCAGAGATCCTGTGTATGCCTTTTGGGAATAACCAGGGTGTGACCTTCAGCAATGGGATTAATATCCTCAAAAGCGAAGACGCGATCGTCTTCATAAACCTTGAAGGAAGGAATCTCCCCTTTGGTGATCTTACAAAAAATGCAGTCTTCCACGATTTTTCTCCTTTCCCTCTGGGCCATTAGGTCCGGCGAAACTGTCAAGCCGGGGCAGATTGGAAAGATATGTTTAACTTCTCAGGTTGTCAGGTTCAGGGTTCAGCGCCTGCCCTGGCGCGACGGAATGTGAATATGAAACTGCTTTCACTGCTTATGATCAAGTGGCTTTCCTTCACCGCATTTTGCTACGCCAGGTCTGGGCCAGGGGTTCACGGTTGGTTCACAAACCTCTGAACCTTTGAACCGTGGTAACCCTTGAACCTGAGTCGTTGCAGATATTTTTTAAAAACCTGTTGCGCCAACAGGAAGGCCTGAGGTTCAGATAAAATATTGCGGAAACGCTATGGAATTGCGCAGAATTTGGTGTTGTCCGTTTCTGGTGGCTTATGCCCGTCATCCGGCAGTTTGAACCCGGGAACCAGCATCCGGTCAATATCGTTACTGGGCTATGCACTTGACTCAACCAGCTACTACATGTTGTGCAAAAGGTAAACTCTGCGTTTTCAAGCGGTTGAGCAGGTCCTTAAATGGCTATTTGGCGACGGTAGGTTCTGTTGACCCTTGGAAC
>Ga0209345_10006414_pt1 | contig 10658 bp, 7 predicted proteins | sample Cruoilmetagenom7_FD_187294 | JGI IMG/M metagenome (GOLD analysis project Ga0209345, IMG submission 187294) | Oil polluted marine microbial communities from Coal Oil Point, Santa Barbara, California, USA - Sample 7 (SPAdes) (version 2) | ecosystem: Environmental > Aquatic > Marine > Oil seeps ... | reverse complement strand
AACGCCTCGAACAGGCTGACCGTCAGCGTGATCAGCAAAACGATTGGCAGGAATTTCAGCACCGCGCCGATTTTGCCCGCCATCAAGCCAAGCGGTCCAACGATCATTGCAGTGGTCAGGAACGACGCTATCACGCCGGGTAGCACCTGTTTGGTGCCGTTGATCGCAGCGGCAAGCGGGGCGTCGCCCTTTTGTCGCCGACTGACAATGTTTTCGGAAATAACAATGGCATCGTCCATCAACAGGCCAATCGCCACCAACAAGGCCACCATGGTGATCATGTTGATCGTCAACCCGAACATTTGCATCAAAAAGATGGTGCCGAGGAAAGAAACCGGCAAGCCCATCGCCACCCAAAATGAAAAGCGAAAGCCAAAGAACACCCACATGACGATAAACACCAGCACCAGCCCCTGAATGCCGTTGTCAGTGATGATCCGCAGCCGATCCAGAATGTTCGAGGTCGAGTCGGTCGAGATTTCCAGCGAAATCCCTTCGGGGGCGTTGCTGCGTTCTTCGTCCAGAATTTTTGTCATCACCGCCATGACCCTGACGGCATCTTGGGCGGCGGTTTTGGTCACGGTGACAATCGCAGCCCGTTTGCCGTTGAAATACGAGGCTTCGTATTCATCAGAAAACTGCACTGAAATATCCGCAACTTCGCCCAACAGCACTTCGGCTCCGAGGCTTGAGGAGGTCAGCGGGATATTGGCGAATTCTTCGGGGGTGCGGCGTTCTCCGACAAAACGCAGCAAGGCGTCTCCGTCATAGGATTCCATCGTTCCGGCCGGAAGGTCAAAGCTGTTACGCGCCAGTGCATTTGCGATGCTGTCAATGCTCAGCCCATAACGGCGCAGGGCCGCGGCGGGCACATCAATGGAAATTTCGCGCCCCGAAAAACCGGTGATGCGTGTTTGCGAAATCATCGGATGGCGTTTCAACTTGTCGGACAAGGCCTCGGCATAGGTGAATAGAACCGCAGGGTCATCCGGCCCTGTTATGGCAACTGACGCAACCGTTGCGATCCGCTCGATGATCCGGCTGGTTGGTTTGTTCACTTCGCTTGGGAATGTGGTGATGGAATCAACAGCGGATGTCACGTCATTGTAAAAGCCGTTGATGTCCTCGCCTTCAACGATTTCAGCACTGATAATGGCCACGTTATCGCGGGCAACACAGATCAATTCATACAGAAAGTCTACGGCTTGAATGGGGTCTTCGACCCGTGTGCAAATCGCCTGTTCAACCTCGGCAGGAGAGGCGCCAGGATAGGTCACGCGCACTTCGACAACCGAGGCAGAGATCACCGGAAAGGTGTCACGCTGTAGCATCGGGACGGACATGAAACCAACCACCATGATGATCAGCATCAGGATATTGGCGGCGGTCGGGTGGGCCGCGAACAGGCGGATCATTTCGCGTTATCCTGTCCCAGAGCGATCAAAGCCATACGCGCCTTTAGCGCCTTGTCCTCAATCGGTTTGACGGTTTTTCCCGGAATGGCAATGTCCATATCTGTGACCACCAGCTGGTCGCCCTCGGCCAGCCCATTGGCGACAATCGCAACCGTTTCAATCGAATAGGCTATTTGCACGGCGCGCTTTTCAAGTTTGCCCTGGCTGTTGACCACAAACACCGTCCCGTCGCGCACCACAGCCCTCGGGATGGCGATGGCATCGCGCTCTGCGGCCCGCAATTCAACCTCGACAAACATATTGCGGCGCAGGGGTGGTTTTTGCCCTGTTGCGGCCTGTTCCAACGGTTGATCGACGACCACCACAATATTGATGCTCTGGGTGCGTGGATCAATCTGGTCACCGACGCGGGCAACACGGGCCTCCCATTCAATCACGCGGATAGGCGAGCGCAACAAAACCTTGGCCTCAAGTCCCATTGGGCCGGTCCGGGGCTGTGTTGAATCACGCATGAGCGGCGCCATACGGCCAATCGGAATTTGCGCGGCAATCTCGACCGCCTCAATACCCTCGGCTTCGACCAGAACCTGACCGCGGTTCACGAATTGCCCGACTTCGGCGGACACCTGACCAATGCGCACAGGGTATGGCGTCTTTATCGACGTATAGCCCAGATCGCGCAGGGCGATGTTGCGTTGGGCCAACAGAACCTTGCGCTCGGCCCCGTTCAGGGCCAGTTGATTTTTGAGCGAATTGACACTGGAGCGCGACGACAGTTCCTGTCGCACGGCCTTATCAACAGCGGTTTGCGGCACGGCACCACGACCAGCGAGGTCTTTCTGGCGCACCAGATCCGCGCTGCTGATTTCCAATTCCGCTTTACTGATTACCAGACTGCTGCGCACGGTTTCATCCTTGACATCAATCGAGCCGATCTGGGCATCAATCTGCGCCAATGCCAGATTTATGCCGCTCTGGTCAATGCGCATCAGTTCTTCACCGGCTTGCGCCAACAATCCATTGGCCAGTTTTTCGGAGGTCCAGATAATTTCCCCCTCGACGCGCGCCACGCCACGCCATTCCCGCGTTGGGCTAGCGGTGCCATAACCACTGACCCGCGGCACAATCGGAACCGGCGCAATCGTGATAACGCGAACCGGTGTTATTTTTGGTGATACTTCTTTTGCAGAAGGCGCCGATTTCATGCCGGCAAAGACCATGATCGACAAAACCCCAAGACCCAAGGGAACCGTAACGGACAAAAATCTAACAAGATAACTCAGGAGCCGCTTCATTACATGTTCCTTTTATTTTTTAGTTCGCCAGCAGGATGGTTTATAGCAGTTTTGCACATAATCACTTTGACAAAGTTATTTTCACCCTGTCAACGCCAGCATACTTCGCTGCCCATCTATCTACCACAAAAAATGCCAAATTCTGCCTGCAATGCGTGTTACGGCCAATAAGCCGCAGTCAGATATTTTGGCGCTCAACCTTGCAAGACAGATGAGGTAATCCCCAGCATGGGTATCGGCGGAATCAGACCCGCGATGAAACTGAAAATGGTCGCGCAATTCTACAAATGGGTTCGACGGAAAATAGTAGGATTACCGAACGAAATGCCAGATTGTCAGGTTTTATAAAGTGTGTAATCCTACATAGGCAAGAATACTTTGAGGAGTTTGACGGTATGGAAGTTAGGGGCCAACCCAATCTATTATTTAGGTCCGATCCATTGCTAGGCTGGTCATTGACGCCCAATAGTACGGTTGAGGTTCCATTTAGGGATGATATCGTTCAGCATATTGGCAAGAATGGTTGGCGAATTGTTCCTCGGCAATCTGATCGCGGACCCCGAGTCAATCTTTACGGCTGTTCCTGGACATATGGGACTGGCTTGGCTGACACGGAAACACTTGCAGCTTTGCTTCAATCAGAATTTCGTTCGGCGACCTTTCGCAATCGCGGTTGTGGCGGCTATGGAACCGTTCACAACTACATTCAGCTGCGAAAAGATATAGCAGCTGAAGATTTGGACATCGCTGTATTTCTGGTAATCAGTGACCACCGATTTAGGAATACGCCTCACCCAAATCGTTGGAAACAACTGAAACAATCACGATGGAAAGACTATGGTGTAACACGTGTGCCAATCGCGCGGCAGAACCGGGATGGGAGATTGGCAGTTACCTATACTGAAGCATTGCAACCCGCTGTTGATGCTGAAGGGCTCGATAGGTTTTTACCATCCGATTACATGCTTGACCAGGCAACCTTTGCAACGTTTCAAGCTGCAATTTCTTTAGCAGAAAAAAACAACATACAAACCATGGTTGCTGTGTTGGATAGCGTTGATATGACTTTTAATAACAATCTTTTAGCTAGGTTCGGAAACGCTGTTGATATTTCGGTTCCGTTTGATGAAGACCATTTTTTCTTGCCCCATGATTCACACCCCAACGCACGATCAAATGAGCTGTTTTTCCAAAGAATTGAGCCGCAAATTGCTGCGATGCTGAAAAGGTCGCAAAATGGCAATGCGTCTCAATGAATATCCTTGGGGTTTCTGCGTTTTATCACGATTCAGCGGCCGCACTCGTTGGCAGCGCTGGAATAATAGCCGCTGCGCAGGAAGAACGATTCAGTCGCGTAAAAGGTGATTGGCGGTTCCCGTCTGACGCTGCAGATTTTTGCCTTAAACAACTGAGCATCGGCGAAAATATTGATTTTCTGTCATTCTATGAAAACCCAAGCACAAAAATATCGCGCATCCTTGAACAGGCCGCCGTGACAGCTCCAACTGGTATTGATATTTGGCCAGCATCCATTCGCAGCCTTGCATTGCTTGGATATTCATTGCCTGAGCGGTTACTAGAACTTTGCGAGGACCCTGATCGTATCCGATTTGTTTCGCACCACAGATCACACGCGGCCTCGGCGTTTTATCCTTCGCCATTTAACAATGCTGCCGTTTTGGTCGCTGACGGTGTCGGTGAAAAATCCACTGTCAGCATTTGGTCCGGGCAGGGCAATAGCCTTACGCCAATCCACGAAATGCAGTTCCCGCATTCACTGGGACTGCTTTACAGTGCGTTCACTCAATACTGTGGTTTCAAGGTAAATTCCGGAGAATACAAACTAATGGGTCTCGCCCCGTTTGGGTCCCCAATTTATGAACAAAAGATTCTGGATAACCTAATTGATTTACGTTCCGATGGATCCTTTAGATTGAACATGCGGTATTTTGGATTTCAACATTCCGAAAGTACGATCACCGCAGATTTTGAAGAGCTTTTTGGGGCACCATCCAGAAAGCATGATCAAGAACCTGACAGACATGCCATGGACATTGCGGCATCCGCACAAGCCGTAATTGAACGATGCATGCTGCGGCTCGCTCACACAGCGATAAAGCTGGCAGGATCAGGAAATCTTTGTCTAGCAGGTGGCTTGGCGCTCAATTGCACATCGAATACTCGTTTGGTGCGGGAACTACCGAACCTAGATAACATTTGGATACAACCCGCTTCTGGTGATTCAGGAGGTGCGCTTGGTGCGGCACTCCAGACCAGAGCAAGTGAAGCAGGGGCAGGTTTTGTTCGGAAAACCCCGAATAAAAAAGACGCCATGAAGGAATCTTTGCTGGGGCCTTCATTTAGCGCCGAGGAAATCGAAGCCTCTTTGGAAAAGAATAGTCTCAAATTTCACCGGCCAATATCGAGCGCCGTATTTTGCGATACTGTGGCAGATGCGCTCGCCAGCGAACAGGTTGTGGGACACTTCGATGGCCATGAGGAATTCGGCCCCCGTGCATTGGGCAATCGATCCATTCTTGCCGATCCAAGGCAGGACGATGCCTTGAGCTGTGTTAATTTGAAGATAAAATTCAGGGAAAGTTGGCGACCATTTGCTCCAATTATCTTGGAAGAAGAGGTGTCGAAATATTACGAAAACCCAACATATAGCCCCTACATGCTGCTTCTTAGCAATATTAAGCCTGCATTTAAAAGTAACACAACAACATTACAAAAAGCCCGGGAGCAGGGCGTCAAATCCGCGACAGCACTTCAATCAGCAATAAAATCTGAATTTCCAGCCGTTACCCACGTGAATGGCAGTTCACGTCTTCAAACAATCGGGGCAGACGCCTCATCTCGTGCGAGGAAAATATTAGATGTTTTCTTTCTCAAAACTGGCTGCCCAATGCTTCTTAATACGTCGTTTAACGTCCGTGGAGAACCAATTGTTGGCAAACCTAAAGACGCTATCGCCTGTTTCTTGAATACTGATATGGATATGCTGGCTATTGGGCCATTTATCGTGCGCAAATGTGAACAATCCGAACTCGCACGCAATCTTGTTGGAAAGCAAATATTTAATGCCGATTGATGAACTTGAAATGGCAGAACTTTACGTTCAATTGTTCTCTGAAAAACCAGAGAGCGAAATTTTCACACCGAATGAGCAAACATTCTTTCAGGCTCCGGGGGAAGAGCTAAAAGTTAGTGTGACGAGCTTTCAATCACTTTATCCCGAAAAAGAAGATATCTTCTCTTGCATAGCAAAATCGTTTCAAGACCAAAATAATACTGAACTATCCTTGGCTACAAAAAAGTTTTCAAAATTTTTGAAAGATAACCACGAAGAGATATTATCTTCTATAGAACCCGAGTTTAGAGTTCTAGATTATGTTTACCCGATCGTCTGAGGCTCGGATTGTTGAATACCTGTTTGCATAATCATTTCAACTTGCCGAAGCTGCTCGGCTGAAAAAATGCTCAGGTCTTCATTCAGGTGCCTTCCAATTGTTTTTGGAGGATTAATAAAACTTGCAAGCTCGTCGAGGTTTCCACTGCGATTTACGAATAACAAGAGCTTTGCCAATTCTTTTTTGGGATTTTTGCACAGCTCATCATAATTGATTAAAAGAAAACTCCCCTTCATTTCCTGTTGGAATTTCAGCGCGCGGATGTTGGCTGCAATCCAATAATCTAAACTGTATATGGGGGTAATTTGATCATCACACGGGGAGTTCAAAATGAACTGTCCCCAGTTTTTCGGCTGATTCTGGTTATCGCTGAAAGCCATGTCCAAGCCATTACGAAGTACATGAATATATTTAAACTCAGGTACATTCTTAAACAGAAATGGTAGAAATATGTGTGCGTTGGGTTCCTTCCAACCCCACCTAGGTACAGCAGTGCTTCCAGAAGTTGCGAGCGTCCCATCCTCACATTCTATCCCTTGATCAATAAATGTTTCCCAAGCTGCGGATAATTCTCTTTCGTCCGGAAAATTCATAAACCAATCTTGACGCTTGAAGCATCGGGTAAAGTTTAAATTGTCACTAGCTGTATTGAGATTAGATCCAAGATCTATGCCCAATCGCATCAGCATCTCCGCAACTACGCGCGTGCCGCTACCACCTACTCCGCCAATCGCTACTGGATAATCAATCATAATCAGATTGTTAAAATGATTGAATGAGCGAAACAACTTAAAAGTTTCCGTTTCCGCCTTGAGCTGCCCCGCCCAAGGCTCCCTCATTGATAACGGGCGTGTCACCTCTGCCAAGACGCTAATAATAGCCGCGTAGTTCTATCGGCAGCCCCTAAAATATAGCATTGCCACCATATATCGTGCAAATTGGGGTTTTGACGTAAAGGACAGGTTATGAAATTTTCATTGGGTCTTGTCGCAGCCGCCGCGGTGTCGTTGGTTTATATGTTCAGTGAGACCAGCTCAGTGGAATTAAAACCTGAGCCTCCGATACGCATTGAATCCCTTCACCCCCTAACGGGCGATGAAATACGCTATCTGGCCTTTCAGGTCTTTGAAGGCGGTGCAAATCCAGAAATTCCATTTGATCGCGCGATGATTTACACGCCCAAGGCGGCGATTGCGCGCATGGTTCGCGACATTGTGACAACCATCGATGCAAAGGGGGGGCAAAGAACGCGGCTGGCGTTTATTCTTGGGCCAATCTCGTTTGATCATAGCGATGCCGAAGTTCGCCAGATAATTGATGACGGCTTTGACATCGCTTTGTCCGAAAATATTTCCGTAGGGTTTCATATTGACGGCGCAATGTTCTGGGGCAAAAGGCAGGATCTTATCGGCAACCCCGAAAACGTGGAATGGACAGGTTTTGATGGCACGCCAGCCACCGGTTTAAAACTTGACTGGGCCCATGCGCCGGCCAGAATGGTGTATAATGCGCCAGAAATTCAGGCCGAAGTAACGCGGCGCGCGCGCGATGTTATCGGCGCGCAGATATCGTCACACCTAAAGACCCTCAAGGCGCTTGGCAAAGAAGATTCGTTTGCCGGTGTCATCGCGGGATGGGAAACCCATATGGGTCAGGATATCACCGCAGATGACAGGGTGGGGTTTCATGCCCTTGCCAATCGTGGTTTTGGGCCGGGCCGGCCGCCAGGTGATGTTCTCGCTGAAATATCTTCGATCGTTAATGAGTTCATTAGCTTATGGACCGATGGTTTGGAGGCGGGCGGTGTCGATGGCAACCGTATTTACTCCCATGTGGCGTTCCTGCCGCGCGCGCGTTTTGACGCAATGTCCACCCCGCCGGGGCTGGCGTATGAAACGGTGCTCGATGTTGCACCAAGTTCACAGCGCCCCGCAACCGCGTTCACCAAGACCGCACGACCAGGGTTTTCAACCTACCCGGTTGCCGGGACGTTTGAACAAATCAAGCAAGTGCTTGCATTGAACAATAACCCTTGGTGGGCTTCGGCTGAGGGAACAAATATTATTCCCGGCGATCCCCCGCGCAGTTCAGGTTTAACCATGGAAAACTATCTGGCTCGCTCATTTAACCACGGTGCCGCACTTGTAACGCTGTTTGGCTGGGGAATTGGCGGGTCCATAATGCCGGACAATCCGTTTAGGATTGCCACCGAAGGGGACGAAGCGATCGCCACCTATCGGGCATTCTTATCGCAATAACCTTACCCGGCTTAGTCGCAAGCTCGATCTGTCCCTTTTTCGTGCCGCCCGTAGTACTCGTTTAAGCGACCTTTCGTTCGAAGACGGCTGAACTTTTTCCACCCAAAATCTTTGGGGGAAATTTCTGCCAAATGCGTTCTTGGATATTGTGACGAAATGGATCGGTAAAACAAAAACGCGCCCCATCCGGCTCGGGTGCCGTCAGACAGCCGGGCGGATAAAATTCAAAAAGAAATAGAATGCCACCAAAGATCAAGGGGTTGCTGGTGAGCCGGCCGGGATCCGAACCCGGGACCTACTGATTAAAAGTCAGTTGCTCTACCAACTGAGCTACCGGCCCACACAGAGCGACTAATTAGGAAGCTAACACCACGGGGTCAACCCCTTAGTCGCACCTTTTATCATCCCTCACTAGAATATATTCAAAAGCCCCGTTATATGGCGCATATGTGCAAGGAAAAAAGCCATCCCGCCCTACCGTTCATGAAGATGCACGGGCTGGGCAATGACTTTGTGGTCATTGATGCCCGTGGTGATTCACGGAATGCGCAGGATATTGTCACGCCCAAGCTGGCCCGCGCGGTGGGGAATCGGCACACGGGGGTGGGATTCGACCAACTTGCGCTCATCACAAACGGCACCAATGACGCACATCTGACCTTTTATAATGCCGATGGCAGCCAATCGGCAGCTTGCGGCAATGCCACCCGCTGCATTGCCCGCCACATCATGGACGAAACCGGACAGCGTGAATTGCACCTGACCACAGAGCGCGGCGATCTGTTTGCGGTTGACGCGGGCGACGGGCTGACCTCGGTCAATATGGGGCAACCGCAATTGCTCTGGAACGAAGTGCCGCTGGTGCGTGAAATGGATACGCTGGAATTGCCGATCAAGGGCGGCCCGACCGCCACTGGCATGGGCAACCCGCATTGCACATTTTTTGTCCCCGATGCGATGGCCATCAATCTGCCGGAATTTGGCGCAAGCCATGAACATCACCCGTTGTTCCCCGAACGCACCAATGTGCAGGTCGCCAGCTTGATTGGCCCCGACCACATCCGCATGCGGGTGTGGGAACGCGGGGTGGGCGTCACGCTGGCGTCTGGCTCGTCTAGCTGCGCCACCACCGTGGCCGCTGCCCGTCGCGGATTGACGGGGCGCAAGGTGCGTATCGACCTGGATGGAGGCACATTGCATATCGATTGGCGCGAGGATGGCGTCTGGATGACGGGGGCGACCATGCATGTGTTCACCGCCACCTTAACCTCCACCTTTCTTAAGGCGCTTTGATCATGACGGATGCGCCTGTGTTCGCCACCTTGGGGTGCCGCCTGAATTCCTATGAAACCGAGGCAATGAAGGATTTGGTCAAATCCGCCGGTGTGCAAAACGCAGTGGTAATCAACACCTGCGCCGTCACCGCCGAGGCCGTGCGCAAAGCCCGCCAAGAAATCCGCAAGCTGCGCCGCAAACATCCCGACGCTAAACTGATCGTCACCGGATGCGCTGCCCAAACCGAGCCCGAAACCTTCGCCAACATGAATGAAGTCGATCTGGTGGTTGGCAATACCGAGAAAATGCAAACGGGAACATGGGCCCAGCTCGGCCCCGATTTCATTGGCAACAGCGAGCGTATTCAAGTCGATGACATCATGTCCGTCACCCAAACCGCTGGCCATCTGATCGACGGTTTTGGCACCCGTTCGCGTGCTTACGTGCAGGTGCAAAACGGTTGTGACCACCGCTGCACCTTTTGCATCATCCCTTACGGGCGTGGTAATTCACGTTCGGTTGCCGCGGGCGTTGTGGTTGATCAGATCAAACGGCTGGTTGATAGTGGCTATAACGAAGTGGTGCTGACAGGCGTTGATTTGACCAGCTGGGGGGCAGATTTGCCCGCTGCGCCTCACTTTGGCGATCTGGTGATGCGGATCTTGAAACTGGTGCCGGACCTGCCGCGCTTGCGGATTTCCAGTATCGACAGCATCGAGGCAGACGACGCCTTGATGCAAGCCATCGCCACCGAGCCCCGCCTGATGCCGCACCTGCACCTATCCTTGCAAGCCGGCGACAACATGATCCTGAAACGCATGAAGCGCCGCCATTCCCGAGAAGACGCCATTGCCTTTGCCGAGACGGCGCGTGCCTTGCGCCCCGACATCACCTTTGGGGCCGATATCATCGCGGGCTTTCCCACCGAGACCGATGCAATGTTTGAAAACTCGCTAAAACTGGTGACGGATTGCGACCTGACATGGTTGCACGTCTTTCCGT
>Ga0209345_10006413_pt1 | contig 10658 bp, 7 predicted proteins | sample Cruoilmetagenom7_FD_187294 | JGI IMG/M metagenome (GOLD analysis project Ga0209345, IMG submission 187294) | Oil polluted marine microbial communities from Coal Oil Point, Santa Barbara, California, USA - Sample 7 (SPAdes) (version 2) | ecosystem: Environmental > Aquatic > Marine > Oil seeps ... | reverse complement strand
CCCATATAGGCTTTGAAAAGCCATTATGTTTCATTATCATTCTCAGTCCGCCCACCCCCAGATATATCGCCGGATAATCCTCCAGGGAATGAATCTCAATCACATCGTAATAATCTTTTTGCAGCAATACCGATCTGATAAACGAAAGATACTCGTACCATTTCTCCTTTTTAAATCCTTCCCTCCTGATCCTTCCAATCCTCTTTTCCGGCTTCTCCTGGGAATCGAAAATATCACTCAGCCAAAAACCGGCCAGGACTATCTTCACCCGGGAATTGGCCTCTCTGGCCGCCCGGCAGGCGGTCTGGAGCAAACGGATATATTCGGCTGTTGTTCCCAGCCAGAAGCATGTCCCCTGGGCCTCGGTCTCTATCTCATAATAGAGGATGGGATACTTGAGCCCGGGCATGTCATGAACCCCGTCACCGTCATATCTTTCCACTACGTTCCGGATAAAATCGGAGTAGTCCTTCCAGTGCTCTTCCCTGGGGGGCAGGGAATGCTCCTTTTTCTGGGCAGAATCACGAAATCCTTTTCCTTTTTTACGGGATCTCATTGCCCAGGAAGAAGTTGACTGAAGAACCATATCCATATCGTGGTACCCCTCTTTTTGAAAAATAGAAACCACCCGGTCCAGTTCTTTCCATTGATATTTATGGATACCTTTTTTGGGCGCCCGGGGCTCGATCTGTTGCCAGTTAACCAGATTGATCTTGGCCGAGCTGAGACCGATATCCGCAAACATTTTAGAAAGTTTGTTATAGTCGCCGTACTCTTTCTTCATCGGATGAACGTACTCAACCCCGAAGTGGATAGTGGGTGAGCGCTCTCCGGGGGAGACCATCGACGGAATAAAGATTAATGTCAACAAAATCCATAATATTTTTTTCTTCAGCATCATATTGTTCTCCCATTTCCTCCGACTTTTACCGGGTTGCCCAATTTTTCGAGTAATTCCTTAAAAAATTTTACGATTTCCGCAAACATATCTATTCCGAGAATTTTTGCAATAGATATATAGAGAATTCCACCACCGACAGATAAAAACCCCAGGAAAATCAATTGGGGAAAAAAGGACTGGATTTTTATAATGTTCATGAAAAAATCCTTAACCAGCCAGACAATTCCCCCCATAGACAAAGAGGCAAAAACTATTTTTAAGGTGAATGGTTGATTTTTCTCCTTCAGATGATCACCCAGCGATTTCTTCACCAGGTAAAGGAAGACAAAAAAATGGATGAAAGAAACCATGACGGTGGCCATGGCCAAACCCACATATCCGAACAATTTCATAAATATAAGGTTCAACCCTGCGGCGGCAGTGATCAGAGCAAGAGAAATCACTACAAGCACCCGCGCATTTCCGGAAGAAAAGAACGACAGGTAGAGCCCTGAATTAAAAATTAACAGGCCGTAGCCGATCGATCCTAATGCGTAGCATCTTAAAGCTGCGGCGGTGTTCTCCGCAGCCCTTGCTCCAAAACTTCCGTGCTGAAGGAGAAGCTGAACCACAATATCTCCCAGGACAATGAGCAGCACTGAATAAGGAACAACTATGGCAATGAGGTGCTGAAAAGATTTATTGAACATCCTCGAAAAAGAATCTAAATCCTTGCGGGACATAAGTTCAGAAAGTTTCGGCATAATAGAAATATATGTCGAAGTTGCAAATATTATCGGGATTATAAACGATAAATTTGTCGCATAGGTTAAAGAAGAAACCATTCCCTCTTCCAGTTGGGTTGCAAACAGTCTGTCAACGGACAATATTACCTGAGCAGCCAAACTCCAAAATATCACCGGCAAGAGATCTCTATTGATTCGCCTGACTTCGGGATCATCAAAATTAAACGTCAGGGAAAAGTGTAATTTTTTCCGTCTCAACCAGAAGTAAACAATGATAAGAGCAAAAAATAATCCCGTGGTTGCGCCAATTGCAGCTCCATATATGCCGACGTACCTGGTCAAAAAAACTATTCCGACAATAGCCCCTATGACATGTGACTGGAAAGCATAACCCGACAGCCTGAACTCGCCATAAGATAAAAAAATTGATTCGCACAGAGAAAGAATAACGACAAACAATAAACCGGGCGCTAAAACCCGGAATAGATTTACGGCTATAGCTTCAAACTGATTGTCCGCCGACCGGGAGGCTAATAACTTGAGCCAGTAGGGAGACAGAAACGTATAAATTGCAATCCCTAAAACAGAATAAAGAATTAATTTACTGGCAAAAACATCGGTTATTCTCAAAAAATCCTCTCGCGGGCGGTTAAGACGAACGTCGGTATAAGCCGGAACGAAAATCATATTTATCGGTCTCCTGATTTTTTCTCCTATCTTCAGAATAAAAATCTGGGCGATAAAAAAGGCATCGGTCAAATACGACGTCCCAAACATGTGTGCCAGCAAAATAATGATAATGGCCGAAAGGAAAACCCGGAATAGATCGGTTGATATTAAAAAAAGTGTGGTAATCCGTTGACTTTTCACGTTTTTTAGTCAAACCTGCCCTTCAATCCCCGAACAATTTTTTCTAACTCACCGCCGCCCTGCCCCGCTTTTGCTCCCTCCCTGAAATCAGGGCGAAGGATAACGAAGGTTGCTGTCATGATTTCGGCGATCTGTTTTCGGGTAATGAATGAAATTATAACAACGATTTTTCAGGTACAAAAAAATTCTCGAAAGTCTTGCGGGATGAACCCGTATATATTGTGCATATTTAAACCACAAATAATATATTAAAGAATACAGTCTTCCCCCGGGAAATTTAAGCAGAGTTCTTAGCAAAGGAAGGAATTTAGGAAATTCGACCATGAAGGCAAACAGTTTATGGAGATTTTCGATGATTAACCTTTCTTCCGGGCTCTTTTTCAAGGGGGGGTGATAACCGTAAGGAATTTTTAAACTATCAAAACCTTCAAATTTTTGCTCGATCAATCCCTCTGATTTTGCAATATCGTATATTTCTGTTCTGGGATAAGGCTGCAGGATGAAACACATTGCATAGTCCACCTTGCATTCAATGTTCAGCGCCAGGGTCTCAAAATCGTTTTCTATTGAGCCTTTCGGTATGCCGATCAAATTAAAAGTCTGAATCCTGATGCCCTCTTTTCTCAGCGTTTCTATTGCATCAATAGTTTGATCTTTCGTTATTTGTCGTTTCAGCACCTGATTTCTGAGATAATCATTTCCGGCCTCAATGCCCATAGAGGCCATATGGCATCCGGCCTCTTTCAGAAGCTTTGCAGTGCCGGGTTTCACTAAATTTGCCCTGACATTACAACTAAAGGGCAGCCCGATCTTCGATCGATATTTTTTTGAAAATTCCTCCAGCCATTCGCGAGAAAGAATCAACACATCGTCCCAAAAGATAAAATACGTAGCAGGATAACAACCTTTTAGCTCTTGAAGTTCATCTATTACATTATCGACACTTCTTTGTCGGATGAGTGCTGTGCCTTCTTTGCGGTACAACCTGCGGAAACCCTTATTGAAACAGTAAGTGCAATTGTACGGACAACCTCGACCGGTCATAGTTCCGATAGAAGACAAGCCTGTCCTAGGCTGGTAGGTGGAAAAAAGATCTCGATCCGGGAAGGGGAGTTCATCCAGATCCTTGATCAGGGGGCGCAACGGGTTTTTATGAACCTTCCCATCTTCCTTGACCCACAAATTCATAATGGAATTGACCGGTTCGCCCCCCTCCAGTTTCTTTGCCAGATCAAGAAGGGCGTAGTCCCCCTCGCCGATGCATATCGCATCTACCCCCTCGGTGTCAATTACCTCAGGATAATAGGTGGGATGGGGGCCGCCAAAAATAGAAAACACATCGAATTCGTCCTTAACCCTTTTGTTAAATTCCAAATAAAATTTGGCAAGATAGGTAGGAACGCTATACCCTAAAATAGTCGGTCTCGAATCTTTAAGCTTCTTGCTGATCCGATCAATATCCGCCTCAACCATTTCAACTTCAAAACCTTCCTTTTTCAGGATACCGGACATGATCATAAGCCCAAGCCACTGTAAATGAACCCCCCGGGAAGGTTCAATGGGAAATAATATCCTTAACGACCTGTTGTCTGGAGACCTATTCCTTTTTTCATCCATCTTATTTTTCATTTTATGCCTATCATGTCAATTTTATTTCCGATGAGATTCCCGGCTATCCCCGGACTTTTTTCCGTAAAAAATATATTCGAGGGCAATTTTATCGAACAGGGACGGTGCGAAACGAGCCAGGAAATCCCAAAAAATAGCGACGGCACGGGGTACAAAGGGCGGATAATGACTGACCACTTTTTTTGTAATATTGTAAAAACCTTCGCTGCTCATCAAGGAAATGATGAATTTACCTGGATATATCTTTTCATAGGGGGTGGATTTGAAAATCCGTTGTTCTGAACCTGCCAGATATTTTCTCATGGCCTTGCGTATAGTTCTTTTGAAGCTGACCGGCAACACTTTCCCCGGCAGCTTGACCAGAGTATAAGGGTTCATTTCCAGTATAAATACCTTGCCCCCGGGTTTCAGTACCCGCATTACCTCGGACAGGGCCTGCTCAACCGGATCAATATGGTGAAGAACGAGAAAACAGAAAACCATATCGAACATTCCTTCAGCAAAAGGCAAACATTTTAAATCCGATGAAATACCTTCCCCTTTATCTTGTGATTTCAGTTCGATCAAGGTATCCGGAATTATGTCGCAATTGATTACTTCCGCCCCCGAGGAATTCAACCGGTCAATCAAATCGTCATCTATCCCCGGTCCAACATTCAGCGCCAGGCTTCCGGCAAATGAGTCTTCCGAACCCTCAAATTTTCTTATACTACTGAAAATTCTTTCATTGCGTTTAGAGATATTATCCCTGGTGATCACCCATTTTGATGCCTTCTCAGTCCCCAGGCTTTTCCTCAAAGACTGATTGTCACGATGCATAATCTTTTCCCAGATAAACCGGTCCGTTTCCTCGCTTAAACCATTTTCCCTGGCCGCTTCTTTGTAAACGAACTTAAATTTCTCCAGGTTTTCATCGACGATGTTCTCTTCAATTTTTTTCTTCTTTTGAATCCATTCTTCCGTATCAGCATCACTCTGCATCTTCAAAAGAACGGTTGGGAGCATACATGGAATCCCCCCCGTAACAGGATACGTCTGACGACAACCCTCACAAAGAATTTTTCCGCTCCAGATCTCATCTTCATGGAGCCTGGCTTGCTGCAATTTAAGCCGGGAACTTTTACAGATAGGACAGATAAGCATATCAAATAATCTGGGAAGCATCTTCTCTCCCTGGTCTATTTTTCCCCGACAAATAAATATTCCAGGGCGATCGGATCAAAAATCAAAGACAGCCTAAAAGCGATCCCGTTCCAGACTTTGATAATAGAGTCGGGAAAGATTATTGGTGCATGGGTAACGGTTTTCCTTATTACTTTAATACACCCCGCTCTCTTAATTGCTCCAGTCAGACTTCTGCTTTTAACTACCTTTTCATAAGGAGAAGGCTTGAAAATCCTTTCCTTTGTTTTGGTAAGTCTTCTCACCATTTTCCTCAAACGCTTCTTCACCACATTGGGAATAATTCTCCCAAAAAAAGAAAGTAAATGATAATAATTAAGTTCTACGATGAATATTTTTCCTTTTGGTTTCAGCACCCGAACCGCTTCCGATAAGGCCTGTTCAATCGGATCGATGTGGTGGACAACATGAAAACAAAAGACCGCATCAAAGCACTCGCTGTCAAAGGGCAAAGACTTTAAATCGGAGCAGACGGATTCCCTCCTGCCATGAGAGATCATTTCTGTCAGGGGTTCTAAAATGATGTCGCAGTTTATCACTTCCGCCCCTTTTGATTCTAATCGTTCCAACAAATCTTCATCTGTCCCCGGACCGACGTTCAATACCCGCTTCCCGGAGAAATCTCCTTTGGACTCCTCAATAAAGCTGAACACATGGTCGTTCCTGACCCGAATATTCTCTCTGGCAATCGCCCACTTCGCTTCGAACTTGCCGCCCAGCTCCTTCCTCAACGTCTGATTATCTTTGTATAATTTCTTTTCCCACAAAAGTCTTTCGGTATCCTCTTCTATTTCCTCTTTGCCGATAGCCACCTTGCAAGCATCTTTGTAAGTTTTCTGATCTTCGTCAATAATATTTTTCCCCACTTCTTCCATTCTTTGCAGCCATTCCTGCAGCATCGTTCCTTTATGGGCCTTCAGTTGTTCCTTGTTTAAGAGACAGGGAATCCCTTCGATGATGGGATATTTTCGCCGGCAATCCTCGCAGAGAATTTCCCCGGTCTGAATCTCATCCTCTTTTAAAACAGTTCTTAGCAACCTTAACCGGGAACCACGACAGAAAGGACAGATAAGGATATCCAAAAGGCTGCTCAGCATTACTGCCTCCCGACGACGCTCAAACGAAAACGTATATTCTTGGCAAACGAAAGAAATCTTGGATATTTGGAGATCATATACATAGCCCGAAAGATGAAATTATAGTGGAAATAGATGAAAGTTTTCAATAAAAATCCGGCAAGCATCTTCTTCCGGTATTTGACAAAAAATCTTATCAAAAAAGGGGGTACCCGGGGGCTGATCTCTACCAGGTTGTTCAAGTATGACCTGCTGGCATAAGTCGTCTTCAGATGGTATCCGTTCTTCCCTTTTGACAACAGACCGGCTTCCTCGGCCATCCTGGATATTTCATAATTGGGAAAAAAGGTCATCGAAAAACAACTCAGTAAAAAAGGTTTTTTCAGCCTGGTGAGGGTGTCCAGAACCTCCAGGATGTCTTCTTCGTTCGTAAACGGATCATCCAGGATCACATCATAATTGGCTACCAGCTTGAATTTGTTTAAGATCTTAGATGCCTCTATCACCTGTTTGCGGGAGCTGGTGTTTCTTTTGTATATTTCTTTATTGATCCTGTCACTGTTTTGGATTCCGATATGAAAATATTCCAGGCCGGCATCTTTCAGCAAAGAGATATTCTCCTCGGTAACCTCCCGGGGAGAACCTTTACAGACAAAAGGAATACCGATCTTCTCCTTATATTCCCGGCAAAAACGCTCCAGCCATTTATCCTTTTTTCTCTCCAGAAAGACATCATCCTGAAAATTGATAAACTTGACGAAATCAAAATTCTCCTTTACATACTTGAGCTCCTGAATAATATTTTCGGCGCTCCTGCTCCTTACTATCTTTCCTTTCCCGGCATAGAGTTTCTTCAAAATCGCATTGCAGCAATAGCTGCAATGATAAGGACAACCCCTGGTGGTCATAATGTCATAGATCCGGCCCTTCCGGGGAACGCATTGTTGATAAAAATCCATATTTAGCTGCCGGACTCCCTCCTTCTGCAGGATATAGGAGTTTTCCCAATCAAAACGGGGAAAACCCAGAGAATCCAGGTCTTCTACCAGCGGTCTCATCTCATTACGAAAGATATGTTCGCCGCTCCTGACCCAGAGACCTTTGATTTCGGTAATCGATTCTCCCTTCTCGATGCGTCCGATAAGTTCGAGCATCGTCACTTCGCCCTCGCCCCGGCAGACCATATCTGCATGTTGAATGCACTCTTCCGGGAGAAGGGTGGGATGGATACCCCCCCAGACCACCGGAATCCCGGGAAAGGCCTCTTTGATCTCTCCGGTTAGTTTAACAGCGCTATGGTAATGGATGGTCATAAGGCTGATCCCGACCAGTCCCGGTTTGCTGTGAGAAATCAGTTCCAGAAGCGCAGAAATATCCCTGTCGGCAATGACCCGGTTCTCCTCAACTCCAAAATCCTTCTCCTTGGGATTGAGAGGAGCAAAAATAACGCTGACTTCCTGTCCGCGATCCTTGAGATAAGTGGCTATATGCTGCAGCCCCAATGGGTTGATCTCTTCTAAAAGGGTAATTAAGAGGGTATTCATAAATTTAAATTTTTTAGGGTTTAGTGAAGAAAATCGGAATTAATCAAATAGATATAGGGGGAAACACTATCAATGATAAATGAAAAAGTTAAAGCAGAGAAATCGTCATTTATTATTAATAAAATAAGAATACCTCTCCCGGTTCAATACCACCCCCAGTATTTTTCCTCCCGCATTCAATATTTTGTTCCTGGCAAGGTGCACATTGCTCTTCTCGGTCTGGTCGGCAAGGACAACAATAATCACCTGATCCACGGAAGAACAAAGAAGCAGGGGATCGATGTGTAAATTAACTGATGCACAATCAATCACCACAAAATCATATATTTTTTTGATCTCATCAAAAAAATCTTTCAGTCCGGTTGATGTGAAGACCTCAAGGGGCCCATGATCGACCTTGCCGGAAGGGATGAAGTGAATGTTCAACTCCGCAACCGGAAATATAAGATCGGTATGGGCTACGCCATTACACGAAATCTGCGTCAAGCCGTTCATAGTTTCAGCATCAAATAACTCTCCCAGGGCGGGATTTCTCAGGTTCGCATCTATCAAGAGAACCTTCTTCCCTCTTCGGGCGATATGAACGGCAAGATTTACCGCAACAGTGGTCTTTCCCTCTCCGCTAGATGCGCTTGTGATGAGATATATCTTCTCATCGGGTTTTTTAAGCGCCCCCCAGCAGACATTATCGGCCAGGATTCCAAAAGATGGGTCGGCCATTTCATCCTCTCCGGCTATATATCCGGCCCCGACAGAGGTCTCTCTTTCGAATATTCCCCAAAAAATCTTCTTTTCTCCAAACAGCAAAGTTAAGATCTCCGCTCTGTCCATTTTGCCAGGGTCTTATTCAGCGAAATCATCCAATAGCCCCCTGCCCCTTTCCTTTTTAAGTCAGGCACCAGACCTATAACCGGCAGCTCTAAGTTAAACTCGACCTCCTTTTTGGTGCTAAAGGTATCGGTCCAATAATCAATAAATAAGACGATAAAAAAAGCAGCAAAAATACTTAAGGGAAGTCCTAAATATAAGGTATTTATATCCCACCAGGGCCAGGTTACCGGAATATCTTCCGGAAGGTTCGACTTGGTGATGACGGTCAACCCGAATTCATTCACTTTGTTGGACTTCAGAACAAGAAGCTTCTCAAATTTGTCCTTAACAGTGCTATAGAGGGTGGTATAGATATTCGCACTTGTTTCCAGTTTTTTCAACTCTATCTCTTTTTGGGGCATCAGGGCAATATCATCCCTGATCCGAAAAATGGTCATGTCTAAAAACTCTTTTTTTGCCCCGAGATAAAGTATCTGTGCCTCCAGGTCGATAAGTTTCTGGTGTAAATTTTGATGAACCGGGTTGATGTCTTCCGTCTCACTCAGGATAATCTTTTCCACTTCTCTTCTCAACTTATCTTTAATATCATCAATTTGGGCATTCAATTGCAAAACGTCCGGATGTTTTTCCCTCTTTTCCAGAATAATAGAATTGAGATTAATCTGCAGGGTTTTTAGTTGCGATTTCAGTTCCATCACAATGGGGTTATTGCCCGTTACAGTTGATGACCGTATTGTTTCTTTCTCAATATTGAGTCTGGACCTGATCTCATTGGCCTTCCGGGAATTTCCCTCCAGATCCGCCCCGATTTCGGTAGACTCGGCCTCAAGCCTTGTCAGCCGGGAAATCATGATCTTTTTCTGATCCTCCAGGGAGACGATATTATTCTCTTCTCTAAACTTTTTCAGATCCTCCTGGCTTTCAAGATACCTCTCTTCCACATCCTTCAGCTGGGAAGCGGTAGATTTATAACCGATCATAGCCTGATCCCGGGTTATCGCCAGGGTTCGGTTAACCAGAAGTTCCGCCATCTTATTGGCGATATTTGAAGCCAGGCGGGGTTCCGAACCCCAGATTGAAAGACTGATAGCCCTGGTTTCCCTTTCCGCCCTCACATCCAGCCAGTCATCCAAAAACTCCTGCAGGGCAGAAAAAAAACAATTTTCTTCCGGCTCGGGGGATAACCAGCCGATTTTAACTAAAAGCAGTTTCGTGCCGGTGTAAGGTAATTTAATCAAATCAAATAACTTATGGATATAATACCAGATAATATCACGACAGTTTTGGGGATCATATTCTCTTTGGCGATACATCTCATCCAGATTAAAGGATGATACGATCTCTCTTCCCATATCTTTGCCGGTTAAAATCTGAATCAGGTCCTGGGCTAAATTTACCCGGGTATTCCGTTCGCCCGGTTTTGCCAGATCGGAAAAAAGGGAAATTTCCTGTTTGGGGTTGGTATGGATGAGGATCTTGGTTGTTGCCTTGTAATATTGGGGCGCCAGCCAGGTTCCCGCTATGATCCCCAGGTAAGTGGCAAGAAAGAAAGCCAAAATTAATCCCTTACGCTTATAAATCACGTAAAAGAATTCTCTTAGCTTCTCTTGGTTTGTATAGGGATTGTTCAAATTTTATCTTCCGCCCGAACTGCCCCCCGGATTAATCATCGCAGCATTTAATATGTTTAAAATGACTCTTCCGGAGTATTTATAGCAGTTTAGCTTTTTGAAATTTAAGCGCCGTTAAATCCGTGCCGAGATCACCTGTTTTATAAAGTTAAAATGATACGAGTAATTAAAATCTCAATAACTTCAATAATTCATATAAAGAAAAAGTTACCACCAGAAACCAGAGAATACAGGAGAACATGTAAAAAATGATCTTTGTCAATGAATAG
>Ga0209345_10006412_pt1 | contig 10659 bp, 10 predicted proteins | sample Cruoilmetagenom7_FD_187294 | JGI IMG/M metagenome (GOLD analysis project Ga0209345, IMG submission 187294) | Oil polluted marine microbial communities from Coal Oil Point, Santa Barbara, California, USA - Sample 7 (SPAdes) (version 2) | ecosystem: Environmental > Aquatic > Marine > Oil seeps ... | reverse complement strand
CACCGACATCCAGTCCGTGCGCCAGTTCCGCAAACTGGGGGTGGACGGCATGCTGGCCCGCATCCCCGAGGGCGCACGCTACTACGTCACCCTCGACATCGACGGCTTCGACCCCTCAATCGCGCCGGGCACCGGCACGCCCAGCCACGGGGGCTTCTATTATTATGAGATGCTGGAACTGCTCGACGGCCTCGCCAAACGCGGCTCCATCGTCGGCATGGATCTGGTCGAGGTCGCGCCCGACTACGACCAATCCGGCACCACCTCGATTCTGGCGGCGCAAATCCTGATGAACACCATCGGCCGCATCCTGCACCACCGCTAGGCCGCGTCGCGTTCGGATAAAACCATCTGCCGGCGTGAACGAAGCTGCTGTGCAAAGACACGTCCCCCGACAGGGGAACACGACACACTCCAAACGCTCTCCTGCGGCTTCATCTTGCCAAAAATACTCACGTCGCCACGCCTACCCCATACGCCGCATCAGCCATTGCACACCCGCAACAGCACACCCGCGATTCGGTGATCTCGCGCCGGGCTCCACCGCCGCCGGTCCGTCGGCATCAACACACGACTCTCCGTCTGGCGACGCACGCCCGCTCGCTCTTGGTTCCCTAAATATCCCGGGGTGAGGCGCACCCGCGCCGAGGGGCTGGCCCCTCCTTTTCAGCGCCAGACATCTTACCAAAGGGTAAATGCTGCAAGCTAACCCCTTGAGTTTCCTTGTCTCACACCCTGTCCCACGGTGGGACAGGCCACAATTCGCGCATGAAAAAAGGGGGCCAAAGCCCCCCTTTCCCCGATCTCTGAACCGGCTAAATCAAGCCGACGCCAACCGCGCCGCCACGTTTTCCCAGTTGACCAGCTTCTCAAGGAAGTTGCTCAGATAAACCGGCCGTTTGTTGCGGAAATCGATGTAATAGGAATGCTCCCAAACATCACACCCCAACAACGCCGTCTGACCGAAACACAGCGGGTTCACTCCGTTTTCCGTCTTCGTAACCTTCAGCCCGCCGTCCGTATCGCGAACCAGCCAGCACCAGCCCGACCCGAACTGACCGGCGCCAGCAGCCGCAAAGTCATCCTTGAACTTCTGAACCGACCCGAACGAGTCAACAATCGCCGCTTCCAGCTCGGACGGCATCGCGTTGCCATTCGGCCCCATCATCTCCCAGAACTGGGCGTGGTTCCAATGCTGCGACGCGTTGTTAAAGATCCCGTTCTGGGCAACCGAACCAGCCGCATAGGTGCCGGTGACGATCTCTTCCAGTGATTTGCCTTCCCACTCGGTGCCGGCAATCAGCTTGTTGCCATTATCGACATACGCCTTGTGGTGCAGATCATGGTGATACTCGAGGGTCTCTTTGCTCATGCCAAGCGACGCAAGGGCATCGTGGGCGTACGGCAGGTCAGGAAGGGTAAATGACATATCGGTCCTCATTTGTTGGTTGTCCCGTTGCGGGTAATAAGGGTCTACTACCACCAAAGGTCAAGCCCGTCGCAGCACAAGATGGCCCAATTCCCAACGCCTGCGCGCGTCAAGGCTTTGGATGATCGTCGTAATCGCCACGCAGAATGCGCTGGCTGTCGCCCTCAGGATCATCATATTGACCGCGGCGCAGGGTCCACCAGAAACCACCCAGCCCGACCATTCCCAGCACTAGGGAAACCGGAATCAGAATTGCCAGAATTTCCATCGTCTATTCCGTCCTTGTTGCGGCCTATTTCAGCCGCATAGAATTCAGCGCGACGGTAATCGACGAGGCCGACATTGCCAAGGCCGCGATCAGCGGAGACGCAAGTCCAACCAGTGCGATCGGCACAGCGATGATGTTGTAGCCGAATGACACCGCGAAATTCTCGCGGATACGGCGCACAGCCCGCACGGATACCCGCTGCGCCTCGGGCAAGGGTGCCAGTGACGTGCCCAGCAACACGATATCCGAGGCAACCCTCGCTGCGTCCAGCGCCGTCGCGGGTGAGATCGACACATGCGCCGCCGCCAGCGCGACGGTGTCGTTCAACCCGTCACCGACCATGAGCACATGATGCCCCTCATCCTGTAGGGCGTTGATCGCGGCGGCTTTGTCCTGTGGCAAGGCTTCGGCCCGCCAGTCCTCGATGCCCAGCCGCGCGGCCATATCACCGACAGCACCAGACACGTCGCCAGAGATCAGGATCACACGCTTACCCTGCGCCTTGAACGCCGCGACAGCCTCATCGGCACCATCGCGCAGCCGGTCGGCAAAGGCGATGGCATGCGCCGGTTGCGAGCCGATGGCGAGATAGGCGGCGGTCACATCAAGCGTTTCCGCGCCGACCCAATTGGCACGGCCCAAACGAACGCGCTGGCCCTTCCACAGGGCCTGAACGCCGTGGCCCGGAACCTCTGCGATGTCTTCCAACAGCGAAGGGATCACACCCTTTGTGCGGGCGGCGGCGGCCAGAGAATTGGCCAACGGGTGACTGGAAGCGCCCCCTAGAGCGGCAGCAATTTCCAGATCTTGCTGGCTCAGGCCAGAGAGGTCCAAGGGCTCTGGCGTGCCCATCGTCAGGGTCCCGGTTTTGTCGAACACGACCACATCGACCTCGGCCAGACGCTCCAACGCCGAGCCGTCTTTGATCAACATGCCCGCCTTGAACAATTTGCCAGACGCCGCCGTTACCACGGCAGGCACGGCCAAACCAAGCGCACAGGGACAGGTAATTATCAACGTCGCCGCCGCGATGTTCAGCGCCAGCCGCACATCACCGCCAGAAATCCACATCCAGACACCGAAAGCGCCAAAGGCAAACAGGTGTACGCTGGGGGAATAAAGCCGCGCTGCGCGTTCAGCCAGCGTGGTGTATTTATTGCGAGCGTTTTCCGCCACGGCGACCAGATCCGCCATCCGGTGCAGCGAGCTGTCCTTGCCAGCCGCCGTCACGCTGACGGTCAGCGGGCCGGTCAGGTTTACGGCCCCCGCAGACACCACCAGATCGGGGCCAGCGAAGACCGGCAATGTCTCGCCGGTCAGCAGGGACCGGTCGAGTTCCGAGGTGCCCGCGACAATCACGCCATCTACCGGAATGCGCCCACCGGGGCGGACCAACACCAGATCGCCGATTGCCAGATCAGATACGGAGACCGTTTCCTCGCTGCCGCCATTCAGACGGATCGCGCGTGGCACCTCGAGCGCGGCGAGCTCTTGCGCCGCCGAGCGCGCCACCGCCCGCGTGCGGAAATCCAGATAGCGCCCGGCCAGCAGGAAAAACGTCAGCATGACGGCTGCGTCGAAATACGCGTGATGCCCGCTGTTCATCGTCTCATATAGCGACATGCCCGTGGCGAGGATAATCGCCAGAGAAATCGGGAAATCCATGTCCAAGCGACCAGCGCGGACACCGGCCAGCGCCTTGCGAAAGAATGGTTGTGCCGAAAACGCGACGGTCGGCAGTGCGATCACAGCCGAAATCAGGTGGAACATATCACGCGTGGCATCCGTCGCCCCGGCCCAGACCGCAACCGACAGCAGCATGATATTCATCATGCTGAAACCGGCGACACCGAGCCGCATCAACAAATCACGGCCTTGTTTGTCGGAGTGTGTCATCGACAAGGTGCCCGGGTCCAGCTCGTATGCCGGATAGCCCAGCGCTGCCAAACGCTCGATCACCTGTTCGGCGGTGACGTCGATATCAGCATCCACCGAGACCCGTCGTAATGTCAGGTTCAACCGTGCCGAACGGATACCCGGCATGCCATCGAGGTCACGTTCGACAGTCGAAATACACAGCGCACAATGGGCATCCGGCACCGATAGCATGATGCGGGCGCCCTTCTCGGCCTCGGCCGCTGCGGCCCGTTCCATCGCCGAAGGGGCTGCAACGCATGCGGGGCATGCCGACATCGGGGGGGCGTCCATTGTGTTGGTCATCGTCAGACCTTTAGCGGTTATGGGTAAGTTCGATACGCTGGGCAAAGGTGGTTCCGTCATCTGCCGTCGCCACCAAATGAAGGTTCCAGTTCCCGTAGTCTACGTCAACGTCAGCGACATAGGCGTCACCGTCAAAACGGAACTCAGGGGCGAAGTCTTCACGCTCGGTAGTTGGGCGACCCAATGTCGCGTCCAGCGACGACACTGCCGCCGCAGAACCGTTTGCATTGTTGATCTGCAACCGCAATTGCCCGGCCGTCAGGTCGGCATCGGTTGTCCACCCCAGAGCGCGCTGACTTGCGGCGCGATCATTATACCCTTGGCTGGCAACATACGAGTTGCGCACCTCGAGCCCCGGGAAGGTATCAACCGCGACATACGCCATCACCAGGTTCACACCGATGATAATCGCGAAGGCCCCGACCGTGATGGCCAAGACTCCGCGCCCGGTAAGCTCTCGCTCGCCTGATTTCGCCATTATTGCCCCCTGCCGTTAAAGACGGTCTCGCCGTAGATACGCTCTTCGGCATCAATGATCGACACCCAGATACGCACCGGCGTAATTGCCGCAGCAGACTCGGGCGTATTCGGAAGTGCCGTCAGATAGACGCGCTGGTTCAGCTGCTCGTCCGGCCCAACCATGACACTTTGCGCGTCAACCCCCTCCATCGACAAGAGGATCCCGTCGGTATCAGCAATCGACAACACAAATTCGCGTGCGTTCTGGTTCATGTTACGCAACCGGATGTCATAGGCGTTGCGCACTGAGCCATCAGCCAGCACGACGTGCGTCGGGTTGCGGATCGGAGAAATCGACATGTCGATATCCGTGCGCAAGAACAGCGCAACCAACAAGCCCAGACCGATCCCGCCCCAGAGCACGGTATACACAATCGTCCGTGCCCGGAAAATGTGCTTCCAGACCGACTTGGGCTCTTTGCCCTCGCGTTCCCGCACTTCGTCGGTCAAGGCCAGATAGCCGATCAAGCCACGCGGTTTGCCGACTTTGTCCATGATCTCGTTGCAGGCGTCGATGCAAAGACCACAGGTAATGCAGGCCATTTGCTGACCGTCACGAATGTCGATCCCCATCGGGCAGACATTCACGCAAGCCATACAGTCGATGCAATCGCCGTGCGCGTCCGGGTCTTCGCCTTTGCGGTGCTTGCCGCGTGGTTCACCGCGCCAGTCACGATACCCGATGGTAATCGTGTCTTCATCCATCATCGCGGCCTGAATGCGCGGCCATGGGCAGGCATAGATACAGATTTGCTCACGAAAGAACCCGCCGAACAGGAAGGTCGTCAGCGTTAGGAAGACGATCGTGCCATAGGCCATTGGATGGGCGCTGAAGCTCAACAAATCAGCCAACAGCGTCGGCGCGTCGGTGAAATAGAACACCCATGCACCACCGGTCGCCAAGCCGATCAGCAACCAGACCACCCATTTGATCGCACGTTTGCGTATTTTTTCCGCGCCCATTTTCTGCCGATGCAGGCGTACACGGGCATTGCGGTCACCCTCGATCCAGCGTTCGACAAGGACGAACAGGTCCGTCCACACCGTCTGCGGGCAGGCATAGCCGCACCACACACGTCCCAGCGCCGAGGTGAACAGGAACAGACCGATGCCCGCCATGATCAACAAGCCCGCGACAAAGTAGAATTCGTGCGGCCAAATCTCGACCATGAAGAAAAAGAAGCGGCGGTTCGCAAGATCAACCAGCACCGCTTGATCCGGCAGCACCGGACCACGATCCCAGCGGATCCACGGGGTTACATAATAAACGCCCAAAGCAAGGGCCATCAACCACCACTTCAGGTTGCGAAACGCGCCTTTGACGCGCTTTGGGAAGATTGGCTCTCGTTTAGCATATAGGCTGTGGTCATCGGACGAACTCACGGAATCGCTCCTTGTCAGTGGTCTTGAGCGTGAATCGCATGATCGTCGCATTCAAGCTTTGACATGAATCAAAAAATACTGATGTAAAAAACGGATTTAACAAAGCAGAGGCGCACACTGGCTTTCCCGTGTGCGCCCATGGCTTGTTAAACGACTGCACCAGACCCGGAAAACGCGCGAACAGGATCGAGGCTGGTGCAGTCTCTGACGCCCCGATTGCACGGGGCATCAGATCTGCTGTGTTATTGACCGCCGCCCAACTGGTGGATGTAGGCCGCAACCGCGCGGATTTGTGCCGCGGGCAGACGCTCGTTAAAGCCGGGCATGATGCCAAAACGGGCGTTCATAACCGTCTCGTGGATCGTTGCCGCATCACCGCCATACAACCAGATCGCATTGTTCAGCGCCGGCGCACCCGCAAAGATATCACCTTCGCCGTCGATGCCGTGGCAGGACGAACAGTTATAGTCAAAGACCTCGGCACCAGCCGTCGCCAAGGTGGCGTCGTGCTCTTGACCCGAGATGTTCAGGACGTGTTGAACTACCTGGTCCATCTCTTCTCCGGTCAGCAGCTCGTCACGCCCGAAAGCAGGCATTTCCGACCAGCGCGCATCAGGGAAGTCTTCGTTGCGGATACCGTAAGTCACGGTCTGCTCGATGTCCTCGATGGTGCCGCCCCACATCCACTCGTCGTCGAGCAGGTTAGGGAAGCCACCGGCCTGAACACCAGCCGCACCAGCACCGTGGCACTGCGAGCACTGGGCGCGGAACACCGCAGCCCCAGCATTCACAGCGAAATGCTGCAAGTCGGCATCATCAACGATGCTGGCAGCATCGGCCTCCATCAGGCGATCATACCACACTTGGTTGGCGGCATCGGCCTCGGAGATTTCGGCAGCAACATCGGCACGCGATGAATATCCCAAAATCCCCGAGGTGGCCGAGTTGATCAGCGGCCATGCCGGGTAGAAGATCATATAGATCACTGCCCAGAAGATGCAGATGTAGAACGTCCAGAGCCACCAGCGTGGCATCGGATTGTCGAATTCCTCGATCCCGTCCCACGAATGGCCTGTGGTCGGCCGGTCATGTTGTGAATTAGGTGCGGCCATCAGTGTGCTCCCTGGCTGTGACCATGGCCCGCGGAGGGGGCTTGCGCCCCGTCCTGTGCCGGTCTGTCGTCATTGCGGAAGATCATCGACGCCGTTTCAGCATGCACTTTCTTGCTGCCGGGGCGGAACGCCCAAACCACGATGCCGATAAAGAAGGCCGTCATGAACAGCAAATACCAGCTGTCCGCGAACTGCCTTAGAAGGGTGTAAGTTTCCATATGCCCTTCCCCCTTAGCGGCTTGCGTCGACGACGAACGTACTACGATCAACCAAAGTACCCATCATCTGAAAGTACGCGATCAGTGCGTCCATTTCGGTCAGTTCGGGTTGGCCGTCGAAGTTGCGCGTCTGTGCCGAGTGATACCGCTCCAGCAGACCCGAAGTATCAGCCTCTGGATCGGCCTGCGCCAAGAAGTCGGCGCGCGCGTTTTCCATCATGTCGTCGGTGTAAGGCACACCCACGATCTGATAGGCACCCAGCAGATCTTCGATGTAGCGACCGTCAATCACGGTGTTCGACAGGAAGCCGTAGGTTGGCATCACCGATTCAGGCACAACGCTGCGTGGATCGGTCATATGCGCCACATGCCATTCGTCCGAATAGCGGCCGCCCAGACGTGCCAGGTCAGGCCCGGTACGCTTGGATCCCCACTGGAACGGGTGGTCATACATCGACTCCGCTGCCAGCGAGTATGGTCCGTAACGCTCGACTTCGTCGCGCATCGGCCGGATCATCTGACTGTGACAAACATAGCAGCCTTCGCGCACATAGATCTCGCGACCCGCGAGTTCCAGCGGTGCGTAAGGACGCATGCCTTCGACTTCTTCGATCGTGTTCTCAAGATAGAACAGAGGCACGATCTGTACGAGGCCGCCAATCGACACCACCAAAAAGCTGAGGACCAGCAAAAGGGTGGCGTGCGTCTCGATTTTCTTGTGGTGATCTAGAATAGCCATTTCACCCTCCGCTTATTCTGCGGGAACTGCAGCGGCAGCAGGCTTTTCTTCGCCCACGCTCGTCACAGTTTTCCACAGGTTGTAGCACATGATCAGCGCACCGGTCAGGAACAGCGTTCCACCCAAAGCACGAACAACATACATCGGGAACTTGGCGCCAACGGTGTCTGCAAACGAGTTCACGAGGAAGCCTTGCGCGTCAACCTGACGCCACATCAGACCTTCCATGATCCCGGTTACCCACATCGAAGCCGCGTACAGAACGATACCAATCGTCGCCAACCAGAAGTGCCAGCTAACCAACGACAGGCTGTACAAACGCTCACGCTTCCACAGCTTTGGCACCAGATAGTACAGCGCACCAAAGGTGATCATACCGTTCCAGCCCAGAGCGCCCGAGTGCACGTGACCGATCGTCCAGTCCGTATAGTGCGACAAGGAGTTCACGGCGCGGATCGACATCATCGGTCCCTCGAACGTGGCCATACCGTAGAAGCCAACAGCCACAACCATCATCCGGATAACCGGGTCGGTGCGCAGCTTGTCCCATGCGCCGGACAGCGTCATCAGACCGTTGATCATACCACCCCACGACGGCATCCACAGCATGATCGAGAACGTCATGCCCAGCGTCTGCGCCCAGTCAGGCAGTGCGGTATAGTGCAGGTGGTGTGGACCAGCCCAGATATAAAGGAAGATCAGCGCCCAGAAGTGGATGATCGACAGTTTATAGCTGTAAACCGGACGCTCGGCCTGCTTGGGAATGAAGTAGTACATCATGCCAAGGAAGCCGGCGGTCAGGAAGAAGCCAACCGCGTTGTGACCATACCACCACTGAACCATAGCCGATTGCACACCCGACCACAGCGGCACCGAATCCGAGCCGAAAATCGACACTGGAATATGTACGTTGTTGACAAGGTGCAGCATCGCAATGGTCACGATGAACGCCAGATAAAACCAGTTTGCCACATAGATATGCGGCTCTTTGCGTTTGATCAGCGTACCCATGTAGACCACCAGGAACAACACCCAGACAATCGTCAGCCAAATGTCAGCGACCCACTCAGGCTCGGCGTATTCCTGGCTCTGGGTGGACCCCAAAACATAGCCGGTCGCCGCGAGCACGATAAAGACCTGGTAGCCCCAAAATACGAACCACGACAGGTTTCCGCCCCATAGGCGCGCCGCCGAGGTGCGCTGAACCACATAAAATGCGGTCGCGATCAAGGCGTTGCCACCAAAGGCGAAGATCACCGCCGAGGTGTGCAAAGGACGCAAGCGGCCAAAGTTCCCATAGCCGCCGGTCAATTCCAGGTTCAGGTGTGGAAATGCGAGCTGAAACGCGATGATCACACCGACAAGGAAACCTACGATCCCCCAGCCAGCGGTTGCGATCACACCGTAGCGCACCACTCCGTCCAGATACTCTTTTTGATTATGTTCAGCGTCGCCCATATGGCGGATTTGCCACAAGAAAAATCCCACCGCGGTCAACATGAAAATTATCATGTGAACCAAATAGGCGAGATCGCGCGCGTGACTTGCCGCATAGGCGGCAATCACCGCGACTGCGGCAAGCACGATCAGCTTGACGTAATCCCACATTGTTTGCGTCCCTTCGTTCGATTTATTGGCGTTTCCCACGCCTTTTGACAGAGGCGGGCCTATTGTGCCGCTGCCCTTATTACTTACCCAGAATGCCGAAACCTTGATTCAGGTCAAGTCAGCGTGATCGGCGTTTAGGTACCGACTTGATGGAAATCAATGCGGCGAGACGCCATAGGCCCCAACATGTTTACGGAGGGTTCGCTCAAGCGGCCAAACTTGGAGAACACAGATGGATTATAAGTCAATTTCTACATTTCTAGGGTCCGAAGCAGAAATTGCAGCAACGCTGCCGGCGGCGATCGAGTTTGCACGCACCTGTGACGCACACCTGAGTTCATATCTTCTGGGCGTCGATATGACGCCTGCGGGTGGCTTTTATATGGGTGCCTCGCCAATCTTGCTGCAGGAAACACTGGAACGCGCCCAGGTTGACGCCGAATCGCTCGAGGCAAGCGCCCGTCAGATGTGCGGCAAAACCGGGTTGCGGTGGGCGGCAGAATCAGCGGTCGTGCAGTTTGGCGGCTTGCCCGCGCTGGTCGGTTTGCGGGCTCGGTTCAGCGACCTCATCATCCAGACGCGCCCCTATGGCGAAGACACCCTGCCAACCCAAGAGGCGGCAATCGAGGCGGCATTGTTCGAAGGGCAAGCTGCGGTTCTGGTTTTGCCTCAAGCCGAGTTGGCACCCGAGTTCGGCAAGCGGATCGTTATTGCGTGGAACCAGTCCAACGAGGCTTTGTCAGCCGTGCGTCGCGCATTGCCGATGCTGCAAGCCGCCGATCACGTGTCGGTCGCGGTGGTCAATCCGCCGGTCCACAGCCCTGAACGGTCCGACCCCGGCGGTTTGCTGACGCAAATGCTGTCGCGTCATGGTGTTCGCGCCGAAGTGTCGGTACTGGCGAAAACGATGCCACGCGTTTCAGACGTCTTGATGCGCCATGTCGAGGATATCGACGCCAGCGTCTTGGTGATGGGCGCTTACGGCCATTCCCGTCTGCGCGAGGCGATCCTTGGCGGCGCCACACGCAACGTGCTGGAAAATGCCAAACGCGCGATTTTCCTGGCGCACTAGTAGCGCCCTGCAAGATTGCCTGGACAAAACATGTCCGGGCAATCATCGCATTGTCTGAGGCCAACTGTGCCCACCCGTGTATCGCCTGATA
>Ga0209345_10006411_pt1 | contig 10659 bp, 8 predicted proteins | sample Cruoilmetagenom7_FD_187294 | JGI IMG/M metagenome (GOLD analysis project Ga0209345, IMG submission 187294) | Oil polluted marine microbial communities from Coal Oil Point, Santa Barbara, California, USA - Sample 7 (SPAdes) (version 2) | ecosystem: Environmental > Aquatic > Marine > Oil seeps ... | reverse complement strand
AGGAATGCCCGGTCGATGCCGACGTCATCATCCCGGTTCCCGATTCCGGCACGCCTGCGGCCATCGGTTTCTCCCAACAGGCGGGGCTGCCCTTTGAACTCGGCATCATCCGCAACCACTATGTCGGCCGCACCTTCATCGCGCCGTCATCCGAGATTCGCCACATGGGCGTCAAGCTCAAGCTCAACCCCAACAAGAACATGATCGAAGGCAAACGCGTGGTGCTGGTCGACGATTCCATCGTCCGCGGCACCACCAGCCAGAAGATCGTGAAGCTGGTGCGCGAAGCGGGCGCGCGCGAAGTGCATATGCGCATCGCCTCCCCGCCGACCATGTCGTCGTGCTTCTACGGGGTCGACACACCGGAAAAATCCAAGCTTCTCGCCTCGCGCATGTCGGTCGAGGCGATGGCGGATTTCATCCGGGTGGACAGTCTCGGTTTCGTCTCGATCGACGGGCTCTACCGCGCCGTGCGCGAACCGGGGCGCAATGCAGAATGCCCGCAATTCTGCGATGCCTGCTTTACCGGAGACTACCCGACAGTGCTCACCGATCAGGAAGATCTGGAAAATGTGCGCAGCCTGTCGCTGCTGGCCAACAACGGATAAACTGGAATCATGGCATTGCTTGAAGGACGTATCGCGCTGGTCACAGGCGCTTCCCGGGGAATCGGTTACGCCACGGCGCTGGCGCTTGCCAAGCATGGCGCACACGTGATTGCCGTGGCCCGCACCACCGGCGGGCTCGAGGAGCTCGACGACGCCATTCAGACAGCCGGCGGCAGCGCCACACTGGTGCCGATGGACCTGACCGACATGCCTGCCATTGACCGCCTCGGCGGCGCCATCAACGAGCGCTGGGGCAAGCTCGACATTCTCGTCGCCAATGCCGGTGTGCTCGGCACCATTTCGCCCGTCAGCCATGTCGAGGCCAAGGTGTTCGACAAGGTGATGGCGGTCAATGTCACCGCCACCTGGAGGGTAATGCGCTCGGTCGAGCCGTTGCTGATCAAGTCCGATGCCGGCCGGGCACTGATCCTGTCGTCAGGCGTTGCCCATTCGGCACGCGCCTTCTGGGGGCCTTACGCCGCCTCCAAATCCGCCGTCGAGACTCTGGCACGGGTATGGGCCGCGGAAACAAACAAGACATCGCTCAAGGTCAATTCGATTGATCCGGGCGCCACCCGGACGGCGATGCGGGCGCAGGCCATGCCGGGCGAAGACCCCGATACCCTGCCCCATCCCTCCGAAATCGCGGCCAAGCTGGTCCCGCTCTGTGCGCCGGCATGCACCGAGACCGGCAAACTGTTCCGGGTCGCTGAAAACCGGTTCTTCGACTACCGGCTACCGGAATAACGCCCCCCGCATCTCCGCCGCACAATCAAACCGGTTCCATTCGCACAAGATCGGCTCTAGGCTGACTGACGGGAGCTTTCGCCCGGTTCAGGGATGAACCACCTTCATGGACCGGCAGGCATGGAGGAGTTTGTTGATGGCGGGCTTTGCGGTAGCGCTGATAATCATAATGTTGGCAGCCGGTTTACTGGCGGCTGTTAAAGTGTCGCGCCAACGCAATTCCGGGCTCGCGCAGGCCATCGCGCTGGTCAAGCTCAAGACGCTTTTCCGGCTTCATTTGCCTGAACAGTCACCTGGCTCACCTGCCCCTTCTCCTGACCGTCCGGTTGTCCATGTCTATCCGCGCCAGTCAGGTCTCGACGCGGCGGTCTTGTGGTCGGTTCTCGACCGGGATTGCCTGCATGTGCTGCATCCGGACGACCAGCGCTCGCTGATCCTGTTTGGCATGCGCCTCTTCGCCCGCACAGCGCATGCGGGTGACACTGCCGCCATCGAAGCCGCTCTTGCCTCCGGGCGCGCGGTCACTGTGCCCTGCCCGCCCGACGCAGAACCTGGCAGCGAAACCCTTGCGGACTACAAGGCCCTGGCGGGTCTCGCGCGCAAGCACGGCGCGGTCATGCGCGCCATGCATGTGCGCGGATCGAGTTTGTCCATCTGGTCGGCTTATCCACGCTCCAGCGCACCCCGCCATCTGTTGCCACGCTTCAGGCTGGCGCAGTCCGGCCTTCTCGATTCCGGCGTCATCAGCCCGGCCGGCAATGGAGCGACAGCGCCACGCGACGAAGACCGGGTGCATGACCTGCTGGCAGAGGCGCGGTTTGCCAGCAACGATCTCGATCGCGGCCTGTTTCTGGCGTTTCGCGACGCCGCCGACCGCTATGGCAAGGCAGGCCCCGTGCTCGAAGACGCGCTCGGCGGCAAGCTGAGCTACAAGAAGATGCTGATCGGCGCCAGGGTGCTCGGCGTCCGGTTCGCGGCAATGAGCCGGCCCGGCGAGGCCCTGGGCGTGATGCTCCCCAACGCCAACGCCGCCATCGTCACCTTCCTGGCGCTTCAGTCCGCCGGGCGGGTCGCGGCCATGCTCAACTACACCGCGGGTCCCGCGGCCCTTGTTTCGGCCTTGTCGACCGCAAAGATCCGCATCGTGCTGGCAAGCCGCGCCTTTGTCGAAAAGGCCGGTCTGGAAGCGCCGGTCGCAGCCATCGAGAAAGCCGGTGTGACCATCATCTGGCTCGAAGATTTGCGCGAGAGCATCTCCTGGCAGGAAAAGGCCAGCGCCTTCCTGAACTGGCGCAGACCGCTGCAGCCTGTCAAGGCCGGTGATCCTGCCGTTGTCCTCTTCACCTCGGGCTCGGAAGGCACCCCCAAGGGCGTGGTCCTCTCACATCGCAACATTCACGCCAATGCGGCCCAGGCCGAAGCCCGCATCGACATCTCGGTCAAGGACAAGCTGTTCAACGTGCTGCCGGTGTTTCATTGCTTCGGGCTGACCGGCGGTGCCATCCTGCCCCTGCTCTATGGGGTGAGACTGTTCCTCTACCCCTCACCGCTGCATTGCCGGATCATCCCGGCAGTGGCCCGCGAAGTCAGGCCCTCGATCATGTTCGGCACCGACACCTTCCTCGCCGGCTATGCACGCACCGCCAAGGACACCGATTTTGCAAGCCTGAGGCTGATCGTAGCGGGTGCGGAAGCTGTCCGCGCAGAAACACGCAGAATCTATCGTGAGCGCTTCGATGCCACGATCATCGAGGGCTTCGGCATGACCGAGACTGCACCGGTCGCCGCCGTCAATTCGCGCAGTCACAACAAGGACGGCACGGTTGGCCGCCTGCTGCCGGCAATGGCGCTCAGGCTCGAGCCGGTGGAAGGCATCAACGACGCCGGCCGGCTGTTCGTTTCGGGCCCCAATGTCATGCTGGGCTACATGCTGGCCTCCGAACCCGGCGTGCTGCAGCCGCTCAGCGATGGCTGGCATGATTCAGGTGATATCGTTGCAGTTGACGAGGATGGCTATATCGCCATCAGGGGACGCGCCAAGCGCTTTGCCAAGATCGCCGGAGAGATGATCTCGCTCGGCGCCATCGAGTTGATGGTGCAGCAGCTCTGGCCGGAGGATTTTCACGCCGCGGTCGCTGTCGCCGATACCCGCAAGGGAGAGCGCATCGTGCTGGTCACCACCAGGATGCCGGCGCTTCGCGATGAATTGCGGGAGTATTCGCGCAGGTTCGGCGCCACCGACCTGATGGTGCCCGGCGAGATCGTCAATGTTCCCGAAATCCCGCTTCTGGGCTCGGGCAAGACCGATTATGTGACCGCACAGAAGATTGCCGACGAATGGATCAAGTCACACCGCACCGACCGCGCCAGGAAATAGGATCCGGGACCACCGATTCACGGCCGAAAAGCCTTGGCGTAATTTTCGCCGGCTTACTTTTCCGCGTCGTCTTTGGGATCAGTCGATGAAGTGGGCTCAGTGGCCGCAGCCGGGTTATTCCCGTTGTTCTGCCGCGATTTGGGTCCGTATTTGAGCGACCATGCCCGCGCTCCGAACGGCAGCGAGGCGAGATAGGCAAGCGCCGTCACCGTCAGCGTTTCCCAGGTAAAGCTCATCAGCAACGACACGTAGACCACCGCCACCAGGATGAACGGCATCACCAGATCGCGGCGCACCCCGCCGCTGATGCCCTTGCCGGAAAACACCGGCACCCGGCTGACCAGCAGAAAGCCGATAAACACGGTGTAGGCGGAAGCAGCAAAACCTGTCGTCCGGTCGATTGGCACGCCCATGATCCCGAGATAGACCGGCAGCAACACCAACAGCGCCCCCGCTGGCGCCGGCACGCCGACAAAATAGTAGCTCTGCCAGGCTGACCGGGTCGTGTTTTCCGAGATGACGTTGAACCGCGCCAGCCTCAGCCCGGCCGCGACAGCGAACACGATGGCCGCAATCCAGCCAAAAGAGCGCGCCTGGTCGAGAATGAAAACGTAGAGAACCAGCGCCGGCGCAACGCCGAAATTGATGATGTCGGCCAGCGAATCCATCTGCGCGCCAAATTTCGACTGCGCCTTCAACAGCCGCGCCACCCGCCCGTCGACCCCGTCGAGAAAGGCCGCAATCAGCACCATCGCCACGGCCAGCTGGATGTGGTTTTCGAATGCAAGACGGATACCCGTCATGCCGGCACAGATCGCCAGCACGGTGATCAGGTTCGGAATGAGCATCCGGAACGGGATCTCGCGCAACCGCGGTCCACGTCCCTCGTCATGATCCGATTCGTCCAGACCGTTGGGATCATACGGCGGAAACGGCGTTGGCATGCATGTCTCCCTTGTCGCCCGGTCAGTCCGCTAGTCGCGGCGGCTGACCACGGGCCCCTTGTTTGATCCAAATTCGGCGAGCATGGTTTCACCTGCAATCGCGGTCTGCCCGACGCTGACCAGCGGCCGTGCCGATGCAGGCAGGAAAACATCAAGCCGCGATCCGAACCGGATCAGGCCAAAACGCTCGCCCGCGTCAAGCTGCTCGTTTTCCTCGGCCCAGCAGAGAATCCGGCGCGCCACGAGTCCGGCGATCTGGACCACCCCGATTTCGCCGCGAGCGGTCTCGAGCACCAGAGCGCTGCGCTCGTTCTCGGTGCTCGCCTTGTCGAGTTCTGCGTTGAGGAAGGAGCCCTGGGAATAGATCTTGCGAAGCACACGCCCCTTCATCGGAGCCCGGTTCACATGGCAGTTGAACACGTTCATGAACACGGAAATGCGCAGCATCTCGCCGGTTCCGAGGCCCAGTTCGGCAGGCGGCGTCATCCGCACCACCGACGAGACACGGCCATCGGCCGGGCTGATCACCAGATCATCGTCAAGCGGCGTCACACGTTCCGGATCCCGAAAAAAATAGGCGCACCACGCGGTCAGAACCATGCCGATCCAGAACAAGGGTTCGGCGACAAAGCCCAGAAGCAGCGACACGCCAAAGAACGTGGCGACAAACTTGTAGCCTTCGCGGTGAACCGGCACCAGCGCATTGCGAACGCTATCGATGATACTCATGACGTCTTCCCTGATTTTGTCCTTGGCCGTGACTACAGCAAATTGCCGCAAAGGGGAAACCACTTTCCCGCGTCATTTGCGCGTTGTCCAGCTCAGGCCTCGCCAATCTCGGGCGTGCGCCGCCGCGTGACGATGCCCAGCTCATCCTCTTCGCGCATGCGCTTGAGTTGCTCTTCCGCCTCGGTGGCTTCGCGCTGGCGATCCCACATCGAGGCATAGAGCCCCTTCTGCGCCAACAGCTCGGCATGCCGGCCGCGTTCGGCGATCTGGCCATCCTTGAGCACGATGATCTCGTCAGCACTGACCACGGTCGACAGGCGGTGAGCGATCACCAGCGTCGTCCGCCCCTTGGAGACAAAATCCAGCGCCGCCTGGATTTCCTGCTCGGTCGCCGTGTCGAGCGCCGACGTGGCCTCGTCCAGGATCAGGATCGGCGGCGCCTTGAGGATCGTGCGGGCAATGGCCACGCGCTGTTTCTCGCCGCCGGAAAGTTTCAGACCGCGCTCGCCGACCATGGCATTGAAGCCCTCGGGCAGCGCACGGATGAAATCGCCGATCTGGGCCAGGTCCGCAGCCTTGTTGACTTCGTCCTCAGTCGCGTCGATCCGCCCGTAGCGAATGTTGTAGGCAATGGTGTCGTTGAACAGAACGGTATCCTGCGGAACCATGCCGATGGCGGCACGCAGGCTTTTCTGCGTCACGTCGCGCACATTCTGGCCATCGATGGTGATGCTGCCCGACTGGATGTCGTAGAACCGGTACAACAGCCGCGAGATCGTGGATTTACCCGCTCCCGACGGCCCGACAATCGCGACGGTTTTCCCCGCCGGAACCTCGAAGGAGACACCCTTGAGGATCGACCGCGCCGGATCGTAGCTGAAGCTGACATCGTCGAAGCGGATGGCGCCCTGATCGATCACCAGCGGCTTGGCATCCGGCGCATCCCTCACTTCGGGTTCCACGTCGAGGAGTTCGAACATGTGCTCGATGTCGGTGAGGCCCTGGCGGATTTCGCGATACACGAAGCCGATGAAATTGAGCGGCACGGCAAGCTGCATCAGCATCGCATTGATGAACACGAAATCGCCGATGGTCTGGGTGCCTGCCTGCACCGCAAGCGCCGACATCACCATCATCACGGTCATGCCGACCCCGAAAATGACGCCCTGCCCCATGTTGAGCCAGCCAAGCGACGTCCAGACCTGGGTCGCCGACTTCTCGTATGACGCCATCGATTCGTCGAACCGGCGCGCCTCCATCTCTTCGTTGCCGAAATATTTCACCGTCTCGTAGTTGAGCAGTGAATCGACCGATTTGGTGTTCGCATCGGTGTCCGATGCATTCATCGACCGCCGGATCGCGATGCGCCAGTCCGAAGCCCGCACGGTAAACCAGATGTAGAGCCAGACGGTGACGCCGGTAACCAGCACATAGCTCCAGCCATAGGCAACGCCGAAGATGATTGCGGTCAGGGCAAATTCGATCAGTGTTGGCGCGGTGTTGAGGATGGTAAACCGGACAATGGTCTCGATCCCCTTGGTGCCGCGCTCGATGACCCGCGACAGGCCGCCGGTTCGACGCTCGAGATGAAACCTCAGCGACAATTCATGCATGTGCACGAAGGTCTTGTAGGCCAGTTGCCGGACCGCGTGCTGACCGACCCGGGCAAACAGCGCGTCGCGCAGCTGGTTGAACCCCCATTGCACGATCCGCACCACATTGTAGGCGATCACCAGCATCACCGGCGTGGCGATCAACGCCGGCATCCAGGCGACGACATCGGGCTTGCCGTTGAGCGCGTCGGTCGCCCATTTGAAAAAATAGGGCACCGATATCAGCACCAGTTTCGAAAGCAGCAGAAACAGCGTCGCCCACAACACCCGCATTTTCAGATCGGGTCGGTCGGCCGGCCACATGTAGGGCCAAAGGTTTTTCAAGGTGCCGAAGGGATTTCCCTGGTCGGCGGATACGGTTTTCGAAGCCAATTCAGATGTCCTTCGTTCCGGTCAGGGTCGCCAATGCGTCCACCTGCCGATTGTGGTCTGTCCATTCACCGTCGCTCACGCGCGAACAACCGGCGCCTCCGCAACAATGATCAATAGTCTGGCCGATGATGCCCGCGAGTTCGCGCAGGGCAGCGGCGTTGACGGTGTATCTGGAGCGTTGCCGATCCGTCCGGAAATTCACCAGGTCGGCATCGACGAGCACCTTGAGGTGTTGCGAAACCGTCGACTGCGCCAATCCGATCCGTCCGACCAGATCCTTGACGCAGCAACTGTCGCTCGCCCCCAGGTTTCTCAGCAATTGCAAACGCACAGGATGCGCCAGCGCCGCAAGTTTGCGGGCAACGGTTTCGTCCTTCGGGCTGATATCCGGATCAGATACGTTCATCGTTTATCGGCGATATACGATGAACGTATCTTGGTCAACCGGCTTAGGGCTTTTTCCCCTTGCCCAGAAGCTGCTGGTGCATCTCTTCGGCATTCTCCAGCGGGTTCTCCGGAACCGAGAACACCTGTCCGGGCTTGATCCGGTCCGGGTCCTGGATCTGCGACCGGTTGGCGACATAAATGGTGGTGTAGCGAACACCTTCGCCATAGGTGCGGCGGGAAATCTGCCACAGCGTATCGCCGCGCCGGATGATCACGGCACCGGGCGTAGAGGCAAGCGGCGCCTGCAGGATGGTCTTGGGATCGCCGGGCTCGTCCGAACGGGCAACCAGTTCTTCCACCCCGGCCACAGCGACCCCGGCCATGTCCGCCGGCTCTGCAAGCGCGGTTTCAGCCTGGCTGACAAGCTGGTCAAGCTTGCCCAGATCGCCAGTCGCCATGTCATCGCTGATCGAGGCGGCACTGCCGCTGGCAGCCGGGCCGTCCGGCATCAGCACCGCAAGCGCTGCTTCCGCCTGGATCCGCATCGATTGTGCTATGGCCAGTGCTTCCTTGCTGCTGCCCTCCGGCAGATCAGCCATGGTTGCGGCCTTAAGCTTTGTCACTGCCTTTTCGAGAGCAGCGGCAACCGTTGCGGGTTCCGCAGGTTCGGATGCAGCCACCAGCTTTTTCACCTCTGACAACGCTTCGAATGCATCTTCACGCATTTTCGAGAGGCTGGCGATATCGGGCTGAACCAACTTCGCGGGAGCCGCCGCAGCAGCCGATTGCGTACCGGCGGAAGTCTCGGTGCCCGGTGCCGCTGCGGTATCGGCGGTCTCCGCCGGGGCCACGGCTGCCAGCGCCTCGCCTTCCGGCCGGTTGAACGGCACGGTTGCCCGCAGCAGGATGTTTTTACCGGCCTTGTCCATCAGGTCGGCATTGATGATGTGATCGCCGACAGACAGCGGGCTGGTCGCTTCAACGATGAAGCGCCCGGTCTCGTCAGCCTTGTCGGAGCCAATGACAACGCCATCGGCAGCGACCTGGACCTCGAACCCCGGTGTCGCCGAGCCGGCGATGAAAATCCGGTCGCCTTCGATCTCGACCGCGTCGACGCGCACGCTGGCATCCACCGGAATTGCTTCTGCAGCGCCTTCAGGCGCAACCATTGCGACTTCCGCAGCCGGTGCGGTTTCGGAAGATGAAGCACTGCCGGATGCGTTCGCCGCGTCGTCCTGCCCCTCGATCTTTGGTGCAGAAGTCGTCAGTTGCGATGCGGCTTCGGGAAGTGCAGGCGTTTCGAGCGCCGATGATGAATTTCCGGCAGCGGCCATCTCGGTTGCGCTTTCCGTCACAGCAGCCGTGTCGGTTCCACCATTGGCCAATTCCGCAGCGGGCGCCCCGCCACCGGTATCCGTTCCGGCAGCAGCCGGCTGATCTGGCAGTTTGGCATCATCTGAGGCAGCAGTCGCTGCGGCCACTTCGACGGCTTCCCCGGTTGCCGGCGCTGCCGGCTGCGCAATGATCCGGCTCGCCTTGCCCGGCTTGCTGACCATCGCCAGCAATTCGCCATCGGCATTCTCGGGGATCGAAACCGTGGCCACTTCTTCCGACTGGCGCACCGTGCCGTCCTTGCCGACAATCCGCAAAGTCAGCTGGTAATCGCCCGCCGGCAAGGGATTGTCGAGGATGACGGCGAAGTCACCGCTCGACCCGACCGTGGATGACGCAATAACCGTCTCTCCATTCATGATGTCCAGCGCGGTGCCGGGTTCGGCCTTGCCCGCGATCACCGTGGATCCGTCGGGCTCAACCCTGAGAACATCGAAACTTGGCGTAATCCAGCTGTCGGCAGCAACTGCCGGATCCGGTGCGGCATCAGTGGCCGATTCGGCCTGCGCTGCATCGGCAGGCAGCCCCTGCGCCTCGCCCGCCGTTGCCGATGGCGCGTCCGGCGCCTGTGCCGTGGCATCGACCAGGTTGGTCTGTTGGGTCGGTTCGGAATCTGATTCCGGATTTGTTTTGAACAAGTTAGGTGCTAAAAAGAATGCGCCGATGACAATCGCGGCCACCACGCCGAGAAACGCCCAGAAACCGGCATTATTTTTATTCATTGTCTGCTCCGTGGATACGGCAAAAAGCGCTGCTATCGGCCAAAAACCTATATGCTTTGGATACATGGCACAAGAAAAAGCAATTTGCGTCGATTGCCCGGTCTTGACCGCATCAACCGGCGCATGTTCATTGGCCGCATGATCACACCTCAAACGCGAATTACCTCGATCTGCGTCTATTGCGGATCCCAGCCGGGCAATGATCCGGCATACCGCCAGGCTGCCCGCACCCTTGGCAAGACCATGGCCGAGAACGGAATCGACCTCGTCTACGGCGGCGGCACAAAAGGCCTCATGGGCGCGGTTGCCGACGCGGTATTGTCGAACGGCGGCAAGGCGATCGGCATCATCCCCGAATTCCTGATGGACAAGGAAGCCTCCGAGCAGGACCTCGGGCAGCTGACCGAACTGCATATCACCCGGGACATGCATGAGCGCAAGCACATGATGTTTGAACGCTCAGACGCCTTCGTGACGCTGCCCGGTGGCATCGGCACGCTTGAGGAAATCATCGAGATCATGACCTGGGCCCAGCTCGGCCGCCATACCAAGCCGATGGTGTTTGCCAATATCGGCGGCTTCTGGGACCCTCTCAGCGCCTTGATCGGACACATGAGCAGTCAGGGCTTCATCCACACCGCACATCTGGTCCGCCCGCTTGTGATCGACCGCGCCGAAGACATCGTGCCGGCCATCCAGTCGGCAACAACGGCTTCCGACAACGGCGAAGACCCCGCGGTTATCGCGAAATTGTAACGAGATCGGAAG
>Ga0209345_10006410_pt1 | contig 10660 bp, 10 predicted proteins | sample Cruoilmetagenom7_FD_187294 | JGI IMG/M metagenome (GOLD analysis project Ga0209345, IMG submission 187294) | Oil polluted marine microbial communities from Coal Oil Point, Santa Barbara, California, USA - Sample 7 (SPAdes) (version 2) | ecosystem: Environmental > Aquatic > Marine > Oil seeps ... | reverse complement strand
CGACGCGACGTTTGAGCAGCTTCCTTATTGGTTGGAGAATTCTGTCAATACCGTGGCTGGCGCGGTAACGGATACATCCGCATATACTTATACCTACACGCCAAACCTCACAACCGCCAACACGCCGAAGACGTTCACCATCGAATACGGCGACGACGTGCAAGAGCACGAGGTTGAATACTGTGTCACGAAAGAGCTGGAGATTAGCGGGGCTGTTGATGAGCCTTGGACTGTCAAGTCCAGTATGTTCGGGCGGAATCTTGCGGCTAGCTCGTTTACCGGTGCGCTGTCCGACCCGACAGTTGAAACGGCATTAGTGAATCTAACAAAGCTCTATATTGATGATTCCGGCGGCTCGCACGGAGGCACAGAGTTAGCACTGACCTTGATAGACTTCTCGTTCAAACTAACAACAGGCTTCACTCCAGGGAAGCACGGCGGGTCAACACTCTATTTTGACGCCTTGCGGCAACAAAAGATCAAGGCAACTCTCGACATGACGCTTGAATTCTTAACAGCAACAGAGGCCGAACGAGTGAAGCGCGTGGCAGGAACTAACAGGCTTGTGCGGCTTGAGGCGCTGGGAACTCTTGCCGGTGCGGCCACTGCATACAGAACTGCCCGAATAGACATGTCCGGCGTATATACCAAATGGGGATCATTAGGAGATAACGACGGAGCTGATGTGGTAGCAGTCACGCTTGAAAGCGAATATGACAGCACTTGGGCTAAATTCTTGGAAATCGTAGTAATTAACGCGGTAGCAACTCTACCGTAGGGGGTATTTTGGGAGCGTTTGTAAAATCGGGCGATGTAGACAGGCTTAACTTCGATGATGGCTGGGTAGATATTAAGCGAAATATAAACTGCGGCGAGATAGAAGACTTGAGCAATGAAGATACCAAGGCTATGAATAGTGGGAGGGCAATGGTGCCTCTGCTGATGTTCGGTATTATAGCCTGGTCTTTCAAAATGGATGACAGCGACCTTGAGCCGTCAGAAATATGTCCTGACAATATAAGACTGCTCAAGATAGAAATTGCTGTCCGTCTTTTAGAGGAGATACAGAAGCGTATCCCTTTTACGTAGGCGGTTCTACATTCGACAAACAAGTGTGGGCCGTCCTTAATTCTAAAACTGGTAAACCTAAACACATTTCGCAAATGTATAAAAACTATCTATTGATGCAACATATGGGATGGACATGGGGTGAGCTAATGAACACCCCTTGCACTGTTGCGGCGGATTGTTGGCGCTATATGCAGACGGAGATTAGCTATCACAATCAGAAAAAATGAGAAAGCTAAGAGGAAACATTAGTGGCTACTACTGACCTCACCGTGATTATCGGCGCAAAAGATCGTGCGTCTGAGGTGATGAAGGGCACGACTGGCAACTTCCAAAAATACGGCAAGCAGATTGGTGCGGCTCTGACAGCAGCGGGAGCAGCTGGCCTAAAACTTGCAGGGGATTCCAAGAAACTCACAGGGCAATTGAACACTACAGCCTTGGGGCTAGGTGTTACTACGGGGGAGTTGCGGAACCTCACAGCAGAAACCGCTAATGTAACCTTCCCTATTAAAGAGGTTATGGCCTCGTTTGACTTGCTCACTCGTGCAGGTATGGACGATTCCGCACAAATGGCGAAATCCGCCACTGCTTTTGATACTTTGGGTGACGCGATTGGTAAACCGGCTTCAGCGGTAACCAAATCTCTTATTCCGGCGTTCAAAGCGTTCAATATTGGGCTAGAAGATGCAGGTAAACATACAGACGCTTTTACTTGGTTAACTCGTAACACAACAATCGGGCTAGATGAATTTTCCAGCGCAATGAGCTACCTTGCTCCTGATATCGATACCCTTGGGTTATCGATGGAGGACACCGTGGCGATTATGGCGGCGTTAGAAGCGAAAGGTATATCAGGATCAGCAGCCACGCGGGAATTTAGAACCGCAGTTACAGCAGCGGCCAACGGTGAATCCTCTCTCACTGGAGCGTTAGGGCTTACCTCTGAGGAGCTGGCTATTTATCAAGGTGAGCTAGCTAATTCAACGGGCCTCACGGATGAATATGCAGAAGCGGCCAACGCGCAATATGGCACAATCGACAAGCTCAAGCATTCAATGTCAGAGCTTACTTTCAAAATGGGTGCGAACCTTGAACCGTTAGAAGGTATGTTTGCGGGCATGACCGCGCTCGGTCCTGTAATAATGCTAGCCTCTACATCCATGGGTGCGAACACCATGGCAGTTGTTAAAAATAAAGCTGCATTAGTTGCGCACAAAGTGGCCATGGTTGCGGGCAAAGTGGTTACACTGGGAGTCACAGCGGCCCAGTGGCTACTCAACGCAGCCGTGCTAGCGTTCCCCCTTGTTGCGATTGTGGCGGCGGTTCTTGCTGTAATAGCAGTGGGCGTGCTTTTGTGGAAAAACTGGGATAAAGTCACTGAGTTCTTGGGCAAGGCGTGGGACACGATCAAATCAATATTTATTGATACTATTACAGCTATCAAGGAAAAAATCACTGGGACTTTCGGCACGATAATAGACTTCGTAAAAGAAGTTCCAGGCAAGATTGCTGGTTTTTTTGAGGGAATCGGCACCTCTATCATGGGCTTTTTCACAGCGATTCCTGAAAAAATAAGCACGTTATTTAGTGGGATAGTGGACTTTGTTAGAGAGATTCCGGGCAAGATAACAGGATTTTTCAGCGGTATAGGCACCTCTATAGTAGACTTTTTTGTGTCCATTCCTGAAAAGTTGGGCGAGTTATTCGGGAGTCTTCCCGATTTGGCAAAATCCCCTATAAATGCTGTCATTGGGATATTTAACGGTATGCTGGATAGAATAAGTGGGCTGAAGGTGTTCGAGTTAAAGGAAAAGAAAGTCTTTGGCAAAACAGTGTTCCCAGGATGGACACTGAAATTACCGTCTATCGATACACGGTTGCCTGTATTGGATACGGGCGCAATTGTGCGAGAGCCGACACTGGCGGCGTTGGCTATGAATCGGAAGCCAGAGGCAGTTGTGCCACTTGATCGTATGGACAGATTCGGGGGTAATAACGCGATCATTCACATCAATCTAGATGGGGAATCTATCGCGAGCTATGCCGTAAATCTACTTACCGAAGAAGTGAGATTACAGGGCGTGTTCTAAAATGTATCCAAAGCTAATTGTAAACGGCGTAGACCTTACTGCCATGTGGCTACATGAGAGATCAAATGTTCAGTCCTTGATTACCAAGAGGATTGACACCGCCACACTGGACATCGAAGACACAACGGGTTCTGTGGATGTCCAGGAACAACACGAAATTATTCTGATGAACAACGCGGAGACCGAAAGGTATTTTGCGGGGTATATCGTTGGGCTTGATATTGCAGTTGAGGGCGGTATCAAGAAGATATACAAATGCAGGTGCCAAGATTACACAGTGCAACTCAACGATACCATTATTAATGAGGTTTACGAGGATAAAACCGACCAGGCCATAATACTTGAAGCCTTCGACGAATATTTGCCCGACATCGACACGGCGGCGTTGGAGTTTGACGGGGTAGGTGATTTTGTTGCATGTGGCAGCGACACTAGTTTAGCAATGACAGACAGAATCACAATGGAGGTATGGGCAAAGGCCGCCACGATTGATAATACGCGCCGTTATGCTGTAGGGAAAAACTACGGGCGCGACGGGATACTTATCCACGAGACGAATAATTATTGGTGGGGAGAACTGTATTTAGATGGCGTATATAGCTGGGTTGTATCTAGCACGGTAGCCGACACCGATTGGCACCACTTAGCCCTTACCTATGATAAGGACGGCGGGGCAAATAACGCACTCCTGTATTTAGACGGTAGTATAATTGGTCAAGCCACATTGACAGGCCAAATTGACTCAGCGGGTGGGCCGTGGGATATTGCCCGCAGAGGTGGAGGGGCTGGTTATTATTTTGGGGGACTTGTTAGTAGTGCCCGACTCTGGAATAGAGAACTAACAGCCGCCGAGGTTCTTGCCGCGTCCCGTAGATTATGGGTAGATGATACAGGGCTAGTTATGGACTTGCCCATGAACGAGGGCACGGGTTCGACCACCTATGATAAAACAGATAACGACAACGATGGCGCTATTACGGGCGCGACTTGGTCCATCCCCCTTGTGCAAGAGGGCACTACGTTAGACCGATTTATCTGCAACAGGATGACCCTCCGCGAAATGCTAGAACGGCTGTCAGCCATTTCGGGTTACGACTGGTATGTTGATTATGACAAGAAGCTGCATTATTTCAGCATCGAGACGAATGCTGCACCTTTCGGGTTATCGAGCAACCCAAAAGGAACCACCTCTTATCCGTTTCGGATGAATTCATACAGCAAGGATGCCTCAAAAATTATCAATCGCGTATTGGTTAGGGGCGGAACTTACTTGTCGCCTGATACGGAATTTGAACTAGCTGGTAACGCGCAGACTACTGAATTACTAGTGCCTTACGCATTACATAAACCTACTGGGGAATCTGAGGTGTTAGTATGGAAGAACGACGGCGATGACACAACACCTAGTTGGACAGCCCTTGGCGTTGGTGTTGATTATCTGGAAGCATTGGGCGGCGCGGTAGATGTGCTTTATAACTACACGGAAAAGCTACTCAAATTCGGGACCGCTCCCCCAAACCTCAAGCGAGCTATTAAGATTGAAGGAAGGTATAACGTGCCCGTGCTTGCCAGGGTGCGCTCGGATTCGTCTTATACAGAATATAACCGGTGGTTCGACGGGCTACTGACTGATAAAAATATCGAATCGGCAGAAATGGCGAAACTCAGAGGAAAGGCGATATTAGTAGAGCACGCTTTCGCGAAAGAGAAAGGTAGTGCGACTTTTACGCAGGACGGCATAACTTCGGGGATGTACATTTATATTGTAGACGCCACACGAGGGATTGCTGGGGATTACCTCATACATAAAGTAACTACTAGATTCTTGGGCAACCAGGTGGCACAATATACAATCAAATTCGGCGCTTACAATCCCGATTTAGTGGACTTGTTATTAGAACTCAAGCGAGCATCTCACGAGACAATAGGGCGGCGGGACGATGAAGTGCTCAACGAGTTGCTGGAAATATCGGAGGAAATAGAGCTAGAGGAGACTGTAACATGCACAGCCACAGGGCCAAAATACTATTGCAGTCCTGCGGTGGGTTCGCATGATGATATCATTGCAGGCAAATGGAAGGTATCTGCATAAAATGAAAAAACAAGCCGGATATTTTAAACTTCTGGAAGCTATTAAAATGGAGGGGCAGGTACGTGTAATTGCTAGAGACCCGCTGACCAGGCGGATTATGGCCATTCGGACCGCTCCTAATATGGTGGTGACTTCGGGCAAGCAGCTTGTGGGCGACTTATTGATAGCTCGAACTGGTTACACTGTAGGCGTAACTTATTGCGTATTGGGCGCGGGTGACACAGCTCCTTCGTTGAGTGATACCCAATTAACAGACGAGGGAGGCGGTGCTGCAATGCGCAAAGTTATCACCTCACGTTCGCGCACAGGCGAGATAGTCACCTTCTCCACTTTTTTTCTGGCGTCTGAATGCACGCTTGACATGAAAGAAGTCGGCTTGTTCGGCTATCCGGCGGATGGCACAGAGAATAGTGGCACACTCCTAAATCACGCACTGGTATCCTACGACAACAGTAGTGGCACTTACGACCTTACGATAGATGTGACAATGGAAGTCAAAGCATGAGGAGAACGATATGGCGTTAGAAAGTGGATTTTGGCTCGCAGATGTGGAGGGCACGGCAGCACGTATGAATGCCGCATTATGCCAAAAAGGGCTCACGGCTGATTTGCCAGCGCACGATGCGAATCTCACAGGGCGCTGGTATTACGATTCTCAAACCAAACTATTGAGGCGAGATGCTGCGAGCGCATGGGAGAGTTTGGACTTGGGCGGCCATGCGGGTGACATGTCCTATCTCGATCTAACTAATAGAGAGCTTGATGATAAATACAGGGATTTTATTTCGTGGGGTGGCTCGGACGGATATACAATCGGAGGGGACGGTAGCTATAGTGTAGATTTTGGAGGAGTTGCCCTAGAGCTAATTACTGATAATGTAACTGACAATGATGCTTATTGTTACTCCACTGATATATTCCGACACGCAAACACCAGTGGTAAACTTTTAGCAGTGGAGTTTGTTTTATGGGACTTGGGCGCTGTAACTGATCAAACAATATGGCTTCGTGTGGCAGACACTCATTCTGATCCCCCATCTGAGACTACAGCTCATTTCGGTTGGAAAATAAGTGAGGGGGACCTTTACACTTCAAACGCAACTAGTTTAGTGCAAACAATAGAAGATACTGGAATCGATTTATCAGCAGGCCCTCAACTGACGAGACTGAAAGCAGTGCTTAACCCAGGCACAGATATTAAGTATTATGTTAACGGTGAATTAGAAAATACTGTTACAACGCGCTTGCCTGATGATAGTTCGTATCATTTACATCTACATGTGAGAACAGGAGCGAATCTTCAGAAACAATTTACCATAGGCCGCGTTCTCATGGAGTGCGACAATTAAGGAAAGCAACATGCCAGAAAAAAAATATTCAATATTATGCATCTTCACCCCAACAGGCAGAACCTACACGTTCCGAAATGTTGAGATGGTATGTGATAACGAAACTGTGTTACAGTTTAACTATTCCGCAATGTCTGACGGTAAGTGTAAAACTGCGATATTCCCGAAGGCAACACTTTGTGGGTGGTCTGTGACTCCTGAATGATTAAAAAGATTTATTGCGCTGGACCGACATTTAGCCTCAAAGAACGGGAGGAGATGGAAGACATTTCTTCCGAGTTAGCGGCATGTGGTTTTATCTCTATTTCCCCTCTGAAGGAATGCCTAGAGTGCGCGGGGGTTATTGACCCCAAAGACACGTTTGATGCAGAGGTGTCGAGGATATTGGAGAGCGACGGGCTAGTTTACAATATGAACGGCAGGGTTCCGGACGAAGGCTCTGCAGTTATGGCTGGCATTGCATGGCAGGCAGGGAAGGAAATAGTTCTCTACAAAAACGATATGAGGACTTTGCTGCTTGGAGTTGATAACCCGCTTATCTTAGGGCTAGGCGGCTTTGTCACTGTATGGAACATATCAGAAATACCAATAGCTTTTGAAAAGCTATTCAAACCAGACGACACCGCTCCACATCTTCCAGGATTCTAATTCCCAAAAAACCACCTCTTGACTGAATTATCCGCACGACTAAAATCTAAAATCCTTACCCATTATATACCATATAGCTAGACATATCTATTGACATCTGACTACTCTTATGATACAATAGTATTACGGTATACCCAAAAAATGAAGGTGAAAAAACTAAATAATGGAGGCATAAGATGAAACGACTAGGATTGTGTGTAGGATTACTGATGACTATTATCGGCGCAATAGTGATAGGGGCGGCATGTTCTGGCGAGGACCCTGTTTATGGGGACGGTGATAATGTCCCCTCTGCGAGTGGGTTGGAGATATTAACACACTCAGGGAGCTGGGATGGGAATGAGTATTACGAAACTTACAACGTTACAGGTGAGGCCAAAAACACAGGAACGGATAATCTTGCATACGCGGAAATCAAAGTTAAATCCTATGATGCCCAAGGAGCTGTGCTAGGAACTAGTATGACAAACATCACAGACTTAAGCCCAGGGCAAGTATGGCAATTTGATGTTGCTGTATGGGACAGTGACGGGCTGGAATCTTATGAGATAGCAATAGGATCGACTTGGTAAAAGGAGTACTTAACCAGGGGCCAATCACTGGCCTCTGGTTTGTATAGTAAGGAGGAAATCCCATGGACTCAGTTGAAATCAAGACTTTACGGAAAAAGTTAGGGCTCACACAGCAACAATTAGCAACGGAATTGTGCGTAACAATCGGCACTGTTGCAAGGTGGGAATCGGGAGGTAGCCAGCCTAGCCCGTTGGCAATGCACCAACTGCGGAGGCTATCACTCGGGAAGGCGGACCTAAGCGAAGTATGAAATTAATAGGACTGACACTTAGAGAATTTAAGGGGTGCAAAGGTTTTGAGCTGTACATTGACGGTGGAGATATTAACATCTTCGGTAACAATAGTGCAGGCAAGACAACCCTATTTGATGCTTACTCATGGCTATGGACTGACAAGGATAGCCTGTATCGTTCAGACTTCGGCATCAAGAGACTAGATGATAACAATCAGCCTGTTCATGGACTCAACCATGAGGTGGAAGGTGTTTTTGATGTCAAAGGCGAACTGACTACTCTGAAGAAGGTGCACTCTGAGAAGTGGTCAAAAAAACGAGGTAGCGCTAACAAAGAATTCACGGGGCACAAGACAGACTACTATATCGATGATGTCCCTGTTCAGAAAAAAGAATATGACGCACGTATTGCTGAAATCGTAAACGAGGATGTGTTTCGACTCTTAACTAATCCGCGATATTTCAGCGAAGTTCTGCACTGGCAAGACCGCAGGTGCATACTCTTGGCAGTTTGTGGGGACGTGAGCGACAGAGATGTTATTGCTAGTGATGATAATCTTGCGCAGTTGCCGGACATCTTGCATAACCATAAATTGACGGATTATTTACGAATACTCGCGGCTCGACGATCAAAGATCAATGGGGAACTTAAAGGGCTACCGCATAGAATTGATGAGGCGAACCGAGGGCTACCGGAACAAAAAGAAAGCCGTGAGGCGATAGGCGATAGACTGACCAAGTTACAAGTTGCGCAAAAAGAGAAACAGAGGGAGTTTGTATTAATCGAGAATGGCGGGGGTATGGCAGAGAAGATCATTGCACTACAAGAGGTTAAGGCTAAACTACTTGGAGTAGAGCACGAGTATTTCGAAAGACGTGTGGACACAGTGCGAGTATCCAAAGATAAGCTAAACGATTTTATCGATCAAATAGAATTGCACAAAGTAGCTATCCGCCAGCATCAGCGAACCGTTGTCGAAAATAACGACGAGATTGTGAAACTTACGGCTTCTATGCAAATCTGGAGAGAGGAGTGGCGCACACTTAATGCAGAGCAATTTATTTATCCTGGAGGCAATACTTGCCCAACGTGTGGGCAGGCGCTCCCGCTTGATCAAGTATCTGCTGCACAGGAAGAGGCTCTAGCACTCCATAACCTTCGGAAGGCAATAGCACTAGAAGAGATAAGCACAAAGGGCAAAAGGGCGGCTGCTGAATGTGAAATGCTTAGCAAGTCAAACGAAGGTATTGCCCCTGTGATATATTCACTAAAAAGAGACATTGCTGAGTTAGAAGTTAAAGTTGATGACTTACGCCAACAGGTCGACGAACTAGAATCAGATAGCACCGAGTATAAGGCGCTGCCTGTTTATAAAGCTCTAACCCAGGAAAAGGACAATCTTGAGCAAGCCATTGCAGAACTCCGCATAGGGAGCGCGGGGGTGGCTGATACAATTAAAGAGGAAATAGTATCTATTGCTAAGGCGATTGAGGAAAGTAATGAGGACTTGGCACGGGTAAACCTCCGTGAATCTGGTCTACAACGTATCAAGGAGCTAGAAACGCAATGGAGTGCTCTATCTACTGAATACGAGAAACTCGAACGAGAAGAGCACCTGTGCGGTTTGTTTCTTACTCGCAAGGTGGAGATGCTTGAATCGAAGATCAACGGTAAATTTCTTATTGCGCGATTCAAATTATTTGAACCCCTCATCAACGGGGGGGTAGAGGAGTGTTGCGAGACATTATACGACGGCGTACCTTACGGGAGCGGCCTTAATAATGGGGCACAAATAAACGTGGGTGTGGACATTATCAACACATTATCCGAACATTACGGCATATCACTACCTATATGGTTTGACGGCGCCGAGTCTATTACACAGATAATCAAGAGTCGAGGGCAACAAATTAGATTATATGTATCGAAGGATGACCCAGTATTGCGAGTAGAAAAGGAGAACAACTAATGACGGACGGGCAACAAATGGCCTCTACTATCGAGGCAAGGGCTAAGGTGAAACTCATGAAAATGAGCAAAGGCTATCAATGGGAAATAAGTATGAGTGGCGACGATCCTATGACTTGCGTGAAAGAGATATATGCGACTGATCTACAACTTAGAGAATTATATGCAGGAGAGGAAAAACGAAGTGACACACTCACCATCTAACCAGCAACCAACAGCACTGATTCCAGTCGACATTCTGGAATCGGTAACTTTCAAATCAAAAGACTTGGTTCTTCCATCTGATTACAGCGCAGAAAACGCACTACAAGCTGCTTGGCTGATTATATTAGAAACTATAGATACAGTTGCTAAGAAGCCTGTTCTTGAATCATGCACCAAGCCAAGTATCGTTAATTCGTTACTCCGTATGCTCACTCAAGGGTTAAATCCTGTTAAAAAGCAGTGCTATTTTATTCCTTATGGGGGAAAGCTTTCTTGTAAACGCTCCTACTTTGGGACAATGGCAGTCGCTCGAAGAGTTGCGGGAGCTACAGATATTTATCCAGAACTCATCTACAAAGGTGATGAGTTTGAGTATGAAATATTCCGAGGACGCAAGGTAGTAACGAAACATGCCCAAAAGCTTGAAAATGT
>Ga0209345_10006409_pt1 | contig 10660 bp, 8 predicted proteins | sample Cruoilmetagenom7_FD_187294 | JGI IMG/M metagenome (GOLD analysis project Ga0209345, IMG submission 187294) | Oil polluted marine microbial communities from Coal Oil Point, Santa Barbara, California, USA - Sample 7 (SPAdes) (version 2) | ecosystem: Environmental > Aquatic > Marine > Oil seeps ... | reverse complement strand
TCTCGACCTTCTCGGCGACGATCAGGATTCCTGCGTTGATCTCGCGAACATTTTCTACGATCGCAGGTAGTCCATCTAGTTCATCTGACACTTCAACTTTGACCACACTCGCGAGCGGCAGCAGAGATGAGGTTTCCAGTTCCGCGTGAGGGGTCAGATTGTCGATCGCGAAGTGGTACCCCTCGCGCTTGGCGTTGAACAGTGCTTCAACGGTCGAATCGGTTAGTGGCTCGTCTTCGCGTAGCTCGAAAATGATTCCTTCTGGTGGCAGAGCGCGGTAGATACCACTTTCCACCAGGCGTGGGCTGGCGTTGATGAATCCGAACCTGTCGCCGATGAGGCGTTCCATTCCCCAGTCGAGCAAGGCGCGCTGGATTACAGATTGGGTCGCGTCGTCGGGGTCATCAAAGGAATGGCCGCCGTTTGGTCCGCCGCGATAGAGCAGTTCGTATCCGAACGTGCTGCGCTCTCGATCGAGAATTGGCTGCCGCCCAACGAAGATCTGGTCGCTCATGACGGTTGTTCGGCGTTGGTGCGACGCTGAGTAGCGGTTCGTAGTTGGAGTGAACTTCCGGTAGTGGACATCTAATAAAACGTCCGAATGGCACCGGAGTATGCCAGTATTCGAGGGATGCCATGGGGAGGCAGGGCTGATTGGGATAATAGGCTAACCAATTAATTGGTTAGCCTATTATCGGCTAACCTTACTATTTGAACTGCTATGGAAAACAAGATCGATATCAATAGAGCGCTATTCCCATCGATGGCTGCCTATGCCGTGGTGCGGCATGCGTCACCGCCCGACATTGCTCCAGAAACCCTTTCACCTTTCACGATCCGTGTCGACCAAGGCGGAGTTTCCGACTGGCTCCTCACCGAGGACGCCGTAGCGTTCGGTGACTGCTCGGTGATCCAAGACTTCGCTGCATGGCGTGGAGAATGGGAACGTTCCTGGATGCTCGAACCGCTTCGCAGCTTGGGGAGGCTGCGTTGCCTTGCAGGCGAACTTGGCGCAGACCTCGCCGTCGTTGGCAGCATGGGCGAACAGTCACTGAGCAATACAATTCGCGTCCCGACTGAACTTGTCGTTCCTCCCGGAGCGCAGGACGACTTAGCAAGACGAGCAGCCGCACTCGCGGACCAGATTCGCGCTCGCGGGGAGACCGGCTTCGGGATCGTCGACGACACGCCGGGCCGCGGATGGATCGGGCTGGCACACACCTGGTCGCCGTTCGGTGAAGCCGAAGTGATCTCCGCTGATGAGCATCTCGAACTGAGGTATGAGCCACTTCAAGGGCTTGTAGCAACGATTCACGGCGATCGCGACCCGAACCCCATTTTCCCTGTCTCGCAAGTGGAATTCGAGGGGTCCGAGGTGGTCGTCACCGCCGCCGATGGGCGCAGGAAGGCCATTGGCCACCACCAGGCTCGCCCACTGGCATGGCTCATTCCCGGCTCCACACGGTGGCGGGTCCGCCCGATTCCAGAGATACTTGTCTGGTCGAAGACCTTTGCTGGGATCGAAGAGTGTTGCGCCTACGCGTCAGCTCTCGGCTTGCCGATGCAGTTGACAACCCGCCAACCACTTGCCGCTGATTAGTACGCCAAACGAGATACTTGAATCAAGAATTCGTCAAGATGCGGTCCCCGAGCATATTGCTCCGGACTATTACTGGCGTGAACACAAGCCCAGCCACAGTTTCCCGCCCGCCATCGGTACTTCTGAGCAATGTTGAGCTCGGATTCATTTGTGGCGAAACTCACCCGAATTTCTCGACCAACGCGGCCAGTCACGATGTCCACGGCGACTTTGATGCTGGCAGCGATGTTGACGAGATACTGCTTGACACTGCATCTCGGATCTCTGTCAAATTGCGCGTGATTCGCCGGCTGTCGTTAACTAGAGCTGACGCGCAGAGTGCAGTCGAGCATGTGATCGGATGGTCGAACGGGCTGGGGGTCTGCTCGCCGGGCGCCATTGGTGTGTCTGCCGTACTGGCTGAACAGCTCGGGAATCACGATGAGCAGCAGCTAGCGACGACGTTGAATGCTGCACGGTCAAGCTTTTCCGAGGACGATCTCTTGAATGGCGCGGCCGCGCTTGGCGCGGCCTGTTCTGTATTGCTCGCCGACCGGCTTGCTCTCGATGCCACCTCGGTGCACTTCGAAACGCACCAGATCTCGAGTGGCCCAGTTGTAGATCGTGGTCACGGGTCACCCAGCGTGACGTAGACCAAAATTGCTACACGGTTCCTTTACGAACCTGCGGGCCTGATTGAAAGAACTCCGGACGGTCGATCGCACAACGCCCTCGTGCCTACAGAACGGGACGGGGCACTTCGATCGGTCACGTATTGGAGCCCACTCATGTCAGACGAAATGGACGATGTTCTCAACGAGTTCATCGTAGAGAGCTACGAGAGCCTCGACGACCTCGACCGAGAACTCGTCACGCTCGAGCAGAACGCCAATCCAGATTCCTTGGCTGGCGTGTTCCGAGCAGTTCACACGATCAAGGGCACGTCGGGCTTCTTTGGCTTTAACAAGCTTGAAGCTGTCACCCACGTCGGTGAGAATCTGCTGTCGAAGCTGCGCGACGGCGAGACCGAGGTCGATCGCCCAATTACGTCAGCGCTGCTCTCGATGGTCGACGCCGTCCGCGACATGATCGACTCAATTCAGTCCGATGGTGTGGAGGGGACGGGCAATTATGACGCACTGATCTCGGAACTGGAGCAGCTGGAGAGTGGTGAGGCGCCGACTGCAGACACTGATGCATCGAGTTCCGTTGACATCGAAACTGTCCTCGATGCGGCTGGCGATATTTCCGATGTCGTTGCCGAGGCCGATATTGCTGAGTCGACTGAGACCATCGACGTCGAGATTCTTGATCCCGAGAGTCTTGCTGCCGATACCGCTGAAACAGTCGACAACGCGCCGACCGCTGCAGCCACCGGGCACGTGGCCAATGAGTCGATTCGAGTTGATGTCGGGCTGCTCGATGACCTAATGAACCTGGTCGGCGAGCTGGTCCTAGCCCGGAACCAGATAATTCAGTACACCGGTACCAATCCGGACGCAACGTTCTCCGCAACCTCGCAGCGACTCAATCTGATCACCACGGAGCTGCAAGAGGGCGTAATGCGAACGCGGATGCAGCCGATCGAGAATGTGTGGAACAAGTTTCCTCGAATCGTCCGTGATCTCAGCATTGCCTGCGGCAAGCAAGCCGACTTGGCGATGGAAGGTAAGCACACCGAGCTCGACAAGACTTTGCTCGAAGCAATCAAAGATCCGCTGACCCACCTCGTCCGCAATTCGGTCGATCATGGCCTCGAAACTCCCGAAGCTCGTCTCGCGAAGGGTAAGCCAGCCGGAGGCACAGTCGCCTTGCGCGCCTTCCATGAAGGCGGCCAGGTGATCATCGAGATCAGCGATGACGGTGCCGGAATCGACCCCGCCGTGATCCGCCGAAAGGCAGTTGAAAAAGGTCTGCTGACAAAGGAAGAAGCGGCTGGCAGAAACGACAGGGAAATCATCAACGTGATCTTCCAGCCGGGCTTCTCAACGGCCGCCGAGGTGACCAACATCTCTGGGCGCGGCGTGGGAATGGACGTTGTCCGGACCAACATTGAGAGCATCGGCGGTTCTGTCGACATCGCCAGCACCCACGGACTGGGCACCACAGTCCGAGTAAAGATCCCGCTTACCTTGGCGATCATTCCGGCATTGGTCGTCGCGTGTGATGAGGAACGGTTTGCGATACCGCAGGTCAGCCTGCTCGAACTAGTGCGTATCGATGGCCACGATCCTCAATCGTCCATTGAGTATGTACACGGTGCACCGGTGTACCGGCTCCGCGGTCGTCTGTTGCCGGTGGTGTATCTCCACGAGGTGTTCGGCGAGGCTCCGCCGGAGCACTCTGACGGCATCAACATTGTTGTGCTCGAAGCCGACAATCGCGAGTTTGGATTAGTTGTCGACGAGATCAGTGACACCGCCGAAATCGTCGTTAAGCCATTAGGCCGTGTGCTCAAGCAGGTCTCCGCCTTCGCTGGCGCCACGATCATGGGGGATGGCCGAGTCGCGCTAATCCTCGACGTGATGGGTATTGCCGAGCACATCGGCATGACGTCTACTGGTGCGGGCAAGCAGCACGGCGATGAGGACGGAGAGGAGAACACCGCCGGCGATCTGCGCCGCTTGCTGATGTTCCGCCTCGGCGACAGGCGCCTCGCGCTGCTGTTGGAGATGGTCGCTCGTCTCGAAGAATTCACCACGGATCAAATTGAGGTCACCTCGACTGGTCGTGTTGTCCAGTACCGCGACGAAATTCTCAACTTGGTATTTCTCAGCGACGAGCTGGGCATCCCCTCAACCCGTCCCGAGGATGCGCCGGTACAGGTCGTTGTTTATACCGACGGTGATCGCAGCGTCGGCGTCGTTGTCGATGACATCTTCGACATCGTCGAGCAACGGTTCGACATTCAGCACGGTTCGGCGGCAGCAGGAATGCTCGGCTCCGCTGTGATCCAAGATCGCGTTACGGACATTCTGGACATTGAAGGATTGCTCCGTTTAGCGCTCCCGGCACTCTTCGCGGAGGAAGCGGCATGAACAACGTTGACGATCCTCGATTCTGCACCTTCTATCTAGGGGACCTGTTCCTCGGTATCTCTGTTACTTGTGTCCAGGAAGTGATCCGCTACCAGGAGCGCACAAGGGTGCCGTTGGTGTCAGATGTCATTCACGGGCTGATCAACCTGCGGGGTGAGATTGTAACAACTGTCGATCTCCGTCATCGCCTTGAGCTCGAACCGCGGCAGCCCGACGACCACGAACCGATCAACGTAGTGGTGCGGCATGACGACGGTGTCGTAAGCCTCCTCGTCGACGAGATCGGCGACGTGTTCGAAGTGACCGACGAAGACTTTGAACCTCTCCCACCAACTCTGAGTGGCGTCTACCGCGACTTTGTTCGAGGGATCTACAAGCTTGATCGCAAGCTGCTACTGATCCTCGACACCGACCGGCTACTCGATTTGCCCAACGTCTCCAATGTTCCGGGCCTCGAGCCCACTGATACGCCCAATATCCCCCACGTAACCCCAATCACGGAAGTAGTGCACTCATGACCATGACCGAAACCACCTTGTACGAGCGCCTGGGAGGCGCCGAGGCTATCGATGCCGTCTGTGAGGAGTTCTATCACCGCATCTTGGCTGATCGTTCACTGTCGACGGTGTTCCAAGGGGTGAGTATGAAAGGCCAGTCGAAGATGCTCGCGGCCTTTGTCAGTCAAGCCGTCGGAGGCCCCGAGGTCTATAAGGGCCGCGACATCATCGGTGCTCACGCAAACGTTCCGATCACCAAGGCGCGGATGGACAAGGTCGTGGGAATCCTGGTTGATTCGATGGTCCACATCGGAGTCGAGCAGGACCTGATCGACGCTACGGCAGCGGTGGTGATACCGGTCGCGAACGCCCTTGTTGAGGCGGGGAAGAAGCCTGGGAATGCAAAGTCCAAGGCGAGCCAATCAGCGGCACGATCCAAAGCTTCGCGCAAGGCAACATCCCCATCAAGAACTAAGAGCAAGCCAAGAACTGCAACACCAACCACCGAGAAGGAAGAAACCATGGCATCAGCCAACGGCCACATTTCGGCCCCAACAATCGATTCCGGCGCAAGCCCGCTGCTTGAAGAAGTATCGGGACTCCTCGGGATCCTCGAGAACCTCCAGGCAAACGTCATCGTTGCGGACATGGACCTCAACATCGTCTATGTCAACGAGGCGGGTCTCAAGACATTTAGGACGATTGAGCCAAATCTTGTTGATCACTTCGGTATCAGCGTGGACGAGCTACTGGGTGGTTCGATCCACCGCTTCCATAAGAACCCCGAGCGAGTCGAGGCACGCCTGGGGATGCGTCGAGACATGCCGATGGATGTCGATTTCCGATTCTCCGACCGGCTCGTCACAACGCGCATTAACGAAGTGACTGACGGCGCTGGCGATGCGATCGGGTACGTCGTGATATTCGACGATTCAACCGAAGAGCGGTTGCTCCAGGCAGACAGCAGAGGCCAACTCGAGGCGATCAACAAGTCCCAAGCAGTGATCTCGTTCAACCTCGACGGAACCGTAATCGAGGCCAACCCCAACTTCTGTGCGACGCTCGGCTACTCAGCTGAGGAGCTCGTTGGAAAGCACCACCGCCTATTCATAGATCCTGAGTATGCCACGACGCCTGAGTACGCGGAGTTCTGGGAGAAGCTCGGCCGCGGCGAATTCGACGGCGGCGAGTACAAGCGGCTCGCAAAAGGCGGCAAGGAGATCTGGATTCAGGCCACCTACAACCCGATCATGAATGACGAGGGTGAGCCGTTCAAGGTTGTCAAGTACGCCACTGATATCACCGCCGACGTAGAGAGTAAGCAGCGCCTTGAAGGGGGCGTGAAAGTTGTGCTCGAAGCTGTCACAGCAGTGGCTGAGGGTGATCTCACTGTCGATATCCCGATCACTGGTGACGACCCGATCGGGTTGATGGCCCAGGGAGTGGCGAAGACAGTCACTGTTCTCGGCGAGAGCATTTCGGCGATCTCCAAGAACTCTGAAGCACTGGCTGCGGCAGCCGAAGAACTCCAGGTGGTCTCCGAGCAGATGGGGGCCAACGCTGCGGAGACGTCGAGCCAGGTAACGCTGGTCAGCGAAGGTTCGGTCGAAGTCAGCCGCAACGTGGAGTCCGTATCGACTGGGGCAGAGGAGATGAGCGCCTCGATCAAGGAGATCGCGAAGAACGCCGCGGATGCGGCCAAGGTCGCCGAACAAGCGGTCGGGGCAGCGTCGACCACGAACGCGACGGTTGAGAAGCTGGGCGAGAGCTCGGCCGAAATCGGCCAAATCGTCAAGGTGATCACGGGCATCGCCCAGCAGACCAACCTCCTGGCGCTCAATGCCACGATCGAAGCTGCTCGAGCCGGCGAAGCCGGCAAGGGTTTTGCCGTGGTGGCCAACGAGGTCAAGGAGCTGGCGAAGGAGACCGCGAAGGCCACCGAGGACATCTCGCAGAAGATCGAGACCATCCAAGGTGATACTGACCATTCGGTCTCGGCGATCGGCGAGATCGCGGAGATCATCAACCAGATCTCTGAGTTCCAGAACACAATCGCTTCAGCAGTCGAGGAACAAGCAGCGACAACGAGCGAGATTGCTCACTCGGTGAACGATGCCAGCCGTGGCTCGACTGAGATCACCTCGAACATGCAAGCAGTAGCGACTGCCGCTGAAAGCACATCATCGGGTGCCGCCGACAGTCAGCGGGCCGCTAGCGAACTCGCACAGATGGCTTCGGAGCTGCAGAGCCTTGTCGGTCAGTTCACCTACTGACCAACAACTACGAAGCTGTCAGTTAGCCACGAGACCGTTAGCCAAAATGATGTCGACCCCCTTCCATGGTTCCCTCCGGGCGTGCAACATTGCCATTGTCGGTGTGACATTCACCGACGCAGAGGTCGCCCCCGCGGTCCGGGCCCAACTCACGATGGGTCCGGACCGAGCAAGGGAGATCGAAGGCTGGTTCGTAGCCAACCATCCGAATACGGAGTGCGTTGTTGTTGCGACATGTAATCGAACCGAACTGGTACTCGCTTCACGTGACCAGCTTGATGAGATTCGCGCCGTGGGATTGTTCCATGCTGCCCTCGCTACCCGGGCTGGCGGAGCACGTGATCTGTTTGCTGCCAACGCCCAAGTTCGTGTCGGTGACGATGCGGTGGAGCACCTATTCCGAGTGTCTTGCGGGCTTGAGTCGGCGCTTCTCGGCGACAGTGAGATCCTGGGCCAACTAAGGACCGCTTGGAACGCTTCGAGTGCCGCGGACCATGCCGGACAGATGTTGCGGTCGGTATTTCGTGACGCCTTTGCTGTTGGCAAACAAGCTCGATCCTCCACCTCGATCAGTGCGGGTGGAGCCGGTGTTGGCTCGGCAGTCGAACTGGCAGTACGCGGTCGAGACGGTCGGGTACTGGTTATCGGTACCGGACAGGCCGGGCAAGCTGTGGCCCGCCGACTCAGTGGCCGCCCCGACTCGATCACCGTTGCCAATCGGACGCTCGAAAAAGCGAGGCGACTGGCTCAGGAAGTGAACGGCGAGGCCATCGATCTAGCAAGTCTCGATGCGGGTCTGCTTGCTGCCGAGGTAGTTGTCTGCGCGACTTCGGGGTCAGCACCCTTGTTGACTGGCGAGCGCCTGCGTCGGCTGCTGGTTAATGCCCCAGAGTGGTCGCCGCTGATTGTTGACCTTGGTGCCCCTCCAGGGGTGGAAGCTGTCCCAGGGCTCGAAGTACTAACACTCGACAGTTTGCAGCACCGGACAGATGACGTAGCTGATCAGCGAACAGCGGCCGTTCCCGCAGTGGAGCAGCTGATCCAACGCACCATCGCCCGGCGACAGCTGCGCGAGAACTCAAAACGAAACCATCAACCCTTATCGGCCAGCGGGACCCACCCCCAAGGCGCCAACCCAGGAGAAGTAGTACTGTGCAAGTCCTAATAGTTGACGATTCCCGCGCGATGCGGATGATTCTCAAGAAAATGATGGGCGAGCTTGGCCACAAGGACATCGACGAAGCCGAGCATGGGCAAGCCGCCCTGGACCATCTCGAAGAGAAGATGCCAGATGTTGCGCTAGTCGATTGGAACATGCCGGTGATGGGTGGTGAGGAATTCATCTCGACCATACGTGAGCGCCGAGACTGTGATCAGATCAAGGTCCTCGTCGTTACCTCGGAGAGCAACCCGCGAGTGGTCTACCAAGCGCTGAAGGCCGGTGCCGACGAATATGCCATGAAGCCGCTGACGACAGAGGTCATCGGTGACAAGCTGGGAATGCTCGGGTTGGCATGAGCGATCCAATTCGTGTTCTCGTCGTCGACGACTCGGTGGTGATTCGTAGATTGCTGTCGAACGTCATTGATGGCGACCCCGATCTCGAAGTCGTCGGGATCGCTCAGAACGGCGAGATCGCTCTGAAGCGCATCAAGCAACTCGAACCTGACATTGTCACGCTCGATATCGAAATGCCGGAGCTAGATGGGCTCGGTGCGCTTGAACAGCTCCGGGTAGATCACCCCAAGTTGCCGGTCGTTATGTTCAGCACGCTCACAGAACGCGGCGCCAGCGCAACTATGCGGGCGCTTGAACTCGGTGCATCTGACTATGTCACGAAGCCGGCCAATGTGGGCAGCGTGCAGGTCGCGATGGATCGAGTGCGAGCCGACCTCGTTCCAAAATTGAAGGCGTTGTGCCGCCCTGCCTCAGTGTCGACATTTGCACCGTTGGAACGTCCGGTGCAGACCTGCGCCCCTACTGGCCTGGTTGACGTCATCGCGATCGGTTCGTCAACGGGTGGACCCAATGCTCTCTCGGAGGTGATCGCCGCCTTTCCGAAGGAGCTACCAGTGCCGGTCGTGATCGTGCAGCACATGCCGCCATTGTTTACGAACTTTCTTGCCAAGCGTCTAGATGACAGCTGTGCGATATCGGTTCACGAGGGTGAGCCTGGCATGGTCTTGGAAGCGGGGCATGCCTATATCGCTCCGGGTGACTTTCATATGACTGTTCATCACAGCGCTTTCGGGGTGACGCTGGCAACGGACCAAGCCGAGCCCGAGCACTTCTGCCGGCCCGCGGTCGACGCGCTATTTCGATCTGTCGCCTCCGTATACGGCGGCAACGTTGTCGCCGCGATTCTCACAGGGATGGGCTCCGACGGGCGCGATGGCTGTGTTCCGCTGAAGGAAGCGGGCGCCCACATCATTGCTCAGAACGAGGCCACCAGCGTTGTCTGGGGAATGCCAGGTGCGGTTGTCTCGGCTGGCTTGGCCGATCAGGTCGAGCCTCTTCAAGACATCGGACCCGCCTTGGCTCGACGGGCACTTAGCAGGCAGTCGACTGCCGCGGGAAGTAGGAGCTGATTCCACATGGAAGTTACTGAACAGGATTTTGATTTCCTCCGGCGGCTGGTCTTTGATGACTCCGGAATTGTGCTTGAACCCGGGAAGGAGTACCTCATTGAGACGCGGCTTGCACCGATCTTGCGAAGCGAGGAGATGGGGTCCTTCTCCGATCTGGTACGGGCGCTGCGGCCGCCAAGTGATGTTCGTCTTCGCGATCTCGTGATCGACGCAATGACGACCAATGAAACGTCGTTCTTCCGTGACAGCCATCCTTGGGAGGCGCTCCGAACGGGTATCTTGCCCGAGCTGATCGAGGCCCGTAAGGGAGTTCGAAGTCTCGCGATTTGGTGCGCCGCATCGTCGAGCGGACAGGAACCGTACTCACTGGCGATGTTGCTCCATGAACATTTTCCCGAGGTCGCGAAGTCATGGTCAGTCCGCATCATCGGTACTGATCTGTCGCCTTCAATGGTCGAGAAATCGTCCAGCGGTCGATTCAGCCAGCTCGAAGTTAACCGTGGCCTCCCGGCACGGATGCTGATGACCTACTTCACCCGTGAAGGAACGGAATGGCAGATCAGCGATGACGTCCGCAAGATGGTGGATTTCCGGCTGGGCAACTTGGTTGAACCTTCATCAGTGGCGCAGATTCCGCTCGTCGACGGGGTATTCGTCAGGAATGTGTTGATCTACTTCAACACTG
>Ga0209345_10006408_pt1 | contig 10663 bp, 12 predicted proteins | sample Cruoilmetagenom7_FD_187294 | JGI IMG/M metagenome (GOLD analysis project Ga0209345, IMG submission 187294) | Oil polluted marine microbial communities from Coal Oil Point, Santa Barbara, California, USA - Sample 7 (SPAdes) (version 2) | ecosystem: Environmental > Aquatic > Marine > Oil seeps ... | reverse complement strand
CTTCCGATCTAAAAAAAGGAATATAAATTGAATATAAAAAAAGAAAAATTTAGAAAAATAGCAAAAATTGAGGGGTATTCATTTTTGATACTTCTTTTTATTGCGATGCCATTAAAATATGTGGCTGGAATACTTATAGCTACAAAAATTGTTGGTATGATTCATGGAGCTTTATGGATGGGATATTTGTATATGCAATATGAAGCATCAAATGAGCAAAAGTGGAATATTAAGTTTAATATATTTACATTTTTAATGTCAATTATACCTTTTGGTACATTTTATCTAGACAAAAAACTCAAAGAGTCGCACTAGTTACTTTAGTCCTATTTGGACTTTTGTTTGTCCTCATACATTTTTCCATCAGCATCTTCAATAATTTTATCTACTAAATCATTATTTTTAAACTCTACTAAACCATAAGAAAAACCAAAAGTAAATGTAATATTATCAGAACTTTTTATTTTTAATTTTTGTTTTGTTAGTTTTTCTTGTATATGATTTAACTCTTCACTTACTTTTTTGTATGATATTTTATCATCTATTAACAGTAAAAACTCATCTCCTGCATATCTTATTACATGTCTATGTTTAAAAGTAACCTCTTTTTTTAAAAAATTGCTTAAATATTTTAAAACCATATCTCCTACCAAGTGACCATATGAATCATTAATTTGTTTAAATTTATTTAAATCAATAAATGCTAAAAAACCATCTTCTTTAAACTTGTTATTATGAACATATTGCATATCAAACCATTTTCTATTATATGCTTTTGTTAATGTATCTGAGAACAATTCTTGTTGTAAGAACTGTATCTTTTTTTTCATTTCATCAAGATCTTGACTTATTTTTCCAAGTTTTTTTGTATCTTTACTCACAATTGCTTCTTGAGCATTTTTAGTAGAAGTTTGTAATGTTTCAAGATTTTTATTTGTAGTTTTTACTAAATCATTTAGCTTACTAGTGTCATGGTTAAGATCTTTTAAAACTAACTCTTGATTAGTCAAATCAAAATTTATCTCTTGGGCACACTCTTCAAAAAGTTTAGAATAATCAGCAGGTAAAACAACCTCTTTACCTTTTATTTTTTTTAACACTTTATATGTAATCTCTTTTAGCTTTATTGACACTTGCGGTTCCTGTATTAAATTATAATTTTCTATATTATATCATAAGAGAAGTTAAATTGAAAAAAACTTATTTTAATTACAGTAAAGAACTACATTTGAGCAAATAGAGATAAAAGTTTATCTTTATTTGCTTTTAATTTTTTATTTTAAAAAAGCTTTCTTAAAAAATGGAGATACTTTTGATGGGTCCCAAGACATAATATAAATTGGCAAACCTAAACTTCCAAAATTTTTAGTTCCATCAACAATATTACTACCACCAAACTTTGTATATAATTTGTAATGTTCAACCTTAATACAAGACAAAAGTATATCAATATCATTATTATTGAATAAGTAATAAATACCACTAAATAAATGTTTAAATTCTAGACTTAATCCTTTTGATTCTTTATTTACTATGAGCCTAGATAATTCACCTACATAATGATACTTATTTCTTACATTATTAAAACAAAAATTATCTTCTGATGGTAATTTATTAGATGAATCAAATATAATTCTTATTGTTCCTGTTATAACTTTATCTGTTTTATAAAACAAAATTGCTGATGTAGAATCATATTTATCAAAATTTAATCCCTCTATTGTATCTGGAAATTGTGATTGATAATTTATTTTTGTTAAAACATCACTGCGTAATTTAAATACTTCAACAAGATCTTCTGCCGTTGTTGCTAACTGAAGATTCTTATTTTCATTTGGAAAAGTAAGTTTTTTGTTAAAAGCAATTGATTCATCAACAATTTTTTCTAAAAAAATTCTTTTTTGAAATAACTCAATTGCACCTTTTTGCTGTTCATTAAAACTCTCTGGCATATAGCTTAGTGTTTTTGAAATATTATTTTCTACAAGTTGTTGTAGCACCTCTAATGTATTGTTTTTATTTATGTTAAACATAATTTATCCTTTGTATTAAGTTAGATAAACATTGTACAAGAGAAGTATAGATTGAATTGTCACATGATTTAAGATTAAATTAAGACTTTAGGGATTATTTTAGTATTATGTATATGTTGTGTTTTAGTTTTTACTACTTAAAAAGTAGTAAAAAAAGAAGAAAAGTTTTCTATATAAAAAAATGTAGTTTAAGTTAAAAAAGAGAGTCTATAGCCATTGGAATATGATGTTTCGATTATATTACATCCAAGTTTTGATTTAAGTCTATAGACAAGTGTTCGTAATGAGCTGTTAGATGGAGCATTATCTGCCCAAAGTTTATGTTCAAGTTGCTCATTAGATATAACCAAACCTTGTGCTTCTGTCAATACTGCTAAGAGTTGTTTTTCTTTTATACCAAGTTTGATATATTTACTTTTATAGTAAAGTTGTGCTGTTTTTAAATCAAAATAATATCCATATCCTATATAGGTATGATCTTGATTTATATTTTCATATTCTAACTTATTAATTTTATAAAGTGCTAACATTATAGTAGTTTTCAACTCTTCACGCTTAAAAGGTTTTACAAGATAGCCTACAGGGTCTGTAGCAAAAGCTTTTTCCATAGTATCATCATCTGAAAATGATGTTAAATACAAAATAGAAATGTTTTTACTTTTTTTTATTTCATATGCTAGTTCTATACCATTCTTACTTTTACCAAGATCAATATCCATCATAATCATATCTGGCTCATTTTGTTTTATACTAATCAAGGCTTCATTATATGAAGACACAATATTTGTTATATAAAAATCTAATTTTTTTAATGCACTTTTTAAATCTGCTGCTGTTATAGGATTGTCTTCTACTATTAGTATCTTAGCTTTGGGCATCTTCTCTCCATATAATTTGGTTTTTTACTCCACTCTTTGTACTTGTTGTTGTAATAGTTCCTTGAAGATGGTTTTCTACAAGTGTTTTTACAAGAATAAGACCGAAAGAATGTTTTGTTTGATCAGAGTTATAACCTACTCCATCATCTTCTATCGTGAGATAAAAACTATCCTCTTTTTTATATAAAGTGATCCAAATATTTCCTAACTTATCTAAAAAAGCATACTTAAAAGAGTTTGTAACAAGCTCATTTAAAATAAGTCCACAAGATATAGCTGACTCTACTTCTAAGTTTATCCGTATATCATAAATAATTTCACTCTCATTTTCATAGCTATCTTGTAATCCCCCAATAAGATTATCAAAATACTCATGAACATTTACATGAGATATATCACTTTGTTTATAAAGTAATTCATGCAAATAACTCATAGCACTTATTCTGTTTTGTATAGTTGTGAAAATATTTTGCATATTTTCATCTTCTACTTCATCTGCTTGGAGTCTTACCAGAGATATTATTGTTTGCATATTATTTTTAACTCTATGATTTAACTCCTTAAGTAAAGTTGTTTGTACATCTAATGCACTTTTAAGCTCTTGTGTCTTATTTTCAACTTCAACAATTAATCTCTTTTTTTCTGTTTTTTGTAGTGTTATAAGGTCTCTATCTGACTTATTTTTTTCATACTGTAATTGATTTATTTTATCTGCTAAAGCTATAGAGAAAAGTAAAGCTTCACAAATAAAAGCTGTCTCTATAAAATAAGGGAAATATTGATATATATTAAATAGTCCCAAGCTATTTAAATACATGAGAATAATAGCACTAAAAATAATTAACCATCCTGCAAGTATAAAATAAGCTTGACGATTTTTTTTATTCATTGCGTAAATTGTAATTATAATGAGATATGTAATTAAAATCATAGAAGTAAAATTTCTATAAGTATTCCACTGCTGACTAAATATAGTTAAAAAAACACTAATCAAGGTACTAACAATTATCACATCAAGAATAGTATTTAATTTTGGGTATTGTTTCATTTGAATAAAATATTTATTAAATAATCCTAGTGCTAATATCGGTATGGCAGAAGCTAAAGGAGATAATTCTATTATTGATTTTAATATGTTTGTAGAATTTACATTTATATAAAATACTCCAGTATATAAAAGTTGATGATAAATAACACCTAACACATAGACTACATAAAAAAGGCAACTTACATCTTTAGTAAAAAAGTATATAAATATATTATAAAAAGCCAATACAAGCATTGCACCAAAAAAAAGTTGTAAAATAGATTGATGTTGTAACTCTTTATTATAAAAATCTTGTGTATTCCATAAATTTAATTCTATAATCAAAGTTGTTATATTAGAAGAGGCTTTTATATAATATGTACTTACCTCATTTGGTTCTAATGAAATTTCAAAATATGGATTTACAGTTTTTCTGTTTGTATTAATTTGAAAAACTCCATCTTTATAAGTATTTTTATTTGTTATATCAAAAAATTCAATATGAGTTGTTAAAGGATTAGCATACTCTATAATTTTTTTTATTTTTTTATCACTACTGTTATGGAGTGTAAACTTTATCCAGACATCAAAACTTGGTGAATATCCAAAAGATACTCTTGATTTCTTAATCTCTTCAAAGGATATATCACTATTTTGAATCTCATCAAGTGTCAAGGATTTTGTATTATCTTTGTATATAAAACTTTGAGATAATATTTTTATATTAGATGTCTCTTCATCTATCACAATTGATGAAGCTTCTACACATATAATAAAAAGTAACAATATCAAATTTATCCGTATCATCAAAATATCCCTTTAAACATTTTAGCATAAAATCGTAGAATAATATTGTCTCCCTTAATAGGTAAAGTTTTTATTTGCGATATTTTCAATAAAAACGGTTGCATAACTGCTTTTTGGAAGAGTAAACTCTAACTCTAAAAAGTCTTTATCTGCTATAAATCTATTTTTAATATTTTGAGGTTTTATCCAAGCATCTCTCCTATAACCTTTTTCATGGATAAACATATCATCAAACTGCTCTTCTATAATTCTAGCTTTACCTTTGGCCCTTAAAATATCTCTACCAGGAAGCAGTCCTGTTACAATTGTTCTATCATGAAGGTTGCAAATATCCCCATCAAGTTGGATAAGTTTATTACTCTTTTGTTCTTTTGAAAGCTCTATTCTTTTTATTAACCATCCATTGAAAAAATAACTTTGATATGCTAGTTTTAAAAACTTATTAAGTTTTTTATCACTTATTATCTCTTCGCCATAAACAACTCGCTTTGTCTTTTCAAAACTACACTCTTGTCCAAATCTTTGATATCCAAAATAGTTAGGCATACCATGCTTTTGTATTTGGGAGATTGTTTGATATATTTTTGGTAATTCCTCTTGTTTTACATCTTTTAAAGTGATTTTAAATCTATTTGCTTTTAAATCACCTATTTTTAATTTTTTGTCATGTTTGTAAGTTTCCAATATGGTGACATTTTTACTATTTAAATATTCAATATCTCTACTTTTATTCATAGGTATTGAGATATATTGTGTTGTTGTTGCATTTTTATCTTTTAATCCAGCATACCCTATTAGATGTTCATCTATATCTAAAGTTGTAGAGATATAACCTAATAACTCCCATGTGGAGAGATGTTGTTTTTTGATTTTTAAAATCAAGAAGTTTCCTCTATTTTTAAACTCAATACTTGGTATCTCATTAACAATAAAATCATATTTATTTTGATGAAATGTAAAATTCAATGGCTCGTGTTCTTGTATATATAATCTTTGGGTATTCATTTTGAAATTATACAGTTAATATACTTTTATTCTATGGTATAATTACAGACTTTTAAATAGTAGGAAAAAAGATGGGTGAAAAAAAAATAGTTGGAAAAAGAGAACTTATATCTATTATCGATTTGGAACTGTTTGATTTAGATGCAAAAGTTGACACTGGCGCTGATTCAAATGCCTTACATTGTGATCATATCGATATTGTTGGAGATACAGTAAGTTTTACACTTCTGGATGAAGTTCATGAGGCATATCATGGGAAAAGGATGACTTTTCCTATTTATAAAATAAAAAAAGTGAAAAGTTCAAATGGACAACTTCAGGAAAGACCAGCTATAAAAGTAAGTGTAAATTTTATGGGGAAAAAATATAAAAGTGTAATATCTCTTACAAATAGAGCAGATATGAAATACCCTATGTTAATAGGGAGACGATTTTTAAGTGGAAAATTTCTTGTAGATGTAAGCAAAGAGTATTTAAGTAAAGAAGTAAAATAAGGACCAAAATGAGAGTATATATATTATCAAGAAATAAAGAATTGTATTCTACAAAAAGATTAGTAGAAGCGGGTGAACAAAGAGGATGGGATATTAAAGTTATAGACTACTTAAAATGTGCTATTGAGATTATGAAAGGGGAGTTAAAAGTAAACTATCAAGGAAAAGAACTTCCAGCTCCTGATGCTATTATTCCTAGAATTGGAGCTAGTCGTACATTTTATGGAACAGCGATGGTAAGACACTTTGAGATGATGGATACTTTTTCAACTTCTGGAAATCTTGCTATTAAAAGAAGTAGAGATAAACTTAGAAGTTTACAAGTTCTTTCAAAGTTTGGTGTTGATATGCCAAAAACAATTTTTGCCTCTAATAAGTCAAATGCAAAAGATGTGATTGAACTCAGTGGTGGAGCACCATTAGTTCTTAAAATTTTAGAAGGGACACAAGGTGTTGGTGTTGTACTTGTTGATAGTGAAAAAGCAGCAAAGTCTGTTTTAGATGCTTTTTACGGTATGGAGGTAAACTTACTTGTTCAAGAGTACATTGAAGAAGCAGGAGGTGCTGACATTCGAGCTTTAGTTGTTGGTGGAGAGGTTGTTGGCGCTATGAAAAGACAAGGTGCTGAGGGAGATTTTAGATCAAATCTACACCAAGGGGGAAGTGCAACAGCATATAAACTAAACAGAAAAGAAAAAGCAACCGCACTTGCTGCTGCAAAAGCTATGGGACTTGGTGTTTGTGGAGTTGATATGATACCATCAGCTCGTGGACCACTTGTTATGGAGGTAAATTCAAGTCCAGGATTAGAGGGAATTGAAAAATCTACAGGTCTTGATATTGCAGGTAAAATCATAGATTATATTGAAAAGAATGTAACTCCAAGATGTCCAGATAATCCTACAAAAAAACGGAAAATAAAAAGAGATAATATAGGAGCATAAAATATGCCAGATGAGAAGTTCACTCTTGGTGGTATTGATATACCAAAGGGTGCTAATACAACTATAAATATAGAGCTTCCAAAACTTTATAACACCCCTACTCAACTTCCAGTAAGAGTGATACGAGGGAAAAAAGATGGTCCTATTGTATTTATAAGTGCTGCTATTCATGGTGATGAGTTAAATGGTATTGAGATTATTAGAAGATTTAGAAAACTCAATATTTTAAAACGGCTAAAAGGGACACTTATTCTTGTACCTATTGTAAATGTATATGGGATAATGAACCTCTCAAGATATCTTCCAGATAGAAGAGACTTAAATAGGTCTTTCCCTGGAAGTAGTAAAGGAAGTTTAGCAGGTCGAGTTGCAAAGGTATTTTTTGATGAAATAGTTTTAAAATGTGATCTTGGTATAGATTTACATACAGCTTCTATTCATAAATCAAACCTTCCGCAAGTACGCACAAATATAAACAACGAATATACCTTTAACCTTGCAAAAGCATTTGCAGCACCTGTTGTATTGCACTCTGAACTTCGAGATGGATCGCTTCGAGCTGTTGCCCAAGATAGAGGTGTACCAATACTTTTGTATGAAGCAGGAGAGGCTTTACGATTTGATGAAACTTCTATCCGAATAGGTGTAAATGGCTTAGTAAATGTATTACGAGCAAATAATATGTTACCTCAGATTACTAGAAAAAAACAGTCAAAATTACCAGTGATAACTAAAACTAGTAAATGGATTCGATCTGTTGAAAGTGGGATGTTACGCACTATTAAAGCACTTGGAGACACAGTAAAATTAAATGAAGTGATAGCTTATATTGATGAACCTTTAGGTGATCAAACATTTGAAGTAAGTTCCCCATTTGATGGAATTATTATTGGAAAATCAGAGATTCCTCTTGTACAAGAGGGGGATGCGGTTTTTCATATAGCAAAGTTTGGTAACCTTGAGTTAGCTGAAACAAAAATAGAATACTTTAATGAAGAAATAATCGAACAAAGTGAATTCTATGAATTAAATAATGAAGAGATAATAGAATAATGGAACTTTTTTATGATATTTTAAAACAACTTATACGAATACCTAGTGTTGTTGGTGCAGAACATCCTTTTTTTATGTTTGTAAAAAGAGAGCTAGAAGAACTTGGTGTAGATGTTGAATACTATGATGGTGTTCTTGTGGCAAAAGGAAGTGCTCCTACTAGTGGCTATATTTCAGCACATGCAGATAGACATGGACTTATTTGTACAGGACACAATGAGTTTCAATATGCAGCTTTTATTGCAAAGAACCAAGCGGACTTAACTGGAAACTCAAACTCAGAACAACTTTTAAAAAACTTTACAGATAGATTTGTAGATCAAAAAGTACAAGCTTATGAACCGTGGTCTGGTACATATTTAGGATTAGGGAGTATAAAAGAGACTTTTTTATGTCAAAGACGAAATAACATAATTTTTAAAGTTGATGGCTTTGACCATCTTATGCCAGGAACTCCTATAGGTTTTGTTGATAAACTCAAAATTGATGAAAATGGTTTAGTTTATGCCCAACTAGATAATGTTATCTCTGTAGCAATCATCATCTATATGTACACTAAAGGATATAAAGGAACTTCATTTTTTACAGCTTCTGAAGAGGCTGGAAAAAGTTGGAGATTTTTATTGGAATATTTTAGACGATTTGATATTGATACAAAAAAACTACTTGTATTAGATACAAGCCCTTATAAGAATGTAGAAGATATTCAACATCTTGATGTAGTATTACGAAATCGAGATGAGAATGGTGTATTTCGTTCTTCTTTAAAAAATCAAATAAAAAATATCTGTATAGAAAATAATATTAACTACCATTTTAAAGACGCTTATTTAAAAAACATTATGTCTCAAAACGATACAAAAGGCTCTCTTGGTGTTACAGAACTTGGACGGATAATCCATGCCACAAAAGGGGCTATTCAAGGGACCACTTTACAGCTTCCTACTATTGGATACCATACAGTTGAAGAGACTACTACAAAAAAGTCTATAGATAGTATGATACTAATTCTCTCAAAACTTTATGGGATAGAAGATGTTTAAAACTATATTATTTACTATTGTATTTGTTACAAATATTTTTTCACAAGAGCTCATTTTAGGAAAAATTGATAAATTTGATTTACCTGACTTAAACCTAAAATCTGTAAGAGCTAAAATAGACACAGGAGCAAAAACCTCATCACTACATTGTATGACAATAAAACCAACCAAAGATGGTTATGTAAAATTCATTACACTTGATGAAAATAATAAAAAATTTACAGGTAACTATATCACAAAAAAGATTTCTAGAATTGCCAATGTAAAAAGTTCAAATGGAACTATACAAACAAGATATTTCATACAAACACCTATTGTTATTTATAATAAAACTTACAATATAGAGTTGTCTTTAAGCTTTAGAGGAAGTATGAAATTTCCTCTTTTAATAGGGAGAGAGCTTATAAAACAAGATTTTTTAGTAGATGTTACAAAAAAAGATTTATCTTTTAATGCTAGTCAGTTGCCTCAATAGTATCCTCTTTTGTAACTTTATTTTTATTTTTGATTTTCATAATTGGTTTTTGTAAAAAAAGATTATTTGGATACAACACTATATTGTTCTCTTCATCTAAAATTTCAATTTGAAATAATGATATCTCAATAATCTCTCCTGTTATAGAGTTGTCCCCATCAATCACTTTTATCTTATCCCCAACTCGCGCTGGAAAGGTAAAAAATATAATAATACTTGAAGTCAGGTTACTTAATATTGACCATTGAGCAAAAAGTGCTACACCAATTACAGCAAAAATTGATGATGCGAATACCATAATACCACCTAATTGAACATTCCAAATAACAGCTAAAAACAATATTCCCATAAATATAATGACAAAATGTGAAAATTTAGTTACATAATAAACTCTTTTGGGAATGATTCTTTTTCTTTCACCTATTTTTCGGATAAAATATTCTGATAGCTTTGATATAACAATTGTTAAAATAATTAATCCAATAGTAAGCATAAAGTTTGTTGTTAACATAAAAAGTTCCTAAGATTATAATTTATGATATAATTATACACTATTTATAAGGATATAAAGTTGAAAATTTTATTTATTTTTTTATTTGTTTGTTTGTCACTTATAGCTGATGATACAGTAGCCAACACAACCTCAACTATTGAAAAGAACATTTGGTTAAAAACTTATCAAAACTATAAAAACTATAATATACTAATAAATAACATTACAGTTATTGAACAAAAACTTAAAAAAACAACCTCAACAGCACAAGAGGAACTCAAAAAAAGATTATCTATTTATAAATCAAAACTTGAGTTATATGAAACAAATCAAAACTTTAATACTCTTTTAAAACAATATAAATATACTATTTCAACTATTACATTAAGAGATTTCATCCTCCATACATCT
>Ga0209345_10006407_pt1 | contig 10664 bp, 3 predicted proteins | sample Cruoilmetagenom7_FD_187294 | JGI IMG/M metagenome (GOLD analysis project Ga0209345, IMG submission 187294) | Oil polluted marine microbial communities from Coal Oil Point, Santa Barbara, California, USA - Sample 7 (SPAdes) (version 2) | ecosystem: Environmental > Aquatic > Marine > Oil seeps ... | reverse complement strand
CTAAATTATATAGTATGAAATGTATTTCTAAATGTATCGTATTTAGTTAATGGTAGGCAAAAAACATTTTGAAGAAAAATGAATTAACGTCTAATTAAACTAAAATGACCTTTTAGAACTCTACCATCGTCTAATTCAACTTTATACCAATAATCTGTTGAAGGCAAAGGGTTTCCATTGTACAGACCATTCCAGCCAGGACCAAGAGGGTCAAGTATTTTAATAGATTTTCCAAACCTATCAAAAATATAGACATTAGATGTTGGTTGAAACTCAATACCAGTTACATGCCAAGTTTCATTAAATCCATCTCCATTTGGTGTGAAAAATTTAGGGATACTTATAATTGAGATTTGAACAGCAGCTTCTAAACAATTTTCAATATCTCTTATTTTAACAGTATGCAGTCCGCCTGAAACGTGTTCATATACATTATTTAACTGAAATCCTTCATCATTTAAAGAAAATTCATAATTACTATTGGGTAAGTTATTTGTTAAAATTGTGATGGTATTATTAGCTGAATTATCTACAATTTGAATGTTGTTTATATCAAAATTTAGCAAGGGTTCAATTGGTGCGCTAATTACAGCTATTGTTTTTGTAGTTTGACAGTTATTACCTTCAATGTCAGTTGCTGTTACAGAGTAGTTACCAGCTGCATGTATTTCTATTTCAGGAGTGTCTCCAACAGTTATCCCAAATTCATTTTCCCAAATATATTCATAATTACCATTAGGGTTTTCAAGTTTAATTTTAGGTTCTATTGCATTTAAACACAACGTTATTTCGTTTAATAAATCAAATTGAGGTATAGGATGTACTTGAAGCGATACATGATAACCTAAGCCAAAACAACCATCTAGTTTATCTGCTCTAGCAACTAATTGCTGAGTGAAAGGTGAGGTGTTCCTGTAATTCGTTGCATCTATATTATTTTGTTCAGCTAAAGCGTCTTCAATTGTTTCATAATATGTAATTATAAAATTTGTTTCTGGCAATAAAGCATTTAAAATTTGATTTGTAGCGCCACTAAAATTAAATGCAGCTATACCATTGGTTGTATCATTATCTAAATTATCATCACATTCATTAAAAGTAATCATTAAATCAGTTGGTATATTTGTGGTAAGCACTTCTAAATTTATTTCAGCAGTACTAAAACAATTTGTAAAATTTTCTACTCTAGCCCAAACCGTTGAACTTATATTATTTGAAAAAGAAGTAGTGTTTAAAATTGGACTCATATTGTTTATGGCTTGACTTTCTAATAAAAAATAAGTAATAGTTGGCAAAGGATTATCATTAGAAATTAGGGTAGCTGCTTCTTCTAAATTAAAGTTTACAATTCCATCTAAATCATCATCACATTGAATTAAATTAACAGGAGACGTAACAACAGGCACTATATAAAAAGTAACTTGAATTTCTTTGGTTTGTTCACAATTTGTAGTCGTGTTAGTTGCAGTTACACTATACAAACCACTAGAATTTACAGTTATTGCAGGTGTATTACCAATACTGTTTCCTAGTTCATTTCTCCAAGTATAATTGTATGTTGTTAATGGATTTTCAATAGTTATGGTTGGGTTTACAGTATCAGAACAAAAATCTACTGTACTTAACAAATCAAACTGAGGTAACGGATTCACATTAAGAGTAACGTGGTAACCTAGCCCAAAACAATCATTAGTTAAATTATCTACCCTTACAACTATTTGCTGCGTAAATGGTGAAATTGTATTTGAATAATTTGTTGCGTCAATACTATTCTGTTCAGCTAAAGCATCTGTTATATTTTCATAATAAGCAACAGTTAAATTTGTATCAGGAAGTAACGCATTTAAAATTTGATTTGTAGCACTACTAAAGTTAAATGTTGTGATACCATTTGTTTCATCTCCATCAGTAGCATCATCACATTCATCAAAAGTAACCATTAAACCGCTTGGTATATTTGTAGCTGTAACTTCTAAAAAAACTTGAGCAGTAGCAAAACAATTGGCAGCATTTTCAATTCTTGCCCAAACAAAATCACCCGTAATTGCTGTATAAGTTGTGCTATTCACTAATAAATTAGTTGAATTAATGGCATCGTTTTCAGTTGGATGATATGTAATTGTTGGCGCAGGACTTTCAGTTGAAATTAATGTATTAGCTTCATTTAAATTAAAATCAACAATACCATCTAAATCATCATCACATTGAATAAGTGTTACAGGCGAATTTACTATTGGCAAATTGTAAATAGTAACATCTAAAGTTAGAATAGTAGTTTCAGTACCAATTGTTACTGTTGCAGTTACTGTAAAAATACCTGCTGAAGAAAATGTGTGTGTAGGATTTAACGCTGTGGATGTGTTATTAACTCCCGTTGAAGGATCTCCAAAATCCCAAAGAACACTTGTTGGAGTTGCTGTTGAACTTAAACTAAATTGAGTTGGATTACCTAAACAAACATCATTTGCTGTTATAGAAGTTAAAAAGAACGATTGTATAAATGGAGGTAAGCCTTCAACAACTTTTCTTGTAGGATCTCCAGCGCTTATATCTAGTGCGTCATGAACATAATTACAAGCTAACCCATCAGCTTCAGGATCGTTTATAATTCCTAAAAAAGCGGTACCTTCTTGTGCCGTTCCTGAAATTGATAAGGCTCTATATATTTTACCATCAATAGCTAATTGTAAAGCACCTCTAGTATTAACGTTTGAAGTATGTATTAAAACTCTAGAGTTTGAAACAGTTGGACTTAACAAATCATATTGCACTAATTTACCAGGAGTAATGTGTTCATTTCCATTTAATTGACTTGTTGTTACATATAGTTTTCTACTTTGTGTAGAAAATTCTACACCATAAGCAACATCATTTGCATCATCTAAAGCTAGTTGTATTTCATTTGTTACTTGTCCGGTAGCATCATTAAAATCATAAAGCATTAAACTATGAGTATTTCCAAAGTTTGCACAAGCTATTTTATTTCCATCAGGCGAAATTTTTAAATAACCTCTAGAATCTGGTGCATTGGTAACATTTGAAATTACAGGAGTTGTATTTACACCTGCTGCATCAACTCTCCAAGCTAAAAATAAATCTTCAATAAAGGCAATTATCCAAAAAGAATTATTATCGGCATGTTGTATTGCTGTTACTTTTTCATATGCTTGCGAAACAAGTACTAAATTTTTTTCAGAAGCAATAACATCGCCTAAACCACCATTTAGCGTTAAATCTACAGTTGTATATCTAATACCATTTGCTGATAAAGCTAAAAACCCTCTACTATCAACACTAATAATGTAATATTGATTTATGTTATTAGGTTTTGGAACTATAATTGCAGATTGCGTACTTGATGTATTTCCTAATAATCCGGTACCATTTGGCATTGTATTATGTGTTCTGTCCCAAACCGTAACACCATCAGTATAAAAAAGTAAATTTCCTTGAAAATCTGAAATAGTTGCGCAACCTTCAAACGTGTTTATTTGCCCGTCAGTTAATACTACAGGAACTCCAGAATTAAAATCTAGCCCAGCAAATTGCCCAAAGTACCAAATTGCTGCTTCATTTTGGGAGAATGATATGAGGGGGAAAATGGCTAACAAAAAAAACAGCACTCTTTTCATAGTAAGAGATTTTTTTTGATGTTAAAAATGTTTAAAACTCTTCTTTAGAAGAACTTATAACCATAAAGTTAATAAAATATTGTGGCATTTACCTTCTAATTAAGCTAAAATGACCTTTTCTTAATCGTACATTTCCGTTATTATCAATGAGTTCAACAGAGAACCAATAATCTGTTGAAGGAACTTGTTTTCCATTTAAAAAACCGTTCCAACCTTCGCCTTTTGGGTTTACTTGTGTTATCAATTTTCCAAACCTATCAAAAATATAAATAGTTGAACTTGCATAAAAATTTTCGTTTACACCTAAAACAACCCAAGTATCATTAGAACCATCGTTATTTGGAGTGAAAAATTTTGGAAATCCAATTACAGAAACATCAAGTGTTGCAACACCACAATTGTTTTTATCGCGAATAAAAATAGTATAAATACCTGGTGCTAATTGTTCAAAATAGGGTTCGTCTTGATAAGTACTTATAAATTCATCTATTTTTTGTAGTGCAAATTCATAATCTCCAATGCCTAAATTAGTTGTTGAGATTGTTATTGAATTATTTTCAGAATCATCAATTATTGTAACATCATTAGGTGTAAGTGTTGCAATTATTGAAGCTTCAACTATAATTGTTTGTGGAAAAGATTTACAGCCTTTATTTGATGTAGCAATTGCTGTATATTCACCTTCACTTGTTATTATTGCATCTCTATTAGTACTTATAATTTGGCCGTTTTCATCATTCCATTCATAAGTATAGTTACCTAACTCATTAAACGGACTAATTGTTATTGGTTCTAAATTTTGACAATAAATTGCCGTCGCATCAATTTCAAATTCAGGTGTTGGATTTACAATAAATTCAAAGGTGGTTTCAGCCATACAATTTGAATTTAAACCATTCTTAACCTGAACGGTGATTGTTTGTGTAGCTGTAAAAAACGGATTTGGTAACGGGCTTGGTAGCGAATTTCCATTTTCATCTGTATAAGAAACTACCATACCAGTTTGTGTATTTAAAGCTGTAGCTTGAATTGTTGAGGTGTCAAAATTATACATTCCATCTAAATCATCATCACATTCAATAAAGTTAGGAATTGGATTGGCAACAGGTTTTTTATCTACAATAAATTGTAAAGTTGTTTCAGCAAAGCAAGACCCATCTGGATCTACAGAGTTGCTATCTGTAACTCTAATTGTAATTGTTTGGCTATTTATTAACAATGGGTTTGGTAGTGGAAGTGGCAAAGCATTTCCATTTTCTTCAAAATAAGTAACAAGCATTCCTGTTTGTGTACCTAAAATTGTTGTTTCAATTGTTGTTGTATTGAAAGGGAAATAACCATCAAAATCATCATCGCATTGTCTATCAATAGTTACTGTATTTGCAATAGGAATTGGCTCTACATGTAAAGTTATATGAGCACCTAAACCTAGACAATCATTATCTAACTGACTATCAACACGTACATAAATTGTTTGTGTAATTGGGTATCCAATATTTCTGTAGTTAGCAATATCTAAAATTGCATTTTCTTCGGCTAAGGCGTCAGCTTCATTTCTGTAATAATTTATAAATAACTGTTGTCCAACAGGAAAAAGAGCAATTATTTCATTATTTACACTGCTAAAATCAAATGTAGTTACACCATCTTTTTCATCATCTGTATTATTAACATAATCATCACATTCAAAAAACGCTCTTTGAAATGTTGAAGGAATGGTTGTTGTTGAAACTATTAAATCTACTTTTGAAACACGATGACAGCCATTTGTGTTTTCAACTCTAGCCCAAACAATATCTGTATTTATTGCTGAATTATATGTTGTAGGATTTAAAATTAGTTCAGCACTGTCATTTGTGTCAGCTCCTAAAGGTGTGTTGAAATAAGTGAATACTTCATTTATAGCATTGGTTGATATTTTAGTATTTGCTTCGTTTAAGTTAAAAATACTAAAACCATCATTATTATCATCACATTGTTTTAGCGTAATATTACTAGTGATTGTTGGCAGTTGAAAAGCTTCAATATTAAAATTTGAAATAGCAGTACAGTTTGAATTAAAATTGTTCACTATTCTCACATAAATAGGTTGTAATGTAGTTGTATTTGGAAATGCTGAAGGATTTAAAATTGGATTTAAAAGTGAAGCATCACTAAAGTATGAAATTGTAAAATCAGTTGCTGCTTGGCCATTTAAAATTTCTGATTCTTTTTCAGTTAAATCAAAAATAATTAAGTTATCTGTATCTGTTCCAATTGAAGTGTTGTCACATTTTCCTAAAACTGAAATTATTGATGGAGGGTTTGGAGTTTCAAAAAGGTGTAAAGTAAAACTTAAGGTTTCGTAACATTCCTGATTTTGAATGTTTTGAACGCGAGCAATTATTGTATCAACACTATAAGATGATGAGTTTGTGTACGGATTTGTAATTGCATTGGCAATTGTATTATTGTCAGCGTCAATTTGATTGGTAAAATAACTAATTTCAAATTCAGAAGGGCTTTGAGTGCCAAGTATCTCACTGTCTTTTAAGTTTGCAATGTCAAATTGATAAAAACCATCAAAATCATCATCACACTGTATTATATCTGTAGGCTGAACACTATCTGGAGATTTATATACTAAGATAGAAAATGATGTTACATTGTAACATCCTGAAATTGTATTTTGAACTCTTGCCCAAATAATTTCAGAAGTAAAAGCAGTACTATTTGTGTAATTTGTAGGTAGTTTATTTGCAATATTGTTTGTTAAAGCATCTGTTTCATTATCAAAATAGTTAATAGTATTATTAACTAAATCTAAATTTATGTTTGTATCATTTTGTGATAAATCAAAAGTGTAAAAACCATCATTATCATCATCACAAGCTGTTAAGTTTATTGCAGTTCCTATTGGGATTGTTGTGACTGTTACCGTAAAATCTGAAACACTAAAACATTCAGTTATCGTATTTGTAAGTCTAATATATAATGTTTGCGGATTACTAGTGTTTTCAAATAAATTTGGGGTTACTATTTCGTTTATTCCAATTAAAGCATCGTTGTTTGAAGTATGATATGTTGCTACAACATTACTTTGAGTTCCTATTGCTTTGGTATCGTTTTGAGTAAGGTTGAATAGAGAAACTTCATCTAAGTTTAAATCGCTATCACATTGTTCTAGGTTTATAGTACTGCTTATAGGAGTTTCAAATGTTGGCTGCTCAGAAAAAGAAGCAGTTCCCGTCCATTCAATACTAAAATTACTGTTACCAATAGGCCTGTCAATAACTAAAAAATAACTTTCATTTGCCAAAACATCTAACCATTTAACAAAGCTATTTCCATCAGTTCCTGGTCCTTCTGAAGTTTCAGTTTCAGTACCATTCATACCTGTTAAATTATTACCTTGAGAGGCTGCTCTAGGATTTGTGGTTGAACATCTAATAGCTTGTCCAATATTACCGCAAGTAACATTTGGTCCAAAAATAAAAAAATCAAAATCTTCAAAAATTGAAGTTGAATTAGGGGTTAATGTAAAGCCTAATGTTCCTCCTGTTTTAATGTTTAATTTAAACCAAACACTATTATTTTCACTACTAGCACATGAATTTGAACCATTTAGCTCTTGTATTCCTGCAGAGGTTACTTCTAAATCTTGATAGCCACTGTTTCCACAAACAATTAAAGCATCAACACAATCATTTTGACTAAATAATAGGGGTGTTATAAAAAGTAAAATTAGGGTTAAAATTTTTTTCATATTTTTTTTATCTTCTAATTAAGCTAAAATGACCTTTTCGGGTTCTAATATTTCCATTACTATCAATTAATTCAGCAGAAAACCAATAATCTGTTTCGGGTAATTGATAGCCGTTAAATGTACCATTCCAACCTTCGCTTTTTGGACTTATTTGTTTTAATAATTTTCCAAATCTATCAAAAATATAAATTTTTGAGTTGGCATAAAAATTTTCATTAGTTCCTAAAATTACCCAAGTATCATTAGTTCCATCATTATTAGGTGTGAAAAATTTTGGAAAACCAATAATAGAAGCTTCAATATGTGAAGTGCCGCAGTTATTTTTATCTCTTACAAAAATAGTATAAAATCCCGGAGTTAAGTTTTCAAAGTAGGGTTCATCTTGATAAGAATTTATAAATTCGTTTTCCTTTTGAATTGCAAATTCATAATCTCCAATCCCTAAATTAGTTGTTGAAATTGTGATAGAGTTATTTTCAGAATCATCAATTATTGTAATGTCATTTGCTAAAAGTGTTGCAATTATTGAAGCTTCAACAGTGATAGTTTTAGTGAATGATTTACAACCTTCTTGTGAAGTAGCGATTACAGAATATTCGCCTTCTTTTGTAATTATTGCATCTCTATTATTACTAATAATACCACCATTTTCATCTTTCCACTCGTACGTATAATTGCCTAATTCATTGTATGGTGTAACAGTTATTGGTTTTAAATTTTGACAATAAATTGCTGTGGCATCAATTTCAAATTCTGGTTTCCCATTTATTACTAATTTTAAATGTGGACCTATTCCAAAACAAGCACCATTATCATTACTTTCAACTCTTACATAAAGTGTTTGGTTATAAGGCGTTTCATTAAAATAAGGTTCGTTTTTTGGAATTTCATTTTCTTCTAATTGTGCGTCAACTAAAGTTCTATAATATGAAACAGATAAGTTTTGGGCTAAAGGAAATTGATTTATGATATCAGCTGAATTTTGTTCTAAATCAACAAAATAAAGGCCGTCATCAACTGTATCATTATCACAAAATGTCATTATTTTTAAATAATTGTCAGATAATTGTGTTGTTGAAACGAGCAAGTTTACTTCGGCAATACTATAACATCCATAAATACTTTCAATACGCGCCCAAACTATTGATTGATTTTTATTTGAAAAAGGAGATGCATTTATTGGGTTTAATCCTGAATTTGCATCATTAAATGTTGCATAGTAAGTTGTAGTTAATGTGTTATCTCCAAGTGTTAAAAAACTAGTTGCTTCATTTAAATTGAAATCTGTAGTACCATCAGAAATTCCATCTTCATCACATTGTTTTAGTGTGAAAGTTGTATTTATTGTTGGTGGGTTATGTACTTCAATAGAAAAGTCACCTTCTAATGTGCTTGTAATATTACATGAATCGGTTTGTGTAACTACTAATTTGTAAACTCCATTTATGGCAGATGTTGCATTGCTAAATGAAATAGTTTCTTGATCTGAAAAAGGTATAGAGTTATTGTTAAAATACCAATTATAAGTTATTATACCAGTTAAAGCTTCTGGTACTACAGTTAAATTATCTCCAATACATAAATGTTTAGTTTGATTATTTAAAATAGTAGTTGATGAATTGCTATCATTACCAATTATTTCAACTTGAGAAAAAATAGAAGCAATAAATGGTGGTAAACCTTGTGTAGAATTGTTACCATTTAAATCTATGTTTGAATGTTGATAATTACAAGAAACACCATCTTCTTCAGGGTTTTCAATAACTCCTAAAAAGGGAATTCCTTCATTGTAGGTTTTAGATAAAGCTCTGTATATTTTTTGATCAGGTCCTAATTGCAATCCTCCTCTAAATAAATTCTGAGAATCAATAATTACTCTTGATGAGTTTATTTGAGAGGCTATATTTGAACTTAAATTAAATTGATAAAGTGTTGAAATATGGTTTGCAGGATTGTTATATTGAAATGCATCACTACTCCAAAAATCATTTGAAGCATGCACATATAATTTTTCACTACTTGATGAAAATTCAACACCATAAGGATAATTTCCTGGCGCTATTAATGCTAAATCTTTTTTACTTGAAACTATTCCTGTTGCTTTATCAAAATCATACAAAAATAATGATCCGCCTGGTTGGGTGTTTGAATTATTATTCATGTGAGCAATAGCTATTTTTTTTCCGTTAGGAGAAATTTTTAAATAACCTCGTCTGTCTAAAGCAGTGTAATTAGTTGTTGATATTATTGGTGATTCAACGTTTGTGCTTGTTATTTTATACGCATAAAATGTATCAATGGCATACGATAAAACCCAGTAAGTATTGCATTCTTCACCTTTAATTGCTGCTACTTTTTCAGACCAATTATCTGTATTATCATCAGTTAAATCAATAGGGCCGTTTATAATATCACCTAAACCTCCATCTGCATTCATATCAACAGTGTAGTAGTTAAAGCCTGGTTTCCCACCATTTACAGGCGATCCAACAGTAAAAAGGTAATATAAGTTTGTACTTGTTGGAATTGGAATTATCATTGCAGATTGTGTACTTGAAGAATGCCCTGCAAGTCCAGTTCCATTGGGCATTGGGTTATGATTTTTATTCCAAATTGTAGTTCCATCAGAATAAAAAAGTAATTCTCCATTATTTTTTGAAAAAGTTGAACAACCTTCACGTGTATTTAAATTACCATTTGTTAAAGCAGAAGGTGATCCACTATTAAAGTCAATTCCTGCATTTTCTCCAAAGTACCAAACATTAGCTTCACCTTGTGCATAACTGTAAAGCGAGCATAATAATGTAATTGTTAAAATAAATTTTTTCATTTGAAGAATCCTGTAACTAATTTTTCAAATGTAAGAATAAGTCTTATAACTATTTAAATTTTGTGAAGTATTTATCTAATTGAAATTTATTTTCTTATTAAACTAAAATGACCTTTACGAACTCTTATGTTTCCATTTAAGTCAATTAGTTGAACATTGAACCAGTAGTCAGATGAAGATAGGTGTTTACCATTTAATAAACCATCCCAGCCTTCACTTTTTGGGTTAATTTGAGTTATTAGTTTTCCAAATCTATCAAAAATGTAAATTGTAGCGCTTGTGTATAAATTTTCATTCACACCAAGTACTTTCCAAGTATCATTATGTCCGTCGTTATTTGGGGTGAAAAATTTAGGAAAGCCAATAACTGAAACTTCAACTTGTGCAATTCCACAATTGTTTTTATCTCTAACATAAATAGTATGAATGCCAGCTTTTACATTCTCAAAATAGGGCT
>Ga0209345_10006406_pt1 | contig 10665 bp, 7 predicted proteins | sample Cruoilmetagenom7_FD_187294 | JGI IMG/M metagenome (GOLD analysis project Ga0209345, IMG submission 187294) | Oil polluted marine microbial communities from Coal Oil Point, Santa Barbara, California, USA - Sample 7 (SPAdes) (version 2) | ecosystem: Environmental > Aquatic > Marine > Oil seeps ... | reverse complement strand
CACGTGATCGAAGGCCACAAAGACATCGAAGGTGATTGCTTTGCCTGTCACACTTTGTTCATCGGCGCGTCCGATGACAAGTGCGTGGAATGTCATAAGGTCAAGGACATCGGCATCCGCACCACCTTGGGCGGGGCTGTGTTCAAAAAAAAAGGCAAGACCCCAGTCGCGTTTCATCAAAAGCTCACCGCTCAAGAATGCGTCGCGTGTCACTCCGATCATGTCGGCATCGCGATGTATCGGGCGCAGTTTAAGTTCTCTCATAACTTGCTGGATACGGCGACGCAAAAAGACTGCGTCGCGTGTCATGGCAAGCCCAAAGACAACATCCACAAAAGTGCTTCGACCGTGTGCAGCCAGTGTCACACCAGCGACAAGTGGAAGCCCGCGACCTTTAAGCACGAGCTGTTGCCGAAGGCCGAACTGGCCGAGTGTGTCAGTTGTCACAAAGCCGCGACGCCCAAAGACAAGCTGCACGACACCAGCAGTAAAAAATGCGGCCTGTGTCACGTCACCGACAAATGGAAGCCGGTCGAGTTCAAGCATGACAAGCTGGCCAAGAAAGACTTGGAAAACTGCGCGGCGTGTCACACGGCCCATACGCCCAAAGACAAAACCCACGACAGTTTGTCGCCCGGGATGCTGGCTAAATGCGGCATTTGTCACACCACCGATAAGTGGAAACCGGCAACGTTCAAACACAACCTGCTGCCCAAGGCGGAGCTTGAGCAATGCGTCAGCTGCCACAAGGCTGTGACGCCCAAGGACAAGCTGCACAAAAGTGTCTCCGACAAATGCGGTTTGTGTCATGTGACGGACAAGTGGAAGCCTGCGACGTTTAAGCACAATATGCTGCCCAAGGTGGAGCTGGAACAATGCGCCAGTTGTCATAAGGCTGCGACGCCCAAAGATAAAACCCATGATCGTTTGACGGCGGAAATGCGGGTCAAGTGCGGCATTTGCCACATCACCGACAAGTGGAAACCGGCGACCTTTAAACACAGTTTGCTGCCCAAAGCGGAACTGAAACAGTGCGCCAGCTGCCACAAAGCCGCGACGCCGAAAGACAAAACCCATGACCGCCTGACGGCGGAAATGCGTATCAAGTGCGGCATTTGCCACAAGACGGAAAAGTGGAAACCGGCGGGCTTTAAACACGACCTGTTGCCGCGCGCAGAACTGCGCCAGTGCGTCACCTGTCACGCCGCCAAGGCACCCAACGATCAGCGTCACCGCAATGCGTCCAAGCGCTGCGGAAACTGTCATTACACCGACCGGTGGGAGCCCGCAAAAAAGCGCAATGTGTCGCCGTCGGGTACGCCGTCCAACAATGGCGGTTCGCTTGGTGGAAATTGGTGGCTGGGTGGCGGCGGCGGCGACGATGATTGATGTGCCGCAAACTGGAAATTGTTTTCGTCTGTTGATCAATGTAGGGTGATGAAAGGCTGCAATTGCGTCGGGGGGGCGTAGTGGCGATACATCAAGAATTACGTCAAAGGCTGTACGGCACTCTGATGCTGGCGTTGATTTGGACGGTTTCCGTCGGTGGGTTGTTTATGTGGAACAACCGCTTAGCCCAGACGCACACCAGTGAAATGGCGCACGAGGATGCCGTCAGCGCATTCAACAAAGATCAAGCCCTGCGCCGTTGGGCGGCCGGGCACGGCGGTGTTTATTTGGAAGCCACCCGTGGCGTGACGCCAAGTCCGTTCATGGAACATATCGATGAGCGCGATGTGATGACCGAGTCCGGGCGCATGCTGACGTTGGTCAATCCCTCCACAATGGTGCGCCAGATCATGGATGAATACGCCGATCTGTATGGCGTTCAGGGCCGCTTGGTGAGCCTTGCGCCGTTTCAGCCTGAACACGAAGCCGACCCGTGGGAAGCCGACGCCATCAACGCTTTCATGCGCGGAGAGACAGAAGTGCGAGGGATCACGTCCCGCGATGGGCAAGAGTATTTTCGTATGATCCGGCCCATGATCGCCACCAAGGCCTGCCTCAAGTGTCATGGCGTGCAAGGCTATGAGGTCGGCGATGTGCTGGGCGGTGTTGGCACCATGGTGCCGATGGCGCCATATCATCAGCAGCTGGCGGAATTCTTAAAAGGTAATTCCATATCTCACGGTCTGACGTGGCTGTTGGGCGTCATCGGTCTGACGGCGTGGCATATGGGTGGCATCAAAACGGCGCGCGAACGTGTAACCGCGCGCGCCAAGCTGGAAGATTTGGTCCGCGCCCGTACGGCCCAATTGGAGACGGCCAAAAAAGACGCCGAAGCCGCCAACGAAGCCAAATCGAAATTTCTCGCATCGATGAGTCATGAGCTGCGCACGCCGCTCAACGCCATCATCGGCTTTAGCGATTTTATGAAGCTGAACATTGACGGAAATTTGACCGACATGCAAAAGGGCTACATTGACGACATCCATTTTTCCGGTACGCACCTGCACGGCCTGATCAATGAAATTCTCGAATTGGCGAAGATCGAAAGTGGTGAGATACGCCTCAACATTCAACCTGTTGATCCGATGTCCATCGTTCGCCAAAGCATCGTCGCCAATGCGCCGATGATGGAACGAAAAGGTGTGAGTCTCACCGACGACTGCGCGACGCATGACGCGCCAAAAGTTATGGCGGACGAGAACCGACTGATCCAAGTGTTTATCAATTTGATTTCCAACGCCATCAAATACAATCGCGACGATGGCGAAGTCATTTTGACCTGCGCACAAGGCGCCAATGGGCGATGGCGATTCGCGGTATCCGATACCGGCTATGGCATTCCCAAAGACCGCCAAGGGGAGATTTTTCAGCCGTTTCACCGCCTGTCCGAAGAACAGAATAAGACCGAAGGCACCGGCATCGGCCTGACCATTGTGAAAGAACTGATCCAACACATGGACGGAGACATCGGCTTTACCTCAGCCGAAGGGGTCGGCTCGACATTTTGGTTCGAATTGCCGGTAGCGCCATAAGCGTGTTAACCCGATCTCAAGACCCCGCGCCGACACTGTGCGTTCCACATTTTAAGCGGAGCACTCCATGCGTTCTTGGCTGCAATCGGTCCAGGTCTATCGTGACCGCCGTGTCCTATCGCTGTTGTTTTTGGGTTTTTCCAGTGGCCTGCCGTTCGGCGTGCTGGCCGATCCCTTAAGCGCGTGGTTGGTGGACGAAGGCGTGTCCAAAACCACAATCGGTCTGTTTGCGCTGGTCAGCCTGCCGTATGCGATTAAGTTTTTGTGGTCGCCGGTGATGGACAAGCTGGCGCTGCCGGTGTTCACGCCGTTGTTTGGCCGCAGGCGCGGTTGGGTTTTGTTCACGCAGATTTTGCTTCTTGCCGCGATCTTCGCCATGGGGCTCACGCAGCCCGGGATCGATCCGTGGTGGACGGCGGTGTTCGCGCTGGCGGTGGCGTTTTCATCCGCGTCCCAAGACATCGTGGTGGACGCGTATCGCATTGAAATTTTGTCCGAAGACCAACTCGCCGCCGGTGCCGCGACGGCGGTGTTCGGCTGGCGGCTGGGTCAAGTGGGTACGGCGGCGGCGGGCTTGATCTTCGCCGATATGTTCCCCTGGCAAAGCGTGTTCATGGTCATGGCGGCGTTGGTCTGCGTCGGCATGGTGGCGATCTTGATCAATCCCGAACCGGACGTCGCGATCACGCCGGAAGCCGAACAACGCGAGCAAGCGGTCGAAGAGTTTTTGGAACGCAAGCAGCATCTGCCGACCAAGCTGGCGGAAACCTTGGCGTGGCTGTACGGCGCGGTGGTGTGCCCGTTCGCTGATTTCATGACCCGGCGCGGCTGGGTCAGCATCATTTTGTTCATTCTTTTATACAAATACGGCGACGCGATTTTGGGTGTGATGAAAACGCCGTTCTTTCTTGAAATTGGCTTCACCAAAACCGAAATCGCGGCGGTGGCGAAAGTGTTCGGCTTCAACGCGATCATCGCCGGCGGGATTTTGGGCGGCGTGGTGTTGGCGCGCTTTGGCGTCATGCGCGGATTGTTGGCGTGCGGCGTTTTGATGGCGGCATCCAACCTAGTATTCGTTGCCCAAGCCTGGGCCGGGCCGGACGTGCGCATGTTGGCGGTGACCATCGCGGTGGAAAACATCACCACCGGCATGGGCACCACCGCGTTCGTGGCATATTTATCGAGCCTGTGCAGTGTGGCTTACACCGCCACCCAGTACGCGTTGCTGACCTCGTTCATGGCGTTTTCGCGCACCATTATGTCATCGGGCGGCGGTTGGCTGGCGGACCAGGTGGACTGGGTGACGTTTTTCATCCTCACCACCATTGCCGCGATACCGGGTTTGGTGTTGTTGGTGTGGATGATCAAACGCTTTCCCCCCGATGCAAAAAAAACCAGCGCAGGGCCACCGCCCAAGACTTAAAACCGTTCTGAAAAAAGTGGACGATCCGCGCAATCCGTGGCATACACCCACATTGTGCGGCGCAACATGCAGGTTGCCCTTTTTCGATCCCCCAACACAGAGCGGCTTTCACTATGGACATTTCTAAACTCCCCATCGGCGATAACGCCCCCGAAGAATTCAACGTCGTCATCGAAGTGCCCATGGGCGGCAACCCGGTGAAGTACGAACTTGACAAAGACTCCGGCGCCATGTTCGTCGATCGTTTCCTGCACACCGCCATGCACTATCCATGTAACTACGGTTTCATTCCGCACACCTTGTCCGATGACGGTGACCCCGTCGACGCCGCCGTGCTGGGCCAGCACGTGGTGGCTCCCGGCGTGGTGATCCCGTCGCGCCCCATCGGTGTGTTGATGATGGAAGACGAAAGCGGCGTGGATGAAAAAATCCTCTGCGTGCCGGTTCACCGTCTGCACCCGTATTATGAAAAAGTCGAATCCTACACCGACGTGCGCCCGATCCTGGTTGAACAGATCGCGCATTTCTTCACCCACTACAAAGACCTCGAAGACGGCAAGTGGGTTAAGGTGATGGGCTGGGAAGGACCCGAACGCGCCAAGGAATTGATCCGCGAAGGCATCGCGCGCGCTGGGAAATAATCCTCGCACACGAACGCGTTCAAAAGGGCGGCCTTCATCAGGGCCGCCCTTTTTGCGTTTTGTCGATGCAAGCCCTAGAAGCCGCGCGCCGGGCTTGATAAGCTGGGCGCACACTCAATTTGGGGAGGTTTCGTGCTTATGTCGTTTGCTCAGTGTCGCCGTGCTCTGCTCGCCACCGTTTTGATCGCCGTTCCGTTTGCGAGCAATGCGCAAGACAGCCGCTATCAATCGTGGTCGCCACCCGGCGCGACATCGACGCAAGCTGGCGCAGCCAGTGCGGATAACCTGCTCAAAGACCTCAAAACCTTGGTCGATGACGCTGAAAAGGCCCGTGCGGCGGATCGGATGTTTTTGCGCGATTTGCGCGATTTGATGGCGCGCTATCAACGTCCCTGGACCCAGCGCTTGATGTTCGACGATTTCGTCGATGGCGACATCACCCGCAATCCAACCTGGACCACGGTGAGCGGTGAATTTTGGGTCGAACAAGGCTACGGCCTGCGCTCCAAGGGCGTCGCGGGCACGCCCGCAAGCGCCGCGCCGTCGGGCAAAATCAGCAAAGAAGAACTCGCCATTTCGATCCTCGGCGCGGTGTTGTCCGGGGCCAACAAAAACAAAACCAACGCCGCCCCCGCCGCCACCCCGGCGGTCGAAGCCAAGCCCGCCGTGCTCAGCACCCGCGCGCGCATCTCCAACACCTTTGCGCTGACCTCAAGCTTTTCGTCGTGGAAGGGCGAGGGTAGCTTCGCCTACGCCGTCACCCAAGGCGCCGGCAGCGCCGGTTATCGCTTGGTCTACAATCCCAAACAAACCGCGCGCGGCGCATCGCTGGAACTGGTGCGCGTGACGTCGCGCGGCGAAGGCACCATCGACAGCGCGTCGATCACGACCTTGGAAGATCAAAAAAACCATAGCCTGGAATGGACCCGCGCCAAAGACGGCCAAATGATCGTCAGCTTGGATGGTAAAAAAGTCCTCAACGCCCGCGACGCCAGCTTCCGCGACCCCTTCGACGCCGTCGCCATCATCAACGCCGGCGCCGACGTCATCGTCAAATCGGTCGAGGTCCTGGGGGTGAAGTAATAAGCGCGGGGCGCTTAACCCCGTCTGCCGCTTCGTCCAGTTCAACGGGCACCCCGCCCAAATACTAAACGTCGCCCCCGCACCAGCTCACCGTCGCCCCCGCGCAGGTGGGGGCCCATCTCTCCGTCATGCCCAGAGGTGAGGATGATCAGTCGCCGCGTTGCGCCATCTCCTGACGCAAAATTTCGAGGTTTCCTGCTACCGTCAGAGTGTTGGGATGCTCCGCCCCCAACGAAGCGGTGAAAATCCCCACCGCCCGCACCAACAACGGCTCGGCCTGTTCCAGGCGGTTGGTGGCTTGATAGAGCTGAGCGAGATTGTTGAGGTCGATGGCGACATCGGGATGCTCCGCACCAAAGGCCTTTTCGTCGATGGCCAAGGCGCGTTTCACCAGCGGCTCGGCCAGCGTCCCACGGTCGGTGGTTTGATAGAGCCCTGCCAAATTGTTGAGGGCCGTTGCGACCATGGGATGATCTTCGCCGTGAGCTTTCTCAAAGATAGAGACAACGCGCTGCATCAGCGGCTCAGCCTGCTCCAGGCGATTGGTGGCATGATAGAGCCCTGCCAAGTTGTTGAGGTCGATGGCGACGTTGGGATGATTAGCGCCTAAGGCTTTTTCGTCGATGGCCAAGGCGCGCACAAACAACGGCTCGGCCAGCAGCGAGCGGTTGGTGGCATGATAGAGCCCGGCGAGATTGTTAAGGTCTCTGGCGACAGCGATATTGGGATGCCCCGCGCCTAAGGCCTTTTCGTCGATGGCCAAGGCGCGCACCATCAGCGGCTCGGCCTCCTTCATGCGGTTGGTGACTTGATAAAGCTGTGCCAGATTGTTGAGCACCGTGGCGGTGAGCGGGTCGTTTGCACTCAACCGTGCTTCCGCGCAGGTGAGCGCTTGGGCGTAAGCGGTTTCGGCCTGTTGGAACTCTGCCGCCTCGTCATATGCCTGCCCGCCAATGTATAGGGCTTCGATTTGTCTGCGGGGCTCACTGTGCGGTGTGTGTTCCGCCGCGCGCAAAAAGTGATTGGCGGCGTCTTGGTATTTGAACCGTGAATACGCCAACTTGCCACGCGCAAATGCCGATGCGGCGACGGCCATTTTTCGGGTGTGCAGTTGGTCTTCGAGTTCGGCGGCGGCTTGCAGGTCTTGGTTTTCGGCGTTGCGCAAGATGTCGTCGGCGTCGTTGTAGCGACCGTCGGCGATGGCGGCCTCGGCGTCGTCGCGCAGGGTGTTGGCGCGTTCATCGACGTCGGGGATGGCGGCGACGCGCTCCAACAGGTCTTTGTGGCGCTGGGCGATTTCGCGCAGCTTGGCGTCCAGTTCATCCGCGCCGACGTGGTTTTCTTGAAGAATTTTGAAAAAGTTGCGCAGCGCGGCTTCGGTGACGCCGAGCTCTTTCGCCGTTTGGGCGTCGGTTGTGGGGAGAGTGATCGGTTGCGCGGGTTCATCCTGCGGCTTGGTGAAGAACTTCCACAAACCGATGGCGAAGACCAAAATCAGGCCGCTGACAACGGGCACCAAGATATCGTCTTGGTTCGCCAAAAACCACGTCTTAAAAGTTTCCCACATCCGCGAATCCCCTCACCACAGGCTAAACTATGGCAAGGATTTACGGCGGGCGCACTCTTTTTGGCTGTGTGGAACGAAAGCTGTTAGGGCTTCACGCCCAGCGCCGTCATCGCGAAATACAGCCCGGCGGCGAGCAGGGCGGCGAGCGGGACAGTGATGATCCACGCTGCGGCGATGGTCCAGGCGTGTTGGCGGCGCACCAGTTTGCGTTGCTTGGCTTTGAGTTCCGCGTTGGGTTTGGTGGTGGCTTTTGCGACATCTGCGGTCTCGTCGCTGGTGTGGGCGAGGCCTGGCACGTGTTGCAGTTCGGGTGCGGCGCCTTCGATGGTGTGCAGACCTTCCATCGCACCCGCTTCCGCCGCCGCGATGGGCGACAGGTGGCGGCGCTGGGTTTCGCGGTGACTTAAGTATTCGCGCAAGAATCCGACCCCAAACACCCCGCCCACCGCGATGTGGGTGGAGCTCACCGGTAGGCCTAAGCCCGAAGCAATGATCACCGTGATCGCGGCGGAAAGCGCCACACAAAAGGCGCGCACCGGGTTGAGTTTGGTGATTTCTTGACCGACGGTCTTGATCAAGCGCGGACCGAACAGCATCAGGCCGATGGAAATACCCACCGCGCCGACCAGCATCACCCACAACGGAATGCCCGCCTTGGTGACGATTTCACCGCTATCTGCTGCCGACACGATCGCCGCCAAGGGGCCGACCGCGTTGGCGACGTCGTTGGCGCCGTGGGCAAACGACAGCAGGGCTGCGGAAATGATCAGCGGCAAGACGAACAGTGCGTTGACCGATTTGCGGCGGTTTTCCATGTCTTTGGATTTGACTTTGATGCGCGCACGGGTGGCGTACCAAGCCAGGGCATAAACGGCAGCACCGGCAAGGAAAACTTCCGTCCAGCTGGATTTGTAGAGCTTCTTGATGCCCTTGGTCATCAGATACATGGTGAACGCACCGGCCATGATCGCCACCACCACCGGCACCCATTTTTGTGCGGCTTCAATCTTGTCGGCCTTGTTGAGCACCTTGACCTTCAAAAAGTACAAAAACGCCGCCGCAATCACGCCGCCCAGTACCGGGGAGATCACCCAGCTGGCGGCAATTTTGCTCATGGTGCCCCAGTTGACGGCGGCGAATCCGGTGGCTGCGATGCCCGCACCCATCACCCCGCCGACGATGGAATGGGTGGTCGATACCGGCGCGCCCAGATAGGTCGCCAGATTGAGCCACAGCGCAGCCGCCAACAAGGCCGCCAACATTGCGGTCATGAAGGTCGCCGCGTCGGGCATCAGGCTGGGGTCGATGATGCCTTTTTTGATAGTTGAAACCACATCGCCGCCCGCCATCAACGCGCCGCCAGCTTCGAACACGGCGGCGATGAGGATCGCACCGGTGAGCGTCAGGGCTTTCGATCCGACCGCCGGGCCGACGTTGTTGGCGACGTCGTTGGCGCCGATGTTGATGGCCATATAGCCGCCAATCACCGCCGCCGCGACCACAAACGGGCTGAATGCCATGCCGTGGGTGGAGGTGAAGATCCACACCGCGATCAAGAACAAAAAGCCCAACCCGACGCGCGCCATTGCCTGGCCTTGAACCTGAGCTGCGGCTTCGACCTTGGTGATTTTCTTGAGGTCTTTGTCGAGTGAGGTTTTGGCTTTGGGCGTGGGGGTCGTGGGCGGCGTGGTGGGCGTGTCGGTCATGGTCTCAAGCTTCCCTCATGAGGCCGCCCCAGAATGCGGCTGGGGACGTCATTGAATTGTGGAAGCTATGTATCAGAAATATGACACTGAAGACAGGCCCCAATTGCGCCTTTTGCACTCACTCGCCGAGCGGATATGGGTCCAGCCCGTCGATGCTTTTGGCGTTGCGCTTTTTCCAATAGTCGCGCACGCCATCGGGGCCGCGCTTGTCCCATCCGTTCACCAGCGCGTCGCGATCGCTTTGATAGTCATAAAGCGGCACGCCCATCCCGCATGAATCTTGGGTTTGCTCAACGTCGATGACCATGATTTGGCGGGTGCCGGGGTGGTCGGGAAACCGTGCCGACATGTCAGCCCACTCCCCATCGTTTTGCGTGATGACCCGCCCGCGACCAAACAAACGCATGATGCGCGGCGCCCCTTCAAAGGTGCAAAACATCACCGTGATGCGGCCATTTTGACGCAGATGAGCCGAGGTTTCATTGCCGCTGCCGGTCAAGTCCAGATAAGCGACCTGGTTGGGACCGAGAATGCGAAAGCTGTCCATGCCCTTAGGCGAAAGATTGACGCGACCCTGATCGGGCGCCGTGGCGACGAAAAAAATGTGCTGTTGTTCGATCAGGTCGTGTTGGGTATCGGTGATGGAATCGTAAAACGTCGCCACGGTTTGTCCCTCTTTTTAAATCGCGTCATGCGCGGCGAGCGCCGCCAAGTTGACTAGGTCGGACACGGTTGCACCCATCGGCGCGATTTGCGCAGGCTTGGAAATGCCCAACAGCAATGGCCCGATCACGGTGCCGCCGCCCAACTGCTGCACCAGACCGGACGAAATGCTCGCCGAATTTAGGCCCGGTAAAACCAAAACATTTGCGGCCCCCGACAAGCGGGTGAACGGGTAGACGCGGCGCTGCAGATCGTAATCCAGGGCGATTTCGGCGCTCATTTCGCCTTCGTATTCGAAGCTGACTTGGGATTGGTCGAGGATTTTCACCGCTTCGCGCACCACCTGGGTGCGTTCGGGCATGGGATTTCCGAAATTGGCGAACGACATCAGCGCCACGCGAGGTTCTTGTCCCAATTGGCGCACCTTGGCGGCGGCCTGAATGGCGGTGTCAGCCAACTGTTGGGCGTCGGGCATGACATTGACGGCGGTGTCGGACAAAAAAACCGTGCGCCCTTGTGCGACCATCAACGTCAGGCCGACCACCGATTGATCCGGTGAGGGGTCAATCACCCGGGTGATGTCGTTCAGCGCGACGTGATA
>Ga0209345_10006405_pt1 | contig 10665 bp, 8 predicted proteins | sample Cruoilmetagenom7_FD_187294 | JGI IMG/M metagenome (GOLD analysis project Ga0209345, IMG submission 187294) | Oil polluted marine microbial communities from Coal Oil Point, Santa Barbara, California, USA - Sample 7 (SPAdes) (version 2) | ecosystem: Environmental > Aquatic > Marine > Oil seeps ... | reverse complement strand
ACCTAATTAGAAAGGTTGGAACCGGACCGGTTTAGTCCCGCACATCCCTTACCAGCTGGATCAAAGCCCTATTAATAACAACTCCCTTCCGAACATAATTATCAGGATCAGGAATTGCTGTAGGTGTACTCCTGCTGTCCTCCCAAATGAGAATATTAGGCAGACTGCTGTTTACTGGTGAGTTATGTGAAATTGCTGGCTCAATTTTCAGATTGGCAGCTTGAGCTGCCTGGTTGAATATTTCGCTAATGAACAGGGTTGACTGATCAGAATAAGCCATCGTGGCAGGATAATTACTCAAATCACCTATTTCAATCCAAAGAGCAGGTTTCACTGGATTTGTATTCATATAGGGATTCATATTGGTTGGTACTTTTGCAGCCAATCTATTCTTTTCAAACAGACCGTAGATCATGTCATAATACGGTCCTTCGATCCCCTCACCGCCCCAAATCACAAATTGCACAGATCTCCTCGGGTCGACTTTATGGTCATTCCAGGTATGCATGATCTCCAATAGCACAGCAATCTTCGCCAGGTCTTTTTCCGGAACACGTTGTTGGTCATATTCAGACAAGCCCAGCCCATCAAACGATGTATAGACCATCAGGATATCATCGGCATGATCGATATCATAGCCACCAATAAAACCTATCACATTTGGCACAGATACTGTTTTTGGTTCCGATAGTTTAAGATCCAATACTGCTCGCAGGCCCAGATCCAGAGCCACTTTCTCCTCCAATGCCTGGAATCTGAGCAGCTCCCAATCCTGCTGCGACTGAGCTGCGATTCTTTTTGCTACAGCGTTAGTTATCCGGTAGACCGGAATGTCCTCTACCAGACAAAGATCCGCATCTGATGAGAATTCAAATTGGGAAGTCAGTGGAGGCTGCTCTTGGGTTACAACCAGGATGCCTTCCACACCAATCAGGGCTGCAGCCTGGGCATATTCAGGGCTGTATAGTTCCTCCAGGGTGAGAATGATCTTCCCGCGGAAATCATCTTTCCGTTCGATTGTAAAATCATCTATCCCACCGTTAAAAAAGATCGTCAGTCCAGTGCCATAACCGCTTCCGGCACAGCCATCAGAAAGGAAGGAAAATTCTTTTAAGTAGTGATATTCACTAGTTGGGCCAACACTGAATTGAGGTTCCTCAACCGGTTTGACAAGGGTCGTTTCTACAGGGTAATAATAAAATGAGGTTAATGTTTCAGACCAGCCATGCTGGATATCATATTCCTTGGCTTTATCAATAATATAGTCAACCAGCGGATTGTCCTCAGATTCCCTGGCGATGTTATTGAAGATTTTCAATTCCTCATAACGCGCTATTGCGCTATCCTCATGAAAAGCTTCGGCGACCTGCTGGTATGATACTGAGGCGTTAGTCATTTGGAAGATAATTGCCGAAATGGCAATAAAAGCTGCAGTAACCAACAACATTCTCTTCTTAAGGATAAAAGCTGTGCTGAAAGGCCAGCGATTAAATATACGCCTCAAACCTTCTCCAAAAGCGTTCAATCCCAGGATTGAGATAAAGAAGGCCATGGCTGGGCCCAAGACCATGTAGGGATATGTTCTCAGGTTAGGGGTCCCTTGGGCGACCAGGGCACCCCATTCCGGTATTTCACTGATCTGAATGATCACAGGCGAAAATGGATCGGCCCTGAATCGTGATCCTCCACCAACAAAAAGGCCCAAAAATCCAAGTTCGGCCATTATCAGTAGAATTGCACCCATTTCCAGGAACGCTATGCTCAATAAGTAAGAAAGCACATTAGGAAGAGCGTGCCGAATCGCTATCTGGAAACGTGTCATCCCCAAGGCTTCAGCTGCCTCAATGTACAACATCTCTTTGATGCGTATGAATTCTCCCCTCACCAATTGAGCAATCTCAGTCCACCCCAGAACAGATAGGGAGACCACAAATACCCATATCCCTTTGTGAATATCCAATGCCAGGATCATTAGCATGGCGCTTAACAAGAGCGGGACCGAGGAAATCACCGTACTCAATCTCATGATCAATCGATCAAACCAAGAACCTTCCATCCAGCCGGAAAATCCACCTAATATCAATCCCAGCAACACTCGGGCTGCGGTAATGTATAAGGCGGAAATCATTGTCACCCTGGCACCAAAAAAGATCAAACTCAGGATATCATTGCCGAATTGGTCTGTCCCCAGGGGATATTCCGGGCTGGGGTCGAATGGTGGTCTGACCATCACTCTATTTTCAGCATCGTAATAGGATGGTGTAGTGCGGCTGGTGATATAAGGATCATATGAAGCAAAGCGGGGGCCAAACCAAACTATAACGACTAATAACGTCACAATAATCACACCCAGAAGAAAGGGAGGATTTAAGATACCTTTCCAGGGTACTTTCCTGGGTTCAATATTCTCATCGGAGTCCATAAACTTCCAGATTCCAGATCGAGGGTTGATCAAATAGGAGAAAAGTTGTTTGAGCCCTTTCATATATCAGACCTCAAACGCGGATCCAGGATGGGATACAGCTTGTTCAACAAGAAATTAATAAACTGGATTGTCAAACCCAAGGACAAGGCAATTGCCACAACCAACCCCATATTACGATTCCAGATCCCTTCCAGGAATTGGCGGCCCAGGCCAGGCCAGGCGATTATATACTCCACAACTGGCAGAATGCTGATGGAGAAGCGCAAGGAAACACCAATTACAGTTAAGACCGAGACAGCCAGGTTTTTCAAAGCATGAATAATGACCGTGCGCGAATATTTCAAGCCTTTGGCGTACGCAGTGCGGATATACTCTTCCCCCATGATTTCATTAAGATTGATGAATGTTACTCGCGTTATCTGGGCTAAAGGTCGGGCGGTCAGGATCAATACTGGAATAGCAAGGTGCTTAAAATCCCAGGCATATCCTCCCATACTGATTAATTGATTTCCGAAAGTGACTGTGTACTTTATTCCCACCATCTGCAGGATAACCGCCAGTAAAAATGACGGGGCAGATACACCAAGTAAGGTCAAAATGAGTATTAGATACTCCCAACGGCTCTGAGAAGCCAGGGCAGCTACCCCACCAAACAGGATTCCCAGCACAGTTGCCAGGACAAGGGAGATACCCAATAAGCCAAAGCTATTTTTATAAGAATCCCACAGGATCCCGCTGATTTCCCGCTCCCCTGATACCATGCGGGCTTTGCCAAGATCTCCTCGGATCAATCCCCCCAGGAAAGTCAAACTGCTTGAGATGGTTTCTTTGATGGTTTGTTCAAGATGATAGCCGGGATTGGGACCATCCCAGTTAGTTGCCATTTCCAGGCCAAAATAAGTAACAAAAACAATGGCAATACAAATCAAAGCAATCGTTACGGCTGCTTGGGCAAAGCCTAATCCAAGAGAGAGAACTCGTTTCATAATGTTCAGCCTGAGAAAGTGGAAAATCGAACATTTGTCATTATAACATTACAATATTTTCATCCATACAAATCAAAAAAGACCACCCTGAAGGACTACTCCTGAGGGATTATCAGTCGCCCTTCTGATACGCCTTGACAGTAAAATCCGGATATGTAATAATCCCTTTACTCCTTGGCCTGCCCCCCTCAGGTCAAGGGGTATTTTTTTTGGTTTATCAGCTACAATATGACCAGGCGCCAGAAGTCGTTTCTTTGGAGGGTCTATGTGTGGAAGATTTACTCTGACTGTTTCCCCGGAAGAATTACAAGCAGCTTTTCCCAATTTTCATATCCCGGTCGATTTGCCTCCCAGTTATAATATCGCGCCATCACAACCCATCCCGGTCATCCCCAATGATGGAGTAAACCGCCTTGACTTTTACCAGTGGGGGTTGATTCCATCCTGGACCAAGGTTGAGAATTTGGGAAAATTTAGTTTCATCAATGCCCGATCCGAGACAGCCGCAGAAAAGCCTTCCTTTAAAAACAGCTTTAAAAGAAGGCGCTGCCTTATTCTGGCAGATGGGTTTTATGAATGGAGCAAATCAACCTCCGGGAAAGGGAAAGCTCCATATTATTTCACAATGAAAGACCAAAAACCTTTCGCGTTTGCGGGCCTGTGGGAAATCTGGAACTCTCCCGAAGGAGATCCACTCAAATCTGCCTGCATACTGACAACAACCCCAAATGAATTGGTCAAACCCATTCATAACCGAATGCCTGTTATCCTCGCTCCTGAAGATTATGATACCTGGTTGGATCCTGTGGAGAACAAGGCGCCTGTTTTTCAACCACTTCTAAGATCTTTTCCTGCCGAATTGATGCAATCCTATCCAGTATCGACTTATGTGAACTCGCCAAAAAACAACTCACCTCAATGCATTCAAGCAAGCTCATTCTTATGACTAAACCAGCGGAATCGTTCCTCACCAGTACGCTCAGGGAAAATCCCTGGGGAATAAAGATTGCTCGCATCCTTGCTGCTTCGCTGTCAGCGGTTGATCCAGCCGCAGCAGTAGATCGAGCGCTGCAAAGAGATGGGAACATATTATCTGTCGCTGGACAGAAGATCAAACTGGATGATTTCAAGAATGTATACCTCCTGTCAATCGGCAAAGCTGCGATACCTATGGCTGCCGCTGCCGCAGATCTGGTCTCAGACCGTCTCTCCTGGGGGGCAGTCCTTAGCAAATCATTAGATCTCGATATTCCAGATGTGTATCAAGGAAAGATCAGGTTGTATCAAGGGGGCCATCCAATCCCCGATCAAAACAGCCTCAAGTCATCCGAGGAAATCTTCTCGTTGTTTTCATCCCAAACCAGTAACGACCTCATAATCATTCTGATCTCAGGTGGAGGGTCAGCTCTGTTTACATTTCCCTCACCCGGAATATCCCTGAAAGATCTTCAGCAAGCCAGCCAGATATTCCTGGAACGCGGTTTAGATATTCAGGAAATCAACATTATTCGGAAACATCTATCCCGGATCAAGGGAGGCCAACTGGCCGGACATTTATATCCGGCATGTACCATCACATTGATCCTGTCTGACGTGATCGGGGATCCAATTGACATGATCGCATCCGGGCCGACCGTTCCGGATTCATCGACCTATGGTGATGCCCTGGCAGTCATCAGGAAATATCAGCTGGAGGAATGCCTGCCAACTACTATCAATACCCATTTGAACGCCGGTGCGGCAGGCAAGATTCCGGAAACTCCAAAAACAGGCGATTCCGTCTTTCAGGGCCAAACCAGTTTGGTGATCGCAGGCATTCATGACGCTATGAACGGTGCATTAATGCAAGCAAAAAAAGAAGGCTACATCAGTCAAATTTCACCTGATCGGTTGGAGGGAGAAGCCAAACTGGCAGGAGAACGTCTTGCGAAAATCCTCTGCCAATCAATAGCTTCGGAATCTCAGGGAGCAAACTGCCTGATCACAGGTGGAGAAACCACAGTTACTCTAACAGGATCGACAAAACCCGGCCGGGGTGGGCGAAATCTGGAACTTGCCCTCAGTGCAGTCAGGCAAATGGCCGGCCATAAAGGCCTGGCACTGATCACCCTGGCGACTGATGGAGAAGATGGCGTGACCGATGCTGCGGGTGCAGTTGTCACAGGGGAAACTCTCGCCCGGGCAGAAGAACTGAGATTGAATCCGGACGATTTCCTTGCCAGACACGATTCCTATACATTCTTCAAGGCCCTGGATGATTTGCTGGTGCCAGGCGCAACCGGCACCAACGTCAATGACCTTTGTTTTCTTTTCCAGTTCTGAATGAGGATCCAATATGATAGAAAAACCGCTAGTTTTAATGACCCATTATCTGCCGGCTGATTGGTTAGGAACTTCTCTGGATGAATATCGGGTAGTACACGGAGATAACAATCTACGGGGAATTGATAAAAAACTGAAGGGATATCTACCTGAGGCATCAGGGATCATTTGCCTGCTGGACGATCCGATTCCGTTAGAGATTATCAACCAGGCTCCCCTTCTTAAAGTAGTCAGCAATATGGCTGTCGGTACAGATAATATTGACGTTAAATCATGTACCAGTCTCGGAATTCCGGTTGGCCATACACCAGGTGTATTAACAGATGGAACAGCTGATCTAACTGTTGCCCTGCTATTATCTGTCAGCAGGCAGTTGGCCGCAGCAAATCAGGATGCCAGGGATGGAAAGTGGTCAAGCTGGGAACCAACAGGTTGGCTCGGGAGGGATCTTAAGGACGCAACCGTTGGTATCGTCGGATTGGGAAAGATCGGTTCGGCAGTCGCAGAAAGATTAAAACCTTTTGGATGCAAGCTGATCTTTAACAACCGCAGCCCCCTGCCAGACCAGGAAATCAATCTGAATGCCAGGCAGGTCGATCTGGATGAACTTTTATCTACTAGTGATTTTATTTGTCTGCATATCCCCCTGACCCAGAAAACGAAAGATCTGATCGGAAAAGAAGAATTTAATAAAATGAAGCCGAACACCATTATGATCAATGCAGCTCGCGGTCCGGTAGTTAATACGGACGCTCTAATTGAAGCTCTTCAAACAAATCAAATCCTGGCGGCCGGTTTGGATGTGACTGATCCTGAACCGCTTCCACCAGATCACCCGCTCTACCAACTTCCCAACTGCTTCATCACTCCTCATATCGGATCTGCTACAGTCAATACTCGCAAGGTGATGGCTGGCATTGCCATCAGGAATTTAAAAGCTGGGATTCAAGGCAAACCTTTGCCTTTTTGTGTCAACCCTGAGGTTTACAAACTCTCCTAATTGGAAGAATGCAATTAATCATCATCTATTCCAGATCGGATTCTATTGCCGATATTTGGGATAGATTCGCGGTTTAATATTTGCCCCTAGAAATTAGGAAAAGATATGCTACACTAATAGGAAATTTTTACCCGGAAGAGAGGAGTTGTTTTGGCAGCCATCACAGATCAAAGGGTACATGTCAGTGTTCAGATTGAGGGGAATACAAACTCTTCTTTCCTCAATGATCTGGGGAATATTTATGGCGCGGAACGCGTGCTGGTCTACAAAGTTTCTCTAAAAAGGTTTATCCGTCTGAGTGATCTACCTCAATCGCCAACCTCTTCTTTGTTGAAGATGGGAAAAGGTTTATTGGAAGGCACTCCATTCTTCAATAATAGTTCAGATGAAAAGGAATCGGAATCGACAGATCAGAAAAATCTATTCGCTCGCAAGGAACTTCCGGGGGATACAGCTGCGGTTCACGGCCAATTTACTCCCAGTCTCCTAAAAGGTATATTTGATAATCCTTTCATCAGTATTATTCTTAAGGATCCTCTGGAAAGGATGATCTCCCTGTATGAGGAATGGAAAAACCTCAAGGGAGAAACCGATTGGCGTATCAATATCCCTTTTGACAAGCAACTTGTTTTCACTGATTTTGTCTACCAGGATGGGTTCTTGAATTTCCAATCCAAGTGCCTTGGAAACCGCCGTTTGGGAGATTACGATCTGGTAGGTGTGGCTGAGTGTCAGTCCGGTTTTATCGCTCAATTGAAAAACAAAGACTGGACCGGTTATATCAAACAGCAATCAATCGGGTACCAGCTTGATAAGCCGCGTTATAAAAATTTAGGGATCACTTCTAAGTTCATCGAAAATTTCCAGATAGCGAATCATATGGATTATGCCATCCATCAGCAAGCCAAAGAATTTATCGGGTATTGTTAAGAAATCACTTCTCTTAAAATCAAAAACCGCTGATAATCAGCGGTTTTTTGTATCTGGTCGGGGCGGTCGGATTCGAACCGACGGCCTTTGCAACCCCATTGCAACGCGCTAGCCGGACTGCGCCACGCCCCGGACGACATGCATTATAAAACCTTCCCCACAATCTGGCAAGATATCTGCCAAGTCAGGAAAAGTCAACCAGAGATCGGATAATGGTATACCTGCCAGCGTTTGTAGATCTCTGCTCCTAATTTTTCTGCTGTTAAAACCGAGGTTGGATTGTCCGCGCTGGTAATGGACATATCTATCCATTTATAACCTTTTTCCTGCGCCCTGTGATACATCTCTTCCATGAGCAATACCACTACGCCTCGATTCCAATATTCCGGAAGTACCAGTACACTCTTGGCAGTCAGACTTTCAATTTTCCGGTATTTCATTAACCACAGCAGCTGGAGATAGTTCCAGGGATATCTTAACCCGTTCACATCAGTGAATACTTCATTTAGATTTGGCACTCCAGGTAAAAATCCCACTGTTTCCCCATCCACGACAGCGAACAGGATCAAATTAGGATCTGCAATAGTTCTAAAAGGCGCCATGGTTGCTTCTAACGATTCTCGATGCCAACCAATTGAATCGTCCAGATGGGCCAGAGCTTTACCCAGAAGCATGTGAACGATATCGATCTCTTCCTGCCAGCGATCAAAATTCGCCGGCCGGATCGTGATTTTGCCCTGGGCTTTTACTCGCTTGGCGAGGCGTAATAACCGAGTGTATTGGGGCGAATCATCTAAAGTTATCCGCAAAGCAACATTTTGAGCCCGGGCCGGTCGAAATCCGTACCTTTCCATATATCCATGATAATAAGCAGGAGAATGGCCGCACATCAATACCGGAGGTGCATCCCGGCCTTCCACCAGAACTCCGTAACTGTCCTCATAATCCAAATTCCAGGGACCGTACAGGGTATCTAATCCTCTGGCTATACCCCATTCCATCGCCGTGCTGATCAATGCTTCAAAGACTTCGTAATCTTCAACATATTCCAGAAAACCAAACACACATTCTTTTTGGCCGCGCTTTAGATTGGTAGGAGGATCCTCCGCGGCACAGATCGTTCCGGCAAGTTGGCCGTTCTTATAGGCCAGGAAAAACTCTGCCTCTCCTCGCCTTAAAAAGGCTCCTACTTCAGGATCAAGGACTTTCCGCCTTTCCGGTAGCAGCGGCGGCACCCAGAGCGGATCATTTTGATACACTTTCCAGGGGAAAGTCAAAAACCTTTTTTTGTCCTGCTCGATTTCTATTCTCTTGATTATGATCTCTGCCATATCCGATCCTTACTATATATTGGATTTTGTTCCAGATGCCCGACGCTCTTTGATCTTATCAACAATGGTAAGAAAATCTTTCCGATCGAGGGGATATTTGTAGGCAATAAAAATTCCAACAAAAAGCAATACCGCTGGAATCGGGCCGATGACCATTTTAATGCCGCGGACAGCTTCGGCATTTTGAATTGCAAGATTCGGCTGATATCCTGTGACTTCCAGGACGAGGCCGATCAGCGGTACAGTGCCTGCAGATGTTATCTTGCGTGCCAGGGTGGTTATGCTATAAAACATTCCCTCGTGGCGCTCTCCAGTTTTATACTCGTACCATTCAATAGCATCGGGAAGAATAGCCCAAGGAAGTACATGCGCAGCAGCCACACCTATCCCTGCCAGGGCGCAAAATACCAATATCAGGGCCAGTGACGTTGAGGGCGTCATCATTATTAAGGCCATTTGAACCACAGCCCAAAAAGCAATGCCTATAATATATGCGTATCGTTTGCTCCAGCGGTTAGATACCCAGTTCCAGATCGGAAGAGCGAACATCGCAATCACAAAGATCATGGCCATGATTAATTGTTCTTCAGATTCACGCTGCACGACAAACTTAATATAAAACAATAAACTGGACTGCAGTATATCAACCGAAATCCAGGTCGCCAGGAAAATACCCAGTCCATACCGGAAAGGAACATTCTTCCAAACCGATCGGATTGATTCCAGAAGAGTGGGTTTTTCAAGATCGACCAGGTCTTCCCTTTCTTCGGTTCCAAAGAAAGTCAGGAACATCGGCAATGCCGACACCAATCCGAAGATAGCGCCCATTAGCAGCACCTTGGGCGCGTTTTCCGGTGTGAACTTTCCGACAATGATCGAAGGCAGTGTAAAGGCCAGCAGGCTGCCCAAAATCGAAAAGAACATCCGGTAGCTTGTCAAAGATGTTCTTTCGTCATAATCAGATGTTAACTCCGGGGTCAATGCAAAATAAGGCATATACAACATCGTGGCCGATGCCTCAAAAATTATATAAGCAACAGAATAATATGCCACCAGAGCTGTAGTAGTTTCAAATCCGGGTTTATACCAGAGCATGGTAAAGGTAAACGCCAGGGGCAGCGCTCCAAAAAGAAGGTAAGGCCGTCTTCTGCCCCAACGGCTCCGGGTTCGATCTGAAATATACCCGAAGATAGGATCATTCACAAAATCCCAAATCTTGCCGATCAGGATCGGCAGAGCAGCTACCCCGGGTCTGAGTCCAACAACTTCAACCAGGAAATACAGAAAATATACGGCCATTATCGTGCTGGTCAAACTGAAGCCGATATCTCCAGCGCCGTACATCAATTTCTTTTTAACAGATAATTTGCCAGACATCTAATCCATCCTCTGATCAACAAGCCCAACGTTAGTAGTCTTTAAATAAAACCATTCAAAGAAGAATTAGTTTTACAGGATCCGTCAATCCGCGAATCGGTTCAGTACATATTCAATAATCACACCATAGACAATTCCAGCAATAAACGAAACCCAATCTGTGGCCCCCGAAGTAAGAAAATAAGCCGCACTTACAATCAACCCTAACCCGGCTCCCCTCACAATCCAATTCCAGTCTTTGTTGACAATTACCAGTTTTCCTGCAGCACCTATCAAAACTCCCATAACCAGACG
>Ga0209345_10006404_pt1 | contig 10666 bp, 11 predicted proteins | sample Cruoilmetagenom7_FD_187294 | JGI IMG/M metagenome (GOLD analysis project Ga0209345, IMG submission 187294) | Oil polluted marine microbial communities from Coal Oil Point, Santa Barbara, California, USA - Sample 7 (SPAdes) (version 2) | ecosystem: Environmental > Aquatic > Marine > Oil seeps ... | reverse complement strand
GCTGGTTCTCAAACAGGTGTCAGGCCAGCTTTCCTTTTGGGTGTTTTAGAGGCCGAATCTCGCTTAGGTCTAAATGTGGGAACTGGTAATTGGCAAAAAGATATGTATCAGTGTTATCGAAGTTTAGGTTATCTAACCAGGGCTGAAAAAGAAAAAAATGCCTTTCTTCAAATTTGTCAGGAATTAGGACTTAATCCTGATATCCAGCCAGTTTCCGCTGAACCTTGGTATGGTTGCGGCGGCGCTATGGGTATAGCCCAATTTATGCCTACTACTTGGTTAGCCTATAAAGATCGGGCAGCTGCTTTAACAGGGCATAATCCACCAAGTCCTTGGAATCATCGAGATGCTTTTACAGCGTCAGCAGTTAAATTAGGCGCAGGTGGAGCTAATCAACGGACTGAAATAGGCGAACGCAATGCTTATGCTAAATATTTAGGAGGTAGCCGCTATAAGCGCTGGGTCTACCACAAAGTAACTGACTATGTGATTAAATTAGCCGCCAATTTCCAGAGTCAATATTTTGACTAACTTACATGTAACTATAACTTATTTAAAAAAGCAGCAGAAATGTTGCTTTTTTAGTTTAACAAAGCTTTTTCTTGATTTTGATTAATTTTTAATGATAGAGTTTAATTTTTGCGCTAAAAAGATTAAGGCAGATTGCGGCAACTGCCGCCAGAATAAAAATCCACTGAAAGGCAAAAAACATTGAACCAAAAATAGCTAAAATAAGTATTAATGTTTTACCAATATTAATAGCAATTTCATGAAGAACAGTAAATTCATCAACATAATGTTCTTGGTCAGCGGCTGCTTCGTAGGTTAAAGTATCAAAGGGTATTCTTGTAAAGATTTTCATAAAGTTGTGATAAATGCCAACGACAAAGATTTGAAGGGCCGTTGCAATAAAAATTTTAATCACCCAACCAAAAGAATAAAAGATAGTCCCCAATTTTAAGACTTTCTCTTTTTTAAGTCTTTTATCAAGAACTTTACCCAGGACTAACTGTAAGATAACTGTTATCCCGATAATTAAAGTTGAAATAGCGCCTACTTTTAAATAATCACCTTGTAAGAGTTGGTAAATAAAAATAGGCCAAATAATCACTGAAGTGGTTACTTCGGCGCCGTCAGCTATAAAAGCCAGGATTGTTTTTCTATATTTTTTAGAAAAGAATTTTTGCCAGGTTTCTAAATAAGTCCAACTGAATTTTTCGCGAGTCCGGGGAATAGTAAGATAGGGGATACCAGAGACCAAAAAAAGAATTATTGCAATAACAAAGAGAATTTTAAAGCTAAATTGACTAATAATAAATCCAGCTATGATTGGTAAAAAAATACTCATTATTGTTTTGGTAGTTTGAATTATTGCCACCTGCTTGCTTCGATTCTCCTGACTGGTAAATTTAGCAAAATTAACGTGATAGGGGAGCCAGTAAGATAAACGAAAGAATAAATGAACAATAATGGCTAATGGAATAAGATAAATTAAATTATCGTCTTTGATGAAATAAAAAACCGTATAATAAAAAGCGCCAAAAAGGATACTTATTCGCAACGCCTTGCGAAATCCGAATTTATTTAAAAATATAGCTCCCAGAGTTACTACTATTGTGTATAAAAAATGTCCAATGGCAAAATAAAGAGCCATATACTGAAAGTTTTGATTAAAAAGATTATAAATAAAGATCGGTAAGAATAAACCTAAGAGACCACTAGCAATCATAACTATTGTTTTGCCAGTGTATAAAGAAACAAAGCCGTGAGAAATTTTGCCGTCAAAATAGATTTTTTTCTTATGGAGATTCATATCAATACTATTTTAGCAAATTTTATTTTTTTATACTATGTTGATTCAAAAAAACTTGACAAATCATTTATGATATGCTATACTTTTAATATAAAAATTAGTCGGTAGCAGTGTGAGAATCCTGACCTTTTTGGGTTCCATATTCCTCCTTTTGGGACGGGCTTTATGCCCATATGGATTCTCACCCTACTGCTTGCTATTTGTTTTAGTAAGTAGGAACATTTCTTTTTGTCTTTGTTTGGGTCTGACTCAATCATTAGCTTAGGGAAATGTTAAATCGCTTTTCTGTTTTTGACAGAAAGCGAAAAATATGTAAAATATAAGTGAGGTCTTTTGGCCTCACTTAAGGAACTAAACAATTGGTTTTTTAAGTGAGGCTAGCAAATGTTCTTTTAATTTTTCTTTTAATCTTTTGAAAAAATAAAAAGGAAATAGAAGATGAAGGAAAAAAGAAGATGCAAGATTTGTGATTTATCTTTGTCTGTGTACAACAAATCAGATAGTTGTTTTCATCATCATACAAAAGAAGATGATATTCATGAGGAGTCGTCTTGCACAAGTCGCATGAACAAAGAGTTAGACGATATATATCTTGACTATTATGGAATACCATTTGACAAAATTTGATGTGGTGTAGTGAGCCACATAACTCAATCACCAAATATTGTGAGGCAAGCCGCAGGATTAAATCGGTTTGCCTCTTTTCTTCCATACACAAAAGCCCCCAAATGGGGGCTTTTGTGATTTTAATTAATTTAAATAGAAAGAACTATACTTGTCCAGCGCTTTTTAAAAAATGGCGCTATGATTACCAAACAACTAAGGCGCTGTATTTTTCAAGAATTTTTAGTTGTTCTGGAGTTAATTGCAATGAAGCGTTAATTGCTTCTTTAATTGAGTCCTCGGAAAAACTGACTTCTTCGCCAACTTCTAATGGTCTGGAACCAATATTGTCTTTGATGTAATCCTCAACATAAACTTTATGTTCATTGGTTAGTTCATGAGGGTTATCTTTAAGATAATCTTTTATGGCTCGACGGGCTAAATGAGTCACCCCATCTCCCTTAATCGCTTTTTCAATAATTATTCCTGCTTCTTTACGTCCTTCAGGAATAATTTCTTCAACCTGACTAACTTTTTCTTGGATAGTTAGTTCTTCAGTCAGACCAGCTATTTTTTGTTTTGAATTAGCTGTCATTTCTTCTTCAAGTGGCAGTATGACTTCCTCTTGGTTCTTTTGGCTGGCATAAAGATAGATGCCGCTAGCTAAAATCAAGAGAGCAATAATTGGTAAAATTACTGAACTGCCGTATCTGTTAAGCCATCCTTTTATTCTTTTACCCCAGCCGTCTTTTTTAGCAAAACCGAATTGCGGTCCGCTAGTCAATGGGGCTGGATTTTGTTTTAAAAGATCTGATTGAGCTGTTTTGTCTTGATTTTTCATGATTAACATATCTTTTTATGGTTTTTCGACCTTTCCCCTCCATTCTATATCTTAATAATCACTGATAAAACCATTGGTCGTCTTTGTGTTTTAGTATAAAGAAATTGGCCAATTTTGTCACGGATATTGTCCTTAATATGATTTCTATTAACCGCATATTCAGTCGGCGAGGTCTGATTAATGATTTTTTTGACTTTTTCCCTTGTTTGATCAAGTAGTTCTTTTGATTCCCGTAGATAAACAAAACCGCGGGAAATAATATCTGGTTCACCTCGCACTTGGCCGGTTTTATTGTCAACTACGGCGATAATTACAAACATGCCATCTTGTGCCATCATCTGGCGGTCTCGCAGCACCACTTGGCCAACATCACCAACTCCAAGTCCGTCAACCATCACATAATTAGCCGGCGCTTTTTCTTTAGATATTTTAATTGAATTCTGTTCAAGAAAAACAACATCTCCATTATTAGGTATGATAATATTTTCCGAAGGAACGCCAACGCTTTCGGCAATTTCGCTGTGTAATTTTAACATATAGTAATTACCTTCAATGGGCATAAAAAATTTTGGCTTGACTAAATTCAGCATCATTTTAAGGTCTTCAATTGGCGCATGTCCGCCAGCATGAACATCCAGCATTTCATAATGAATTATTTTGGCTCCTTTTCTACAGAGAGTATCTCTTAAATTCTGGACTGTTCGTTCATTGCCAGGAACAACTGATGAGGAAAATATCACAGCGTCTCCGGGATGAATTTTTAGCTGACGGTGCTCACCAGTGGCCAAACGCATTAAAACGGCATTGCCTTCGCCTTGAGCGCCGGTGCAAAGAATAATAACCTTATTATCCGGCAAGTCATTGGCTTGTTTTGAACTAATTAAGGTATTTTTGTTAATTTTGAGATAACCCAATTCTCGGGCAATGGCCACATTAGCTTTCATACTATAACCTTCAATCGCCACCTTGCGGTCAAATTTTTCAGCTAACCAGATGATTTCCTGAACTCTGGTCAAAAGAGAGGCAAAGGTAGCGGTAATGATGCGTCCTTTTAGTCCTTTAAAAATTTCTTCTAATGTTTTCTGAATCTCGTTTTCAGAAAGAGAATGACCTGGTGTTTCAGAATCAGTGCTGTCAGAGAGTAAAAGCAAAACGCCTTTTTCCCCCAATTGAGTAATCTTAGCCAGGTCAGCTGGTTTTTCGTTAATTGGGCTATGGTCAAATTTAAAGTCGCCAGTATGAACAATCAATCCGACTGGCGTATGAATAGCTAGTCCCATGCTGTCGGGAATATTGTGATTAACATGGAAGAATTCAATTTTAAAACAGCCCAAATTGATTTTGTCGTTGATTTTAATTTCCTGAATATTTAATTTCGGCGTATGGGGAAAATCTTCTTGTCTTTTGAGAATTATTCCCTTGGTTAGTGGAGCTGTATAGATAGGCGGGTTGCCTAAACGGCTCATAGAATGGGGAATTGCTCCAATATGGTCGTAGTGGCCATGAGTGATAATCACGCCGCGAATTTTATCTCTTTTGTCCTTGAGATAGGCCGTATTTGGGATGATATAATCAATACCTGGCATGTCTTCTTCAGGAAACTGTAGTCCTAAATCAACGATAATAATATCATTGCCATATTCAAAAACGGTCATATTGCGACCGACTTCTTCTAAGCCGCCTAAAGGAATAATACGTAAATTTTGTTTTGTTTTTGTCATAGTGCCGAAGGTGGGATTTGAACCCACAAGCCCTAAAGGGCACACGGTTCTGAACCGTGCATGTTTACCAATTTCATCACTTCGGCGAAGTATAAAGCCTAAGAGGCTTGTCCTTCAAAATGATGTCCCTTAAGAAAACTGAAGAGGCTTGTCCTTCAAAATGATGTTTCTCGCCTAAAGGCGAGGGCGTCATTTTAAGGACGACGCCTCTGGGTTAGCAGGACGACGCCTCTGGATTTGATGTACTCGCCCTTTATTAAGTTATTCCCATGAATAATTTTGCGGGTTTTTGAGAAAGTCCAATTTTTCTAAATCATTGACTAAACTATACAATGACTGTTCTTTAGATATATTAAATTGAGCAAGATTATTTGGCTCTAATAATTTTAATTGCGGAACAGAATAATAGGTTTGATTTTTTACCCATTTAATGCCTTTTTTTGATTTAATAGCGTAATAGCCGCCGCCTTTCATTTCTTTAATTTCTTTATAGCTTTGTTGACTGGATATAGCCAGCCAGTTAGCCATAACAGTTTTTTCCTTGGTTGGGACTATGCTAATATGAGCGCAATTGGGCTGAACAATGTATTTGTCTCCAGCCAAACAAGGGATAGTAAAAATATTCTCAATTTTATTACCATTAAACTCTTGAAATAGAAAATTAACTTTGCCTTTTAAAACCTCGTAAATTTCTGGATATGTTGAATTTGTTCCTGATACCAAAGAATGGATATGGCCAAAGGTTTTATTGAATTCCTTTCCAAGAGTTAAAGGAGCAAATTCTGTGATGTCATAACGCAAGCCAGCTTTCTGAATTTTTTCTTTATCTTGGTTGTTTTCCGCTAAGTTTCGCCAAACATAATAAAGTTCAGTTTTTGAATCAGTTTTTTTTAACCATTCTTGGTCAAAAACTATATCTTTCATTTCTTCAAGTTCACGAATACTTGGTTTAATGTTTTTTAGATTTATCATAGATAGTATAGGTATGCTCTTTAAGGACGCGCTTTCAATGTACGACTGGTTTTAATATACCAATTTTCTATTTGAGAGAATCTTTGCGAGTGTGTCGGTAATTTTTCTATAAAAGAAATTCCTTTCACTTTTTTATTGACAGGATAAAGATAAGACGGACTAAAAAGAAAAATAGCGGGCAGATCCTCAACAACTAATTTTTGAAATTCTGCATATTTTTCTTTTCTTTCTTCCTGGTTTAATGTCTGGCGGGCTTCTTCTAAGAGTTTATCTACTTCTTTATTCTGATAAAGAGCTAAGTTAAGACCAGGGTCTTTGCGGTGAGCTGAATGCCAAAAAGCAAAAGGGTCTGGGTCGGCGCCGAGCACCTCGCCAAAAAGTAATGCTTCATACTCGCGAGGTCGTAAATAATCCTCCTGTAGAGTGACTGAATCAATTATTTCTAAATTGATTTGAGCGCCAACTTTCTCCCATTGTTCTTTAATTAGTTCAGCGGCTTGCTTTATTTCTGGCCAATCACTGGCTATTAAAGTTATTTCTAATTTAGTTGATTCGCCTTTAATTTCCTTTTCTCTAATGCCGTCTTTGTCTTGGTCAGACCAGCCAGCCGTTTCTAAAATATTTTGGGCATGCTCCAAAGCGAAATCATAAATTTTTGTTTCTTTGGTATAGCCCAGACAATCTGGCAAAAGAGGCGAGTCAACAATTGCGCCTTTCCCCTCTAAAACCCTGTCAATAATTTCTTGTTTATTAGTCGCATAAGACAGCGACAAACGGACAGTTTTATCAGCTAAGGCCTTGCTTTTTGTCTGGTTAAAGAAAATAGCGTAATAGATAGGCAATTTGATCTGATGAATGTTAAGATTATTTTTAAGCTGGGACAGATTATTTCTGGAAATAGATACCAGTCCGTCTATCTGTCTTTTTTGATAGGCATTAATTAATTTTTCTTCATTATCATAAAAACTGAGAATAATCTTTTCAATAAAAAGGCCTTGGAGATAAAAATTTTCATTACGGACTAATTCAATTGATTCAATTTTTCCATTTTGAGATTTGCTGAATTTTTTAAATTGATAAGGACCAGAACCAATGGGCTTAAGATTATACTCGGCTAATGGGAAATTGGAAGCTGGAATGCCAGTCCAAAGATGTTTGGGTAAAACTCCAAAGGTCAGATTATGTAAAAAAGGAGCGTAAACGTTTTTAATTTTGAAACAAACAACAAAATCATCAATTTTTTCCACTTCAACATTCTGCCAGATATTTCTTAGAGGACTTTTGTATTCTGGATTTTGAATAGTTCTAATGGTAAAGATGACGTCATTAGCCGTTAAGGGCTCGTTGTCGTGCCAAAGAACATTTTTTTTCAAAGAAATATAATAAGTCAGATTATCGTCTTCAATAGTATAGCTTTCGGCTAAATCAGGGATAAGGTTGTTTTGACCGTCATATTTAAATAAACTGGAATAAATAAGCTGTGTCAAATCACGGTCAGCGTCATTGGTTTGAGAAAGGGCAGGATTGATATAGCGAGGTTGCCCGAGTATTCCTTCTTTGTATTCGCCGCCTATTTTTGGCTGAATTTGGCTGTGATTAAGATAACCGCTGATAATCAACAAACAGCATGAAACAACGATAATGAAAATCAAGCCGCGAGTTAACCAGCGTTCCCGAACTGGTAAAATCTTGAGCAGCTGAATCCATTGCTGGCGAATTGGCCATTTGCCTTCTGGCAACATAGCCGATTTAATTCGCTTTAAATAAGCTATTAATTTATTTAAATAAGTATCAATGTTGATTAGAGAACAAGATTAAGGAAAGAAGTAATAATAAATAAACCGGCTAAGATAATCGTGGCAGTAAAGAGAATTTTTTCAAAACCTCTTTTAGTATAATAACTAGAGCCACCACTGCCGCCGCCAAAAAGAGCCGAGCCTCCGGCTCCTCGCTGCTGGAGAAGAATGGCAGTAATCAAAGCCAAAGCAATAACAATTTGCGAGATAGTTAAAATATAATTCATTAATTTCCTATTTTTTTCTTTTTATAGCCAAAAACCAAATTAATTGCGCTGATAATCAAACTTCCCCAAAGATAAGTCCAGAATCCAGTAATGGTTAATTCGGGCACAAAATATTCCAGGAGCCACAAAAGAATTATGTTAATAACAAGAGTAAAAAGTCCCAAACTCAAAACAATCAGTGGAGCTGAAATAAGCTTTAAAATCGGCTTAATAAAAAGATTAATCAATCCTAAGATTAATCCGGCGATGGCTAAAGTTAAGATATCGCCTTTAAAAATAAAGCCTGGCACTAAGTAATCAGCTAAAAAAATAGCCAGGCCATTAGTTAGAATTTGAACAATGAATCTCATTTTTAACTATTTTAAAATTAGCACAGAAGACAAGGATAGTCAAGATTTTGTTATTTTTTTCTCACCATTTCTTTTAATTTAAAAACACTTTTACCTGAAACCTTCATTTTTGGCTTTTTCTTCTTTTGTCGTCTTTCGGCTTTTTTTTCCGCTTTTTTCTCAAACTTGTCTAAATCACTCTTCATTTTTTAATTATAGCATAAATTTGAAGATTTGACCAAATACATCCAAAAAGGTATGATAAAGACATTAAGGGAAATTCCAATTAAAAACTATGACCTTGGAAAAATGGGAAAATTTAATAGATAATATTAAAAATAAATTTGAAGTAGAAAAGCATAAGAGCAAACATTTTGATGAGCATGGCGGAACAGATATTGACTATATTATCTTTAAGGGGCCTTTGGGTAGGGTGAAATTAGAATTCATTACCAAGCCTGTGGTTTTAGATAAAAAAACTATTTATTCCCGTCGCATTGGCTCTGAAACAACCATTGAATATATCTATAGTGAAGATGAGAAAACTCACAAGCTAATGGCTTACAAATGGGACGATTCTCAAAACGACTGGGTTGAAATTGACACCAATAGTTTTAATTAACAGAATAGTCCAAGAGGATTGTCGCAGAAAATAATAAAGAGGTTTGATATAATCGAGTAGGGACCTCGTCAGAGGTATCGTCCTTAAAATGATGTCCCTTGCGAAAATTGAAGAGGCTTGTCATAGAAAATGATGTTTTTTGTGTCAAAGAGCCTAAGAGGCTTGTCCTTCAAAATGATGTCCCTCGTCTAAGGCGAGGGCGTCATTTTAAGGACGACGCCTCTGGATTAAATCATAAAATGCCACAAAAACTTAAAATCAGCGACATCCCAAAAGTAGATCGTCCAATAGAGAAGTTAAAGACCAAAGGTTTTAAGCTATTTACTTGACATATGTGTAATATATGTGTAATATGTGTGTAATTACACACGTTATTATTTTTTTATGATTTATAAACTAGAGAAACCAGATTTATCAAAAATTAATAGGAATAAAGCGATTAAGCTTGTTTTGAATAGAGAAAATCAAGGCATTTCAACTCTATTTAATAAATCCTTTAATCCTATCTATTTGTATTGGGATAAAATAAAATACAAAACATTACCTAAAAATATTTCTAAGGAAGAATTTTGGTATGCGATTAAGTTTATGAGACGAGCTCAATCTACAGAAACAGTTATTAAAAATGAAAACGGAGATTATTTTAAATGGTTGAGATTGCCTAATTTAGAGCAATTTCTTCATGAAGCAGATTTGAATACAGGAGGAGCCCTTTTTGGTTTTACAAAATCAATAGACGAGAAAACAAAGTATAAGTTTATTTCAAGGGGAATAATAGAAGAAGCCATTGCCTCATCTCAACTAGAAGGAGCTAATACTATTCGTAGAATTGCCAAACAGATGCTGCGAGAAGGAAGGAAGCCAACAACAAACGACGAACAGATGATTCTTAATAATTATATGGCTATGCAGGCGATTGAAGAAGAGTATAAAAATCAGAAAATTAGCTTAGATTTGCTTTTTGAATTACACAGGTTAATCGCTAAAGATACTATTAAGGAAAATGAAGTTGGGAGGTTTAGAAAAGATAGTGAAAATATAATAGTTGGAGAACGTGATAAAAGCGGAAAAATTTATCACATTCCTCCAAAAGCCGCTTTTATTAAAAAAGAAATTCAAAATTTCATTCAATTTGCAAATGACGAACTGGAAACTCCGTTCATTCATCCAATTGTAAAGGCGATTATGATTCATTTTTGGCTCGGATATCTGCATCCATTTACTGACGGAAACGGCAGATTAGCCAGATTGCTGTTCTACTGGTATTTATTAAAGAATAATTATTGGGCGTTTGCTTATTTGCCTATTTCAAAAATCATTAAAAAATCTCCAATACAATATAGCAACGCTTATCTTTATAGCGAACAGGATGATTTGGACTTAACATATTTTATTGATTACAATATTAGGAAAATAAAGATTGCTATTGAAAATTTTAGAGAATATTTTGAAAGTAAATCAAAAAGAAATTTAAGAATGAATAAGTTGTCAAAAATGAAATATAATCTAAATGACAGACAGATTCAATTATTACAATATTATTATGAGGACAAAGACGCTAGAACTTCTACGCCTACGCATATGAATATTAATAGGATTTCAAGAAAAACAGCCATTAAGGACTTAAAGGAATTAGAAAAACTTAGATTTTTAACTTCAGAGAAAAAAGGCAAAAGAGTATATTATTACACAACAGATAAAGTTAGAGGTCTGTTCTAAACCCAAGAGGCTTGTCCTTAAAA